>Ga0116231_10000124_pt1 | contig 97242 bp, 85 predicted proteins | sample S1TSphgellanicum_2_FD_89695 | JGI IMG/M metagenome (GOLD analysis project Ga0116231, IMG submission 89695) | Host-associated microbial communities from peat moss isolated from Minnesota, USA - S1T2_Fd - Sphagnum magellanicum MG | ecosystem: Host-associated > Plants > Peat moss > Unclassified...
GGCTGCATCGGCGAGCTTGACGGCGCGTGCGCGCCAGGGCTTGGCCGCAACGTAAGCTTGCAGGACCTCGACGTTCGCCGAACTGTAATGGGCGCAACCACGCAAATGCGCCCAGGCAGCGACATGACCCATGCCCTGAACGGACTCGCGAATGCGGCGGGGCCTACCGCGCCAATCGGCAAAATTGAGGCGGTCGATACTCGGCTGCAACTCCTTGAGCACGAACGGGCGTTGCTCGAAGCTCACGGCGGCCAACATCGCGGGCGGGATCGCCTGCATGCGCCGTTGGATGCCGACGATGCGCTCGGCTTCACTGGACCAAGGCGGTTGCGGCTTGCCCCACCAATGCGCAACTGCGGAGCTCGCCGCAAATTTCAGATCGAGGGCGAAGTTGCCGTCGGGAGATCCACGGCCCCGCAACAAGAGCAGGTAGCGCGGCAGACCGAGACTGCCGTTGCCGGCGATTCGGCGCGAGGCATCGACGAGGCGAAAGAACGAGGGCTTGACCGCGGCACGGCTGAAGCCCTTGATGAAGCGCCGCAGGGCCTTTGCCTCGCCGCGGTGCAGGGCAAGCGTGCGCCGCCCATCGATCCGAATGCTGCGCTCGCCGTCCGCCGCCGTGCTGAAGCGATCGAGCAATTCCGGCCGGGTCCGATTCATGGCCCGACGCAGCAGCTTGCGGAACACGCCGGTGGCGAGGGATCGCTCCATCCAACGTGGCTTGCCGTCCTCGATCGCAGCCGTATATGCATCCAGAAAGCTCCGCTCGAGGCGGGCGCTTTGCGCGGAATCGAGCAAGAGACCGTCGGCGGCGACCTTTATACAGGCGAGAAATCTCACGATGTCGACCGTGAATGGCGCGACGCAGGCATCGTCGAAATCATTGATGTCGAAATAGCAGAGGCGATTATCTCCCTTGAACGCGCCGAAGTTCTCGAAATGCAGATCGCCGCATACCAGGGTGTGCGGTGCGCGGAACACGGCGTGCCCGCGCGGCAGGAAACTCAGAAAAAGAGGGTTGGCGCCACGGAAGAATGCAAACGGATCGGCGCGCATCGTTTGCAACTTGCGCAACAGTCGCTCGACGTCGCGGTCCGCGTTTTGCGTTAATATTTGTCGTGAGACACGACTGAGGCCTGCCATGAAAAATCCCAGCGGTCCGTCACGAACCCAAGTTGAAGCTCAAGCGCCCTGATTGGGCTGAATAGAGAGTAGCGCGAACAATGACTGAAATCGAATTGAAGCCGGAGCATGCGGCGGATCCGGACACCCGCCGCGTGGGAATCCTCGTGGGCGTCGTCGGCATCCTGCTGTCGGTCGTGACGATCGCTTCGCACCGCGCACACACCAACGCCGTGATTCATCGCACCGAGTCGAACGATCAATGGAGCTTCTACCAGGCTAAGAAGATTCGCGAAGCGACCACTGACGTCGCGATCACGCTGTTGCAGGTCCTTAGCACCGATCCGCAAAAGATCGCCGTACCGGTGCAAAAGCTCGAGGCGGCGCGCGACAAGTACGTGAGCGACGAAAAGGACATCAAGGCGGACGCCGACGCCAAGGACAAGGAATCGCAGCTCGAGGAGCGACGCGCGCTGTACTTCGACATCGGTGAAGGCTTGCTCGAGCTCGGCCTGGTCCTATGCTCCTTGTACTTCTTGGCCCGACGCGTGTTTTTTCCCATCTTCGGCGTGCTCGCGAGCGTGATCGGCACGGGCTTGGGGATCGCGGGCTTTCTGCTTTGAGGCGCGCGCACCGCAATCGGCTGCAGGCCGCGCTGTTGGTATTGACCTGCACCTTGGCGTCGATGTTTGGCACGGCTCCCGCCCTGCGCGCGGACGAGCCCACGGCGGCGCCGCGAATCGAGCTGCGCTCGGCCGACTATCTGCTTGTCGGCCTAGTCCATGGCGATGCGCTGAACCTGCGGCTGAGTCGCGTCAGCGACAATGCGCCCGTGCCGGATGCAGTCATCACGGCCACGCTGCGCGGCGCGAGTTATCCGTTGATTGCGCAGGCCGATGGCAGCTACTCGTTCGTCGCCAAGGACCTTGCGCTACCGGGACCTGCCGGGATCGATTTTCACGTCGTTCGCGGACCTGCGCAGGATACGCTCCACGGCACCTTGCAATTGCCCGCCTTCGCCAGAGACGACGAAAAATCGACGGTGCGCCAGAACGCCTGGTGGGTCCTGAATTTTGCGGTCTGTATCGCAGCCTATTGGTTGTTCATGCGGCGCCGCAAAGCCCAAACCGAAGAGGAGGCCTAGGGCGAGGAAACCATCAGAAGCTCTGTTGCGCCTGGACCAGGAACTGCACGTTGTTGATGCCTTCGAGACGCACGAGCGGAAACGCCAAGTCGATGTGCAGGACATTCCCCAGGCCGGAGCGCGTATTGCCGAGCCGCAAACCGAATCCCACGTCCTTTAGTAGGCCTGGGTCGCTGTTCCCCACCACACCATGACCCCAGGTGCGGCCGATGTCGCTGAAAATCGCGCCGCCGACGCGCACCAGTCGAAACGGATACCAGTCGGTATAGAAGCGCTGCTCGACCGACCACAAGGCACGCGACGTGCCGGATTCGTAACGCAACGGGTAGCCGCGCAGACCGCTGTCGCCGCCGATCAGGAGTTGCGTGTCCGGGTCGAGCGAATCGGTGCTCGTGGCGGAGAGCGTCGAATAGAGCAGCCAGTCCGGGCGCCAACGCCAGTAGTAACTCGCGACCCCGGTTTCGATGAGATTCCGAAAATGGCCCTCTTCCACGCGTGACGAGAAGGTTTCGGTCAGGAACAGATATTGCGTCGCGCCGAACTCGAAGCCACCGCGGGCTTTGGCCGCCAGCATGATCGCCTGGCGATCGGCGCCGAACGCGGTGCTCGAGTAGCCCACCTCACCACTGATCTCGGGCCCAAAATACAGATCCTCGGTGCGACCGATTTGGTTGAGGTCGGCCGCCTTCTTGTAATTGTCACGCAAGAGATCGAAGCCCGCGAACGGATACGACAGTGTTCGGTCCGGCGGCAGCGGCGATGCCGGCATCGAGGTGTTGGGTGTCGGCACGAACAAATTTCGGTCGTAGCGCATGCCGAACAACCATCGGGTTGCCCAGCCATTCTCGAGTCCGCTCGATACGCCGCCACTCAACTCGTAGCTGCGCTCATCGTCGTTGAACTGATCCACGATTTCGCCCAGGCTGTAGCGCGACACCGTGCGGTTATACGTGGAGGCCAGGATATTGGCACCTCCCTGAGTATCCAGGGAATAAAAAGGCCGCGTGATCTGCAGGGTCCGTTGCTCGCCATCGCTGGAATTGATGTAAGCGAGATTCGATGTCCAGCGCGAACCGAACACATTCGGATCCGCCCAGGCCAACCCGTCGCTGGTGCGATCGACGCTGCGGCTGTGCACGAAGGCGATCGTCTTGCCCCAGCCCAAGAAATTCGTATCTTGTATATTGAAGCTCGAGCTGTTCGTGCCGCCGGTGCGGCCGAAGGAAATTCCGGGACTCAAGGTCCAGACGTCCTTGGTGACGACCTTGATGTCGACCTTGCCGTCGGCAAAGTGCACCGGCACCACGCGCGCATCGTAGATATAGGGGAGCAGCCGCAAGTTGCGCTCGGTTTCGGCGAGCTTGCGCGCCGCGTAGCGGTCGCCGCTCGCGAACAACAGCTGCGCGCGAATCGACGCGTGCTTGGTTCGGATGTGCAGGGTGTCCGCAAGCTTGAATAAGCCGGAATTCTCGCGCGGATCCGATTTATCGAAGATATCGCGCGTATCGATCTCGATCTTGCCGATGACCGCACCGGCCGCCTCGAGCTCCGCATCGCTGGGGACCTCCGCAGGTCGGGGCTCGTCGATACGGGTATGTTCTAGGTCGGTGAACTTCGCCGCCATGGAGCGATCGGCGCACGCGACCACCAGCACGGCGGTCGCGATCAGCCTGACGGCGGCGAGCTGCGTCATGCGCAGCGATCGGGCCGGCGCCCGCGCCTATAGCGCGGCGTTATCGGTCTCCCCAGTGCGAATTCGGAGCACGCGCAGAATATCGGTGACGAAAATCTTGCCGTCGCCGACCTTGCCGGTCTTCGATGCGCCGACGATTGCCTCGAGGACTTGGTCCACGAGTTCGTTCTTGACCGCCACCTCGATACGCGTCTTTGGTACGAAATCGACGACATACTCTGCCCCGCGATACAGTTCCGTGTGGCCGCGTTGCCGGCCGAAGCCTTTTACCTCGGTGACCGTCATCCCGGAGACGCCAATCTCCGATAGCGCTGCGCGCACGTCATCCAGTTTGAAGGGCTTGATAATGGCGGTAATCAATTTCATTCCAGTCTCCGCGGAATTTGTGGGGCCAACCTCACAATACTATTACTATTGCGGCGATGGGGCACGCAGTGCACATAAGAAGTTTTGCCCCTTCATGGTGCATGACCGCAAGTTGACGGGGCTTTGGGGGCTTGTTGAGCGAGACATTCGTGATAATTGGTGCCGGCCAGGCAGGGGCTCAGGCCGTCGATACGCTGCGCCGAGAAGGCTATACGGGGCGCCTGGTCCTCGTCGGGGCGGAGACCGAGCTTCCTTATCAGCGGCCGCCGCTGTCTAAGAAGTATCTGGCTGGCGAATTGGCCGAGGAGCGGCTCTGGTTTCGTCATCGGGCGTTCTACGAGGAGCACCACACCGAACTCAGGCTGGGAGTGCGCGCGACCCAACTCGACACCGCGAGTCGCCGGGTGCTGCTCGAGGACGGCGTGGCGATCGCCTACGACCGCCTATTGCTCTGCCTCGGCGCTAGCTCACGGCGACTGACCTGTCCGGGTGCGGACCTCGCTGGCGTGCATTATCTGCGCGACCTCGGCGATGCCGAGCGACTGCGCGCCGAGATCCGGCCCGGCGCCAAGCTCGTCATTGTCGGTGGGGGGTACATCGGGCTCGAGACCGCGGCAACCTGTCGCCACCTCGGCTGCGAAGTCACGGTCCTCGAGATGGGCGATCGCCTGATGGCGCGAGTGGTCGCACCAAGCGTATCGAAGTACTTCGCCGAGCAGCATGCGGCGCATGGCATTCGGGTTATTTGCGACGCGCGGGTCGCGGCGCTCGAGGGGGATACGCGAGTACGACGCGTGCGCTGCGCGGACGGCAGCGTGCATGATGCGGATTTCGTGGTCGTCGGCATCGGCGCCCTTGCGACGAGCGCGCTCGCGCAAACCGCGGGACTCGCCTGCGACAACGGCATCGTCGTCGATGAGTTTTGCCGGACCAGCGACGCGGCGGTTTTTGCCGCCGGTGACTGCACGAATCACCCATCGCCGCACTATGGGCGACGCGTGCGCTTGGAATCGGTTGACAATGCCTTTGAGCAAGCGAAGACCGCCGCCCAGAACCTGCTCGGCCGCGGCGTCATCCACGACCGCATCCCTTGGTTTTGGTCGGATCAATTGGACAACAAGCTGTTGATCGTCGGACTCTCCCAGGGCCATGACCGCATCGTGATGCGCGGCGAGCCGGCGAGCCGCAGTTTCAGCGTTTGTTATCTCGCAGATCGCGAGCTGCTCGCCGTCGAGGCGATCAATCACTCGAAGGACTATATGGCTGCCCGCAAGTTGATTGCCGAGCGCGTGAAAATGAACCTGGACAAGCTTGCCGACCCATCCGTCGCACTCAAAGAGGCAGTCTGATGCCCCGAATCGTTTTCGTTGAACCCTCGGGTGAAATCTGGGAAGTCGAGGCGCCAATCGGCATCAGCGTGATGGAAGCCGCGAAGCGGCGGGGGGTCGCCGGCGTCGTCGCGCAATGCGGCGGCGCCTGCGCCTGCGCAACCTGCCACGTCTATGTCGACGCGGCCTGGCTCGCGAAACTCCCACCGCCAGAGGACATGGAGCAAGGCATGCTGGAAAGCGCCTGGGAGCCCCGCAGCAACAGCCGCTTGAGCTGCCAGATCACGGTCACCGCAAAGCTCGACGGCCTGCGCCTGACCGTGCCGGAGCGACAGTGTTAGGAGGCGATCAAGAGACGAGAATTAATTGACTGCGACTGCGCAACCATACGATGACGCATGCCCTTCTGACGATCCCCGTGAACGAAGATAGACCTTGCCCTTGCACATGGCATTCCAGGTTCCGCTGCCGTCACTCTTCGGTGACCGTAATCGGGCCACGAATTCTTCGCAGCAATCACGCAAGAAAAACCCGGCGCATGGCCGGGTCTGTCTGCTCAAGCGGTGGTTGGATTATCTGGCGGCGTGTTGCGGCTTGCGGCCGCGTAGTACCACGATGCCACCCAGGAGCAGCGTCAGGCCACTTGCGGCTGAGGTCGGGTCAATTTCAGGTGCCTGAGTCGCAGTGAACGTACCGTAACTAGTGGTGGGTACGCAGTTGGTGTAGACGCATCCGCCGGCCAGGTTGTTTGCCGCCGTAACGTAACCCGTAGATGCTGCGCCCACGGCCGGTGTGATGTACGCCAAATTCACTTCTTGGGCTGGACCGTCCACGGCAAACGAGATCCCCGGTACGTCGAGCTGGGTCGCACCAGCGAGCAAGAGGTTGTCGTTCCCCGCGTAACCGTTTACGGGGATGAGACCGCCGATCGTCGCCGAGTCCCACGTCCCGGCCACAGCCGTGACCAGATAGCTGGACCCAGAGAGCGCCGCGGTGGTCAGCGTGCCTGAGCCTGTGTCGGTACCGCCAAACGCGGTATCCGAGAACGACCAGTTCCAAGTAACAGACTGGGCGTTCGCAGCACCGCCCAAGGCCAGCAGCGATGCCAATGCAATCGCGTTCGCTAAGAATCGCATCTCGAATTCCTCACGATCAGGTAGTGACGGGTCTCATTCAACGGCCTGCTTGGTTTTGTATCAAACCGGGCGGACTTCACGAAGCTGTTTCTGCCGTGAAAGCCCAGAATCATGACGGGCGTCAAAGATGCAATTACGCTATGTTAAATCGCGAGCGAGTCCGGTAGAGCCTCGCCGATTCCGCCAAACGCGACGGTGAACGCGAGACGAGGGCCCTAGCCCTCGAACACTACCAGGAGATCCTTGGCATCGACCTGCAGGCCGAGACGCGCGACGATTTCCTTGACGACGCCGTCGCGCTCCGCGCGCACGGTCGTCTCCATTTTCATGGCCTCGAGCGTGAGCAGGACGTCGCCACGATGTACCGTTTGCCCGACATGGATCGGCACCGTCACGATCGTTCCGGGCATGGGCGCACCGGCCTGCGCGGGGTTGCCCGGCTCCACCTTGCGTTGTGCGGGCCGCTTGGGGACCTGGCTGCGATCGGTGACGCGGATCGGGCGCGGTTGGCCGTTGAGTTCGAAGAATACCGTACGCGTACCGTCCTCGTTGACATCGCTGGTCGTGACGTAGCGGACGATCAGCGTTTTGCCGCGTTCCAGATCGATGGAGATTTCCTGACCCGTCTCCATGCCGAAGAAGAACACCGAGGTCGGCAGTGAACTCATTTCGCCGAACGTCGCGCGGTCGGTCGCGTAATCGACGAAGACTTTCGGATACATCAAATACGAGGCGAGATCGAAATCCGTGACAGGGCGCCCGATCTTGCGCTCGGCCGCGCGGCGCTCCGCTTCGAGGTCGGCGGCCGGCAGCAGCTCACCGGGACGAACCGTCAACGGCTGCCTGGCGCCGAGGATCTTGCGCTGCAGATCGACGGGAAAACCCCCGATCGGCTGGCCGAGATCCCCGTGAAAAAGCTGCACGACGGATTCAGGGAACGCGATCTCGATCTTCGGATCCAGCACCGCGGCCCGCGTCAGGCCGCTGGTCACCATCATGAGCGCCATATCGCCGACCACCTTCGACGTCGGTGTCACCTTGATGATGTCGCCGAACATCTCGTTAACCTGCGCGTACGCCGCGGCCACCTCCGGCCAGCGATGCTCATCGATGCCGAGTGAGCGCGCCTGCTCGCGCAGATTCGTGTATTGGCCGCCCGGCATACCGTGCACGTAGACCTCGGAGGCTCCGGCACGGATATCGCTTTCGAACGAGACATAGCCCGCTCGCGCCTGCTCCCAATAACTCGAGATCACGCGCAATTTATCGGGATCGACGCCCGAGTCGCGTGGACCGTAGCGCAAGGCCTCGACCAAGGAGCCCAGGTTCGCCTGGGAGGTCAGTCCCGATAGCGCGTCGATCGCGCCGTCGACGGCATCCGCCCCCGCGTCGATCGCGGCGAGCACGCTGGCCCCCGCGATACCGCTGGTGTCGTGAGTGTGAAAATGAATCGGCAGGCCGACCTCCTCCTTGAGCGCCTTGACGAGAACGCCCGCGGCACGCGGTTGGCACAAGCCGGCCATGTCCTTGATGCCGAGAATATGCGCTCCCATCGCCTTGAGTTCCTTGGCGATCTTGACGTAGTACTTCAGGTCGTACTTGGTCTCGCGGGGATTGGAGAGATTGCCGGTGTAACAAATGGCCGCCTCGCACAGCCGATCGGTGCGTCGCACGGCATCGACCGCGACCTTCATGTTCTCCACCCAATTGAGACAATCGAAGACGCGGAACACGTCGATACCGCCCTTCGCGGCCTGATCGACGAAATATCGCACGACGTTATCGGGATAATTGGTATATCCGACCGCATTGGCCGAGCGCAGCAACATCTGCAGCATGAGATTCGGCATGCTCGCGCGCAATTCCGTGAGTCTCGCCCAAGGATCTTCACGCAAGAACCGCATCGCGACGTCGAAGGTCGCGCCGCCCCAACATTCGACGGAAAATAATTCCGGCAACAGACTCGCATAGAACGGCGCGATTGCCAGCATGTCATAGCTGCGCACACGCGTCGCCAACAGGGATTGATGCGCATCGCGCATGCTGGTATCGGTCAAGAGCACGCCCGTCTGCGCCAGCATCCAGGCGGAAAATTTCTCGGGACCCAGCGCATCGAGCTTTTGCTTGGTGCCCGGCGCCGGGGCCGCCAAGTTGATGCGCGGCGCGCGCGGAAACACCGGATGCGGTGGCTTGGGCCTGCCCTTGACCTCTGGATTGCCGTTGACGATGACGTCGCCGATGAAGCTCAGGAGACGGGTGGCCCGATCCCGCTTGCGCGGCACGAGGAACAACTCGGGTGTCTCGTCGATGAATTTCGTCGTGTAATCGGCCGCTGCGAAGCGCGGATGAGTGATCAGCTGATCCAGAAACCGCAGGTTCGTCACGACGCCGCGAATCCGAAACTCCCAAAGCGCGCGATGCATGCGCGCAATGGTCTCCTCCGGGGTCGGGGACCACGTGGTCACCTTGACCAGCAACGAGTCGTAATAGCGCGTAATGATGGCCCCGGGGTATGCGGTTCCGGCGTCCAGGCGGACGCCGAAGCCCGCGGGGCTGCGGTACGCCGTGATCCGCCCATAATCCGGCACGAAGTTGTTCTCCGAATCCTCGGTCGTGACCCGGCACTGCAGCGCATGGGCATTGATGCGGATGTCTTCCTGTTTCGGCACACCGCTCTCCGGCGTGCCGATCCTCGCTCCACCGGCGATGCGGATTTGCGCTTTGACGAGATCGATGCCCGTGGCGCACTCGGTCACGGTGTGTTCGACCTGAATGCGCGGATTGACCTCGATGAAATAGAACTTGCCGCTGTCGGCATCCTGCAGGAATTCGACGGTGCCGGCGGCGCGGTAATTGACGGCGCGGCCGATCTTGAGCGCCGCTTCGCACAGTTCGCTGCGTTGTACATCGCTCAGAAACGTCGCGGGCGCGCGTTCCACGACCTTTTGATTGCGCCTCTGCACCGTGCAGTCGCGTTCGAATAAATGCACGAGGTTGCCGTGTGCATCGCCGAGTATCTGTACCTCAATATGGCGCGCGCGCCGCACCAGCTTTTCCAGATAGACCTCGTCCTTGCCGAAGGCAGCCTTCGCCTCGCGGCGCGCCGCGGCGACCGTCTCGATCAAGCTCGCGTCGTTCTCGATGACACGCATGCCGCGGCCGCCACCGCCCCAGCTGGCCTTGAGCATGACGGGTAAACCGACTGCCTTGGCCATCGCGAGCACCGCAGCATCGTCGTCGGGCAGCGGTGGGGTCGCGGGCATGACCGGCACACCGGCCTTTTCGGCAAGATTCCGGGCAGCAACCTTGTTGCCGAGCTGTCGCATCGTGTCGGGCAGCGGCCCCACGAACACGATCCCTGCCGCTGCACAAGCCTCGGCGAGTTCGGGGCTCTCGGACAGGAAGCCGTAACCGGGATGGATCGCATCGGCGCGCGATTCGACCGCGATACGAATGATATCGGCGATATCGAGATAGGCATCGATCGGGCCCTTGCCGTCGCCGACGAGGTAGCTCTCATCGGCCTTGGTTCGATGCAAGGAGAACCGATCCTCCTGGGAATAGATCGCGATCGTGCGAATCCCGAGCTCGGTGGCGGCGCGCATCACGCGAATCGCGATTTCGCCACGATTCGCGATCAGTAAACTACCGATCGCACCGCTCTTGATTAATGGATTCATGATCGAATGATGATAGCCTTGCGGGCGATCAGCGACCAGGGAAATAAGGAGTGTCGATGTTTGGGATGGCAATTCACGGTGGCGCGGGCACGCTGCCTCGCGCGGAGATGACCGCCGAACTCGAACAGGAGTATCGCACGGGCCTGAGCTCGGCACTCGCGGTCGGCATGGCAATCCTGGAGAGCGGCGGCTCGAGTTTGGACGCGGTGACCAGTGCGGTCATGGCGCTCGAGGACAACCCCGTGTTCAATGCCGGCCGCGGCGCCGTGTTCACGCTCGACGGCAAGAACGAACTGGATGCGGCGATCATGGATGGCGCCAATCTCGATGCGGGCGCCGTGTGCGGCATCGGTCACATCAAGAACCCGGTGCAGCTTGCCCGAGCCGTCATGGAAAAGTCGGAACATGTCATGTTGAGCGGCGCCGGCGCCGAAGATTTTGCACTGAGCCAGGGTTTCGCCCTCTTGCCGCGCAGTTATTTCCATACGGCCGCGCGCTGGCGACAGCTGGAACGCATCCGCAGTGGCGAGCAAGGTCTGTCGGGACTCACGATCTCGCACGTCGGCACCGTAGGCGCCGTGGCGCGAGACGCCCACGGAAATCTCGCTGCCGCAACCTCCACGGGCGGCATGACGGGCAAACGCTTCAATCGCATTGGCGACACGCCGATCATCGGCGCGGGGACCTATGCGGACAACCGGTCCTGCGCCGTTTCGGCGACCGGGCACGGCGAGATCTTCATCCGCAACGTCGTTGCCCACGACATCGCCGCGCGCGTCCGCTTCGGCGGCCAGAGTTTGACCCGAGCGGTGCACGAGGTCGTGCGCGAGGAATTGCCGGCCATGCAGGGCGAGGGTGGCGTGATCGCCATTGACCGCAACGGCGAAATCGTGCTGGAGTTCAATTCAGAGGGCATGTTCCGCGCGCGCCAAAGGGCCGGCGAAACGGCCTTCGTCGGCATCTACCGCTAGCAGCCCGCGCTCAAACTGCGGGCATGTGCTTGGCCGGCGCGCGCCGCGTGGCTTAGCCAGCGGCAGCCTGGCCGCGGCGCTTGTTGAACCGGCCGGTGCGCAGCGAATGGTATTCGGCCTCCATGACCATGACGCGATTGCGGCCCTGCTCCTTGGCCGTATAGAGCGCCTCGTCGGCGAGCTGGATGAGGCCCTCGGGTGTGCGACCCGCGGTCGGGCGTATGAACGCGGCGCCGATGCTCACCGTGAGCCTCGAAGCGACTTCGGAAGCTTCGTGCGGAATGTTCAGTTCGGCGATCGAGCGCTGAATGCGCGTTAGCACTTCGGCCACGTATTCCCGGCTTGCCTCGTACAGCACAACCGCGAATTCCTCGCCGCCATAGCGCGCGACGAAGTCCATGGGGCGCCGCGCACACTGGGTCAGCGAAGTCGCGACGGCGCGCAGACATTCGTCGCCGGCCTGATGGCCATAGCGGTCGTTGTATTTCTTGAAGCAGTCGATGTCGACCAGCAAAATCGCGATCTCCTGCTCATCGCGCACGGCCTGTTGCCAGGCCCGCTGGATGTGCTGATCGAACATGCGGCGGTTCTGGATGCCGGTCAAGCCGTCACGCGCGACCATTTCGCGCAGGAGCCCGGCTTCGAGGAAGCGCAAACGGCTCGTGCGTTCATGCAGATAGGTAACCGAAGCGCCGACGAGATTGGCAGCCACCAACGCGAGCACGTTGTAGCTGAACTCCGAGTTCGTCAAACGCAGCGCGGTCTCAGCCGCGATATAAATGAACAACACGATCACGTTCGCGGCGAGTGCGTTATAGAACATCAGTCCGGCGAGGAAATAGACATACATGGTCGCGAGCAGCAGGCTCGGAAACAAGAATGGAACGCCGCCCGACGAGGCGATCAGTTGAATCACGACGTGACTGAGCCCGTAGACAGTGAGGGCGAAGCTCGTCAAGGGCTGGTAGATGCGGTCGCGCTGAGGCGAGAAGCTCGCGGCGAGCACGATGAGCAGCGTCGGCACGATGACCAGGATGTGCAGCAAGCTCGGGATTCGGTTTAAATTCTGGCCGAGGACCGTGGCGTCCATGGCCGAGAAGGCGATCGCGATCGTGATCGCCAAACAGAGGTTGGTGCGCACCGATACCAAGTTCTCGGCGAGATGGCTGTGCCGGAATTCGGCTTCGAGCTGCGCATCGAAGATCAGCCAGGGAATACGGGTCTTCAATTGCCGCGCGTGCGGCAAATCCGGCCAGTCATCCACGGAAATTCCATTTGTGCTTGGCATTGCAGCCACCGTACCCACGAATGCGGGCGCACTCTAGGACTTGCGCCACACGTTTTAACAAAACGGGGCCGGCCGCCTTGCAGTGTTTACAATATTATGTCAAATGTTCGGGCCGGGCCGAGGGACTCAATCGGCGAGGTATTGCGCCAGGTATTGATCGAAATTGAGCTTGTCGGCGGACTCGATCCGGCTCTGCGCCTCGTGCGACTCCGCCGCCGCCGCAGCGAACTCCTCGAGGCGACGCTCGTTCGGCGGATACAGGTCGAGGAAATAGTCTTTATGGAGCTTGGACATGCGCTGCGCCAGATCGAAAAAGGACTCGCCGGTCTCGCGCATCTCGGCGAGCATACGGGCCGAAGGGGTCCGTGCGACGTCGTTGATCTTGGCGCGCTGCTGCTCGAGCGCGGTCGCATAGGGACGCGCCGGCTCGCCGTGGTCGAGCAGCTCGCAAATTCCCTGCATATCGTCGAGCAACTCCGCCGCCCAGTCGAGCATGGGAAATTTGCGCCCGTCCCGGTTCAAGCGCAGCCCGGGTTCCCGGCCGAGCTTGGCGACGGTGAGATGATTGGCGTCCAAATCGTCCTGCTCGCCGTGGCCGATCGGTGCGCTCTCGCGCAGCAGGCACAAGGCGAGAAAGGCTTCCAGGAAACGCAGTTTGTTCTGATTGACGCCGACCGGGTCGAAAGCGCTCACATCGAGCGCACGCACCTCGACATACTCGACGCCGGCGCGATGCAGCGCCTTCGTCGGCCGCTCGCCCGAGCGCGCCACGCGCTTCGGTCGAATGAAACTGTAGTATTCGTTTTCGATCTGCAGCACATTGGCATTTAACTGCCGGTACTCACCGTCCACCTTGACACCGATCTGCTCGTACGGCGGATAGGGCGTTCTCGTTGCGCGCGACAAGTCGCGCACGTATTCGTTGAGACTGTTGACGGAAACGCTCAGGCTTGCCTGATTCTTGTTGCGATAGCCGATGTCGCTCATGCGCAACGAGGTCGCGTAAGGTGCGATCAAGGTATCCGCATCGAGAGACGCGAGTTCGGTGTGGCGACCCGCAAAGAAACTCTTGGAAACCGCGGGCGACGTACCGAACAAATAAAGTACGATCCAGCCATAGCGCCGATAATTGCGCAGCACACCAAAATATTGCTCGGAAACGAAATCCTGTCGCGCGAGCTTGGACTCATTGATCTGCTCGAGCACGTCCCACAACTGGGATGAAAAGGAATAATTGAAGTGCACACCGGAGATGGCCTGCATGATCCGGCCATAGCGCGCACTCAGGCCACGCCGGTAAATCGTCTTCATGCGCCCGACGTTTGAGCGACCGAACTGCGCGATTGGAATGCTCTGCTCGCCGTTGATCGCGCAAGGCATGCTGGTCGACCACAGCGTCTCGTCGCCCAGATGACGATAGACGAACTGATGAATGTCGCATAGATACTGCAGCAGCTCCCAAGTGTGCTGAAACGGCGGCGTCACGAGTTCGATCAGGGATTCGGAAAAATCCGTCGTGATGTGTTCGTTGGTGAGGGGCGCGCCCAGATCCTGCGGATGCCGCGTTTGTGCGATCTCACCGTTCGGCGTGACGCGCAGGGACTCCTTTTCGACGCCCTTGCGGCCGCCGCGCAGCACGGCGCGCTCGCCTGAATTGATCAGGCCCGCCAGGCGGCGCTCGAATTGCTTGTCAACCACGTTTCGCACCAACACGCTGCTCCTCGGGGGGCGCCTTGCGCCGGCCGACTAGGATACTTGAGGCGCGCAGGGTTTTGTCGCCGGACCCGCCTTAGGGTAGTTCCGCGATAACCTCGATCTGCACGAGGAAGCCCGGATCGACGAGACGCTGCACCTGCACCCAGGAGGTGGCCGGCAGTCGCTCCTTGTCGTAATACTCGAAGCGCAGGTCCGCAGCCTTCAGCATGGCGTCCATATCCGTTGTATAGATCGTTTCTTTGACGATTTCATCGAAACTCGCGCCATTCGCGTCCAGGGTCCGGCGGATATTCGTATAGGCCGCCCGCATCTGTGCCGCCATGTCGCCGGGGGCGACCAGCCGGCCATGTTCGTCGACCGCAACCGAGCCGGAGACATAGAGCGTCTTGTCGACGAGCACTGCCTGGGCGTAGCCGAAATCCTTTTCGTAAGTATTCAGGTGGAAGACCTGTTTGACGCGCGGTGGCGGAGCGGGAACCTCTTTCTCGCAGGCGACCAAACCGGCCAGCAGGGCCAGGGTGAATAAGCCTCTAATGATGCCGCGCCGCATTGCCCGCCCTCCTCTACTTTGCGCTCGTCTCTTGGGCGGCTTCCGCGTGCGCGCGCAAAGCGCGCAGCATGACCGGCAAATCGCGCTTCAGCGCGGACCTAACGAACCAGCGAGGCACCCAAAATCCCGGGGCGAAATCCAAGTCGTAATAAGCGACGGTGTAGTCACCGTCGCTCTGCAACGACCATGACCCGCGTAAACGCAACCGGTCGCCCGCGATCTTCTCGAACGAGATTGCCGACGGCTTCGTGTAGTTTGCACGTACCTCGAAGTTTACCCGAGGCACGAACCAAGAGTAGTCCATGACTTGCCTGATACGCTGCCATGACTCATCCGGCGCGCTTTCCTCGACGTCGCACACCTTGAGCCCGGGCACGATCTGCAAGGCTTCGGCACAGCTCGTGAGCACGCGCCAGAGAACGTCTCGGCTGGCATGGACGCGCAAGGCGGCGGACGCCTTACCGCCCTGCTCGTTCGGATCGAGCGAGATACGCAAATGCAAATCACTGTCGGCGTCGGCCGACGGCACAGCACCGGCACGGCCAGAAGCCATCACGCACAATAGAATCGCCAGAGTGAGAATCAAGCGCACAGCGCAGTCTGACTCGATTCTGCGGCCCGCGTTCAAGAAAATCCGCCTCGTTGCGCTCCGTCTCACCCGCCTCACCCGCCTCGTGGTCGGCCGCACACCGGGGCCGGTGAAGAGTCCATAATTCACTCCGTCTGCCAGGAGAGTCCAAGGTATGTTGCATGGGTCCAGTGCGCGACGCGTCGCGATTATCGGCGGCGTCAGAATTCCGTTCGAACGACCGGACGGTGCGTATGCAGCCGTCGGCAACCAAGAATTACTCACGGCGACCCTGCGTGGCTTGGTTGAGGCCTATTCCTTGCAGGGTCAGCAACTCGGCGAGATCGCGGCCGGGGCCGTGATCAAGCACACGAGTCAGTGGAGTCTGGCGCGCGCCTGCGTGCCCGATTCCGGCCTCGCCGCCACGACACCGGGCCTGGATGTGCAGCGCGCTTGCGCGACCGGACTCGAGGCGGCCATCCAGCTCGGCAACAAGATCGCGCTGGGTCAGATCGACTCCGGCGTTGCGGCGGGCGTCGACAGCGTCAGCGACCCACCCGTGGCCTTCCCCAAGGTTTTCCAGGAACTGCTGTTGCAGAGTTATCGGGGCAAGACTATCGCAGCGCGCTGGCGGCCATGGCTCGGCCTTCGTCTCCGACATCTGCGGCCGGTGCTGCCGGGAATCGCCGAGCCAAGCTCGGGCCTAACGATGGGCGCGAGCGCCGAACTGCTGATCAAGCGTTGGGGTATACGCCGTGCCGACCAGGACCAACTCGCCATGCAGAGTCATGAACGCGCGGCCGCCGCCTATGAGGCTGGATTCTATCGCGGTCTGGTCAGGAGTCACCTCGGCATCGAACGCGACGCCGCCATACGCCCGGATGCAAGTCTCACCAAACTCGGCGCTCTGACGCCGATTTTTGCGACCGGCGACGGCACGCTCACGGCCGGCAACTCTGCGCCGATGGCGGACGGTGCGGCCTCTGTATTGCTCGCCAGCGAGGAATGGGCGCGGCAACGCAACTTGCCCGTGCTCGCGTACCTGAGCCACGCAAGAGTTGCGGCGATCGACGTGACAGCCCACAGGGACGCCTTGTTGATCGCGCCCTGCCATGCGGTCGCGTCGCTCTTGGCCGATGCGCATTTGTCGCTGCAGGATTTCGACGCGGTCGAAGTACATGAAGCATTTGCCGGGCAAGTCCTCGCAACGCTCGCGGCGTGGGCGGATCCCGAATTTTGTCGCGAGAACCTCGGCTTGAAAAACGCCCTGGGCGTCATCGATCGGGCCAGGCTCAACATCAAGGGCGGCAGCCTCGCCTTCGGCCATCCCTTTGCGGCGACCGGCGCGAGGATGCTCGCGACGCTCGCCAAGACGCTCGATGAGACCCGCGGCAGACGCGGTCTGATCGCGATATGCACGGCGGACGGCATGGGCGTAGCCGCGATTCTTGAGCGCTGACAAATGAACGCGTTATCCTAAACGGATGAAACTCAACGATCCCAGTTTGTTATGCCAACGCGGCTACATCGACGGCGCTTGGGTGGCGGCTGACGACAGCGCGACGCTGCCCGTCCACAATCCGGCCACAGGCGCAAGCTTGGGCAGCATCCCGAACATGGGCAGGAATGAAACGCGGCACGCGATCGAAGCCGCCGCGGCGGCGTTGCCGGCCTGGTCCGCTCGGACCGCGAAGGAACGCAGCATCGTGCTGCGACGCTGGTTCGATCTGATCATGCAGAACCAGGACGATCTTGCCGTGCTGATGACCGCCGAACAGGGCAAACCGCTCGCCGAAGCGCGCGGCGAAATCGCGTACGCGGCGTCGTTCATCGAATGGTTTGCCGAAGAGGCGAAGCGTCTCTACGGCGATGTCATTCCCGGCCACCAGGCCGACAAGCGGATTCTCGTGCTGCGCCAGCCCGTCGGGGTCGTCGCCGCGATCACGCCCTGGAATTTCCCAGCGGCGATGATCACACGCAAGGCCGGCCCCGCATTGGCGGCCGGCTGTACCTTCGTCTGCAAGCCGGCGACGCAAACTCCTTATTCGGCGCTCGCGCTCGCGCTGCTTGCGGACCGCGCGGGTATCCCGAAGGGTGTGTTCAACATCGTCACCGGCAAAGCCACCGAGATCGGCGCCGAAATGACCTCGAACCCCTGGGTGCGCAAATTGACCTTCACGGGATCGACCGACATCGGCAAGAAACTGATGGCGCAGTGCGCGGGCACCATGAAAAAAATCTCGATGGAGCTGGGCGGTAACGCACCCTTCATCGTCTTCGACGACGCCGATCTCGAGGCCGCCGTGCAGGGCGCCTTGGCGAGCAAATATCGCAATACGGGTCAGACCTGCGTTTGTGCGAATCGCCTCTTGGTGCAGGCGGGCGTCTACGACGAATTCACACGCAAGCTCAGCGAGGCGGTTGGCCGTCTGCGCGTCGGCGACGGCCTGGCCGGCGTCACCGATCAAGGACCTCTGATCGACGCGAAGGCGCTCGCCAAGGTCGAGGAGCATGTCGCGGACGCTCTCGCCAAGGGCGCAAGTCTCGCGCGCGGCGGAAAGCGGCACGCGCTGGGTGGCACTTTCTATGAACCGACGATCCTGACCGATGTGACGCCGGCCATGATGGTGGCGCGCGAGGAGACCTTCGGTCCGGTGGCGCCGTTGTTCAAGTTCGACACCGAAGCAGAAGCGATCGCGATGGCCAACGACACCGAGTTCGGCTTGGCGGCGTACCTCTACACGCGCGATCTTGCGCGCAGTTGGCGCGTCTCCGAGGCGATCGAATACGGGATCGTCGGCATCAACACCGGGATCATTTCGACCGAGGTGGCACCGTTCGGCGGCGTCAAGGAATCGGGCAACGGCCGCGAAGGATCCAAGTACGGCATACTCGACTACACCGAGATCAAGTACGTTTGCATAGGCGGCGTGAGCTGATTGATGGCGGGAAATGCTCGGACGTTTTCTAGAGTTTTCAATACCGACTCCCGATATTCGCGCGTCGCTGGCGTTCTACGAGCGGCTCGGCTTCTCGCAGGCTGAGGTCGGCGAAGCCTGGACGCACCCGTATGCGGTGCTCACCGACGGCAGGCTTTGTCTCGGCTTGCATCAATCCGGTGCGAACGAAACCTTACTGACCTTCGTGCGACCCGATCTGCTCAAGTCGCTGGCGCTCATCGAACGGCAAGGCGTGGAATTCGAGTACCGAAACCTGGGCAACGACGTGTTCAACGAGGTGGCCTGGCGCGACCCATCGGGTCATCTGCTGCGACTCGTCGAAGCGCGCACCTTTTCTCCGAGCAAGCGGCCGGCAAGCGACCAGTCCGCCTGTGGATACTTCCGCGAGATCGCACTGCCGGCGCGCGAACGCGAGGCCGCGAAAGTGTTTTGGGAACGCTGGGGTTTCGTCGGCATCGATGAGCCCGAAGGCCCGCTGCCGCACACCTGCTGCACGAGCGATACGATCGACCTGGGGCTTTATGAACGCGGGGCGATCAGCCGGCCGACGCTGCTGTTCGGTAGCGAGGACCCGGCGGCCGATCTGGCCAGGCTCGCGCAACGAGGGATCGTCCCGGTGACGAACCTGCCCGCGCTGCTGCGCGGCGCATCGCTGACTTTGTTCATGGCGCCGGAGGGCACGCCGATTCTCATCGCCGCGGAACCGCGACCAGCGTGAGTTTCACGCGGATCTCGTCCTCGACACGCAGCGCGCCCATCATGACGCTGAACGGCGTCAGGCCGAGCGAGGTTTGGCGCAGAGGGAATTCCGCGGTCGCGGTCAAGACGTCAGCACTGCGCGTCACGTCGAAGGAAATCTTCTGCGTGGAAATATGCCCTGCGATCGCGATCTGCACGGTGGCCTGATAAGTCGTCCCGGTGCCGATCAGCTGCGAGCCCCGAATGGCAATGTTCGGGTAGACGGCGGCATCGAGCAGCGCGGCACTCAGCATATTGTGGCGCGTGCCCGCCTTTGCCTCGGCCGAGACCTCGTCGGCGAAGTCCGGGCCCTGCTCGGCGCGCGCGGCACCCTCGTCGACGCTGAAGTCGGCAACCGGGATCTGCAAGAAGAAGCCCGCCTGCGCGTCGCCGACAACCGGATCGACCCACCCGGTGAGCGCGCGATTCTGGATCACGTGATTGTGGCCGACGGCGGCCATGGCTCCGCCACGATAGACCAGCAGGCGCAGCAGCGAGCGCGCGGCATCGATATCATAAAGAGCGGCGCCCGCAGGCGGCCGAGACCAGGAATCGCTTGCGCCCTCGACGGGTGCTGCGGCCGGTAATGCGGCCGGGGCTGCGTTCGCGCCGGGCTGCGTCGGCGGCGCCCGACAGCCCGCGACCAGCATCAGCAGCACCCCGAGCACGGCGACCGTCGGGTTCGATTTGTTCCGCAGCATGTTGCCACCGGCTTGGCTTAGACTAGGGATTGAGCAGGGAGTCTGCGCCAGGAGGAGATCGATGCCAAACCCCGCCCCAAGGACACGCTACGATGCGGTTGCGCAAACCCTGCATTGGGTGATCGCAGCGCTCATCGTGACCCAATTCGCGTTGGCCTGGACCTTTGACGATTTGCCGCTGGGCATGCACAAACTCGCGCTGGTGGCCCGCCACAAGAGTTTCGGCATGACGGTGCTGATCTTGGCGGTCATTCGCTTGATTTGGCGCCTGACGCATACGCCGCCGGCGCTGCCCACGACCAGCACGCCGGTCGAACGCTTCGTCGCACACCTAACGCATATCGGCTTCTACGTGTTGTTGTTCGCGATGCCGCTCTCCGGTTGGCTGATGTCCTCGGCGAAAAACTACTCGGTCAGCTGGTTCGGCCTGTTCACCTGGCCGGATTTGATCGCCAAGAATGAGTCCAACTTCAATATTCTGCGCGAGACGCACGATGTCCTGAGCTGGGCACTCCTGGCACTTGCGATCTTGCACGTGCTAGCCGCTTTGAAACATCATTTCTGGGACAAGGACACGGTGCTACGACGCATGCTGCCCTTCACCAACACGGAGACAGGTCGATGAAACTCTATGCGCGCTTTACCGCATGTGGCACGCTGCTGGCGATGGCCGCGACCCTGCCATGCGTGAGCCTCGGCGCATCCGCACCCGGCGCTTACCTTGCCGACCCGGCCCAAAGTCGCCTCGAGTTCATCGGGGTCCAGGCAGGCGCGGAATTCAAGGCGGTGTTCAAGAGGTTCGCGGCCAGCGTGCAATTCGCACCGGAGAATTTGGCCACTGCCGGCATCGACGTCACGATCGACTTGAACTCGGTCGATTCCGGGGACAAAGACCGCGACGGCACGATCCGCGGGCCCGATATCTTCGACATCGCGCACAACCCGACCGCGCATTACGTCACGCGCAGCATCACGAAAACGGCGACCGGCTTCGCCGCGCAGGGATCGCTGACCTTGCGCGGCGTGACCAAAGATGTGCCGATCGAGTTTCAGTTTCAGCCCGCGGGCGCGGGCGCCAAGCTCGTCGGCACGGCGAAACTCAAGCGCCTTGATTTCGGTGTGGGTCAGGGAGACTGGAAGAGCACCGAGTGGGTCAAAGACGACGTGAAAATCAATTTTTCGCTCGCCCTGACGCCCAAGCCCTGACCTTGGCGCGCAAATCCTGCGCGCAGGGCGCGCTCAGCGTACCGGCAACTCGCGGGATTTCTGCACGGTGCGCAGTGCGAAACTCGACTGCACGCGCGATACGTGCGGCAAGCGCGTCAGGTGCTGGCTGTGCAGGCGCTCAAAGTCGGCGGTATCGGCGAGAACCACGCGCAACACGTAGTCATACTCGCCGGACATCAAATAGCACTCCATGACCTCAGGCACGAGACGCACGGCCTCCTCGAACGCGCGCAGTTGCGCCTGCTCCTGGCGCTGCAGCGTGATATTCACGAATACGTTGACGGGGCAGCCGGCCTTTTGTTGACTGATCAGCGCCGTGTAACCCTCGATGAAGCCGCCTTCCTCGAGTGCCCGCACGCGCCGCAGGCACGCCGACTCGGATAAGTTGACGCTCTCCGCGAGCTGGCTGTTCGTGATGCGACCATTCAGTTGCAGGGCACGCACGATGGCGCGATCATATCGGTCTAGGTTCATGGGCGGCAGGTTCTGTCGTGAAAACTCGGTTTGTTCGCATAGTTTGCCATATTCGACCCCGATTGGCGCCGATTCGCAGATTCCTGAGCGCGCCGCCGCCGTAAGCTACGCCCCTTCACCACCCCCCGCGGAGCGAACCCATGAAAATCGGCGTGCCCAAAGAGATCAAGATCCATGAATACCGTGTCGGCCTGGTGCCCGGTGGGGTCGCCGAGTTGGTGCGCGCCGGCCATGTGGTCGTAGTCGAAACCGGCGCAGGCCGGGGCATCGGCTTCGATGACGCGGACTATCGCGCTGCCGGTGCGGGCATTGGCGCCACGGCGGCCGAGATCTTCGCCTCCGCCGAGCTGATCGTCAAAGTCAAAGAACCGCAGTTGGCGGAATGCAAGATGCTGCGGCCGGGTCAAACCTTGTTTACGTATCTGCACCTGGCCGCGGACCGCGAGCAAGCCCTGGCCCTGGTCGCCTCGGGCGCCACGGCCATCGCCTATGAAACCGTGACCGCCGCCGATGGTTCCTTGCCGCTGCTCACCCCGATGAGCGAGGTCGCCGGTCGCATGTCGGTGCAGGTCGGCGCCCATTGCCTGCAAAAGGCCAACGGCGGCTTCGGCGTGCTGTTGGGCGGAGTTCCGGGCGTGGCTCCGGCAAAAGTCATCGTCTTGGGTGGCGGCGTCTCCGGCACGCACGCGGCCGAAATGGCGGTGGGCTTGCGTGCGGACGTCACGGTCGTCGATCGCTCGGTCAAACGTCTGCGCGAGCTGTCGACACAATTCGGAAATCAATTGAAGACCGTCTATTCGACCGCGCATGCGATCGAGGCGCTCGTACGCGATGCCGACCTCGTGATTGGTGCCGTCCTGATCACCGGCGCCGCCGCACCCAAGCTCGTGACCGAAGCCATGGTCAAGACCATGAAGCCGGGCGCCGTGCTCGTCGATATCGCGATCGATCAGGGGGGCTGCTTCGCCACCAGCCGGCCGACCACGCATGCGGAGCCCACATTTCTACAGGATGGGGTCATCCATTATTGCGTGACCAATATGCCGGGCGCCGTGCCGCGCACCTCGACGTTCGCCTTGACCAATGCCACCTTGCCCTATGTCAAGTCACTCGCCGATCTGGGGTGGCAGAAAGCGTGTGCCAACGACGAAGGTCTTGCGCGCGGCATCAATGTCCATGCGGGGCACGTAACCCATGCGGCCGTTGCGCGGGCACTGGGCCTTGAGTACCGGGAAATTTAGGCGCGGCGAGTTGCTTTGTAAAAATTGCAGCGTTATGGTGTTTTTGAAATGGGGCGCGGCCGGCGGCCCATCACACCAGGAGATCCCACCGTGAATAATCTTGCGCTTCGCCCGTATTGGCTGCCCGTCGCGCTGGCCGCCGCAATCACGACCGGCTGCGCGAGTCCGGAGGCTTTACGCCAGGCCGACGAGAGCAAGTGCAACAGCTTCGGCTTCCACCCAGGCACCGATGGGTTCGCGTCCTGCATGCAGAAGCTGGCCACGGATCGCGAGAACAACTCGCCATTCAGTGCGGCGAATATCGCGGCAGCCGCGGCGCAGTCCATGGTGCCCGCCATGTCGACCTGCGCCGGCACGCACAACGATAGCTCGAAGACCACCGGAACTGCGACGGCGACGACCACCGGCGTGCCCGGCAATTCGACGACGACCGGCACGAGCTCGAGCGAGACGAATTCCTCCGGAACTTCTTTCTCGGCTTGCGTCGGTAACTGAGAAGCCCCTGCCTTGATCCGTCTTGTCCTGCTGCTGCTAGGCACGGACTTCGTACGCCGCAGTTGGCGTTGGCTCGCCGTGATCGGCATCCTATGGGGCGTCGCCGGCCTCGTGATTTTCATCGATGCCCTAGATGGCAAGAGCTATTTCCCGCTGCGCCTGTTCGGCGCAGCGATGCTGCTCGAGGGACTCGTCGCGATCGCCGTGACCATGGGCGGATTGGATTCGCGCCGTCGTAACCGCCTGCGCTTGATCAAGGGTTTGCTGTTCATGTTTGTCGCGCTGCTGATCTTCGATCCCTACCCGGATGGCCCCTTTCTGCTGTCCATGCTGATGGGCCTGATTTTCGTGATCGGCGGCATGCTGCGCATCAGTGCGGCCTTGGTCGTGCGCTTTCGCGGCTGGCGGCTGGCGCTCACCGCCGGGGTGATCGAACTTCTGTTTGCGGTCATGATTTTGTCGCCTTGGCCGATCCCCTACACCGCCACGATTCCGGCCGCCGTCGGCCTCGGACTCATGATCAGTGGCTGGGCATTGCTACGCGTCGGATACCAACTGAGAAACCTACCGCGCTACGCGTCCGTGTCCTTGATGACCGGTCGGCGCGGTTTGGAGGCGCTTTATCAGCCGATTATTCAGACCGAGCCAACCGAGGGACGTCACCGCGGCGAATTGATTGTGCACGTCTGGACACCGGTGGGTTCGGCCGACGGCGCCATCAGACGCCCGATCGTCGATCGCTACGCTGCCGCGGTCGACCGCAAAGGCGTGATCTCTACCGGCCATGCCGCGATGGAAGTCCCGCCCGACATCTACATCAGTCATTATCCGGGCGTCGAAATCGAGCGTTCACCTGACCAGTTCATGCATACGCTCAAGGCAACAGACGACAACGACATCCCAGGGCTTTTCCAACCAAGCTACGCCGAGGAAGCGGCCGGCTGGTGCGAGTCTACGGAGAAGGTCGTGTTCCATTCCCTGGACTACGACTACAACCGGCTCAAGGCCTATTGGGAGGCCTACCGCCAGGACAACACCTACAATCTCACGAACCGGAATTGCTCGAGCACCGTAACGCATGCGCTCGAGACGGCACTCGCCGGGGTAATCGGCCGTCGCGGCCACCACTGGTGGCGATTTTTTCGCCTGCTACACAGCCCGGAACTCTGGTTGGCGAGCCAACTCTATCGGCGCGCCGACACCATGGCCTGGACGCCGGGACTCACTCTCGATTACGCACGCGCCTTGCATGCCGTCATTCATCCGCCGCAAGTGGGCTGGTTGATCATCGCGAAAGCGGCCTGGCGCCGCTATCGCGCCCATCACGCTACCTGATACTCGCCGCGAACTGACATTCGGCGTCGGATCCGGGGGCGCCGAATCGCCGCCGCCCTCCATATTGCTACTATACGATCGATCAATTACTCTCAGTCGCGCCACTAAGCCCAATCCCGCCGCAGCCAACGCTCCGAGGTCCCCATGGCGCGAAATCCGCGCTTCGACATCTTGTTCGATCCGGTGCGTATCGGCCCTGTCACGGCGCCCAACCGTTTCTACCAAGTGCCCCATGCGAGCGGGATGACCAATGCGCTGCCCAAGGTCCGCGCGAGCTTTCGGGAGATCAAGGCCGAAGGCGGTTGGGGTGTCGTCTGCACGGGGGCCGTATCCATCCACCCAAGTTCGGACGACTCACCGCTGCCGTTCGCGCTGCTCTGGGAGGACAAGGATATACGCGCGCACGCCCTGATGACGGACGCCGTGCACAAGCATGGCGCGCTCGCGGGCGTCGAGCTCTGGCACGGTGGGGCTTGCACGCTGAATCGCACGAGCCGCATCGCACCGCTGTCCCCGTCCGGCATGCCCTGGCTGTCGACTCATCTGGGATTCATGGGGAATCTGCGTCCACGCGCCATGGATCACGCCGACATCCGGGCGCTCCTGCAATGGCAGGCGGAGGGTGCGCGCCGGGCACAACGCGCAGGCTTCGACATCATCTATGTCTATGCCGGCATGGGCTACCTGCCCTATGAATTTCTACTGCCCGAATACAATCAGCGCACCGATGAGTATGGCGGCTCGATCCTGAATCGCGTGCGACTCGTGCGTGAACTGCTGGAAGTCACGCGCGATGCCGTGGGCGATCGTTGCGCGGTGGCGCTGCGGATCAGTCTCGAGGAGTTGCGCGGGCGCCCGGGCGCGGACGCGGAATCCGAAGCGCATGAGGTCGTCGCCTTGCTCGCCGATGTGCCCGACCTTTGGGATGTAAAAATGGATTCGAGCCCCACGGACTGTGCGCCGTCGCGCTTCACCGCGGAGGGCAGCCACGAGCCCATCATCGAATTCGTCAAACGCGTGACCAGGAAGCCCGTGGTCGGTGTTGGCCGCTTTACCTCTCCCGATGTCATGGTCTCCCAGATCAAACGCGGCGTGCTCGACCTGATCGGCGGCGCACGACCGTCGATCGCGGACCCCTATTTGCCGAACAAGATCAACGAAGGCCGTGAACACGATATTCGCGAGTGCATCGGCTGCAATATCTGTATTTCCAGCTGGCACGACGGTGTACCGGTTCGTTGCACACAGAATCCGACGGCCGGCGAAGAGTGGCGCCGTGACTGGCACCCGGAACGCTTTAGGCCGCCCGCGAGCAGCGCCTCCGTACTGGTCGTGGGCGCAGGTCCGGCGGGTCTCGAGTGCGCGGTCACGCTGTCGCGTCGCGGCTATCCCGTGACGCTCGCCGACAAAGCCGAAGAATTCGGGGGCCGGCTGCGATTCGAGACGCGGCTGCCGGGCCTAGCCACCTGGGGACGTGTCGTCGATTGGCGCCTGGGCCAGTTGCGTACGAGCCCCCTGGTCAATCCTTATCCCGGCAACGAATTGGGGGTCGACGACATCCTGGCGCTCGAGCATACGCACGTCGTCGTCGCGACCGGTGCGCGCTGGACGAAGATGCTCTACGGCGCCAACGAATTTCCGATCCCGGCGCTCGATGCGCCGCGCATTTACACGCCGGACGACGTTGCCGCGGGCCTCGTTCCGGAGGGTCCGATCGTGGTGTTCGACTTCGACAACTATTACCTGGCAAGCGCGATCGCCGAACATCTGGCCAAGCTCGGGCAGCAGACCACGTACGTGACGACCGGCGGCAGCGCCTCAGCGTGGACCTTGATGACCAACGAGTTGCCGCTCATCCATCGCGCGCTCGTCAAAGCGGGCGTGCCGATCTTGACGGGCCAACGCGTCACGGCCTTCGATGGCGCCGAACTTGGCCTCGAGGATATCTTCGGCGGCGTGACGAAAACCCTCGCTTGTCGCTCGCTGGTCATCGTCGGAATCCGCAAGCCGCGCGACGAACTCTATCGATCGCTGCTCGCCCGCGGCGCAGAGCTCGGCCAGGCCGGCATCGCCTCGGTGCGCTTGATCGGTGACGCGCTCGCCCCGGGCGCAATCGTGCATGCCGTGCATAGCGGACATCGCTACGCACGTGAACTGGAGGCGCAAGCCGGCAGCTTGCCCTATAAGCGGGACTTTCCCGTATGAGCGAGCGCCCCCTCGAAAGCCGCTTGACGATGGAACGCTCCCTGCCGAGCGCTTGGTATCACGAGGATGCCGTGTTCAAGGTCGAGAAAGAGCGACTGTTTCAGCGCGAATGGTTTGCTGCCTGCCGCGACGAGGAGTTGCCCAAACCGGGCGATCATCTGGTGCTGGATCTCTTCGGCGAGAGCGTGTTGCTGCTGCGCAATCGCGACGGCGAACTGCGCGCTTTTTACAACGTCTGCCGACATCGTGGCGCCCGGCTCTGTGCAGCACCCGGCGACCCGCAGGGTGCTTGGGGGCTGAACCTCGCGGGAGGGGTGACGGCTGGCCGCATGATTGTCTGCCCCTACCATCAATGGTCCTACGATCTCAATGGCGCCCTCGTCGCGGCACCCCACCTGACGGCGAACCCCGAATTCAAGAAAGACGATTTTCATTTGTATCCGATCGGCGTCGATGTCTGGGGCGGATTCGTTTTCTTGCACCTGACGCCCGCGCAAGCGCCGCCTCTCGCCGCCCAATTGGGCGAGGTGCCGCAGCGGCTGCAGCGCTATCCCCTCGCTGATTTGCGCATCGGTGCGACGCGGCGCTACGAGGTCGCGGCAAACTGGAAAATTCTCTGCGAGAACTACAACGAGTGCTACCACTGCGGCGGCGTCCACCCCGAGTTGTGCGCCGTCGTCCCCTCCTTCCGCGAGGCGGGCGGCGCGCAGCTGGACTGGAGTCGCGGCGTGCCCCACAGGGACGGCGCCTACACATTCACGCATAGCGGCACGACGCGACGGCGCGCGTTTCCGGGCTTGGATGCCGACGAACAGGTGCGCCACAAGGGCGAACTCGTCTATCCAAACTTGTTCGTGAGTCTCGCTTGCGATCATGTCGCCGCCTTCATTCTGCAGCCGCGCGCGGCGGGGCGAACCGACATTATCTGTCATTTCCTGTTCGAACCCTTCGAATTGGCCAAGCCGGATTTCGACGCGGCAGATGCCGTCGACTTTTGGGACTTGGTGAATCGCCAGGACTGGAGCGTCTGCGAGTCGGTCCAACAGGGCTTGCGGGCCCGCGTGCACCGCTCGGGGTTCTATGCGCCCATGGAGGATTTCAATCTGGATATCAGGCGCTACGTGAGTACGCGAATCGGTCCCTATCTGCCGGAGTGAGCGAGACATGGCGAGCGCCCCGCATGTGCCAAAATTTCAACGTGCGACGCCCGCGGTGCGCCGCGAAGCCTTGGTCGAGGCGACGCTGCAGAGCTTGCGCGAGCATGGCTATGAAGGTGCATCCATACGCAGAATCAGTGCGGTGGCCGGCGTGTCGATCGGGCTGATCAATCACCACTTCAAGAGCAAATCGGAATTGATCGCGGCGGCCTACGACAGCCTGGCGGTTTCCCTGCGGACCTCGATGCGCGCCGAGGTCGACAACACGCAGCTCAGTCCCCGCCAACGACTCAGCGGCTTCTTTCGCGCCTCGTTTGCGCCCGAGCTCATCGATCCCGCGATTTTCAACGTTTGGCTCGTGTTCTGGAGCATGGTCCTGCATTCGCCGGAAATGCGCAGCGTGCATGACCGCACTTATCGCGAGTACAGATACATGCTGGAGTCCCTGCTCGCGGCGCTCGACGACGAGGGGGATGCCCCGGCTTTCAAGCCGCAACCGGCCGCGATCGCCTTATCGGCCCTGCTCGACGGACTTTGGATCGAGTTGAGTTTGAGTCCCGCAAGCTTCACCGCCCAGGATGCGATCGGGCTATGTGAAGACTGGGTGAGCGCGTTGTGCGCGGGGGCCTTACCGGGCCTGCTGCTTTAGGGCGGCGGCGGCGCGCCGTGGCCGAGCAGCTGCGCAAAGCGCTCGGCATCGACATTCCCGCCGCTGACGATGACGCCGATGCGCTGACCGGCGAGCTCGCGGCCCAGCGCCATGACCGCCGCGAAGCCTAGGCAGCCGGTCGGTTCGACGACGATCTTCATGCGCGTCGCGAAGAAACGCATGCACTCGACGAGCGCCGCATCGTCGGCCGTCAGAATGTCGGTGACCTCGCGGCGGATGATCTCAAAGGGAATGCGGCCGAGCGATTGGGTCTGGGCGCCGTCGGCAATCGTTTTGGGCACATCGATGCGCACGATCGCGCCGCGACGCAAGGATTGTTGACCGTCGTTGCCGGCGGCCGGTTCGACGCCGTATACCTTGCATGCGGGAGTACGCGCCTTGACCGAGAGCAAGGACCCGGCGAGCAGACCACCGCCGCCGAGACAGACGAAAAGACTGTCCAGAGGACCCACCTCCTCCTGCAGTTCCAGCGCGGCCGTTCCCTGACCCGCGATCACGTCCGCGTGATCGTAAGGCGGAATGACGGTCGCACCCTGCTCGGCGGCGATTTGCGAGGCAATCTCTTCGCGACTCTCGCGATAGCGGTCGTAGCTGACGACGATGCCGCCATAGCCGCGCGTGGCGGCAAGCTTCGCGGCCGGCGCATCCTCGGGCATGACGATGGTCGCCCGGAGCTGCAAGCGTTGCGCGGCGAGCGCCACGGCCTGCGCATGGTTACCCGATGAAAACGCGACGACTCCGCCCGCGCGTGCGGCTGCATTGAGCTTGGACAGCGCATTGAACGCACCGCGAAACTTGAAGGCGCCCATGCGCTGAAAGTTCTCGCACTTGAAGAACACGCGTGCGCCCAACATCGTGTCGAGTGTTTGCGCGGTCAGCACCGGTGTGCGGTGCGCGTGTCCGCGCAGGCGCTGCGCCGCCGCCTGCACGTCGTCGTAGGTCGGCAGCCCGGATGGGGTTCCCGTCACGCCGAAATCACCGGTGAGTCCATGTCAGGTCACCTTGTCGCTCGGCCCTAACCCAGGGGCGAAACGCCGAATAGGCGCGCGTGCGCCCAGAGAATCAAGAAAACATAGGTTGCGAGACCGAGGATCACGGCGACTGCGTCGTTCCAGGGCCGTGCCGGAGCCATGCGCAGCACCTGCGGCGGGCGTCGTTTGAGCGAGATGCGGTCGAGCACGGCCCAGACGAGGAAGCCGCCGAACAGCAATAAATCGGCAAGTCGACCATTGGCGAGCAAATGCGCCAGTGCCCAAAATTTGACCGCTACCAACATCGGATGTTTGGTCAGGGTCTTGATCCGACCCGGCAGATTGGTCGCGAACAACAGCGGAAACACCGGCAGCATCAAGAGAAACGCGACATGCCGCAGCCAATGCGGCGGCGTGTACACGACGATGGGATCCTGACGCGCCAAACCGAAGCCGTAGCAAATGAGCACGAGCCCCACGAGAGCGATAATGCCGATCGTCGCCTTCCAGCCACCGTCGCCCAAACGCCGGCGCAAGCGATCACGCCAGGCCGGCGCAAAGATCGCGGTCGAATGGGCGCCGAGAAAAATCAGCAGACCGACAATCAACAAAATCATGAGCACATCACCTTGGGATCTATTTCTTGGCGCGCGGCTTCTTCATGCGTGCCTTGTTCGGGCGCGGCTTGCGCAACGTTACGCGCTTTGCTCGCGTAGCGACTTTCTTCCGCGGCGGCGTGCGCCGTGCGGACACCTTGCGCGAGACCGCTTTCTTGACGGCCTTGGCGACCTTCTTCGCGGTCTTCTTGGCGGTCTTCTTGACCGCCTTCTTGGCAGACTTGACCGGCTTGGAGCGCTTCGCGATCGGCGCAGTCACAGCCCGCGTCGGCGTCGCGTCGAGGCCGCGCAATTGATCCAAGATCGCGGGGTTTTCGAGCGTGGACACGTCCTGCGTGATCACTTCGTCGCGCGCAATCGAGCGCAGCAGGCGACGCATGATCTTGCCCGAACGGGTCTTGGGCAGATTGTCGGTCAAACGAATTTCGTCCGGCTTCGCGATGGGGCTCAGCTGCTCGCCGACCCAGTTCCGCAATTCGGCAATGAGCGCCGATGCCGCGTCGCCGGTCGGACGCGGCCCGTTGAGCACGACGAACGCAAACACGGACTCGCCCTTGATCTCGTGCGGCTTGCTGACGACCGCCGACTCGGCAACCGCCGGGTGCGCGACCAGCGCCGATTCGATCTCCATCGTGCCGAGGCGGTGACCCGCGACATTGAGCACATCGTCGATGCGCCCCATGATCCAGAAATAACCATCCGCATCGCGATGCGCCGAGTCGCCGGCGACGTAGAAGCGATTTTGGAATTTGGACCAATAGGTGTCGAGGTAGCGCTGATTGTCGGCCCAAATGGTGCGCAGCATCGACGGCCAGGGTCTCTTGATCACCAGATACCCGCCGGCATCCGCCTCTTTGACCGTTCGGCCTTCATCATCGACGATGTCGGCAAATATTCCGGGTAAGGGCTTGGTGCAGGAACCGGGCTTCGTTGGGGTCACACCCGGTACCGGCGTCATCATGATCGACCCCGTCTCGGTCTGCCACCAGGTATCGACGATCGGACAGCGCGAATTACCGACGACGCGGTGATACCACATCCAGGCTTCGGGGTTGATCGGCTCGCCGACGCTGCCGAGCAACCGCAGCTTGGATAAATCGTAGCGTTGCGGAATCTCCTCGCCGAGTTTCATGAGCGCGCGGATCGCGGTCGGCGCGGTGTAGAAAATCGTGACGCCGTGGGCTTCGCACAGCTTCCAGAACCGGCCGCCGTCCGGGAAATTCGGCGCTCCCTCGTACATGAGGATCGTGGCGCCCGCCGCCAGGGGCCCATAGGCGACGTAGGTATGGCCCGTGATCCAGCCCACGTCGGCGGTACACCAGTACACGTCCTGCTCTTGCAGATCGAAGGTCCAGCGGCTGGTCAATTTGGCGTTGAGCAGATAGCCGGCGCTCGAATGTTGGATGCCCTTCGGCTTGCCGGTCGATCCGGACGTATACAACAGGAACAGGGGATGTTCGGCCTCCACCCAGACCGGCTCGCAGTGCGTGCTCGTGCCCTGCACGAGATCGCTCCACCAATGGTCGCGGCCGGCCCGCATCGCGCATTCGCCGCCCAAGCGCGCGTAGACGATCACGCTGCGTACGGACTTGCAGCCGTCGGCCAAGGCCTTGTCGACCGCGCGCTTGAGCTCGATTCGGTTGCCTCCACGCCAGCCGCCGTCGGCGGTGATCACCATTTTAGCGCCGGCATCCTCGATGCGGTCTTTGACCGCATTGGCCGAGAAGCCGCCGAACACCACCGAGTGCACGGCCCCGATTCGGGCGCAGGCATGCATCGCGATCACGGCCTCCGGAATCAAGGGCATGTAAATGACGACGCGATCGCCCTGCTTGATGCCCTGTGCCTTGAGCACATTTGCAAAACAGGACACCTGTTCGTGCAATTGCCGATAGCTCAGCACGCGCACATCGCCGGGTTCGCCCTCGAAAATGATGGCGGCCTTTTCCGCCCGCTGCGCCAGATTCCGGTCGATGCAGTTGTAGGAGACATTGAGCCGGCCATCGGTGAACCAGCGATAATTCGGCGCGTCGTCGTCGTCGAGCGGTATCGTGAACGGCGTCTGCCATTCGATCTCGGAATTGGCCAAATCGGCCCAGAAACCGATGTAATCCTCGCTCGCCTTCGCGTACATGTCGGCGAGCTCGCCCGCCTTCAGCGTCGCCTGCGCGACGAATTCCGGGGGCGGCGCAAAGACGCGCAGCTCGTGCATGACCGATTGAATATCTTGTTTTGCCACCGACGCTCTCCCCGTCAAGCCTGCTCTTATTGTACGTTCAATTGGCCTCAAAGCCCGTGATGCGGCGCGCCTGGCGACGCAAAATACTTCCGAATCCATGCGCGTCGAAGAATCTCTCGAGCGCGGCCGCATCCGCGGGCCGAGGCTTGAGGTCATCCACGGAGGCTTCGAGCGGCATGTCGCAAACGATGCCGGTCAGCCGTCGCGCGAGATAGGCCGCCTCCTTGTGGGCCAGCAGCTTGGCCGCAACCCCTGCGGCTCCGCGCAGCTTCAAACTCGGCACGCGCTCGATATTGGCGTAGAGATCGTCGAGCGAAGCAAAGCTCGCAAACAACTCGGCGGCCGTCTTCTTGCCGACCCCCGGAACGCCGGGAATATTATCGACGCTGTCCCCCGTCAAGGCGAGAAAGTCCGCGATCAGCTCCGGCGCTGCGCCGAAGCGCGGGCCGATGTCGTGGTAGTGATAGCGAATGTTGCCGCTGTAGTCCCAAAACACGTCGCCGTCGCGAATCAGTTGCGACAAATCCTTGTCGCGAGTCACGAGTACGTTGCGAAAGCCGGCGGCGCGCGCGCGCGCAGCGAGCGTGCCGATGATGTCGTCGGCCTCGTATTCGGCGCTCGCGAATTCCGCAAGACCCATGTGCCGGCAGAACTCTCGACACAGACCGAACTGGCGCGCGAGGTCGGCGGGCGCAGATTCGCGATTCGCCTTGTAGGCGGGATAGATGCTGTTGCGGAATGAGGTTTCGCTGCCGAGGCTGTGATCGAACGCGATACCGATGCGCTCCGGCCGTACTTGTTCGAGTAGATCCGAGATGAATCTCGCAAAGCCGTACAGAGCGTGGGTTGCATTGCCGTCGGCGTCGACCATGTCCGGCGGCATCGAGTAATAGGCCCGAAATACGAAATAACTGGCATCGACATGGTAGACGACGCCGGATCGCAGAAGGGCGCTCACGAGCGACTCACATCGGCCAGCGTTGCATGCGCTCGTGCAGCGGGCTGGAGCGGGGAAAATGCGCGATCAAATATTCCATTTGATCGGCGAGAACGCGCCGGCCCTTGAGATAGATGTACTCGGCGTAGGTTGGTGTGAACGGCACGGCAAGCAGCTGCATACCGGCCTGCTCCGGGGTACGCGAGGCTTTTGCATTATTGCAGCGGCGGCAGGCCGTGACGACATTGCCCCAGGTATCCTGGCCGCCACGGCTGAAGGGCGTGACATGGTCGCGCGACAAGAGGCTGTAGCTGAAACGCGCACCGCAATACAAGCACAAATACGCGTCGCGCCGGAACAGCGTCTGATTATTGAGCGGCGGTGTGTACGTCGCACCACGCAGATTGCCGGGATTGCCGGTGACGCCCAAGGTCGCGATGATCGAGTTCACATCGACGATCGTGCGCAGCCCCGTACGGGCCGACGTGCCGCCGTACAGCCGGTACAGCTGCGTGCCGCAGGTATAGGCCACTTGCTCCGTGTGATACAGACGTGCCGCCTCGCGATAATCGACCCATTCCAGCGGCATGCCCGACACATCGGTGCGCAGGATTTGCTGGCTCAGTGGATAGCTCTGCGAGGCCAGCGAGATTTCGTCCCGCCAGTCGGCCAAGGATTCGTGGTCGTCTACACCCGTGCTCATACAACACTTAAGATAGTCGAGTCTTGTGCCATAATTCAATGTTTAGGGGGAGATAACCTGCATGCCTGTCGTCGTCGGTGTCCTCAAGGAGACCGCTGCCAATGAAAATCGTGTCGCCATCGTCCCAGAAATAGCTGCGAAGCTGAAGGCACTTGGCGCGACAGTCGTCATGCAAAGCGGTGCCGGGGTCGCGGCACAATTTCCAGATTCCCAGTATACCGGCGTCGAGTTCGCCGATGCGGGGGCCATCCTGGCACGCGCGGACGTGCTGCTCAAGGTGCAGCCGCCCAGCCTCGACGAGGTCGCGGCGCTCAAAAAAGGGGCCGTCGTGGTCGGCTTCATGCAGGCCTATGCGCGACCGGAACTCGTCCGCGCCATGCAGTCACGGGGGCTGACGAGTTTCGCGATGGAGCTCGTGCCGCGCATCTCGCGTGCCCAGTCGATGGATGCCCTCTCTTCCCAGGCTGCGGTCGCCGGCTACAAAGCCGTGTTGATTGCGGCGAATTCGCTGGAAAAATTCATGCCCATGCTGACCACGGCGGCGGGCACCATCCGCCCAGCGGCTGTCTTGGTGATCGGCGCGGGCGTCGCCGGATTGCAGGCGATCGCCACGGCCAAGCGCTTGGGCGCGGTCGTCGAAGCCTATGACGTGCGCAGCGCGACACGCGATCAGGTCAAGTCGCTGGGCGCCAAGTTCGTCGAGACCGGCGTGTCCGCGGATGGCGCGGGCGGTTATGCGCGTGAACTCACCGACGAGGAAAAGGCGAAGCAGCAAGAGGTCTTGGATGCGCGCATCGCCGCGAGCGACGCCGTGATCAGCACGGCATCCGTCCCCGGCCGCGCCGCGCCGCGAATCATCAGCCAGGCGGCGGTCGAGCGCATGAAGCCGGGTTCCGTGATCGTCGATATCGCGGCGGAACAAGGCGGCAATTGCGCGTTGACGCGCGCGGGCGAGACCGTGCTGCATGCGGGCGTCAAGGTTTTGGGACCCGTGAATCTGCCCGCGACGCTCGCGTTTCATGCCAGTGAAATGTATTCCCGCAATCTGTTCAATCTGTTGAAACCCGCGCTGCCGAAGGGTGAATTGAGCATCGACTGGCAGGACGAAGTGTTCACCGGCGCGGTGCTAACTTGCGACGGTCAAATCAAACACGAAGCGACGCGCAAAGCGGTGGAAGGAGCCTGAACATGATCGATGGCGTCATTGCTCTCTATATTTTTATGTTGGCCGCGTTCACGGGCTATGAAGTGATCTCGCGCGTGCCTGTCATCTTGCACACACCGCTGATGTCGGGTTCGAACTTCATTCACGGCATCGTGCTGGTCGGCGCAATGGTCGCGCTCGCGACCGCGGATACGACGCTGGTGCGAGTCATCGGTACGGTCGGCGTGTTTCTCGCGGCCGGCAACGCGGTCGGCGGCTACGTCGCCACCGAGCGCATGTTGAAGATGTTCGTGGCGGCGGGCAAAAAGAAGGGTAAGAGTTGATGGATTTTTCAAACCTGTCGCAGACGCTCGTGCAACTGAGCTATCTGGCGGCTTCGTTCCTGTTCATCGTCGGTTTGAAGCGCATGAGTTCACCGGTCACCGCCGTGAGCGGCGTGCGCTGGGCCGGCGTCGGCATGGTGCTCGCGACGATCGCGACCCTGGCCTTCATGGGCGCCTCCTCGCTCAATTTGATGCTCGTGATCGGCGCGATCGTCGGCGGCGGCACGATCGCCTGGGTCAGCGGCAAGCGCGTCGCGATGACCGACATGCCGCAGATGATCGCGCTCTACAACGGCATGGGCGGCGGCGCGGCGGCGGCGATCTCGGCTGTGGAACTCTACGGCGGCGGTGCGCAAAGCGTCACCCACCTCGCGATCGGGGCCATCGGCGGATTCATCGGCTCGGTGTCCTTCAGCGGCAGTTTGATCGCCTTCGGCAAACTACAGGGCTTGATCACCAAGTCCGTGCGTTTCTCCGGGCAGAAACTCGTCAATCTCGCGATCTTGATCGCGACCGTGGCGCTCGGCGTCGCGATCGTGTCCGGGTACTACGCCGGGCCCCTGGCCGTGACCTTGTTCTTCTTGTTTGCGTTGCTGCTCGGCATTGCGATGACGCTGCCGATCGGCGGCGCCGACATGCCCGTGGTCATCTCGCTCTACAATGCCTTGACCGGACTTGCGGTCGGTTTCGAAGGCTTCGTGCTCGACAACGCAGCGATGATCATCGCCGGCACAGTCGTGGGCGCTGCCGGCACGTTGCTGACGCAGCTCATGGCGAAGGCCATGAACCGTTCGCTCGCCAACGTTTTGTTCGCCAATTTCGGCGAGAGCTCGAGCGGCGGCGGCACGGTCGCAGGCACACAGAAGCCCATCGAGGCCTCGGATGCGGGCGTGATGCTCGCATTCTCGCAGAAGGTCATCGTCGTGCCGGGCTACGGCATGGCGGTCGCGCAGGCGCAGCATAAAGTCTGGGAAATGTGCCAGTTGCTCATAGAGCACGGCGTCACGGTCAAATTTGCCATCCACCCGGTCGCAGGACGCATGCCGGGACACATGAACGTCTTGCTCGCCGAAGCAGGCGTGCCCTACGACTTGATCTCGGACCTCGACGAGATCAACGCAGAGTTCGACACCGCCGATGTCGCCTTGATCATCGGCGCCAACGACGTCGTCAATCCGGATGCACGCACCAATCGCGCGAGCCCGATTTACGGCATGCCGATCTTGAGCGCCGACAAGGCCAAGAATGTCATCGTGATCAAGCGCGGCCAGGGCCAGGGCTTCTCCGGAATCGACAATGCCTTATTCGGTCTCGATCAGACTCGCATGCTGTACGGCGACGCGCAGTCGGCGGTCGGGCAACTGATCCAAGCGATCAAGGCTGCAGGCTGAGCTCGAAACGATCGGCGACTTCCCAGACGGGAGGCGCCGCGGCGCCGGGATTGGCAAGCCGGACCATAGTCGCTACCAAGCGGTCGTCATGGAGCTCGAGGCGCACGTAGTGATAGTTGGGAAAATCCGTGCGCTGGTACAGATCGGCCGGCGTACGCGTGACTTCGTAGGGTTTCGCGCCGCCGCCGCCCGAGACGAGATACGTGACGCCGCTCTGTTCGAAGCGCTCATAATTGTGAATGTGACCGGCGCTCACGAGGATGCGCGCGCGCAGAGCCGGGGCGACCGAATTTAAGTAGGCGGCGAGCGACTGCTCGTTCGGGCGCGGATTATGATCGCTGAGTATCCCCGTCGCGAGATCGGCGACCGGCGGGTGATGCAGCACGATCAAGACGACGCGCACCTTCTTGTTCAGACCCGCGATCTGCTGCTCCAGCCAGATGCGCTGATCGCTGCCCGGCAACAGCGAGGCGTCCGTGTCGAGCGCTAGCCCAAGAACCTTGCTGCCGAGCGCGACCGAGTACCAGCGACGATCGCGAAGTTCCGGGAAGGCCGTCCACCAGTACTCCAAGCACTGCGCGACATCGCATTGCGAAAACTCATGATTGCCGAGCGCCGGATAGACGCGCAATTGCTGATTGCGCCAAACTTGAGTCTCCACGCGATACTCGTCGTAATCCGCGCTTTTGCCGTGCCAGGGCACGTCGCCGTTGAGAAAAATGGCGGCCGGGTGCTCGGCAGCCACCTTCGCGACCAGTGCCTGGCGTGCCGCGGGCGAGGTCGCCGCCAACTCGCTCGGATCCGTAAAGCGCATGTCGCCGTAGGCGATCATGACGAGCGGCGTCGGCAGAGCGGAGTCGGGCACGCGGAACGTGACAGCGGCAGAAGCCGTGCCCGCCGCACCGCGCGACCCGGTGCCCCCCGCGCCCATCGTGCCCCCGGTGCAGCCGCCGAGAGCGATCAGCGTCGCAGCGACCGCGCTCGCGAGCACGGCACGCGCAACCGCCGGGACGAGCAAACCCTGACCGCCAGGTGTCATCGCCGACCGTGATGCGGCGGCGCATGTGGCTGCGCATGCGGTATCGCCATATGCGGAGCGGCATGCGGCGCAGCCTCACGCGGCGCGGAGAAGCGCTGTTGGAAATGCTGCTGGATCACGGCGTGACGCTGCTCGGGCGTCATTTGTCGCCATTGTCGTTCCAGTTCCCGTCGTTGCTCCTCCGGTCGTTGCCGGAATTGCTGATATTGCTGACGCACGCGTTGCTGTTGCTCCGGGGGCAGGCTCTTGAATTGTTTCCAACGTTCACGCAGCTCCTGCCGTTGTTCCGGTGGCATCGCCCGCCATTGGCTAAACCGCTGTTGCGCACCCTCGCGCTGCTGCGGCGTCATCGACAACCAGCGTCCGCTGCCACGCGCCAGCGCCTGTTGGCGCTCGGGCGGCAGGCTATCCCAGGAGCCGTGAAAACTTTGCAGCAGTTTCTGTTGATCGGGCGACAGCGACTCCCAGCTATGTGGTGCGACAGCCGGTGCCGATTCCGGCGGTACTTGCGCGAAGCCCGTATTCGCGGCCGCGAGCAGCAAACCCAGCGTGAGCATCAGAGCGCGCATCACTGCTTTGAATCCGGCGGTGGCGGCGGCGAAGTTTGCGTATGGGGATCCGTTTTCTTCAAGAACTCCCACCAACCGGCATCTCCCACGTCGTCGGCGCCCAAAAACTCGATGAACGACTCGTCGCTGGGCGGCGGCGGTGGCGGTGGCGGCGGTGTCGACGATGACGGCGGAGGCGAGCCCGCCGCGGCGGCGGCCGAGATCACGCCAGTCATGACCCACCATTGCCATCGCAATCTCAACGACGACTCAACCGACGCTACCGGGGTCGGTACTGGCGGTCTTGTCGGCAGCCCATTGATAAAAGTCGATATCGTCTTGCAGCATGTCGATGGCGTCGCCCGAGCCTCCGTCGCTGGCCGCAACGATGTCGAGGTCCTCCAGATTCTGCGCATCGGCCGAAATCGGGGCGGGATGCGGCGCGGAGAACTGATGCACGAAAGGCGTCCCGAACCAGATGGCCGCACCCAAGACGCCGGCCGCAGTGACGCCGGCGGCGGAGGTCCACGCCGGGACGCGGAAAAAGCCGGAGCGCTTGCTGCGCGCGACGTCGAGCGCAGCATGCCGAGCCTGATTGAGCCGCGAACGCACGCGCATGTCGACTTGCTCGACGCTGGCATCGAACAGCTCACGGCTGCGTTCCTCGATCGAACCGGGGGGATATTCGTTCATGACCAGACCTCGCCCAATTGCTCACGCAGTGTATGTACGGCGCGGGAATAATGTGTCTTGACGCTGCCCTCGGAACAGCCCATGGCGCGGGCGGTCTCGGCCACGTCCAAAGCTTCGAAATTTCGCAACATGAAAGCCTCGCGCTGCCGGGCAGGCAAGCTACGCAGGGATTCCTCGAGTTGGCGCATGGCTTGGTCCTGCATCAGCAACTCAGGAGCGTCCGGACCTGGCGCGGCGACATTATCCATGGGGTCCTGAGCCTCCTCATCAGGGTCCTCCTTGGGACCGGGCAACCACGCCATCCAGCGCTTGCGCACGGTCCGCCTGCGTTGCAAATCGCGGATGCCGTTTTCCAGGATCCGGAAGAACAGCGGCCGCCATTCGGCGCTCGGTTTGGCGCTATAGTTGCGCGCCAACTTGAGCATCGCGTCCTGAACCACGTCGAGCGCGTCGTCCTCATCGCGTAGACTGACTTGGGCCATCCGAAAGGCGCGCCGCTCGACCTCCGCCAAAAATTTATCCAGTTCCTTAGTATGGTCCAATGCAACATCCTCGGGTGCAGGGGCAGGACCTTCCCATGCCATCCAAGCGTGCGAGAGCGTAGCAAACCGTTCCATACCGCGTCCTTTTATAACGTCGAGGAAACTCGGAGACAATGTTCAAGATAAACGGCGCTCCCGTCGCCCGGTTGACCCGCGGGCGCACATCAGATCAGCGACTTACGCACACAAACCATGACCGACCTTGCAATATTTACGTTCGACACCTCCATGCAGTCTCCGGAGCGGCCCGTAAGCAATTGAATGTAAAAGAATTGATCCGAATTCGGATACTTTTTCGCCAATTTGACCATGAGTCGAAACAGATCGGGCACTTGGGCCTCCCGCCCCCGGGTTCTGCACAGACTTATCCACATGAATTGTGGACAAAGGCCGCCGCGTGATCCTGCAGGTTGCCCTCGATACGCCTCTGCGTCGGGTCTTCGACTATCGCTATCCGAAAGACTCTGAGGCCGCGGCGATGAGCGCATTGCCGCCGCCCGGCGTACGGGTGCGCGTGCCCTTTGGGCGCCGGTTGCTGGTCGGTATTCTCGTCGCAACGAGTTCGGAATCCCAGGTTCCGGCCGAAAAGCTCAGGCACGCGGTCGAGTTCTTGGATACCGAGCCGGTATTCGACGCGGTGACGTTCGAACTCTTGTGCTGGGCTGCCGACTACTACCATCACCCGATCGGCGCCGTCTTTGCAGCGGCCCTGCCGGTGGGTCTGCGCGACGGCCAAGCAGCTCGCCTGCGGTCTTTGCGCTGGGATCTCACCGCGACCGGGCGGCAGGAATGGCAGACGCCCAGCGATCGGCGCGCGCCACGGCAACGTGCCCTGCTCGAGTGGCTCGCGACAAACGAGGTCCGTGACGAGGCGGCGGTGACGGCGCAGTTCAAGCCGGACTTGGTACGCACACTCGCAGCGCGCGACTGGATCGTCGCCGTCGAGACGGACGCATCGGCTCAGCCGTCCCTAGCCTCGGAGGCTGCGCCCCCGGACGCCGCCGAGCTCGCTCTTACGCCTGCGCAAAGCGAAGCGGTTGCGGCGATTCTCGGCTCGCTGTCACGGTTCGCCGTGCATCTCTTGCATGGTGTCACCGGCAGCGGCAAGACCGAGGTCTATCTGCAGGTGATCGCCCGCGTGATCGGGACGGGGGGACAGGCTTTGGTGCTGGTTCCCGAGATTGCGCTGACTCCGCAGCTGGTCGCACGCTTCGCACACCGCTTTGGCACCGGAATCGCGGTCTTGCATTCTGGACTTGCCGGCAGCGAGCGCCGCGACGCATGGCGCCGCGCGCATGCCGGCGAGGCGCGCATCGTGATCGGTACACGCTCCGCCGTGTTCGCCTCGCTGCCGCGACTTGCCGTGATCGTGGTCGACGAGGAGCACGACGCCTCGTACAAACAGCAGGAAGGATTTCGGTATTCCGGCCGCGATCTGGCCGTGTTGCGCGCGCAGCGCGCCGCCGTGCCGATCGTGCTTGGCTCCGCGACCCCCTCGCTAGAAACCCTGGAAAACGTTGCGCAGGGGCGCTATTCGCGTTTATCCCTGCCGCAGCGGGCCGGCGTCGCGCGGCCGCCGCTGATGCGCCTCGTCGATCTGAAGAAGCATGCGAGCGAACAGGGGCTATCGCAGCCGGCTCTGCAAGCGATCCGCGAACATTTGGCCGCGGGCGGTCAGATCATCGTGTTTCTGAATCGTCGCGGCTACGCGCCAACGCTGTTCTGCAATCAATGCGGCTGGGCCGCGGCCTGCGCCCATTGCGATGCGCGCATGACCTTGCATCGGCGCGCGGGCCGCTTGCGTTGTCATCACTGCGGCGCTCAAAGCGCCGTCCCCAGCACCTGTGGCCAGTGCGCGCATCCGCTCTATCCCGTCGGCCAGGGGACCGAGCGCGTCGAGGAGACTCTGGAGCGCCTGTTCCCCGAGGCGCCCCTGGCGCGCTTGGACCGGGACACCGCAGCGGCGCGCGGCGGCATGCAAGCCGTGCTCGCGGAGGTTCAGAGCGGCGCGGCCAAAATTCTCGTCGGCACGCAGATGCTGACCAAGGGCCACCACTTTCCGGATGTCAGTCTGGTCGTGATCCTCGACGCCGACCAGGGTCTGTTCGCGAGCGATTACCGCGCGACCGAGCGCCTCGCGCAAATGATCATTCAAGTCGCCGGCCGCGCCGGCCGTGATGCGCGCGCGGGCGAGGTCTTGATCCAAACCGAATTTCCCGAACATCCCCTGCTGAATCGCCTGATCAGCGACGGCTACGAGGCATTCGCGGCCGGCGCATTGGCAGAACGTCGTGAGGCCCACTGGCCACCGTTCTCGCGCCTCGCGCTGCTGCGCGCCGAAGCCAGACAAATCGAGCGCTTGGACGAGTTTCTTGGGGCCGCCGCAAGGCTCGGCACGGGCAAGGGAGCGAGCCTTGGCGCAGGCGGTCACGGCGCGGGCATCCGAATCCTGGGTCCAGCCACCGCCCTGCTCGCCCGGCGCGCCGACCATTTTCGCGCGCATTTATTGATCGAGGCCGACGAACGCCTGGTCTTACAGCGCTTTTTGTCGCGCTGGCTGCCGGCGGTCGAGGGTCTTGCGGCCCCGACGGGACTGCGTTGGTCGATCGACGTCGATCCGCTCGAGGTCGATTGAGCGGTTTCGGGTAAACTCGACGGCCTTTTCGGTCTTTAGAAGTCGACGGTATCGCCCCTGTGAAGAATTTGATCGAATCCTTGTTGTTACAGGCGCTGCAGGCGCTCCCCGAAGAAACCGTGCCGGCTGCGGCGCGCCCGGCGACGCTCGAAATCGAGCGCACGCGCGATCCGGCCCACGGCGATTTCGCCAGCAATCTCGCCATGCGTCTCGCCAAGGCGACGCGCCAAAACCCGCGCACGCTGGCGAACCTGATCGTGGCCGCCATTCCTGCCAACGACGACGTCGCGAAGATCGATGTGGCGGGTGCAGGGTTCATCAATTTCTTTCTCAAGGATGCGGCCTATCAGCGCGAGATCGCGCGCATTCTTGCCGCGCCCGGCGACTATGGTCGCGCGCGGCTCGGCATGGGGCGCAAAGTGCTGCTCGAATTCGTATCTGCGAATCCCACGGGTCCCTTGCACGTGGGCCATGGCCGGCATGCCGCGTTCGGTGCCAGCCTGGGTAATTTGCTGGAAGCGGTCGGGTACGACGTCAGCCGCGAGTACTACATCAACGACGATGGCCGGCAAATGGACATCCTCGCGGTGAGCACCTGGTTGCGCTACCTGGAAAGCCGCGGTGAGCGGTTCACGTTCCCGTCGAACGGCTACCGAGGCGACTACATCGTCGCGATCGCCGAGCAACTTGCGGCCAACGAGGGCGACGGCCTGCGTCATACCGCCGCGGACGTCTTCAAGGACCTGCCGCCGGATGCCCCCGAAGGCGGCGACAAGGACGTTTATATCGATGCGCTGATCTCGCGCGCGCGCAGCCTGATCGGCGCGCCGGCGTTTCGACGCGTACTGCGCCTCGCGCTTGACGACATCCTCGCCGACATCCGCGAGGACCTCGAGGAATTCGGCGTGCGCTTCGACCGGTGGTTCTCCGAGCAGTCCTTGAGCGAGGATGGCTCGACCGATCGCGCTCTCGAGGCACTCAAGCGCGCCGATCACGCCTATCTCAAGGACGGCGCGCTCTGGTTCAAGAGCACGGAGTTCGGCGACGAGAAGGATCGCGTCATGGTGCGGGACAACGGCGTCAAGACCTACTTCGCCTCCGACATCGCTTACATCTTCAACAAGCTGCAGCGCGGCTTCGCGCATCTCCTCTATATCTGGGGCGCCGATCATCACGGTTATATCGCGCGACTGCGCGCAGGCTTGGTCGCCTTGGGCGGGCCGCCCGAGTGCTTCGAGGTGCGCCTGGTGCAATTCGTGTCGCTGTTTCGCGGCGGCGAGAAGGCGCAAATGTCCACGCGCTCGGGGGAATTCGTGACGCTGCGAGACTTGCGCCATGAAGTCGGCAATGACGCCGCGCGCCTGTTCTATGTGATGCGCAGCAACGATCAGCACCTGGACTTCGACCTCGAACTCGCGACTTCGCGCTCGAATGAAAACCCGGTCTATTACATCCAATATGCGCATGCGCGCGTTGCCAGCGTCATGCGGCAACTCAAGGACCGCGAACTCGCGTTCGACGCGGCCGCGGCTGCGGCGCATTTGCATCTCTTGGTCACGCCGCAGGAACAGGCCTTGATAAAACGCCTGTGCCTCTATCCGGAGATCGTCGAGCAATCGGCGACCTTGCGCGCGCCGCACACGCTCGTGCACTATTTGCGCGACTTGGCGAACGATTTCCATACCAACTACAGCAGCAATCAATTCATCGTCGATGACGCGTCCTTGCGCGACGCGCGGCTCGCGCTTGCGCTCGCGACCCAGGCGGTGATTCGCAACGGCCTCCGCATACTGGGCGTATCCGCCCCGGAGACGATGTGAACGCGCGCGTGGCACGCGACTACAAGACCAAGCGCCGGCAGCCGGGCGGATTCTCCGGCTGGACGGGGCTGTTCCTAGGTTTAGGCTTGGGACTCGCGGTCGCCGGAGCCGTGTACTACAAGGATCACCGTGCCGATGCGCCGCCGACGCATGTCGCAAGCGCCGCCAAGAAGCGCGGCCACAGCGGCGACGCTCCCGAAGCCGACGGCAGCGATCCGGCCGCGCAGGAGCCGGCGAAGGCCTACGATTTCTACGATATGTTGCCGAAGTTCGAAGTTGTGGTGCCGGAAAAGGACAAGGACGTCAAACCCGATCTCAAGCCGGTGCCCGAGACACGTCGCGGCACGTACGTACTGCAAGCGGGCTCCTACAAGAACTTCGCCGACGCGGACCGCATCCGTGCACAGCTGGCGCTGCAGGGCATCGAGTCCAAGGTCCAGAAAGTCTCGGTCGACAACGACACCTGGCACCGCATTCGCATAGGTCCAATCACCAACTTGGATGAACTGAACCGCATGCGCGCGATCATGCGCAAGGCCGATGTCGACGTGCTCGTGATCCGCGTCGGCGACTAGTCGCGGAAGCAGGCGCGGCAGACCGAATGCCGCTGCGACGGCAGCGCCAGCCCACAGTGGCGGAAGCTGCCGCCATCGCGCTGGCGGCGCGCGAGGCCACAAACGGTCCGAATCGGTGACTCGGGCGCTGGTGCGGGCTGCGAATGCCGCTCCGGGTCAGCCGCGGCGAGCACCCACAAGACACTCGTGATCATCGCGTTCATCGGCGATGCTCCTACTGGATGAAACACGACGCCATTGCATACCCGTGGTGCAGGGGCGACAAACGATTCTTATCCGCGCTTCGCATAACTTGAAGTCATGTGAACTGGGCGACGGAATGGGCGATACTCGCGCTCATGTCGCGACGCTCCCCATCGCTGCTCTCCCTGCGTGCGTTCGAGGCTGCGGCGCGCCACCTCAGCTTCACCAGCGCGGCACGCGAACTGTATGTATCGCAGGCGGCGATCAGCCGCCACGTACGCGCGCTCGAGCAAGATCTTGGACGGCCCCTGTTTCGTCGCTTGCATCGGCAGGTCGTGTTGACGGGATCGGGCCAGCGGCTCGCAGCGGAACTTGGCGCCGGCTTTGCGCAAATCGGTCGCGCGATTGCGGCGGTCAGGGCGGCGCCCGCACGCCGCTTGAGAATCTCGGTCGAACCCGCGTTTGCGGCGCGCTGGCTCGTGCCCCGCTTCGGACGATTCACGGCCGCACATCCGGACATCGAGGTCGATCTGGAATCCTCCGAGGAGCTGCGTACCCTGGGTCGGGATGCCGATATTGCGATTCGGTTTCTCGATGCCGCCACGCGCAAGCCCGGGGGGACCTCGCGGAGGCTCTTTGCCGTGTCGGGCTTTCCCGTGATCGCGAGCAAGTCTGCGACAAGCCTCGGGCGACGACGCAGTGACCGCGATGTACTCGCGTTTCGGCTGCTGCACGATGATGACGGCACAATTTGGCGCCGCTGGTTTGCCGCGGCCGGACTCGACGGGTACGAGAGGGCCAAGCACCTGTATTTCAATGACTACTCGCTGACGCTGACTGCGACGCTGCGCGGTCAGGGTGTCGCGCTGAGCGCCCCGATCTATGTTCGCTCCTCCTTGCGCTCGGGACGGCTCAAGCGAATCGGACGGACGCCCGTGGTCTTCGGGGATTATTGGTTGTTACAGGCGAATGATCGCGGCTCGGCGCAAGCGCGCGCGGCTTTTGTGAACTGGTTCGCGGGCGAAACGCAAAGAATTGCCGGGAAGGACCCCGCCGGTTTACGGCCATCACCGTGAAGGGCGGAAGCGCGCGCACGGAGATATACTCCCGACCGCGAACAACATTCCTGGGAGAGCAACATGGCATTGGGAAGGCACACATCGGCAGGTTGTCTGTTTGTCATGCTCATGGTCTTCGGCGCGATGCCGGTCCACTTCGCGCACGCCGACGGCATTGCCTCGAGCTGTACCGGCAGCTGTGCCGACAAACGCGATCAGTGCAAGGTCAAGGCCTGCACCAAGGCCGGTGGCCATACCCAGCTACACCAAGGTGCTTGCTATAACCTCCAGGGGACAAGTCAGCAGGCCTACGCGGCCGGCGTCGCGAAGTGCACGACCAAAGCGCAAAGCTGCATGAGCAGGTGTAAATAAGGCCGCGCCCCGTCAGTTTGCGGCGTCGCGACCGGTTCGCCAGGTCTCGATCAGCGCGTAGAACACCGGCACCAAGGCGACCGCAAGAAGAGTCGAGGCGAGCATGCCGCTGAACACGGTGACACCGATCGACTGACGCGCGGCGGCACCGGCCCCGGAGGCGAGCACCAGGGGCAAGACTCCCAAAATAAAGGCGAACGAAGTCATGAGAATCGGCCTGAACCGGCGCCGCGAACTCTCGATCGACGCCTCGAGAATCGGCCGCCCCTCGCGCCTCAGCTGCTGCGCCACTTCGACGATCAGAATCGCATTCTTGGCCGACAGAGCTATCAGCAGCACGAGGCCGATTTGCACGTAAATATTGACCCGCAGGCCGGACAGCCATAACGCGAGTGCCGTACCCGCCAATGACAGCGGGACTGCGAGCAGCACCGGGACCGGGAGCAGCCAGGATTCATATTGGCCCGCCAACACCAAGTACACCAGGAGCAAGGCGAGCCCGAAGACGAGGCCGACCGTTCGGCCGACCAAGCGCTCTTGATACGACAATCCCGTCCATTCATAAGTGACGCTGGGCGGCAGCGTGCGCGCGGCCAAGGCCTCCATCGCGTCCAATGCCTGTCCCGAGCTGAACCCTGCGGCCGGCGCGCCGATGATTGCGGCCGTCGGCAGTAGATTGTATTGCGCCGCAATTGCCGGTCCGCTGGCATCGCTGATGTCGACAAACGCGCTGATCGGCACCATGACTCCAGAACGGTTCTGGACCGTGAGCTGACCGATGTTGGTGATGTCGGCACGGAATCGAGGATCCGCTTGCACGAATACGGTGAAGTTCTGGCCGAACTTCGAAAATAGATTGACGTAGCTGGACCCGAGATACGTTTGAATCGCGGCATAGGCCGCGCCCACGGAAACGCCGACACTTTCAGCCCGCGCGCGCTGCACATGCAACTGAATCTGCGGCACCCGTGCGCGCAGCGAAGTAAATGCGAATTGAATCCGTGGATCTTGGCCGGCGGCCCTGACCAAATCGTCGGTCACCGCGCCAAGCTTGTTAAAGTCGTTGCTGCCGTCAACCAACTCGAGCTGCATCTGAAACCCGCTGGAAATGCCCAGACCGTTGATCGCCGGTGGTGTCAGCACACGCGCGCCGGCATCGGGCAGCTTCGCCAGCTCTTCGCGCATTCTGGCGCGAACACTATCGAGGTCCGCCCCTGGGCCGCGATCGTGCCAGTCCTTGAGCGTCACGTAGACCAGGCCGCCGTTCGACAGCGTTGCGTTGCTCGACAGCATGGAGTCGCCATCGAGCGGCGACACGCCGCCAAAGCTGATGGCATGCGCCACTCCCGGCACTTTCAAACTGGCAGCGACGACCTGCTGAAGAGTGCGCTGCGTACGTTCGAACGAGGCGGCATCGGGCAGCTGCACGGACACCATGAGGTAACCCTGATCCTCGATCGGCAGAAACTCGGTGGGGACATGCAGAAACCCGAAGCCCGCGGCCGCCATCAAGACAAGTGCGCCGAAGGTACAGATGACGGGGTGAGCGAGCAATTTGCGGATCACGCCCAGGTACCTGTTCTCCAGGCGCTCGAAGACTCGATTGAAGCCTTGCGAGAATCGATTGGCTTGCCTGCCGGGATCCGGCGGACGCAGGTATTGCACGGACTGAGTCGGTTTCAGAGTAATCGCATTGATCCCGGACAACACCGCGGTGGCGGCGATCACGAGTGCGAATTGACGGTACATCTGGCCGGTAATGCCGGATATGAAGGCGGCCGGAAGAAAGACTGCGATCAACACCAGCGTAATACCGATGATCGGGCCGATCAGTTCCCGCATAGCTTCGATCGCTGCCTGCTTTGCGGAACTCCCGTCCTCCATTTTCTTTGCCACGCCCTCGACCACGACGATCGCGTCGTCCACGACGATGCCGATGCACAGCACCAGGGCGAACAGGGTGAGAAAATTGATGCTGAAGCCAAGGACTGCCATCGCGGCGAAAGCGCCGACAATGGTGACGGGCACGGTCGTGGCGGGGACCATGGCGGCACGCCAGCTTTGCAGAAATACGAGAATGACGATCAATACGAGCACGCCGGCCTCGAGCAGCGTCTGATAAATCTCGTGAATCGACGCTTTGACGAACACGGTCGTGTCGAACGGTATGTCGTATCGCATACCTTTGGGGAAATTGACCGCCAAGCGTGCGAGCTCGGCGCGCACCGCATTCGCCGTATCCAAGGCATTGGCGTCCGGCAGCTGATAAATCGTGATGCCGCCGGCGGCCTTGTTATCGAAGTGAAAGTCTTGGTTGTAGTTGACGCTACCCAGCTCCAAGCGGGCGACATCCCGCAACCTTGTAATGCTGCCGTCCGCACCCGTCTTCACGATCAGGTTGCCGAATTCCTCGGGACTGCTGAGCGAGCTCTCGACGATGAGCGTCAATTGCTGCTGTTGACCCTTCGGCGTCGGCGGCATGCCGATTTGCCCGGCACTGATGGTCTGATTCTGTTGGTTGATGAGGTTGATGATGTTGGACGGATCCAGCCCGCGTTGCGTCATCTGGGCGGTATCGAGCCAGATTCGCATCGAGTACTCGCCGATGCCGAAGACGTTCACATCGGCCACGCCCGGCAGACGCGCCAGGCGATCGCGCACCTGCAGGCTGGCATAGTTGCTGAGGAACAGTGCATCCTGTGCTTGCTCGGAGGAGGTCAGAGTGATGATCTGCAGAATGGCGGTCGATTTTTTCTTGGTCGATACGCCTTGCTGTTGCACCGGTGTCGGCAGCAAGGGCAGCGCGATGTTGACCCGGTTTTGCACCGCGACTTGGGCCTGATCCGGATCCGTGCCCACAGCGAAGCTGACCGTGAGTGAATAATTGCCATCGTTGGACGCGTAGGACTGCATATAGAGCATTCCTTCCACGCCATTGACTTGTTGTTCGATGACGCGCGCCACCTGCTGTTGCACGGCTTTGGCGCTGGCTCCCGGGTAGCTGGTCGTGACCTGGATGGTGGGCGGCGTCAATTGCGGATATTGGGACACGGGCAAGCCGACGAGCGCGACGGCCCCGAGCACCAGGATGAGGATGGCGATCACGTTGGCCATGACCGGCCGCTCGATGAAGAACTTCGCGATCATGAAGACGCTCCGAGCCCGGGCGCGGACGCGGGCGAGGCGCGATCAGGCCTCGTCAATCGCTCCTGCAATCGGCCGACGAGCACGAAGAACACCGGTACCAAGGCGAGTGCAAACACGGTTGAGGCCAGCATGCCGGAGAACACCGTAATGCCGATTGATTTTCTTGCCGCCGCGCCGGCGCCACTCGCGACGATGAGGGGCACGACCCCGAGTATGAACGCGATCGAGGTCATGACGATCGCGCGAAAGCGCCGTCGCGAGCCTTCGAGCGCGGCGTTTTCCAGGCCGGTTCCTTGCAGATGCAGCTCGTGGGCGACCTCGACGATCAGAATCGCATTCTTGGCGGACAGCGCGATCAGCAGCACGAGGCCGATCTGCACGTAGATGTTGTTGGGCAAGCCCACCAGCGTGAGAACCAACACGGGACCTAGCAAGGAGAGCGGCACGGCCAGCAATACCGGCACGGGACTCAACCAGGATTCGTATTGTGCCGCCAACAGCAAATAGACGAGCAACAGGGCAAGGCCGAATACCATGCCGATGGCGTTACCGACCAATTTCTCCTGATAGGAACTTGCCGTCCATTCGTAACCGACCCCCGGGGGGAGCAATTGCCGCGCGAGCGACTCCATCACGAGCAAAGCCTGCCCTGAGCTGTAGCCCGGGGCTGCCGAACCGTTGATCGCGGCGGTCGGCATCAAGTTGTACTGAGAGGCGACCGCCGGCCCGGTCGTGTTTCGGACGCCCATGAATGCGTTCAGGGGCACCATGGCGCCAGATTGGCTGCGCACGGTGAGGCGGCCGATCGCGTCGAGATCGCGTCGATACGGGTGGTCTGCTTGTAGATAGACCGGAAAATTCTGGCCGTAGAGCGGGAACTGGTTGGCATACGCGGATCCTAGGTAATCCTGCAGCGTCGCGTAGACATCGCCCACATGGACGCCGAGACTCTCCGCGCGGGCACGGTCAAACCGCAGCTCGACTTGGGGCACGTTGCTGCGCAAAGACGTAAACGCCAGCAGGATGCCGGGATCGGCGCTTGCCGCCTTGACCATGGCCGACGTCGCGTCGCTCAATTTTCGGTAATCGCCGCTGCCATCGGTAAGTTCAATCTGCATTTGGAACCCGCCGGATAGTCCCAACCCGTTGATCGGGGGTGGTGGCAATACCCGCGCACTGATCCCGGGAAAGGTGGCGACATCGGCAGAGAGCCGACGGTAGATGCTGAGCAAGTCCTCGCCCGCGCCGCGAACCGACCAGTCCTTCAGGGTTACGTAGACGAGTCCGGCGTTCGAGACGGTGGCGTTGTTGTCCAACGGGGAGACGCCGCCGATCGTGATGACATGGGCGACGCCTGGTACCTTCAAAGTCTTCACGACGATCTGCGTGAGAACGTCCTCGGTCCTCTGCAGGGAGGCTGAATCAGGCAACTGAACGGCGATGAGCAAATAGCCCTGATCCTCCGTTGGGATGAATCCCGTCGGAATGCGCATGAATCCCACGATCGCTGCGGCGATCAACAGCGCAGCCACACCGGCGCTCAGCCATCGATGTCGGATCAAGCCGGCAATGAGCCGCAGATAGGCGGCCTCAAACCGCGCGAAAGACCCGTTGAAGCCGCGGACAAACGCATTGGGACGCCGGTTCGGATCACGCGGCCTGAGATATTGCGCAGCCTGCGTGGGCTTGAGCGTAATGGCGTTGATACCGGACAGGATGGCCGCCGCCGCGATCACGACGGCAAACTGACGATACATCTGTCCCGTGATGCCCGGAATGAACGCCGCGGGTAGGAACACGGATGCCAACACCAACGTGATGCCGATGATCGGACCCAGCAGATCCCGCATCGCGGCGATCGCGGCGCTTCTTCCGTCCTGACCGCCTTCGATGCGCTGCGCGACCGCTTCGACGACGACGATGGCGTCATCGACCACGATGCCAATGCAGAGCACGAGCGCAAAAAGGGTTAACAGATTGATCGTAAAGCCCAATGCCGCCATGGCGGCGAAAGTCCCCACGATGGTCACAGGCACGGTGGTGGCGGGCACGAGCATCGCGCGCCCGCTTTGCAGAAAGACCAGGATGACGACGAGCACGAGAGCCCCGGCTTCCAGCAGCGTGTGATACACCTCATCGACCGAGGCGCGCACGAACATGGTCGTGTCGAATGGAATGTCGAATCTCAGTCCCGGAGGGAAGCTCTTGGCGAGTCGGTTCATCTCAGCGCGTACGGCCCCGGCAGTCTCAAGCGCATTGGCATTGGGCAGTTGGAAAATCGCTATGCCACCGGCAGCGCGGTTGTCGAGGTGAAAGCCTTGATTGTAGTTGGCGCTGCCGAGCTCGATACGCGCGACATCGCGCAAGCGCGTGATGCTGCCGTCAGCGGCGGTATTGACGATGAGGTCGCCGAACTCCTCGGGGCTGCTGATCGAGGACTCGACGTCGATCGTCAGCTGCTGTTGTTGACCGGCCGGCGCCGGGGGCATGCCGGTTTGGCCCGCGCTGACCGTCTGGTTCTGCTGGCCGATGATCGAGACCACGTCGGCGGGATTCAAGCCACGCTGGCTCATTTGCGCCGCATCGAGCCATATGCGCATGCTGTACTGGCCGATGCCGAACACGCTGACGTCGGCCACACCGGGCAGGCGCGCCAGGTTGTCGCGCAGTTTTAGCCCGGCGTAATTGCTGAGGAATAACGCGTCCTGCTTCGGATCCGCCGATGTCAATGTCACGATCTGCAGGATGGCCGTGGACTTCTTTTTGATCACGACGCCCTGCTGCTGTACCGCCTGCGGAAGCATTGGAACAGCAATGGCGACTCGGTTCTGCACCGCCACCTGGGCGCGGTCAGTGTTGGTGCCGACCGCGAAGCTGACGGTCAACGTGTAGCGCCCGTCGTTCCCGGAATTGGATTGCATGTAGATCATGCCTTCAACGCCGTTGACCTGCTGCTCGATGGTCCGGGCCACTTGCTGTTGCACGGTGAGCGCGCTCGCACCGGGGTAGCTGGTGGAGACTTGAATGGTCGGCGGTGTCAGCTGCGGGTATTGGGCGACCGGCAAGCGCAACACCGACACGGTACCGAGTACCAGCATCAGCAGCGCGATGACATTGGCGAGGACCGGTCGTTCGATGAAGAAGCTAAGCATGACGGCGGCTGTCCCTACCGCACGATGATCTTGGGGTCACCCGCCGGAACCCGATGCGACGACCTGGACCCGCTCACCGTCGGTGAGTTTGTCGGCGCCGGCCACGACTACGCGCTCACCGGTATTGAGTCCGCTGAGGATTTCCTTTTCCTCGCCTTTCAACATGGACGTGGAGACATTGCGCCGATGAGCGTGAGAATCCTCGCCGACCACGAAGACGAAATCGCCTTGCTGATCGGATTGCACGACCGAGTTCGGCAGCACAATGGCGTCGCGATCAGGTCCTGCATCGATGATCAATTGCGCGTAGAAACCCGGAACTAGACGACCATCTTTGTTCTCGAAGCGACCGCGCAGTTGCACGGTGCCGCTAGCCTGGTTGACCTGATGATCGATGAAGTCGAGCACGCCCGTTTCACCGGGACCGGTTTCACCTTGCAAGCGCGCATGCACGACGGCTCGACCGACGCCTTGACTGGCCGTCTCCCCGGCGGGGATTCTCGCGCGGATTCGCAGGGCATCGCGTTCGCCGATGGAAGCGTAAACATAGGCCGGAGAGATCTGCATCAAGGTGGCCAGCACCGTACCACCTTGTGTGGCACCGACATAGTTGCCGACGTCCACCTGGCGCCTGCCCACGATCCCGGCAAATGGGGCCTTGACGACCGTGTAATCGAGGTTGATTTTGGCCAGACTGACATTGGCCTCCGCCTGCTGCAGGTTCGACAGCGAGATTTCCACCTTGGCTTGAGAATTCGCGTTTTCCTTGAGCAGTTCGTTCTGGCGGTTGTAGTCGGCGCGACTCTGGTCGAGCTTCGCCTCGTTGAGTTTGACCTGCTCGATATAAGGCGGCTGCTCGATGACGAACAAGACTTGGCCGGCGCGCACGCGCTCACCGTCCTGGAACTTGATCTGCTCGAGCGTGCCCGCCACGCGCGCGACGAGATTGACCTGCTGCATGGGCGCCACCGAGCCGTCCAGCTCGATCTGATCCCGAATGCGCTTCTTCGTGATGGTCTGCACCGATACCGGGGTCGCCGGGGTGGCATCGGTCGCGGTTCGAGTTTGGCCGCATCCGGCCAGCGCGCCCAAGAGCAAGAGCGAACAGAAGGTCGCTGCAGGAATCGCGGCGCCGAGGGCCTTGCGCATTATTCGGCTCCTTCTTGATGGGGCCCCGGGCCGTTGGGAGTCCAGCCACCGCCGAGTGCTCGGAACACGTTGATGTGCGCCTGGAGCACGCCGCCCTGGGCCTGAACCCAGGAGTCCGCGGCTTGTGCTTGATTTTGTTCGGCAGTACTCACCGTCGTGTAGTCGACCTGGCCGCCGCGGTACTGCAGCAAGGCGAGCTCCGCCGCGCGAGCGGCGGCCGCACTCGCGCGCTGCAATTCCTCTGCTTGACCGGCTTGCCCGGCAATCGCGGCGAGACCATCCTCGACATCCTGCTGGGCAATCAACACCTGATTTTGGTAGGACAGAACCGCCTGACGAAACAAGCTGTCCTGGATTTTCACCTCACTGATCAACTTACCGCGATCGAAGATGGGAAGCGTGAATCCAACGCCGTATTCCACGGCGCGATTGTCCCAGCGAAATAGGTTGTTGACGCTGCCGGTGGCGGAATAGCCAAACGCGCCGGTCAAACTGAAGGTCGGAAACAAAGCGGCTTTCGCGACACCGATCGCCGCCGATTGCGCCGCTGCATTGTATTCGGCCTGCATGACGTCGGGCCGTCGTCGCAGCAGGTCGCGAGGTGCGCCTAGCGGCAGCATGGAAGGCGCTGCGGGTAGGCCGGTATCGGCAGTCTCATGCGTGAGAAAATAATCCGGCGTCTCCCCCACCAACACGCTGACCGCATGCTGATATTGCGCCAATATCTGGCGCAGCCCGGGAATTTGCGCCTTGGTTTGCTCGTATAGCGCTTCGGCTTGGCGAAAATCCAGCTCTGAGGTATCTCCCAGCCGGTATCTGGCTTCGGCAATGCGCTTGTCTTCGGCCTGCTGTTGCAGGTTGGTCTCGGCGACTGCAATGCGCCGTTCGGTCATCCGCAAATTGCAGTAACTGCTGGCAATGCTCGCCTCCAAGGAGGCGCGCGCCGCGCCTAGGCCGGCTTGCGAGGCCTGCAGTTCGGCCTTTCCAGCCTCCAACATGCGGCGCAATCGTCCCCAAAAATCGATTTCCCAGTTTAGCTGGCCCAACAGCTGGTTGGTGACCGCACCCGCCGTTTTCCCCGTGAGCTCCGATGCAACGGTGGGCAAGGCATAACTGCTGCCACCGGCCAATTGCGCCGACGGCAGCAGGTTGCCGACGTCGACTCGAACTTGTTGTTGAGCTTGCGTGATGAGTTCAACGGCGCCGAGCAAGGTCAAGCTATGCGCATCGCCTTTCTTGATCAGATCGAGAAGCGTCTGGTCATGAAACTCCGCCCAAAAAGCGTCGGAGCTCATGGGCTCGTCAGGCGTCCCTACAGCGACCGGAACTTGACTCCAAGTCGATTGAATCGTCGCAGCGGGCCTCTTGAAATCGGGTCCGACCGGTGCGCAAGCGACAATGCCAATGGCGCTCAATAGGAGAGGTAACCGCGCAAAGCCACGTCCTCGCGACCGCATATTACTCGCGCGATGAACGCGACTCGAAGCCGAGCCGGCGCCTCACGGCTTCTTGGCCGCCAGCAGCGCCGACTGGCACAACTGACTCAGTTCAGATGCATGGTCCTTTAGGCAAGCGACCGCGCGCCCACCGCCCATCTGTACGCCGGAACAATATTTCTGAAAGTCGTTCGAGCAATCGGTGCGCAGTAGACGGGCTTGTTGACGCGGTGTCATCTCCGGCGCCGGTGGACTCGCAGCAGCGGGCGTAGTCGCGGCAGGCGGCGGGCTCGCGACAGGCGGCGCGCTCGAAGCTGCCGGTGTGCTCGAAGCAGGCGCTGCGCCGGGGGTCGTCGGCGCCGTGGCGGGGCTGGCGAGGGGAGCCAACGCGGCCTGGCAGCCCTGAGAAACCGAGCCCGCATGCTGCTGTAGACACTGCAGCGCCGCCTGGCCACCCGTCGGCACGTTGGCGCATACGGACCGATAATCGCCGCGGCAGGCGCTGCGTACGGCCGAGATCTGCGCGTCGGTTGGCTGCTGCGCGCTCGCCGGCGATGCAAGAACGATGATGGCGCACATCATGCAGGCGCCGCGGATGCTGAATTGGATCATGCTTGCAACTGCTCCCTTTATTAACTGGCCAGAATAACGAGGCCTGTGGAATTAACGAGGCCTCTGGCGCTCTGCACCACCGCCCCGACTGCGGCCGCCCGGGGCGCCGCGGCTACCCGCACCCGCACCACCGCCGAAGCGACCACTGCCGGCCTGACGGCCCAATCGGTCTTGATCCAATTGTTTGAAGCCGCTGCGATCCATGCCGCCCTGGGTAGCAGCCGCATTGCCGGGGGCCGTGCTTGGCGTCGTTTTTGTGGCTGCACCCGGCGTCTTGTTGCCGTTTCCCGTCGGTGGCTGCACCGGGTTCCAGGAGCCGTTGTCGTATTTCGACCAGCCGCTGTCCGTGTGTTGATAAACGTTGCCGTCATGGCCGGCATAGACGTCACCGTTCTGCGTCTTGACTACGCCGCCACTGCCTCCGGTGATATTGTTCTGGTAACCCGCACCTTTGGCACCGGTCGAGGAATCAAAGCCCCCCGCGCGGCCATTTGCGTTTGCGCCACTCATGGTGTTGGCCGTCCCGCCGGGTCCGGAAAAGCTGCTCGAGCCCGATCGGCCATAGGGATTTACATTTTGGGTCGTGCTGCCGGAGACGCCGGTGCGCGCATTGTAGTAACTCGCGTTAGCGCTGCCGCTGCCGTTGCTCCAGGAAGAACTGCCGTGCGCGTAACTGCCGGTACTCGGGTTGTACGCCGACCATGCGCCGGCCCCGCCATTGGGTCCATAGACCGCGGCGCCATGTGCATAGGCACCCGTGGTCGGATTGTAGTAGCTGCGTCCAGACACCGCGCCACCGTAGGGACCATAAATCGTGCCGCCCCGCGCCCAAGCGCCATTGCCGGGGTTGTACCAAACGGCGCCGGCATAGGTGTACGGATAGGGATAGTAGATGGGGACGGGCCCCTTGATGATCACGGGCGGATAGTAAAAGCCCGTGCCGTAGACGAGGACACCGTAGCTCACGTAGCCGAGCGTGTAGCCGGCGGTAAAACCGTAAGTCACGGTTGCGGGCGTTGCGGCATACACATGCACATAGGTCACGTGATACATCGGACTGCTTGGCGGAATCGTGTAGATCACCTGCGGAACGCTGTCGGCGAGCAGCCAAGGACCGGCCGGAGTCGCGGCGATGAACCATGCGCCGCTATCGCAAGCGTAGTAGGCATTGCCGACCTTCAATACATACGCGTTGGTGTTGACCGCGTACGACATGCTCGTTCCCGTCAGGGGCACGAACTGTGGAGCGCCGGAGTAGACGACGGTCAGTTTCGCCGTGCTGCGCTGGATCGAGGCAGTGGTCGGAATCTGTGCCTTGAGCACGGCCTCCTGGGCGGCGATCGTGCCGGGAACAGAGGCCAGTACGGCGGCATCCGGACTGCTCGGCGGAAGCAGGGAAAAATCCGCCGGCAACTTATCAGTCGCAAACTCCCAAGGCCCGTCAAACCCATGGGCCGAGAACCAGCGGCCCGACAACTGCAGATAAAATTGGCCGTTCGCGGGATAGAAAAACAGCAAGCTCGAGGTATTCACGACGCGCTGCAGGCCGGTTCCGGAAACCGCCTTGAATTCGGGTGTGCCGCTCGTGACGATGATCTCGGCAGGCTTCATGCTCACGACGATCTTCGGCACGGTGTCCTTAGGGGTCACCGCCCGAGCCGGAATGAACTGACTGACCCGGGCGAAGTTCGCGTCCTTCTTCAAGGCCTTGAACACCTCGGGCAGCTTAGCGGTCGGTGTGTAGGGGCCGGCCGCCTGGGGTGCCGAAAACCAGATTCCGTTGTTGAGAAGGTACCAAGTATCGTGGTCGACAAAGACATCCCAATTGGTGTTCACCGCGTATGACAAGCCGGACTTACCGGCCGGCGTCACGACGGGATCACCATCGAACACAATCAGGCTCGCGGCCCGGTCCGAATAGAAAATCACGGGTGGGTTGTTGTTGACCGGGACCGAAGCTACGGGCAGTTGATTGAGACTCAGCAAAATGGACGCGAGCGCCACCGGCCGTGCTTGGGTTTCCTGCAACGCGTTACGGATTTTCGCCTCGAGGGCAGACGCCTGTTCGGTATCGAGCGACGGAAAATGCGTCGACAGCAGTGACATATTCGACAAGTAAACGAGCTTTGACTCCTCGTCGACGCGGGTCGCCATCCTCAGCTCGATCGTGCCCAATAGCGGCTTGGTCTGGCCGGGCTTCGTGATTGCGACCGCGGCGCGCGCCGTGAGCCATTTGCGCTCGGGCCACGAGATCGCCTGCGGTTCATAGACTGTAACACTCGCGCCTTCCACCGTGATCGTGTGCGGCCATGACTCCGCCGGCGTAACTGGCCCTGCGGGTTGTTGCGCGGGCGCCGATTGCTGCGCGCCCACCCAGACCGAGTTCAGCAGCGCAATCAAGGTCAGGATCATGATTGTCGGCGACGCGTTGCGCATCCGGCGCGTCTGCGCCTGCAATCGAATCAGTTTTTGTCGAAGTTTCATCAGCAGTTCAGCCGTGCATTCGCGCATATGATGGTCGCTCTGGTATTCGCGGGTAACGGTGGGCATATGCCGAAATCGGTCTAGCTCCAGGCATGGATTCGTACGCCCTCCGCTTCGCTGGTCACGTGATCGTCCCGACGTGAGTTTAGACTTGCAGCTATTTATTTGTCGACCCTTGCGCGTGGCTGGCCGCAGCGGGCGCGCGACGGGGTTTGCGCTCGACGCTCGTGTACAGTGCCGACCATGGAGTCGACGCAGCCCGAGACGGTGCCGGAGAAATTATTCCTTAGTTATGCTTCGCAGGACGTGGCCGTTGCGGACAGGCTGTGCGCGGCGCTCGAGGCGGCCGGCGTACCCTGTTGGATTGCGCCGCGCGACGTCGCCCCCGGGCAATCGTATGCCGCCGCCATCGTTGCGGCGATCAGCGACTGTCGCATGCTGGTGTTGCTGCTGTCGCAAAGCGCGGTCGTGTCGCCGCACGTTCTGCGCGAAGTGGAGCGGGCGAGTTCGAAACGGCGGCCGGTGCTTCCCGTGCGACTCGATGACACGGCATTGCCGCCGGAACTCGAATATTTTCTCAGCGTGAACCATTGGCTCGATGCGCCGTCCGGCAATATCGACCGAGTGTTACCGGCGATCATCAGTGCCGCCCGGCGGGACCCGGGCGTTGCCGCGCCTGCGACGGCCGAGGCGCCGCGGCTGCCCGGGGGCCGGGGCGCCGCATGGCCCAAAGTATTGTTCGCCGTAGTCTTCGCCGGGCTGGCATTGACATTTGGATTCCGAGACCGTCTGTTCCCGACAAAACACGTCGATGTTTCTGCGCCAGCGACGGCCGTGACGCGCGCGACGTCGACCTCTCCAGTCGCGAACCCGGTGCCCATGCCGAAGTCGGTTGCGGTACTTCCGTTCGCCGACCTCAGCGAGAAAAAGGATCAGGCGTATTTTGCGGATGGGCTGTCCGACGAACTCATCGAGCGTTTGGGGCGGATTCCGGGGTTGCATGTACCCGCACGTACCTCGTCGTTCTATTTCAAAGGCAAGCAGGTCACGCTCGCCGAGATCGGCAAGGCATTGAACGTGACGCGGGTGCTCGAGGGCAGCGTTCGCAAGTCCGGCAATCGTTTGCGCGTGACGGCCGAACTCGTCGACGTGGCCGACGATTCCCAGCTGTGGTCACAGAGCTATGACCGCAAACTCGACGATGTTTTCAAGGTGCAGGACGAAATTGCGGCCGCGGTCGTTCAGGCCTTGCAGCTGAACCTGCTCCAGCCTCTGGCGACGGTACAGCAGACCAGTAATCCGGAGGCGCATAGCCATTACTTGTTGGGGCGCCAGCTGCTAACCCGCTTTGGTCTTACCGATGCCGAGCGGGCTGCTGCCGAATTCGAACGGGCGACAAATCTCGATCCCAATTACGCTGCCGCCTGGGCGGGTCTCGCCGATGCGCGCTTCTGGACCGCGACCGGCAGGGACTCGGTCGAGGCCAGGGAGCGAGATCGCGCGGCGGCGCGCGCGGCGGCGGACCGTTCGATCGAATTGCAGCCGGACTTGCCCTACGGCCACCTGGTCCGTGGCGTGCTGCGAATCGATTTGGATTTCGATTTCAGCGGCGGGGCGGCGGATCTCGAGCGGGCGCTCGAGCTGGAACCGGACAATCCGGACATGCTCATTACCTACGCCGCCGATCTTCTGCTGCCGATGGGGCGGTTTGACGCCGCGGTGGCGATGCTGCGCGATGCGGCAGCCGCAGATCCTTTGAATGCGCGGGTTTGGACGGGGCTGGGTTTCGCGTACACGCTGCAGGATGATTTAGCCGCGGGTCGCGACGCGCTACAGCGCTCCCTGGACATCAATCCTTTGCAGGCTTTCGTGCCGGCGTTGATGTGCTCGGGCTATTTGCGCGAGGGCAAACCCACGGAAGCGCTCGAATGGTCGAAGCGCTCTCCCGTCGAGGGATTACGCTTGAGCTGCGCGACGCTCGCGCTCGACGCTCTCGGCAGACACGCGGAATCCGATCAGCTCCTGGCGCAGCTCACGAGCAAATATGCGTTTTCAGCAGCCGTGCAAGTCGCACAAATCTACGTCGCGCGCGGCGACCGTGACGCGGCTTTCGAATGGTTGGAGAGAGCGCGGCGGCAACACGACTCGGGTCTCATCTACGTCAAGGTTGATCCAATACTCGGCAGACTGAGCGGGGACCAGCGCTTCGATAAGCTGTTGCGCGAGATCAATCTCCTGCCGCCCGCACCGTAACGCCTGTGGGAGCATGACTCAACGTGGCGAGACGGGCGGCACGCCGTGCTGCCAAACGTCCCAGTGCCCCACGATGGCTTCCACGAGCGGCATCGCGGCATGCACGAGATTGACCGCCGAAATCTGCACGGCCCCCGGCAAGGCGCCTTGCGCCTGCAAGGACGCAAGCACGGCTTGGTGGGGATACGGGCGGTCAAAATCCGAGCCGCTGCGCACGATGGCGACGCGGGCGAGATCGACGAGTCCGGACTGTGCCGCCCGCGTGAGCGCATTCAGCGTCGCGTTGTCCTCTTGCTGCGATGTGCAATAGACCCCCTTGCCACCGGTCAGCAGGCGGGTCCAATGGCGCGCGTGTTCGCCCAGGCGGTTGCCGGACCACCAGGTATCCGCAGTCAGCGTATCGCACCCTATCACCGTCGGCGGCCGGTTCGCGGGCGCCTCGGGATAGTGCCGTCGGTACGCCATGAGATCCGGGCTGTCTTCGAGCGTCACCGACTTCGACAAACGGAGTGCCTGCTGCAAGAGCGCATCGTTCAATTCGAAAACCTCGGTGCGATAGGCAAACTTCGGCACTTCGCCGGGCCCATTGGTGAGTACGCCGAAATACCCGTCCGGCCAGCCGCGCGGCATTTCGCGCGCATCGATCTCATGCGCGATCCCGCTGTCGACGGCGTAGCGCGCCCAGGCGACGGAGCCGATGGTCCCGCGCTCGGGATCGATGCCGGCAATGCCGGCGACGATGAAATAGGTCTGCCGCAAATCGAAGGCGCCGCTGTAGAGCACGGCCATCATCGACGCGGCGGCATTGGCATGTCCCATGCCGGTCGTCATTTCGCAGACGGCGTCCGTCGTGCATCGCACGAGTGGGTAATCGGCGGACAGACCCGGCACGGCGATTTCGCGCGTGGGCTTCAGCGCCTCGAGCCAGGGCTTGGCCTCCAGGCCGAACATGTTGATGATCATGACTTTCACGGCGAGCGGCGCCGAGTCCGCAGCGCTCGCGATGCGAACCGGTGCGGCCGTCACGAGCATCAATAGCGCGAACAAACTTTTCATGAAGGAACTTTTCATGTCAACCCGCGAGGTAGATGAAACGCACGACGCACAGCGCCGCAAGTAGATAGACGAGCCAATCGCTGAGCCGGGCCTGACCGCGGACCAGCTTCAGGATCGCGTGGCTCGTGATGCCGAAGGCGAGGCCGTTCGCAATCGAGTACGTGAGCGGAATCATGATCACGGTCAGGAATGCCGGAATCGCCGCACCCGGATCGGACCACTCGATTTCGGCGAGTGCTGCCATCATCAGGGCACCGATCAGAATCAGGGCGGGCGCCGTGGCGGCTGCGGGAATGGCCTGTACCAAGGGTGCAAAAAACAGCGTGGCTAGAAACAGCAAGCCGACGACGATGCTCGTGAGGCCGGTGCGCCCACCCACGGCGACGCCGGCGGCGCTTTCGATATAACTGGTGACCGGGCTGGTGCCTGCCACGGCGCCGACCAGTACGGACGCGGAGTCGGCTAGCAGGATCCGATTCAGGCGCGGAATCGAGCCATCGGCCGCGACCAAGCCCGCACGCTTCGTGACCGCGACTAGTGTGCCGACGTTGTCGAACAAGTCGACGAACAAGAACACGAATACGATTTCGATCAAGGATAATCCGAGGCCGCCTTTGAGGTTCAAGGCCGCGGCGATGTTCAGTTTGAACGCGGTGCTCGACAAGTCGCCGAGCGTGTAGGCGCCGGGCGCGAAATGCGCGATGCCGAGGAGCCACGCGACCGCGGCCGTGACGAGGATCCCAATCAGCATCGCCGCGCGTACCTTGAGGACCTGCAGCGCGCCGATCAAGATCAAACCGAGCAAGGCGACGGCGGCCGTGGGGTCGGTCAGTTTGCCGAGACCCACGACGGTGCCCGGCGTTGCCACGATGATGCCGGCACCGCGCAGTCCGATGAACGCGATGAACAGGCCGATGCCGCCGCCGACCGCCGCGAACAGCGAGCGCGGCACGGCACTGATGATGAGCTGCCGCACGCCCGCGAGCGTCAGCAGTAGAAAGGCGACGCCCGAGAGAAAAACACAGCCGAGCGCAGTCTGCCAAGGAAGCCCCATGCCGAGCACGACGGTATACGTGAAGTAGGCATTGAGACCCATCCCGGGCGCGAGGGCGAGCGGATAATTGGCAACCAAGCCCATCAGGATGCAGCCGAAGCCGGCTGCCAGACAGGTCGCGGCCGCGACGCCGGCAACGGGCATGCCGGCGGCCCCCAAAATCAACGGATTGACGACGACGATATAGGCCATCGTAAGGAAGGTGGTCAGCCCCGCGAAGATCTCCGTGCGCACGGACGTGCCGTTAACATCGAGGCCGAAGTAGCGGTTCAACATCAAGGATCCCCGAACGTCGTTGCGAAGATTCGAGCGCGCTCACTCCCCCGCGCCGCGCACACGTTCGTATCGGCGGATCTTTGTCACCCGCTCATTGCAAGTGACAGTACCTAGGCGAATTACGGCTGTAAAGCGAAATCGCCTTGCTTACCGCGACGCTCGCGGCGTCGGCGCCTTCATGAGCGCGACGAACATCTGCGTGAACTTCGGCAGATCGAGATCGACCTGCGCATGCACGAGCTGCAGATCAACCGCGGGTTTGAGCGTCTCACTCCAAGTCAGCGTCTCGCCGTATGCGGGGCCGTGGCTGACATCTACATCCATGTAGAGCGTACGCAGCTTGGTAATGATGGTGGGATCGAGCCAGGCGCAGGCGGCGAGCTCGTCCCAGAGATAATAGCGTTCCTGCGAATAGTTCGCGATGTACCGGGCCGCGGGATTTGTCGACTTCGAGATCTCGTCGAGCATCTGCTGCGTGAACATCGCCTTGATCGACACATCGACCGTCGTCAGGTCGATACGCGGCCAATGCGCCCGGAGCACAATGCGTGCGGCTTCCGGATCGAACCAAAAGTTGAATTCATGCCTTGGGCTGGTCGCAAACTCGGGATCCTCCGTCTGCGGGTTCAAACTGCCGCCCATGACCACGAGCCCACGCGCGAGCTCGGCAAAATGTGGGTCGATGGCCACTGCGATCGCGACATTCGTGAGCGGGCCCGCCGCATAGATGGTCACCTGGTGCGGATGCGCGTGCACTTCGCGGATCATGAAATGCGCGGCATCTTCGGCGATCGGCGCGGTATGGGGCTGGCCTTCGGCGAGCGGGGGCAGCTCCCAAGGACCGGGAAGCCGCGCGCCACCCGGCGGCGCGGGCGCGCCGTATTTCTGGCCCCAGGCCCCCAACCATCCGACATGGCCGACCAGCGCCGCATTGAGTTCCGTCTCCCGCTGGGTACGTACCAGGGGGAACACGGCGCCCAAGGCCACGGGAACGTCGTCGCGACCGATAAGTTCGAGCATGCGCAACGTGTGTGCGGCCTCCTCGTCGCGCCAGGCATTGCCCGTGACCATCGTAATGCCTAGAACCTCGACATCCGGCGCCTGCAGCAGCACCATCATCGACATCTGATTGGAGCCGCCCGGACCCGAGCCGTCTTGATCGATGAGCACGAGGCGCTTTTCGGCCATGGCGGCGCTTGCGCAGACGGCGCCGAACACCGCGGCCAGCGAGACGATAAAAGCCGAGCGTCGTTGGTTCATGGTTCGATGCTAACGACGAACCGGCGTCGGTTGCAAACAATCGCCCGCGAATTGTTTTACATTGGCAACAGGTGCCAGACCGGAGTCCAGCCAGCGCGATGCCGTCCGACGAAGAGTTCATCCGGGGCTTACCCAAGGCGGAATTGCATGTGCACGTCGAGGGTACGCTCGAGCCGGAGCTCGCGTTTCGTCTGGCCACCAAGCACGGCATTGTGCTTCCCTACGCCACGATCGAAGAGCTGCGGCGTGCCTACGAGTTCACGGATCTGCAGTCCTTTCTCGACATCTACTATGCAGGCGCCGACGTGTTACGCGATCAAGAGGACTTCTATCTGCTGGCGCAGGCGTACTTGCGCAAAGCGCACGAACAGGGTGTCGTGCATGTGGAGATGTTTTTCGATCCGCAAACGCATACGAGCCGCGGCGTACCCCTGAAGGCCGTACTCGAGGGCTTACGCGGCGCGCAGCGTGAGGCGGAACGAGAATCTGGCCTGACAAGCCGCTTGATTCTCTGTTTCCTGCGTCATCTGAGTGCCGAGGAGGCGATGCGCACGCTCGCAGACGCGCTGCCCTATCGTGCTTGGATCGACGCGGTCGGCCTCGACTCAGGCGAGCTTGGCCACCCGCCGAGCAAGTTCGCCGCGGTGTTCACGCGTGCACGACAGGAGGGTCTGCCGGCGGTGGCACACGCGGGCGAGGAAGGGCCGCCCTCGTATATCGAGGAGGCCTTGGATATTCTCCAAGCGCGTCGTATCGATCATGGCGTACGTTGCGAGGAGGATCCCCGCGTGCTTGCGCGGCTCGCACGCGATCGCATCCCCTTGACCGTGTGTCCGCTGTCCAACGTCAAGCTGAGGGTTTTCGCGAAGATTGAGGACCATAACCTCAAGCGCCTGCTCGACGCCGGTCTCTGCATTACCGTCAATTCCGACGATCCCGCCTACTTCGACGGCTATGTCGTCGAGAACTTCCTCGCGCTCCGGCGCGGGCTCGGTCTCTCGCGCCCCGAGCTTGCGGCCTTGGCACGCAACTCCATCGAGGCGTCGTTTCTCGACGAATCCGCAAAACGCCGTTGGTACACCGCGCTCGACGCCTACGTGACGAGCAACGCCGCGCCCTAGCGCACGGGTGCCCTCACCCTCGCCCTCTCCCTCGCCATCAGAGCGAGGGCGCCTGCCCATAGACGCGGCGGTTTGCGACCCAAACGTCGCGAATGTTCGCCCGGCTCGCCGCGTAGAGAATTTTCTGCAGGATCTGCTCCGGTTCGTCCGTGGGCGCGAGCTGCAGATGGCCGCTGCGTACGGCCGTATCGAGCAGAATCGCGTCGAATTGATATCCCGGTCTGAACAGGCCGACCTTGAGATCGAGCGCGATGCCGCCGCCGGCGGTTGCCAGCCAGAAGGCGGTCGGCGCATCGATGCGCGAATCGGGACGGCGGCGCAGCGCGCGGTCGAGTTGCGCGTCGACGCCGGATTCCAGCAGGCGCGAAGCCACCGCGGCTTGCCGAGCATTGTCCAGGATCGAGGGGCTGCTGCCTCCCGCAATGTCGGTTCCCAGACCCACGTGTACGCCGCGATTCAGCACGCGCCGCAGCGGAAACACCGCATCGGAGAAATACGCGTTCGATAGGGGAAAGTGCGCGACCCCGGAACCCTGCGCCGCGATCCAATCGAGATCCGCGTCGCTCAGGAAATTCCCGTGCGCGAGAATCGTGCGCCTCGAGAGCAGTCCGAACCTCCCGAGCGCCGCAGTATCGGTGACCCCCAAGCGATCCAGCACGTAACGATGTTCCCAATCGCTCTCCGAGCAGTGCGTCTGCACGTGACAACCGGTCTCCGCGGCAAGCATGCCCAGCTTCTCGAGCAGTAAATCCGAGCAGGAAGGAATGAACCGTGGCGTGATCACGGGCCGGATCAGCTCTCGGTCGTTGCCCGGCAGCGATTGCACATAGCGGATGAAAGCACGCGTCTCCGCCTCGGCAAACTGGGCGCTCGGATCGCGATAATACGCGGGACACTGCGCGGGGTTATCCATCGCAACGCGGCCGCTCAAAGCACGCTGGGATTTCGTAAGACAAATATCCGCGAGTATCTGGGTCGCCTCGCGATGGATCGTACCGAAATACATCTAAGGGAAAGGTATGCGTCTGCAGCCAGTCCTCGAGCGGCAGCTCGAGCGCCAAACCCAGCTGGGGCCATTGCGGCGCATGCACATGCAGATCGACGAGACCCGGCAGCAGATATTGCCCTTCGCGCAGGACGAGGAGCGTACCGGTCGCAGTGAAATTCTGAAGCAAGGCATCGAAGTCGGGATCTTGCCTGGAATGCACGCCGAGAATATCGCCGTGCTCTCCGGCCACGATGAGTGTATCGCGCAGTAATTCGAGTCGGCCGCGCTCAGGTGCGTGCAGAAGCGTTGCTAGATCGGCGCGATCCGCGCAGTCGATCATGGTCGTGCGCGGGATCGCATGTCAATGCAACGAGACCGCGATACGCACTGATTCTGCGCGTGCGCCGTGCGGGAGCGCCCCAATTTATTGCACGATGCGGAGCCGATCCATATCGGGTCGATGATCGTGCAACCATTCCTTGTTTCGGCATTGACAGTCAAAAGGTGACTGTTACGATCGAGTCGAGATCAACAAAAAAAGGGATGCGGTGACCTATGACACTATGGGTTCGTGTTGCTGTGGTCATTTCGTTTTCAACGCTGAGTTTCTCGAGCGCAATTGCGCAGCAGAGCGCGACGGCCGCGCCTGCGGCTGCCACGTCAACGTCTGCGACGGCGGCACCGATCGCTGCAAGCTCGGGCAACCTTGACGAAATCGTCGTGAACGGCATCAAGCGCGGCGATCTCATCATGCCCACGACCGTCACGTCCAACTCGGCCTACGGTCTCGACCTCGGCGTGATGGACACGCCGCGCAACAACACCGTTCTGTCCAAGACGCAACTCGATGCGCTCGACGTGCAGAACCCCGGCGGCTTCTCTTATCTGACCGCGAGCGCCTATTCGGACGCGTCCTTCGGTCAGCCGAATGTCCCGCGCATCCGCGGTCAATACGCAGACATGTTTTATAACGGCATGCGCGACAGCTTCACACTCAATGGCTACGGCGCCCCGATCAGTTTCAATATGGTCGATTCGATCGACATCATCAAAGGGCCTGCCAGCGTCCAAGGCGGACCGGGATCGGGCGTGGGCGGTTCCATCGACATCACGACCAAGATGCCGTCGATGACGAAATTCGCGACCACCTTCAATGCCGAAATCGATAGCCAACAGAAGCGCATCTTCGGATTCGATGTCGGCGGGCCATTGGCGGCGAACGTCGCGGGGCGCATCAGCTTCACGAGCAACGACAGCGGCAGCTATTACAACGACATGTATTTCCACCAGCAATCGGTGTACGCCGCGCTGGTCACCGACGTCACGTCGAACTACAGCGTCTCGCTCAATGGCGACTTCGTGGACACGCGTTACCGCGAAAATGACGGCATCAACCGCGTAAACCAGGGCCTCATCGACAACGGCACCTACCTGACGGGACCGGCGATCACGCCGATCGCGGGCTACGGAACGACGATCGACCTGACCGGCACGACCGTGCTCAACCCGCGCACCATCATCGATGAACCGCCCGGCACCGGCGCCCACGCCCAGCACGCGATGCTGCAGCTCATCCAGACCTTGAAAATCACAGATTATTTCTCGATCGAGAACAATACGTTCTACGACTATATGAACCGCTACAACCAGATCATGGCTTACTACGCCGATACGGCCGAGGGCAGCTACACGATCGAGAATAAGACCGACTTCAAGATCGATTTTCCGACCGGCGCGGTACAGCATAATGTGGATGCCGGCTTTACGTATCGTTATGCGCACGTGCTGGATATCCAGAACTACGCCAATGAGCCGGTCAGCGTCTACGATCTGTCGACGAGTCCGAACAACTGGATCTTCCCGTCTTCGGCGCAGCTTTCGGGTGGGGCGATTCCCTACACCGCGGCCTTCGGTCATCCGCAATACGGCGTCCCGGGCAGCTACGGCGCGTACGCGAACGCCACGATCGACTCCAATTTGCAGGACGCCGCGATTTTCCTCGAGCATCGTCTGCAGTTCTCGCCGAAGTGGAGCGTGCTGTATGGAGCACGCGGTGATTTGGTGCAGTTGAACGACTCGGACCCCCTTTACCAGCAGGGCCTGGCCGCAGGTCTGGGGCCATACCCCGATTGCGGCCTGTATTGCATCAGCGGTCCGGAATCGCAGCACACCGCCTGGTATGGCCTGTACAACGGCAACATCAGCGTCGTGTATAGCCCGACCTCGGCCATCTCCGGCTATCTGACCTACAACAAAGCGCAGTACGTGCTCGCGAATGCCAACGACGGCGCGGTCGGGACCTTGGGCGTGGATCCCACGACTCAGCTACGTCAAAGCACCTTGCTGGAGGAAGCGGGCATGAAGTTCGACCTGCTCGGCAAGGCACTCTTCATCTCGGTCGCGGGCTTCAAGCAGGAGCGGGCCATACCCAGTGGCCAGGGGGATCTCACGCATTCTATTGCTCATATCACCGGCGCAGAGATCGAACTCAACTACCAGCCGACCGCGAATTTCTTTGCAACCGCTAGCTACTCGTATCTGCATACGCTCACGGACACGCCGTTCACCTTCTGGAACTTCCCGGCGCAGCCGGGCCTGAACTACGACGGCGCCGCCACGAATATCGCTTGGGCGCCGAATCAACGATTCACCGATCCGGGCGTGCCGGAGCATTTGTTCAACGCGCTGGTCAACTACAAGCTGGATAGTGGCCTCGGATTCCAGGCGAACCTGCAGGTGACGGGTCCGATCCAGACCACTCAAGCGGGCTGGATCGACATCGCGGCAACCCAGGCGAATCTGGCCAATAGTTATCCGACCATCCCGTCGTCGGCTATTCCCGCCTCCGTCTTGAAGGACGGCGGATACTACAACCCGCCGACGATTCCCTGGCAGTACACTTTGAACACCGCGGTGTTCTACAACTTTGCGACGCACTACACGGTCAAGTTCACGATTTACAACGCCACCAACCAGCGCAACTTGCTCAATGACCAAGGCTTTTACGGCAACGACTTCCTGACGCAGGTACCCCCGCGCAGCTACGATCTGACCTTCACCGGGAAGTTCTGACGGCCCGAGGGGCGGACGTCGGTTTGCCGAATATGTGAAATGGCGCCAGGGTTGGGTTTCTTGCTTGCCGTATAAATAAAGGCATGCTCAAGAAACTGGTGCAGCAAGTCCGCGCTCACTACCGCGTCTCCATCGCACTCGCGGCCACGGCCTTTCTCAGTCTCTGCGTAGTCGGGCTGTCGGCCAAGGCGTCCAAGGAAAGTACTGCGCGTAAGACTCCCGAGGCATTGCAGTTCGAGACGGCACCGGACAACTGGCTGACCCACCAGAGCGACGTCGCCGAATTTCGCCGGGCACTCGATAGCGGCACTCTGTCCGCCGTCGGCGTCGACAGAATCGAACCGGGCCTCGTGCTCTACACCTTGAAGAATGGCCGCAAAGCCAGCACCGTCGTGCCGGGATGCACCCTGTTGGGATGCGCGGGAACCGCGCTGGACTCGCTCGATGAAAAGAGCGCCAAGGACGGATTTGCCATGGTGCGTGTCGATGTCGATCCGCGCACTGCGAGCCGCCGCATTCTGGACGTTCTGACCAACCTATTGTCACCTCTGCTCGTGATCGCCACCTTGGTCGGCATTTTGGTCTTGAGCATGCGGATGCAAAGCGGCACGGGCGGCTCGGCGTCGCGGATCGTGGTCCATCCCAAGACGACCTTTGCGGACGCCATCGGTCAGGAAGAGGCAAAGGCCGCCTTGAACCGCGTCAAGGCGTTCATGCGGGATCCTGCGCATTACACCAAGCTCGGCGCCGTTGCGCCGCGCGGCGTGTTGTTGGTCGGCCCTCCCGGCACCGGCAAGACGCTGCTCGCCAAGGCTTTGGCGGGCGAGAGCAAGGCAAATTTCATCGCGGTCGATGGCTCTTATTTTACGGCCACTTTTTATGGCGCCGGTGTCAACAAGGTCAAGTCGCTATTCAAACTCGCCCGTCAGAATGCGCCGTGCGTGCTCTTCATCGATGAAGTGGATGGCATCGGCAAACGTACGCGCGGCGGGGATATGGGCGGCGCCGAATCCGAACTGAACCGCATCATCAATCGCGTGCTCGTCGAGATGGATGGTTTCGAGGCGCTCGATAACGTCGTCGTCGTGGCGGCGACCAACCACGAAGACAGCATCGACGAGGCCATGCGCCGACCCGGCCGGTTCGACATGCTCGTGCGTCTGTCGCTGCCGAACCTGCCGGAGCGTCAGAAACTGTTCGATCTGTACATCGCGAAGCTCGCGCATGACGGACGCACGGACACCGCTGTTTTGGCGCGTATGACGCCGGGCACCTCCCCTGCGGAAATCGCCAATATCGTCAACAAGGCGGCGTCCACTGCGGCTGAGGCGGGCGCGCCGCAGGTGACCAACGAGCATTTCTTGAGGGCGATCGAGACCCATCAGTTAGGCGGCGAAATCTCCGCCACGAAGGATCTGTTTACCCAGGCTTTGCGAGACCGGCTTGCCTATCACGAGTCGGGCCACGCCTTGGTCGGTCATTTGCTGACGGCCGGCATCGTCGAGCGCGTGACGATCGAGCCGCGCGGCCAGGCCCTAGGCGTGACTTATATGACTCGCGATACGGAAGATCCGCTCTATAAGCAATCGGAGCTGACCAGCCGTTTGGCGATGATGCTGGCGGGACGGGAAGCCGAGCTGCTGGTGTTCGATAGCGTGTCCACGGGAGCGTCCGACGATCTCAAGCGCGCATCAGAGCTCGCCATCAATATGGTCGGATCCCTCGGCTTCTCCGACGCATTCGGTCTCTTGAGCGTCGCGGGAGTCCCCAAGGAGTTGCTCGGACCGGACATTCAAGCCGCGGTTCTCAAGGAAGCCCGGCTCATGCTCGAGCGTGCTCAAGCCAGCTGCCGACAACTGCTCAGCGCCAATCGCGCGCGCCTCGATGCGATGGCGACGCGCCTGCTGGAGCGGGAAGCCATCTCCGGCGATGAGCTCAAGGATCTGTTGGGCGCACGGCTGCATGAATTTGTGCAGGCGGATCGGCGTTCCGCGGCTGCGCTTTTGCCTCAGCAGGCGTTTGGATAGGCGATCGTCTCCTGCCGCCCGGCCACCCCGACTCGCGGCGTCCAGACATGTGACCGAGATCCTCGGTGTCTTAGCGAACAGAGCTTCCCTGTGATCGGGACTACGCTTCCGCCTCCGAATTCGGACAAGCGTAAATCAAACCAACCATCACACTAGGAATAACTATGGAACAAACAGCAACTGCGTCAGAGAAGCACACGTCGGCCGCCAAACATCACGATGCGGCAGCCCATCACCATCGCGCTGCCGCCAAAGCGCTCGACGCGGGCAAACCGGAGCAGGCCGCGACGCATGCCCAGGTAGCGCACGGGCATTTGGCACAGGCGACCGAGTCGGCGGCCGACGTCAGCAAGATCCAGGCGACCAAACACGACGGCGCCGCAAAACCCTCCTGATCCCTGCGGATCGTTGATTCCGACCGTGCGGGCCCGCGGCGCTGATGCGAATTTGGCGACGGGGGCCCGGCGGGTCTATGATCTGGAGTCCCTGATTTCAACAAGGCTATCGCCATGACCAGCCGCCCCCTCGGCCTTGACCCTGCATTCATCGCGAGCCAACGTCGAAAGCTCATTGCCGAGCGTACGCGGCTCGCGCGCATGCTGGCGAGCGAAGACGACGAAGATCGCATGGTGGCGAGCGCGGACGCCGGCCAGGCAAACGAGACTGAAGACTTGGCCCAGGATTTGGCGATCACGGAAAATAACGACGCCCTCAGTGCAACGCTCGTGGAGCAGCGCAACCGTGTCGAGCGCGCGCTCGCCAAGATCGAGGAAGGCACGTACGGAGTGTCGGACCGGAGCGGCGAGCCGATCGACGTGGCGCGGCTTCAGGCCCATCCCGAGGCAGTGCTCACCCTCGAGGAAGAGAAGGACGCAGCTCGTCGAGCACTTTCGCAAGTTGCCCGTTGAAGGCTTTGACCACGACCATTGGCACTATTGCGGCGCGTGCCTGCCGGCATGGGTCGGCAGGTCGCGCCAATCCGATTCATGAACGATCACGTCATGGAGTTTGGCGGCGGCCTTGATCCGCGACCAAGCGATATCGCGCTCCGCGTCGCTGACGCCTTTTACTTGATCGAAGCGGGCAACGGCGTTGCGCACATGCGCCGCATTGTCCAGCGGTTCCTTGCGTTGAGTCGGAAACGCAAATTGACCGTCTCTGAGCGCCCTTCGATCTTCAGTGTTCAGTCTCGTCATGGGTAGTACCTCGATTCGATGAGCCCAGGGGGCGATTCGCGGAGCATGAGCGTCTTCGCACGAGTGCTCGGTGCGATATGCCACATTCGAAGAAAAATCCGACCGTGTGCTGCATCGAACCGACGTGCAGATGACCCGGGCCTAGAGTGCGACGCTGCATCGAATCGAACATCACTCAGGAGAAGGATCATGCTGCGTAGCGTACAGAGCTTGGAAGGATTTGCGATCGGGGCGACCGATGGCAGCTTCGGTAAGGTCAAGGATTTCTATTTCGACGATCAGGCATGGGTCATTCGCTATCTCGTGGTCGACACGGGCACATGGCTCGGCGGCCGGCGCGTGCTCATCTCGCCTTATTCGATCGGCCAGCCCGCGCTGGAGGCGAGCGAGTTACCCGCCAAGATCACCAAGGAACAGGTCAAAGACAGTCCTGATCTCGACAGCGATGAGCCGGTCTCGCGTCAATATGAAAGGAGCTACCTCGGCTACTACGGCTACCCGTACTACTGGGGCGGACCAAGTCTTTGGGGCGACGGTTATTATCCGGGCACGGCATTGACCGGCATGCAGGCGCAATACGGCGAGGGCTATCAGGGGTATCTAAGAGGACCCTCGGCCGATGACGGGGATCCCCATTTGCGCAGTGTCAACGCGGTCAAGGGTTATCACATCAACGCGAGCGACGGTGAAATCGGGCACGTACAGGGATTCTTGCTCGACGATGCGAGTTGGTCGATACGGTACATGATCGTCAACACCAGCAATTGGTGGCTGGGCCATCAAGTCTTGGTCTCGCCTGAATGGATCCAGTTCGTCAGTTGGGCCGATTCGCAGGTCACGGTCTCGCTCGACCGCGAAGCGATCAAGACCGCGCCGGTTTATAGCGAGGCCGCGGTGATTGACCGGCATGCGGAGGCCGGCATTTATGCGCATTACGACCGCAAGGCGTACTGGCGCGACGAGCGGACGTTCGATGCCGCTTGAATGAGGGTACCGGCTGTGGTCTCGCACTCGCGCGGCCGCGGCGACAAGCACTAGACTCTAGGGATGAACACGTCTGACCCAGGCGGTGAATCCGCATCCACGCGCGGCGCTGGCGTGGCCGTCGTGTTCGGCGCCGGCGGCGGCATTGGCAGCGCTTTGCTGAGCATACTGTCGCAGAGCAAGCGCTATGAAGCGGTGCTGGGCTTCAGCCGCACGACGTCACCTTCGATCGACCTCCTCGACGAGGCGAGCCTCGCCCGCGCAGCCGAATACGCCGCGGCGCGCGGCGACATACGGCTTGCGGTAGACGCCACGGGTTTCCTGCACGACGCAAACCAGCTGCCGGAGAAGAGCTGGCGCGAACTCGATGCGGCAAAGCTTGCGCGCGCCTTCGCCCTCAATGCGATTGGCCCCGCCTTATTGATGAAACACGTACTACCCTTGTTGCCCCGACACGGCAAGTCGGCATTCGTAACCCTGTCGGCCAGGGTGGGCAGCATCGGCGATAACCGCCTCGGCGGCTGGTATGCCTATCGAGCATCCAAAGCCGCGCTCAATCAGCTCGTGCGTACTGCCGCGATCGAACTCGCGCGCCGCGCTCCAGCGGCCCTGTGTATCGCGCTGCACCCGGGTACCGTGGCCACTCCGCTCTCGGCTCCGTTCGCGACCGCGGGTCTCAAGGTTCAGACGGCGGTCGATGCGGCCAAGCACTTGTTGAGCGTCGTCGACCAGCTCTCGGCGGATTCCAGCGGTCGCTTCTTCGACTGGCGTGGCTTGGAGATACCTTGGTAGCTGCTGCCCGACTGCGCTAAACCCGTCGCAGGGTATCGAGGGCTGACTCGCATAGCCTGAGCTGCTCCTCGTTGAGACGACCGTCACGGCTGGCCACGGCCATGCTCTCCAAGACGAAGGTCGCGATCTCGACGCAGCCGCGCGTATGGGTTAGGGCTTTCTTCAGGTACTCGATGACCTTGTCCTTCGCGTCGAGTTCTCGTATCAGAGGGTCCCAATGCGGCGCCCGGAAGTGTTCTACCAATGTCTCGACCACCGCTTCATGCTCGATCAGATAGTCGAAGTTGAAGTCCTGGACGCCAAAGTCGGGCAAGCCACCGACGGACTGCAATCCGAGCGCCGATACCCGCCTGAAGCCCATACTCCAATCTGCGTATTGACGTTTGTCGATCGGTTTGCGGTATAGGAACTGAATCTTCGAATGGCGTGGATCCTTGCGGATCTTGTCGATGACCGCGTCCAGAACCGCCTCTTCCCCCTCGAGCACCTGCAGAAAGGTCTCATTGCCGTACAGCAGCATCCCCGTAACGCCGGTGGCCTCGTTGTTGGCAAGACATTGTTGCAGTAGCGACAGCAAGTCTTCCTGCCGCATGGTCTCTGCGGCGCGACTGACATACGCGGTCTGGATCATGCGGGTTCCTTGCTCTCTTATGTATGGCAATCGCTGATACGTGGCAGCGAGTTTACCATCGCAATCGCGCATCAGCTGGCAAGGCCGCCAGGAATTCAATCAGACCAAGCTTACTCGCATCTGTTCGATGGCGCACATGTGCGTCGCTGTGGCAACCGGTTGAGCGATCCTCGACCCGAAATATTACGAGCAAACGGTTCTCGATAAGCTACGGGCGGCGGTGCAGCCCGATGTCTGTCCGGCCGTAGCGCCTGTTACCTCGCATATCTACGCCCCTCCCTCAGTCCTCGCCGAGTTGCCGGAAATCCACGCCGAGCGCACGCAGCTTGCGATACAGATGCGTGCGCTCCATGCCGACTCGCTTGGCGAGCTGACCGACCTTGCCATTGCAGAGCAGTAGCTGCTGCTGCAGATAAGCGCGTTCGAACTGCTCGCGTGCTTCGCGCAGCGGCAAAGCCAATAGATCTTGCTTGACGAGCGGTTCTTCGACGTTCAGCTTCTCGGCGAGTTCGCGCTCAACCTCTTCGAGGCGGATCTCTTCGCCGGCGCCGAGAATCAGCACGCGCTGGACGAGGTTCTTGAGCTCGGCGAGATTGCCGGGCCAGGGGTAATTGCGCAGCCGGTTCTGAGCCGCGACGCTGAAGCGCCGCAGAGGCAGATGCTGATCGTCGACCATGCGGTCGACGTAGTAGCGCAGCAGATCCGGCACATCCTCGGCATAGTCGCGCAAGGGCGGCACCCGCAGCGTGATCACGTTCAGATGCGCGACGAGATCGCGGCGAAAGGATTCCGGCAAATTGGCGGGATCGAAATCTTGCTGCGCGGAACTGACCCAGCGCACGTCCACGGGCAACTTTTGCCGACCGCCGACGCGCGTGTAGCTCGCCTCTTCGATGGCGCCCACGAGCATGCGTTGCGCGATCGGGGAGAGATCCTCGATGCCATTGATGAACAGCGTTCCGCCGGCTGCGGTCTCGAGCAGCCCCGGCTCCACCCGGCCATCCCGTTCGCTGCCGAACAGGGCTGCCGCGGGATCGGCACCTAAGCTCGCGGCGATGATCATCGTGAACGGCTTCGAGGCCCGGCCGCTCGTGGCATGCAGCAGTCGTGCGTAGGCCTCGCGGCCGGATCCGACTTCACCGACTAGCAGGACGGCCGAGGTGCTGGGCGCGACCTGCTGGATCTGATCGCGCAAAGCCTGGGTCGCCTTGCCCTTGCCGACCGGCAACGCCAGCGTGGTTGTCTGGATGCGGCTCGACAAGCGCTTGCGCCTGCCGGCATCGAGCGCCCGCTCCACGGTTTTCAACAGCTTGGTCAGGGACAAGGGTTTCTCGACGTAGTCGAACGCACCGAGGCGCGTCGCCTCGACCGCCGTCTCGACGGTGCCGTGGCCCGACATCATGACGACCGGACAATCGTAGCCGTCGATGGCCGACCATTCGCGCAGCAGCGTGATGCCGTCGGTGTCGGGCATCCAGATGTCGAGGAACACGAGGTCCGGCGCCTGGGCCGCGCGCGCAGCGCGGGCCTCCGCGGCGTTCGCGGCAACTTCGACGTCGTACCCCTCCTCGGAGAGAATCTCCTGCAGGAGCTCGCGAATATCGGCCTCGTCGTCCACTACCAGTATTGAAGCGGTCATACCCGTTCTCTCCTGTTTTCGCCTTTGCGCGGTTCGCGCGTGCCGAGCAATCTGCCGCTGTCCCCCAAGGGCAGCAGGACACGCACGCGGGCGCCCCCATGACGGGGATTATCCGCCTCAATGCGCCCGCCGTGTTCCTCGACAATCTTCTTTACGATTGCAAGACCTAAGCCCGTGCCCTTCGGTTTGCTGGTTACATAGGGGTCGAACACCGTTCCGATCAAATCGCGCTGAAACCCCGGGCCGTTATCGGTGACCACGACGGCCACGACGGGTTTGCCGGCATCTTCGACCACCTGGGTCTCGATCTCGATGCCGGCGCCCACGCGCCCCTCGAGCGCCTCGAAAGAGTTCGTGACGAGGTTGTTGAGGATCTGGCGAATTCGGACCCGATCGGCCGAGATCTCCGGCAGAAATGCATCGAGCTGCAGCTTGAGGTCCGCGCTGCTGTCCTGGGCGCGATACAAATCGACGACCTCGGTGATGAGCTGATTGAGATCAAAGCGCGTGAACTGCAATTCCGGCGCGCGCGCGTATTCGCTGAACGCGTTGACCATCTGCTTCATCGCGTCGACTTGCGCAACGATGGTGTGCGTGGCGCGTTCGAGAATTTGCGCGTCCTGGGCGTTCATGCTGCCCATGAACTTGCGTTGCATGCGCTCCGCGGACAACTGGATCGGCGTGAGCGGATTCTTGATTTCGTGCGCGAGACGCCGCGCCACTTCGCCCCAGGCGGCATCGCGCTGCGCCTGCAGCAGTGTCGTGATGTCGTCAAACACCAGCACGACGCCTGAATCCGCGCCGACGTCGTTCGGCAGGGTCGTACAGGCACACATGAGCACACGCTTGCCGGAGTCGGACAGCAATTCGATCTGCTCGCGCCAATCCATGTTCTCGGTGCCGAGCCTCGCCTTGACCGCGCGCAAGAACTGCTGGTAGAGGTCGCCCTCGCTGACCGTCTCATCGAAGCGTTTGCCGACCACGCCCTCGAGATCGACGCCTAGGATCGCGCTCGCCGCTTGATTGGCGGTGCGGACGGTCAAATCCGCTTCCAGCGCGACGACACCAGTCGACAAGCGCGCGAGAATCACCGCGAGGCTCGCTCGCTCGGCCTCCACGGCCTGCTGACTGCGGCGGGTTTCCACGCGCGCACGCGCGAGGCGTTTGGTCATGTCGTTGAACGAGGTCACGAGAAAGCCGAGTTCGTCGCGCGACGGCAAGGGCAGCTGCGTATCGTAATCGCCGCGCGCGACCGCGCGCGTGCCGGCAATCAGATCCTGCACAGGCTTGACGAGCCGGCTCGCCGCAAAGAACGCGCCGTAGACCGCCGCGATCAAGGAAAGCAACACGACGAAGGTCAGGATCAGCACGAACGTCGATTTCAAGGGCTGACGCAACTGCACGAGCGTGGCGTACTGCGTGTAGGAACGCTGCACCGTGTCGGCCAACTCGCTGAGTTGCTCCGGCACCGGATACATCGCGATCAGTACGCGCCCGCCCGGATTGCCGTTGGCATTCAAGGGAGCCGCGGAGCGGATCACGTAACCGCCCTGGGCATCGGTATCCAAGCTCACATAGGGTCGGCCGCGGTGCACCTGCAACATCATTTCGTCGGTAGCGGGCCACGGGACGGCATCCATCGGTCGGTCGGAACTGGTCGCGAGAATGCGCGACTGCGCGCCGAGCACCGTGTATTCCAGAGCCGTGCTCTCGCGGCGCGCGCGATCGAGCGGTCCCACGAGGTCGAAGTCCGGCAGCGACGACAGCGAGCGCGCGACGGCCTCGGTATTCTGCAGAAACTCTCGTACCCGGACATCGAGCGCGGCGCGCGACAGTTCGCGCGTATCTTTCAAGCCTTGGCTGACTTCCAGCTCGAACCAGCTGTCGATGCCGCGGTTCAAGAATTGCAACGAGAAATAATAGACGATCAGGATCGGGGCCACGGCGAGCGCGCTGAAGATCGCGACGGTGCGCGCCTTGAGCCGCGAGCCGGGCGCGTGTCGCCGGTACTCGCGCAGCAGCCGGAACAACTTGCCGATGAGCAGCACCGAGAGCGTCAGGAGTCCCGCGACGTTGATGACGACGATGTACGGCAGCCACTCTTCGAAGGCAGCCGAATTCTGTGCGGCGGAGGACAGCAAATAGAGCGCCACCAACCACAGCGCGATGCCGATGGCGGCCAGCACCGTCGAGCCGTACTTGCGAACTAAGGCTGCAGTGTCCACGTATACCAATCGCTTTCGCGATGCCATTCGTTGACCCAGAACATCAGCAGCCGCACCGACCGCGGCACGGCGCCATAATCGATCTTGGCACGCACATTCGCCTCATAACGGCGACCCGGTGTTAGCAAGCCCTGATCGAGCACCGGCAAACCGCGAACCTGGGACAACTGTTCGAGAGCCGCCTCGACGGTCGGGAGCGATTCCTGTTGTCCGCTATTGTCGTTGCGCAAAATATAACGCGCGCTGACGGTGTTGTACTGCAAATGGTAGCGCTGGGTGAGTTCCGCGACACCCGAGTTCGGCAAGAACTGACGCACTCGTTCGATGTCGAGCGTCAGTTCGAGTTTCAAGGGTACGCCCTCGGACAAACCCTGGCGCACGGCGTCGCCGACCGGCAAGTCGAGCCGCGCATTCAATTGATAGACACCGTCCTTGAGTTCGAGATCGGCCGAGCGCACCTCGAAGCGTCCGTCGAGCCCCTCGGCCGAGGCGACGCCCGTGAGCGAACCCAGCGCAAGCAGGCAGGCAATGACGCAGGCGCGCGCACGCAGCAGCGTGGCTTGCGGAATCGACGAGAATTGGCGCGGCACGGCGTTCATTGCTTCTTTACGGCAGCATAATAGAAGCCGTCGGCACCCGCCTCACCGGGAAGGATCTGACGGCCGAACTCGTCCGGCTGACCGAAACCGGGCCAATCGGCCCAGCCTTCCGGGGCGATGACCGCCGCATCCGGAGTTGCTGCGAGAAACTCCGCCAAGACACCGCGATTTTCGCTGTGCGTAAGGGTGCAAGTCGCATAGATCAGGCGCCCACCGGGTGCGAGCAAACTCCAGGACGCCGCCAGCAAGCGGGTCTGCACCGCCGGCAATTTATCGATCTCGGCGGGCGATTTACGCAGCCGTATGTCGGGATGACGCCGGATCACGCCCAGCGCGGAGCAGGGCGCATCCAGCAGGATGCGATCGAACGGTACGCCATCCCACCAGGCCGCCGGCGTGCCGGCATCCCCGACCACCAGCTCCGCCTTGAGGTTGCCGCGGCGAAGATTGTCGCGTATGCGGCCAACGCGTTGCGGATCGATGTCGATGGCCAGCAATTTCGCGAGCGCGGGCTCGCGCTCGGCGATCAGGCTGGTCTTGCCGCCGGGCGCTGCGCAGGCGTCGAGCACGCGCAACCCGGGCTCCAAGCCTAAGGGGAATGCCACGCACTGCGCCGCGAGATCTTGAACCGATACATCCCCTTGCCCGAAACCGGGCAAGGCTTGCACATCGCAGGGCGCATCGAGGAGCACCGCGAACGGCACGCGGGGCTCGGCGCGCGCGGCAATCCCGGCAGCCTGCAGACGCAGCACATAGTCCGCGGCACTGCTCGCAGTCCGGCTGTTGACGCGCAACCACATCGGCGCCTGTGTATCGCCCGCGGCAAGCAACTGAGTCCAGCGGACCGGCCAGTCGGCGCGTAACCGGTCGGCGAGCCAGACGGGGGAAGCATGACGGGTCGCGGGATTGCGCGCGATCTCGGTATCGATCGCCGCCCGCTCGCGTAGGTAACGTCGCAGCACCGCATTGATGAGGCCGCTCGCGCGCAGCGCTTCGGTCGCCTTCGCGGTCTTGACCGCGGCATCGACCACGGCATAGGCGGGCGTCAACGCGTCCTCCAATTCAAAGAATGCCACCGACAGAATCGCCCGCACCAAGCGATCGAGCGAGCGCACGGGCTGCGATAGCAGCTTCGCGAGAATCGCCTCGTGCCGGTAATACCCGCGTACCGCACCATAGCTCAAGGAACGCACGGCCGGCCCAAAATCGCCGGGTGCGCTCGCGAGCGCATCATGTAGAGCCGTATCGAGCGTGACAGCATCGGTCAAGATCCGAGCCAGCACGTAGGCCGCACGGGCGCGTGCACCTGCGGCCGCGTTCATGCGCCCGTCAAAGACACGCCCACCAGCGGCTGGGCATTCGCAAATTGTTGTGCCGTCAGAGGCTTGCGGCCGGGCAACTGGAGGCGCTGGATGCGCAGCACGCCCTGCCCGCAAGCCACGTCGATGCCTGCAGAGCCGGCCGCGAGCACACGGCCGGGCGCGTGACTGCGCGGCACGCCGGGGTCGGTCGCGCCGAGGTCGGTCATCGCGCCTTGCCCAGCGACCTCGGCCGCCCAGATCCGCAACTGGGTTCCGTGCAAACGAGTCTCGGCGATCGGCCATGGATCGAAGGCATGGACTTTGCGCGCGATCGCGGCCGCATCCTCATGCCAATCGATCAAGGCCTCGGCCTTGTCGATCTTGGCCGCGTAGGTCACGCCCTCGGATGGCTGCGGCGTCTCCCGGGCCTCACCGCGGGCCAAGGCCTCGAGCACCTCACAGACGAGCGTCGCGCCGAGCGGCGCCAAGCGGTCATGCAAGCTCTTCGACGTGTCGTGGGCATCGATATCCACGCCAAGGGACGCGAGCATCGGGCCCGTGTCGAGCCCTGCTTCCATGCGCATGATCGTCACCCCGGTACGGCGGTCGCCGGCGAGGATGGCGCGCTGAATCGGCGCGGCGCCACGCCAGCGCGGCAGCAAAGACGCATGGATATTGAGGCAGCCCCAGCGCGGTATCGCGAGTGCGGCCGCGGGCAAGATCAGTCCGTAGGCCACGACGACGAAGGCATCGACCGCGAGTCCGCGCAACAGTCCCTGCGCTTCCGCCGACTTGAAGCTCGCCGGTTGATGCACCGGGATGCCGAGTTCGACGGCTCGTTGTTTGACGGCGCTCATCTGCAGCGCGCGACCGCGACCGGCGGGACGATCCTGTTGCGTGAAGACCGCGGCCAGTTCGAAGCGATCGGCCAGAGCCTCGAGTGCCGGCACGGCGAACGGCGGTGTGCCGGCGAACGCCAGGCGCAGTGATCTTGAGGGCTCGCTCAAGACTTAGTAAGCCGGTGCGGTAGCGCGGGTCTCGCTCACCGAGGAACGCTGGCGGCGCTCCTTTTGCAGGCGCTTGCGAATCAATTGACGCTTCAATTCCGAGAGCCCATCGACGAACAGCTTGCCCTCGAGATGATCCATTTCGTGTTGAATGCAGACGGCCAGCAGGCCCTCGGCTTCGAGTTCGAACGGCTCGCCATCACGGCCGAGCGCCGCGACCCGGATCCGCGTCGGTCGCGCGACCTTGTCGTAGATACCGGGCAAGGATAGACATCCCTCTTCGGCCGGCGCGAGACCCTCAGCCGAGATCAGCCGGGGGTTGATGAACACCCGCGGCTCGTTGCGCGACTCGCTCACGTCGAGCACCAGCACGCGTCGATGCACGTCCACCTGGGTCGCGGCGAGGCCGACCCCATTGGCCGCGTACATCGTTTCCAGGAGGTCGTCCGCCAACTGCCGCACCTCGGCGTCCACGACGTCCACCGGTTCCGCGGTTTGCCGGAGTCTGGGGTCCGGATACTCGAGAATTGCTAACTTTGTCATGGGAGTTATGAGAGGAAGGTCGTGTTTTTGGCTCGCAATAGTTGCTAGAGTTCCGCCACTGCTTAACTTAATCGAGTTGCGGTAGCGCCATAAGTATATCAGTCAGCCCATCACCTTCGAGAACGGTGACTCAAGGGAGCCCTAACGAATGCAGCCGCGGAAGTATTTGAGTGTCCTGTCCGTTGCGATTGCCCTGACCGCAGGCTGTCGCTCCGAACGCCCCATGACCGCCCCGATCCCGGTGGCCCAGCCCGACGAGGCCATGGAGGGCACGGTCGTCGGCGACGACCGCACCGCCATGGAAGCGGCGGTTGACGCCGGCCATCAAGTGCCGGCCAGTGCCGCGCCCGAGAGCGCGGGAGTTCCGATGAACCCGGACGCCCCCGAGAGCTATGTCGTCAAGCGTGGCGACACCCTCTGGGGCATCGCGAAAATGTTCCTGCGTGATCCCTGGTATTGGCCCGAAATCTGGCAAGTCAATCCGCAGATCCAGAACCCGCATCTGATTTATCCCGGCGATACCCTGCGCCTCGTCTACATCGAGGGCCAGCCCAAGATTCTGCTGCAGCGCGGAGACGAAGCGCTCGTGATGCCGCGCGTACGCAGCGAACCATTGGAAGCCGCGATTACGACGATCCCCTACGACAGCATCGCCGCCTTCATGTCGAAGCCTTCGGTGTTGACCAAGGACCAGCTGAAATGCTCGGCCTACGTGCTCTCCTCGTTCGATGACCACGCGGCCATCGCCTCGGGCAACATCATCTATGCCCGCGGCTTCTGCACGCCCGCCGAAGTCGGCACCCGCTATAACGTCGTGCGCGTCGGCGACGAGCTGCGCGACCCGGACGATAACCAACTCTTGGGCTATAACGGCATTTATACGGGCACGGGACGCGTCACCAGGGGCGGTGACCCAACGACTTTGTTGATGACGGAATCCAAGCGCGAGGCGGTCCCGGGCGACAAGGTGCTACCCGGCAACGTCGATGTGGCCCTGGATTTCTCGCCGAGCGCGCCGCGCGTCAAGGTCAACGGCCGCCTCATGGCGATCACCGACGGCGTGACCGTGATCGGACAGTATCAAGTGGTGGCCATCAATCGCGGCTCGCGCGACGGTCTGGTCGCCGGCAACGTGCTCGCGGTTTACCAGGCCGGTGAGGTCATCCGCGACCAACAAAAGCATGGCTTCTTGTCGGGGACCAACAAGCTGTTCCAACAGAAAGTGCGTCTGCCTGACGAGCGCATCGGAACCTATATGGTGTTCAAGACCTTCGATCGCATGAGCTTCGGGCTCATCATGGAAGCCAAGAACATCATCCGGCTGGGGGATTTCGTCGAAAACCCCTGACGGGCGCTGACAGGTACCCGCGCGCTGAGCGGGTTTTTGCGCACCGCGCTCCCCGGTGCGCGGTGCGCCGTGCGCATATCTGGGCAATGACGCGGCTTATTTGGGCGGCCTCCTAGCGGGCGGCCACCGATACTGCGGCGTATGCCGCAAAGCGACGAGGTTTTGGCCTGGCTGAGGCTCTCCCGGGCCCCCGCGCTCGACGCACAAGTTTTGTGGAGCGCCCTTGCCAGCGCTGGAACGGCGCAGCAACTCTTGAGTTTTTCGTCCCATGAACGGGCGCTGCTCGGCTTGCCACCCCGCCTAGAGGCATACTTGCGCAGCGCAGCATCCCAGCCCAGCGCGGCCGAATGCCGCTGGTTGGACCACCCGCGACATCATCTCTTAGCCTCCGTCGATCCACGGTTCCCGCCACTCTTGGCGGATGCCCCGGCTTGCCCCTTGGCGCTGTTTGTCGACGGCGAGATTTCCGCATTGCAGCAACCGCAGCTCGCCGTGGTGGGTACGCGCAATCCCACCCCGCAGGGACGCGAGAACGCGCGCGATTTTGCCGCAAGCCTTGTCCAGAGCTGCCTGGCCGTCACGAGTGGGCTAGCCGCCGGCATCGACGCCGAGGCGCACCGCGGCACCCTTGGCGCTGCGGGCACAACGGTCGCCGTACTCGGCACCGGGATCGACCTTGTTTATCCACCAAGCCACCGTGCGCTGAGTGAGGCAATTGCCGCGTCTGGAGCCCTGGTCAGCGAGTTTGCGCTGGGATCACCGGCCCGCGCCGCCCATTTTCCGCAGCGCAACCGGCTGATCGCGGGGCTCAGCCTGGGCACGCTCGTGGTCGAAGCGGCGCTGCGCAGTGGGTCCCTGATTACGGCTAGACTGGCCGTCGATCTCGGCCGGGAGGTATTTGCGGTCCCGGGCTCGATCCATAACCCCATGAGCAAAGGCTGCCATCAGCTGATCAAACAGGGAGCGAAATTGACCGAAAACGCGGCCGACATCGTCGATGAGCTGGGTTTTTCGGCCAGTTTGGCGGACCGCGGTACAGGCGCGGCAGCTGCACTGCGGGCCCTGTCGCCGTCCCCAGGAATGGACAAGGATCACAAAATCTTGTTAGATGCGCTCGGTTTCGATCCGGCCGACAGGGATACCTTGGTCCTGCGCACCGGGTTCAAACCAGAAGCCGTGTCTTCGATTTTGTTGATCCTCGAGCTCGAAGGCTACGTTCAGGCTGCCCCAGGTGGCTGCTACTCCCGAGTCGCCAGGAGCCCATGAGGTGAAAGATAACGTTCTCGATCTGCTCATCTATATGTTCGAGAATTACATGAGCGCGGACGACGAACCACGGCCGGATCGCCAGACGCTCAAAGTGGAATTGGACAAGGCAGGCTTCGTGGAACCCGACATCGGGCGCGCATTGGCGTGGTTGGACGGCCTCTCTGGCGAGCAATTGGGCAAGGTCGCCGAGGCGACTGCGCGGGCCGTGCGCGTGTTCAACGGCCAAGAATTGCTGCGCCTCGATACCGACGTGCGCGGCTACCTGATGTACCTGGAGAACGTCCGGATTCTGTCCGGCAACCAACGCGAGCTCGTGATCGACCGGCTGATGGCGCTCGAGGCCGACGAAATCGACATCGAGCAGGTGAAGTGGGTGGTCTTGATGGTGCTGTTCAGCCAGCCCGGCCAGGAATCGGCCTATGCGCAGATGGAAGACCTGGTCTTCGAAGAGCGCTCTGACGCCCTGCACTAGACGCGCGTGAGCAGCAATCTCGTCATCGTGGAATCGCCTGCCAAGGCGAAGACCATCAAGAAGTATCTCGGCAAGGATTTCGAGGTGCTTGCTTCCTATGGCCATGTCCGCGACCTCGTACCGAAGGAAGGCGCAGTGGATACCGGCCATCACTTCGCCATGAAATACGAGGTGGTCGAACGCAATCAAAAACACGTCGATGCCATCTCCAAGGCACTCAAGAAAGCCAAGTCCCTGTACCTGGCGACCGACCCCGATCGCGAGGGCGAGGCGATTTCCTGGCATCTGTACGAACTGCTGCAGGCCAAGGGCGAACTCGTCGGCAAGGACGTGCAGCGGGTGGTGTTCTACGAGATCACCAAGAACGCCGTGCGCGAAGCCATGGCCCAGCCGCGTGCCCTGTCAGTCGACTTGGTCAACGCCCAACAGGCGCGGCGCGCGCTCGATTTCCTGGTCGGCTTCAATCTTTCGCCTTTGCTTTGGAAGAAGGTCCGGCCGAAACTCTCCGCGGGGCGCGTCCAGAGCCCGGCGCTGCGCATGATTTGCGAGCGCGAAGCGGAGATCGAGGCGTTCGTCGCGCGCGAATACTGGACGATCGACGCGGACTTGGAGCATTCGGAGCAGCACTTCCCCGGCAAGCTGGTCGAGTTCGCCGGTGCGAAAGTCGAGCAATTCAGTTTCACGACCGCCGAGGCGGCTCGCGACGTCGAGCAGCGACTGCAGGCGGCGGCGGGCGGCGAGTTGACCGTGCTCGAGGTTGATCGCAAGCAACGCCGCCGCAACCCCGCGGCGCCGTTTACGACCTCGACACTGCAGCAGGAGGCCGCGCGCAAGCTGGGGTTCAGCGCGCAGAAGACCATGCGGGTCGCGCAGCAGCTGTACGAAGGCGTCGACATCGGCGAGGGCGCGGTCGGCCTGATCAGCTACATGCGTACCGACTCCCTCAACCTGTCGCAGGAGGCCATCGGCCAGATTCGCGACGTGATCGTCCAGCTTTATGGCAAGGAAGGACTGTCGGACGAGCCGCGCGTTTTCAAGACGAAATCGAAAAATGCGCAAGAAGCGCATGAAGCGATTCGCCCGACGGCCGCGAGCGTTCTGCCCGGCGACATCGAAAAGAAGGTGGAGACGGATCAATACCGGCTCTACGCGCTGATCTGGAAGCGCACGGTTGCCTGCCAGATGGCGCCCGCCGTGTTCGATACCGTTGCGGTCGAATTGCTCGCCGGGCCGGACGGCCCCGGACGCCACGTGCTGCGCGCCAACGGTTCCACGCTCGTCAAGCCCGGCTATATCTCCGTTTATCAGGAAGGCGTCGATGATGCCGTTCAAGACGACTCGGACCATGTGCTGCCGCCGATGCAGGCGGGCGATCGCATCAAGCTCGCCGGCGTCGTGCCGACCCAGCATTTCACGGAGCCGCCGCCGCGCTTCTCCGAAGCCTCGCTCGTCAAGGCGCTGGAGGAGTACGGCATCGGACGGCCGTCGACTTATGCATCGATCATTTCGACCTTGCGCGATCGCGAATACGTGGAGATCGAGAATCGTCGCTTCACGGCAACCGACATCGGCAAGATCGTCAGCCGGTTCCTGACCAAGTATTTCACGACGTATGTGGATTACGACTTCACGGCCAAGATGGAAGACTCGCTCGACGCGGTCGCGAGCGGCGAGCAAGAATGGGTGCCGCTGCTGGAGAAATTCTGGAACCCGTTCATCGAACTCGTGAAACACACCGAGACCTCGGTGAGCCGCGAGGAAGTCGCCCAGGCCCGTGATTTGGGTACGGATCCCGTGAGCGGCAAGCCGATGAGCGTGCGCATGGGTCGATTCGGACCGTTCGTGCAGATCGGCACCAAGGACGACGCGGATAAGCCGCGCTTCGCCGGACTGCGGCCGGGACAAAAGATGGATTCGATCACGCACGCGGAGGCGATGGAACTGTTCAAGTTACCCCGCAAACTCGGGGTCACGGCTAACGGCGAAGAGATCACGACCAACGTCGGACGCTTCGGACCCTACGTAAAATACGGTGCGAAATACGTGTCCCTGAAGATCGACGATCCGTACGAGATCACGCCGGAGCGCGCGCTCGAGGTGATCCGCGAAAAGGAAATCGCCGACGCGAATCGGCTGATCCTGGATTTCCCGGATGCGGGCATCCAAGTCTTGAATGGGCGTTTTGGTCCGTACATCACGGACAAGGAACGCAACGCCAAGATCCCGAAGGATCGCGATCCGAAGACGCTGAGCATGGAGGAATGTCAGGCGATGTTGGCGGCTGCTCCCGTGCGCAGCTTCGGCAAGTGGGGCCGTAAGGGCGCCAAGGGCAAGACGGCGGTGAAGAAGGCGCCTGCGAAGGGCAAGACGAGCGGCGTGGCCGGCGAGGCTGCGGCCCCGGCCGCCGAGACGAAATTCGCGAGTGCTGCGGCGAAGAAGACGACGCCCACGAAGGCGCAAGCCAAGCCCAAGACCGCTGCGACGAAGATGGCCAAGAAAAAAACCGCGAAAAAAAAGGGCGCCAAGAAGTAAGGGGTGAGAGGCGATGCATGATCCCGCCGGCGCGCAAGCGCCATCCGCCGCAGCGGCCGGCGCCGCCGTCAAACAGTATTTGAATGGCTTGCACGATCGCATCACCGATGCGCTCGAGGCGATCGACACCGGCAAGTTTCGTCGTGACGCCTGGGTGCGACCGGAGGGCGGCGGCGGCGAAAGCCGCGTCTTGACCGAGGGCTCCGTCTTCGAACGCGCCGGTGTTTCGTTTTCCCACGTATTCGGCGACAAAATGCCGGGCTCGGCGACTCAGCAGCGGCCCGAGGTCGCCGGCGCCTCTTTCGAAGCGATGGGCGTCTCGCTCGTCCTGCATCCGCGCAATCCCTATGCACCCACCACGCATGCCAACATTCGGTTCCTGATCGCCTCGCCGAAGACCGGCGCCCCGGTCTGGTGGTTCGGCGGTGGTTTCGATCTCACGCCGTATTATCCGTTCGATGAAGACGTGCTGCATTGGCACAGGACCGCCCGCGACGCGGTTCTGCCCTTCGGCGCAGGCATCTACGAGAACTACAAAGCCTGGTGCGATCGCTATTTTTTCCTGCCTCATCGTAACGAAACGCGCGGCATCGGCGGCTTGTTCTTCGACGATCTGAACGAAGGCGGCTTCGAACGTTGTTTCGGCCTGCAGCGCAGTGTCGGCGATCACTTCTTGACGGCCTACCTGCCGATTCTCGAGCGCCGCAAGGATCACGACTACGGGCACCGCGAGCGCGAGTTTCAGTTGTATCGACGCGGACGCTACGTCGAGTTTAATCTCGTCTACGATCGCGGCACCTTGTTCGGCCTGCAATCGCGCGGCCGCGCCGAGTCTTACCTGATGTCGATGCCGCCGCTCGCGCGCTGGGAATACGACTGGCAGCCGGCGCCGGGATCGCCCGAGGCGCGGCTCTATACCGATTTCTTGCGTCCGCGTGACTATTTGAACGAATTGGCTTGAGCCCCAGCCAATCGAACAGCGCTTTGAGAGGAGCCTGGATGAGCAAATCGCCGATTCTCGCCGTCGCAACCCTGGCTGTCGGTCTGATGACCGGCCTGCCAGCCCTGACTGCGCCCTTGACGCTCGAACAGGTCATGGCCGACCCCGCCTGGATCGGGGCTCCAGTGCGCAACGCCTATTGGGCCGCGGACGGCGCCAGCGTCTATTACTCGGTCGCGCGTGGCGCCACCTCGCTCGTCGATCTACACCGAATCGAGCTCGGCAACGGCCAGGACAGCGTCGTGGCAGGTGCGTCGATGGCGAGCGCCGACGGTGCTGGCGTCGTCGAGACAAGCGGCAAACGCGCGGCCTTCGTGCGCAACGGCGACTTATTCGTGCGCGATCTGGCGGGTCGGCGGCTGATCCAAGTCACGCGTGCGGTTTCGGGAGTCGCCGATCCGCAATTCTCGAGCGACGGCCGCAGCTTGAGCTACCGGGTCGGCATCGAGTGGTTTGTCTACGACTTTGTGGGGGCCTTGAGCGCGCCGGCTGCGATTCTCAAGACCGAGAAGAACCCGGACGCCGCGCCGCCGCCGAACGATTTGCATGACATGCAATTGCGCACCTTCGCGACCTTGAAGAGGCTGCAGGAGGAACGCGATGCGAAGCGCAAAGAGGCCGAGCAACAGGCGCAGCTTGACCCCACGCGCGCGCCGCAACCGTTTTATCTCGGCGAGGACGTCAAGATCCTCGCAACCTCCCTGTCGCCAAACGGTCGCTGGCTGATCGCGGTCACCACGGCCAAGAACGCCGACAAAGGCCGCGTCGGCAAATTGACGCGCTACGTGACGGAATCCGGTTACGAAGAGTTCGAGGACGAGCGCTTGCGTGTCGGCCGCAATCCGCCGGCACCCCAGGTAATCGTGCTGTTCGATCTCGTGAACCATACCCAGCATCCGCTCGATCTCGAGAACCTGCCCGGCATCCACGATGATCCGCTCCAGGCGATTCGCACGGAGAACGGCGTCACCACGAAACCGCCCGCCACCCGCGGCATCAATCTGCTGAGCGAGGACGAGTCGGAAGGCGAATCCCCGCCGCGCACGATCTGGAGCCGTGACGGCAATGCGGTCGCGATCGAATTGTTCTCGATCGATCACAAGGATCGCTGGATCGCGAGCGTGGACTTCGCGCACTTTGCGCTGGTCGTGCAACATCGCTTGACGGATGCCGCCTGGGTGAATTGGGACTACAACGATTTCGGCTGGCTCGCGGACGGACGCACGCTCTGGTATCTATCCGAAGAGTCCGGCTTCGCGCACCTGTACACGAAGCGGCTGGACGTCGCTGCCAAAGCATTGACCACAGGCCGGTTCGAGGTTTCGCGGCCCGCACTGTCGAACGACGGACGCTGGTTCTATGCGCTCGCGAACCAGCAAGCCCCGTATGCTTACGACGTCTATCGGGTTCCGAGCGCCGGCGGCAAATTCGAGCGCGTCACGCAGCTACGCGGTGTCGAGGATTTCGCGCTCTCCGCGGATGGACGGCGCCTGCTCGTCACGCATTCCACGAGCTATGTGCCGGCGCAGATCGCGGTCGCCGCGGCGGACGGATCGGGTACGGCGCGTGAACTCACCGACACGCGCACGCCCGGCTACAAGGAGATCAGCTGGATTGCGCCGGAGATCGTCAAGGTCCCCTCGACCCATTTCGACGGCGTGATCTACGCGAAGGTCTATCGCGCCGCCGACGAGGTGAAAGGCTCGCTGCATCCGGCGGTCATCTTTGTGCACGGCGCGGGCTATTTGCAGAACGTGCACTTGCGCTATCCCTATTACGTGCAGGAGCAGATGTTCCACAATCTTCTGGTGCAGAAAGGCTATGTCGTCATCGACATGGACTATCGCGCCTCGCAGGGCTACGGCCGCGATTGGCGCACGGCAATTTATCGGCAGATGGGGCATCCCGAGCTCGAGGACTTGCTCGACGGCAAGAAGTGGCTGGTCGACAACGCCGGTGTCGATCCGGAGCGCGTCGGGATTTACGGCGGTTCCTACGGCGGATTCATGACGCTGATGGCCTTGTTCCGCGCGCCGGGCGAGTTCGCAGCGGGCGCGGCGCTGCGGCCCGTCACCGACTGGATGCAATATGACGACGGCTATACGTCCGCGATCCTGAACGATCCCCAGGTCGATCCTATCGCCTACTCACGCTCCTCGCCGATCGAGTTCGCGGCCGGGCTCAAGGATCCCCTGCTGATCTGCCACGGCGTGATCGACGACAACGTGCTGTTCGAGGACTCGATCCGCCTCTACGAGCGTCTGATCGAATTGCACAAGGACAATTTCACGATCTCGCCCTATCCGCTCGATCGCCACCACTTCACGAACGCCGATTCCTGGTTGGACGAGTACAAACGGGTCTACCGCTTGTTCGAGACGAATTTGCGCGGGGCGGGTACCTAGGCCGCGGTGCGGTGCGCCCACGGCCATGAACTACAAGCACATCTATCACGCCGGGAATTTCGCGGACGTCGCCAAGCACATCGGTCTGCAGTATTGCCTCGACGCGCTGAAGCGCAAGGAGGCCGGCTTCTTTGCCTTGGATACGCATGCCGGGCGCGGCTTCTATGACCTGCAGGCGCCGGAGGCGCAGAAGTCCGCGGAGGCCGAGCGCGGCGTTCAGCGGCTCGTGCAAACGAGCCTGGGCGAGGCGGACTTGAGCAGCTACTTTGCCGCGATTCGCGCACGCGCCGGTAAGCGTTTGCCACGCTATCCCGGGTCACCCGCCCTGATCGCGCAGGCGCTGCGCCCGCAAGATCGCGCGGTCTTCGTCGAACTGATGCCGGCCGAGGCACGCGCCGCGGAACGCGAAGTCGAGTCGCTTGGGCGTCTGCGCACGCTGATCGACGACGGGTACGCCGTGCTCAAAGCCTCCGTGCCACCCGAGGAGCGTCGCGGACTCGTCATCATCGATCCGCCCTACGAAAGTCTGGACGAATTGAAGACGATGCTGCAGGCGTTTGCCGACGCCTACCGGCGCTGGCCCACCGGCATCTTTCTGCTGTGGTACCCAATCCGCAGCGCGAGCCAACGCCGCAACGTGCATGCGCGCTTGGAGGCGCTCGAGATCCCCAAGATGCTGTGCGCCGACCTTGCGATTCACCCGGACGACGCCGGAGTGGGTCTCGCGGGGAGCGGCCTCGTGATCGTCAACCCGCCGTACGGCTGCGATGCCTACCTAACGGCGGCCTACGCAGCCGTCCACCGCGGCATCGCGGCGGCCGGCGCGGGTTACGTCGAGGTCACGAGGTTGACGCCCGAGCGGCTGGCCTAGTCGCAATCGCTTCGGACTACCCCAAATCATGACTTGACACAGCCGTCCGGAAGGTATGTAATTTCTGTCATGACAGAAATTACTGAAGAACCGGACAAGACGCCCGAAGCCGTAAGACGCTTCGTTTTGGAATGGGGCAACCTCGGTGAGCGCTGGGGCGTGAACCGGTCCGTGAGCCAGATTCACGCCTTGCTGTACGCCTCGGAGCGTCCGCTCGTGGCCGAGGAGATCGCAGATGCGCTCGGCATCGCCCGCTCCAACGTCTCCAACTCGCTGCGCGAACTGCTCGCCTGGAATCTGATCCGACCCGTCCCGATCCATGGCGATCGCCGCACGTTCTACGAGGCCGAGACCGACCTCTGGACCTTGGTGCAGCGGATCGCCGCGGGGCGCAAGGCGCGCGAATTGGACCCGGCCGCCGAGGCACTGCGACATTGCGTGGAGTTGGCGCGTGAGGATCGGGAACTCGCGCCGGTCGTCCAGCTGCGCCTGCGGGAAATGCTCGACTTCGTCGAACGCACCAGCCGTTGGTACGACCAGATGATTGCGCTGCCGCGTTCGACGCTCGCAACGCTGATGAAATTGGGCGGCGGTATCGGCCGCCTGCTCGACCGCGGTGACAAACGCAAGAAGTGAAAGGAGCACGCGATGAATGACCTGCCGAGTCTCGGTTTGGCGATTACCGTCAGTCTGGTCCTGAGCACGCTGATCGTTGCGGCCTTGACCAGACCGTTGCGCGCGATTCTGGCGCAGTTCTGCCCCGGCAGCGGCGCGACACAGTTTTGGGTGTCGTTCACCGCGGTGATGCTCTATATCACGCCGCTCATGTTCACGGTGTGGAGCCATCCTTCGTTTGCGCCGACCGATTACGCCGGCATCGTCCGCACGGCGCTGGGCGCGTCCTTGTTCGGCTCCTTCGCAGCCCTACTGGTCGTCGCCTATCAGATCGTGCATAACCGTCCCAGCCTGAAGTAGCCCCAGGGCCTGCAATGTCCGCATCTCTGATTGCCTCGGTGCTGGGCAGCGAATTTGCGGCGCTCGACCCCGCCTTGCGCTGGGTACATGGCGGCGAGCCGCGCTTGTTGCGCGGCAAGGTCACGGTCCAGCGCGGCGGCTCGCTGCTCGCCAAAGCCGCGTGCGTGCTGACCTCATTGCCGCGTGCCATGAACGAAGCCCCCATCGACATGCGCATCGGGCCGGCCGAGGGCGGCGAACGCTGGACGCGTTTTTTCGGCACCGGTCGGCCCATGGAGTCGCTGCTCTTCGGCCGTGGCGACCGACTCGTTGAGGTGTTGGGCCCGGCGACGTTCACGTTTCGACCGCAGCGGCGCGACACTGCGCTCGAATGGGTATTGGAACAAGTCCGCATCGCGGGACTACCTGTGCCCGCCAGCTGGTTGCTCGTAACCGCCCGCATGCACGCGCGCGACGGCCGTTATCATTTCATGGTCGAGGCGGCCCTGCGCGGATTCGGTCGGATCGTGCGCTACGAGGGATTTCTCGATGCCGGCACCTGAGACAGATCGATGCATGGTATTCGACGGGCATTGCCATCTCTGCTCGGGCTGGGCGAGATTTCTGGCGCGGCACCCTCTCGAGCCGCCATTCGCCCTGATACCAATGCAGTCCCCGCCCGGCAAGCTCCTGCTCGCCTCGCACGGTATCGACCCGCTGGACCCCGCGACCTTTCTGGTCGTCGATCGTGGCCGTGTGTTGACCGCATCCGACGCCGCGATTCATGTCATCGCCGTGCTCGGCGGCCCATGGCGGGCGATTAAGCTCGCTCGGCTGATCCCGAAGCGCTGGCGCGACAGCGGTTATCGATTCTTGGCGCGAAATCGCTACCGCTGGTTCGGGCGACGCGCGGTCTGTTACCTTCCTGACTGACCATGCCGCTGCGCGTCGTCGTGATCGGCGGACTCGGCAACTTCGGCGCACGCATCGTTCGACGACTGGCAAGTGAAGCCGGCATCGAAGTCGTCGCGACGACTCGTCGCGCATCGCCCGACGGCGGCGGCCAGGGCCATGCGCCGGGTCCGACGGCAATCGCGACGCTCGATATCGACAGCCCCGATTTGACGACGACGCTTGCGGCTTTGGCCCCGGATCTCGTGATCCATTGTGCCGGACCGTTTCAACACCAGGACTATCGCGTCGCGCTCGCCTCGCTCACCGCACATGCGCACTACGTCGACCTCGCTGATGGACGAGACTTCGTCGCCGGCTTCGCGACCTCGGTGGACGCGGCGGCCCGCGCGGCCGGACGTTGCGCCATCACGGGCGCGAGTACGCTCCCCGCGCTCTCGACGGCCGTCATCGATCGCCACCGCGAGTCGATGGCGAGGCTCGAGACGATCGACATCGTGATCGCGCCCGGCCAACGCGCGCCGCGCGGCCCTGCGACCGTCGCCGCCGTGCTCGGCTACGCCGGTCAACCATTTGCCATGTGGCAGGAGGGCGCATGGCGCATCGTGCACGGCTGGCAGAATCTCGAGCAGGTGCAATTTTCGTTTGGCCGGCGTTGCGCTGCGGCCTGTGACGTGCCCGACTTGCAGCTATTGCCGCTGCGCTATCCCACGGTGCGCAGCGTGAGCTTCCGAGCCGCGCTTGAGTTCTCCTTGCAGCACCGCATCCTATGGCTGATCGCCGCGATCCGTCGCGCCGGCGTGGCCCTGCCCGTCGCGCGCTGGGGCATGGCGTTCGACCGGGCGGCGCGGTGGCTCGATCGCTTCGGTGGCGAGACTGGCGGCATGAGGGTGCGGCTCCGGGGCCGCGACCGGAACGAGAGACCGCTGGTCTTGACCTGGGAACTCGTGGCGCGAGGCAATCATGGCCCGGAAATTCCAGCAATGGCGGCGGCATTGCTCGCGCTGCGGCTCGCGCAAGGCCGCCCGCCGCTTGTCGGCGCCCAGGTGTGCATGGGCATCCTAGATCTCGCGGATTTCGAGTCGGAATTCAATCGCTGGAGCATCACCACTTCGGTCGCGCACAGCGCGTAATCGCCGGCGACGCGCTATCGCGGGACCAGGCTTCTGGCGCGCGCCTCGTCCGCCTCACGCATGTGGTCCAAGAGATCACCCCTCGGCTCAATGTGTCCGATCGAACAGAACACCAACAACATCATCAAGGGCACGGCCACGCAGTGATTATTGACCCAGATCAGCGGCAGACCGTTGACGATTTCAACGCGCGGATGCGCCCAATGGATGCCCTCCGGCGGTACGGGCTCCATGTGATGGCTCTCGAGCCAGGCGCGGCGTTCCGGCGTGAGCCCGGCGAGATTGCGATATGCGCGATCGCGCTCGACGTCGGCGTTACCGCGCTGCAGTTCCAGTGCGGCCTCGCGCTCCCAGTCGATCACGCGAGGCGCGGAATGGGGAGTCGCTGCGGGCGGGATTGCCGGCGGCAGGGAAGGCGCGAGCGGTTTCGGGACCGACGCATGAGCGGCGGCCACTCGCGGCGCTGCCTCGGAAAGATGAAAGCGCGGCGGACTTTTCGCGTTCGCCGGCGACTGCGATAACCGCAACAGCACCAAGGGATCGTCCGCCAATCGTCGACGATCGGGGGGCGACCCGACATTGCGCAGCAAGGCGACGAAAATCAGGCAGTGACACAGAACGACGAAGAGCAAAATGAGCGGTCGCCGAGCGCGCGTCTGCAACGCACTGCGCACGACCACTCCAGGCTTAACGCTGCACGGCCTCACCGCGCGGCGCGCGGCGCGCCACGAGCCACACGGCGCCGAGTGCGAGGCCGGCAACCACGACCGCGCGCAGGAGTTGCAGCGGCAGCGACTCGGGCGAGAATCCAATACCGGCGCCTAATTCGCCAGGCTCCCCAGCCAGCGACCTCGTCCCCGTCAACACAACCGACACATTGATCAAGGACGCCAACACACTGACGACGCAGATCGCCACAACCGGCCACTTGAGGGAGACCTGCCGGCGATATGCGAGCACGCCGAACGCCGTCGCCACGAGCCAGGGATAAACGCCCAGCAACAAGACTTGCGCGGACAGGTCGATTCCGCGAGTCGTCGCCCGAGCAAGCTCAACGTGGTGCAGCCTGTCCGACAGACCCTGCGCCGCGAACACGAGGATCAACATCGTGGCGGCGCCGAGGACCAGATAACAGAGCAAGGGCATCAGCGTGAACCACAGAGCCGGCCAACGCCGCGACCATGCGCGCAGCTCCGGCAGAGCGGCATACCGAGCGATCAGCAGTTCATCGCTGCCGAGCCGCTCATCAGCCTCGAGGCGTGCCTGGGAGTCGCTTGCACCACGCGCGATCGCCGCGTCGAACAGGTCCCGGTCGTGCGTTTGGATCTCACGCAGCGCGCGCCGTACACGGCTTGGCGCGAGACCGATGCGCAGCAGCGCCTCGCGCAGATTCGCAATACGCCGCTCATCCATGATCCGCACTCCCGAGCAAGGACTCCACGCCGAGACTCAAACGCCGCCAGTCCTTGGTGAGCCGCGCCAACCGCGTGCGCCCGCGGGCCGTGAGTCCATAGTAAACGCGCACGCGTCCTTCGACCTGCGTCGCTCGCGAGCGCAACAAGCCCCGCGCTTCCATTGCGTGCAGAGCGGGATACAGGACGCCCTCGCCGAGGCTGAGCGATTCCTGGGTCGCGATCTTGATCGCACGCGCGATCTCGTAGCCATACATTTCCCGGTCGGCCAAAAGGCGCAGCACGAGAAATTCGGGAATACCTGCCATGAAAGGAGGGTTCTTGGACATGCGGCTAATACTATACCTCGTGTCA
>Ga0116231_10000125_pt1 | contig 96930 bp, 92 predicted proteins | sample S1TSphgellanicum_2_FD_89695 | JGI IMG/M metagenome (GOLD analysis project Ga0116231, IMG submission 89695) | Host-associated microbial communities from peat moss isolated from Minnesota, USA - S1T2_Fd - Sphagnum magellanicum MG | ecosystem: Host-associated > Plants > Peat moss > Unclassified...
CCCCCCACAACCCCCCCCCCACGAAGAAAAAAAAAACAAAACGCACCCCCCCAAACACCCCCCCACACCACAACAACACCCCCCCCACCAAAGGAAACCCCCCCCCCCCCCCCCCCCCCCCCCCCATTCCCATCTCACCCCAAGCGCCACTTCCCATCCCACCCCAAGTGCCACTTCCCATCCCAACCTTAAATTTAATTGTCCCATGGTTGCACGGTAGGCCATTCTACCAAAGGATGAAAAAACAGCAAATTAAGAGCATCTCCACCCAAGCCCGTCATTTAGGCCTGTTTCAGTGTTTCCCACAGACAACATACAGTGAAAATGATTCCCCCATCCCCATAGACTATTTAAATATCACCATCTGGCCAATCATTTATATGAATATTTCCTTTTAGAGCCCCTGAAGAGGCATTTATACCGTGCTCATTTTTACTGGCCTTCTGCCCTGGGCAGGTTTCACAACTTCATCCAAAATACAGTGCGATTCCTGAAGTGAATAAAAAACTCATTTTCTATCTTAACTCCATACAAGATTATCATGCGCCGCGTCTCTGGACAATATGACATTAGCTATGCATGTCCAGCCCAAAAGCACGGTCCTGCACAACACTTGTCATTTACCTCCGCATAAATCGGTTCAAAGTGGTTCACTTTGCATTATAGGTGACAAATTGAGGACCAAAGGATATCCCCCTTTTAATCGCACCCACTTGTTTGGGTCCCTATTCATAGCTTGGGAAGATGCCAAGCCAAAGAGAAAAAAAAAATCCACCAAGGGGTGTAAAAGTGTAGGGTAAAGCCTCAAAAGGTGGGGGGGGGGGCTGGGGCATTCCCAAATTAAGGAGCCTTTCTGCCAGCTCAAATTTTGGGAGTGTCTTCCACTGGTGGACTTTACCCATCCTAAAGCACAACTACAAGGTAATCATGAACCTCAACATACGTAGATAGATCACAAGGGATAGGAGAAGGAATATTATACCTATTGCTTTAGAGAAAGACTTAAGAATGAGAGAGATTTTACTCTTCCTTATAGGCATAATATCCCTCCTCTTTTCAGAGGGCATGTTCAGGGATATACGATTCCCTTGAAATACACCAGGAAATTTCTCTGAGTGCTTTACATACAAGTTGTACCACTAGGCAAAATTCCTTTCGTATTCCAATGCACTAAAACGAGTGATTCTCCACTCCCTCGCCCAGCTGCCAAACAAACCCAACCCAGTCCAGTCAAGGGAGATTTGTTGTAGAGGAAAGAACCCTTGTTGCAGGGCATCATGGTGGTAGGGGCTGAAAACGGTGAGGGCCCATGTCAATGAAGTGCAGCATCCATTCAACTAACCTGTCTATCTTAAGATGGTCTTATGAAATAATGTGAGAATCATGTATGGATGATTTCTCACATAACTGTTGAAATTTGTCGCAAATTTCTATACATTGGTTAATGAGTATTTTAGTTGAGGCATCAAATTGACTAAACAGTTTTTTTTTAAATGCATAGACAACTCTTTCATTATTGTGATTTAACAATGGCACCAACTCTAATCACTTAAAAAAGTATTCAATCATAACCAAAACATATTGGTTATGTCAAGTTATCAAATTTAGTGAATCAACAAGATCCAAACTCCATCAATAACCAAACCACATTATGAGCAATGCTTGTAAATACATTCAATGACACCCACATTCGGTCACACACCACACATTGATAAACAACTACTAAACCTGCAATTGTATCCTTCATCTCGAATATTGTACTGAAAACAAATTATAAATCCATTGGACCCCAAAATGGCCCAATTCTTCATAAGCATGTCGTACAAGGCTTTCAAGATGTTTTAAGCAAAACAAATTTACCTACACTCATCCATTCATTCACACCCATAGAAAGGAATTACCTTCCAACTCAAATTGTTTGACCTTATGCAAAATTCAATTGTGCATTGTGAATGTTAATCCTAATAGGATTCCACTTGCTTGCAAATATGCAATAACATGTGCATTTTCATCTATTTTCAAGGCACCATTGCCCTATGACAGAATGTTCACATCATGGGAATGCCCTAATCTAAAATACATCTTCATAATATCCCAACAAGGTACATAGGTATGCCAAGGCATGCCATCCTAATATCACTTCCAAATTTGTATCACCATGCCAACAAGCCCATATCCTCTTCATTGGAACTTGGGCTTTAACTTAATCCATTGGGATCCCTATTGACCCTATCAACCTTATGAATTATGTCAGAGTCACACTCTTATAAGATAACTACCCATCTTGCCACCTTTCCCATGAAACAATATAATTTCGTCAAGAATTTAAATCGTTGGTGGTTTATAACCAATTTGTATGGGCTAATATATCAATAGCACTAAAATGATGAAATTATCCAAATAATAATGTTCGGATTTCCCCCTCATATGAACTTTACTTTGACTCCATCATGTTGTTAAACCATGCCATTATGAACTCCCGACCATCATCATCAATTGGGTAAGCACAACCCCCAACCCTAAAATAATCCAATTAGTGTGTAGCTAAAAGGGTCATCTTCATATGGGTCATTATAAAATGAAACTTGAAATGAGCCAAACTTTCAACTCCTAGAAGGCCTATGCCTCACCCTAGATGTACTTTTAGTTGATCTTTGTCAACTATGTTAAAGGTTTAGCAATGTTACTAAATCCTTTGATGAATTCTAATAATAATTCCATAAGCCCAAAAAAAGTCACAATTCACGAACATACAATAGTTAAGGCACTTGTGAAATGGCCTCAACTTTGGCCTTTTAAAGCCCCAATCCACCAAAATAAATCATGTGACTCAAGTGTTCCACCTAAGTCCAAAAAAATTAATTACCATGTGCCAAGATGCAACTTAAGGTTATGTTCATTGAATCAATCAAACACATCTTGCAAATGATGCATGCGATTTTTTAAAACTAGACTAGAGACAATAATTTGTCAATGTAACACTTGGCAAAAACAAGGCTAATGAAAACTCAATCCATAACCTTCTAAAATTCTACAAGGGAATTATTCAAACCAAATGGCAAAATGGGTGCAAACAAGATGACATGAACCACACTTGCTTGTTTAAGGGATTGCTTTTGGGGGAATTTTTTTTTTTTAATTTTAATTCAAAAATCTTTAGAATTTTCCTTTTGTTATTATGTCAAGGTTTATGTAAAAGATTTCAAGACATATGTAATTTTTTAAAGTTTTTAAGTCTATTTATAAATCTTTTTAATGTTAAAAAAAATTCATTAATGAATTTTTTGAAAGTGTTTTATTCATTGAATATTTTTTAGATTAATTCACATGTTCCAATGATATATTACAAACCTTAATATATTAAATATATATATACTTTAACACCATTTTTTTAATTAAAAATGAAAAATTATACATGTGTTACACTTGTTGTGGCTCTTATTATTGTGACTACACCCCAAATTACCATTGTTATAGACAATATATCCCATTATGATTAATCCCCCTAAAATGTCATCCTCACCTTGTCACCCTCCTTGAGTAGTAACTGACGGTAGCCAAAACACATTCAAGGTGCTGAAAACCATGGCCTGCCCAAGAACATCAAAAATCTCCTCACATAGGGGCATGGCATACTTGCCAAAGTGCATTCGTTTATTTATTGGCCTATAATCTCCACACATGCAACACTTTGTCCAATTACCAAAATTGTCCTTCTTGATTGGCAACACTATTGTTGAAGCATACCCACCCTTAAACAAATCTACCAAACTAGCCTCCAACAATTTTAATGTTTGAGCTTGAACCAAGGTCCTTTCTACCTCACTACACTTATAAGGTTGTTGAAAAATTGAATTAGTATCTTCAAGTATGATGTGAACTTCTTGTCCTTTCAATTGGCCTAGTTATTTCAAACTAAATGCAAAAGATCTAACATAAATTTACAAAAGCCATCGTATTTCTTGTACCTCACCTTTTATAACCATTGGACCAATGTTTGGATCCCATGTTTTTGGAATCATTTGTACTTTGGGTTGAGGTGACGAAATATCCCTAGTACCCAAGGTTGTGGGCATGGACTATGATTGTTAAATAAAATGTGGGCATCCACTTAATTGACTTGGTGCCCCCACATCACAAACCTTTTATCCAACACTCGAAAATCCCTCTTGGCGTGCTTAATCCCCTAATTGCCAAAGATGTACAACTTGACTTGTTGTAACATTACCCCCCTTTGCATTAACATATAAGTTGTCCCAACCAAGGGTGCAACATGTGAAAGATGGGGTGTAGGAAACAACATGACCTCTAAACCTCCATCCTTGAACCTAGATGAAAAATTTGACAAACCATCCAAAGTGGGATAAAATTTTATTTAAATGGATTAAAAAAGGGAAAGTCGTCCTAGATGAACATTTTTCAATTCGAAATCAAATGGATGAAAGATGAATTACATGGATGAATGTCTTTTATGAATAGTTTAGATGATATTTTGAAAATGTCATTTTAACATGGTTAGTTAAGTATGGACATTTAAGGCCAAGACCAAAAATTTAAACAATTGGATTTCTATTAAATATTCATCAGGTTGTACTACAATTATTAATGTGTGATGGATAGTTTTATCACATATAACTCAAGCAACATTATTCCATTTATTTTTTTCATTTCATGCCCCAACTTGAAAAACACACACATGCTCACTCACAATAACAATGGTTTTTTTTTTAAAATGTTCGTTGTATCATTAAAATAAAACATAGAAGTTTTGAAAAACCTTTATGTGGTCACTGAAATGACCATCTATGTTGATCCACTTGCAAAGACTTCATATAATTGGAATTACCTCTTAATTATATCACCTTCTTATTCATGCAACCCAATGATATTATCTTTGAGAATTGTGACTAGGTATTTTCATAAGGTTTTTAAATGTTGTTATTGTTGTTACTACAATTGGAGACCGTGAATACCTAATTGGTGACAAAATGAAACATCAATGTTACTATCCATTCCTTCTTTAATATGTGACATTTTCTTGTTGGTCAAGTATTTGTCCCCTTCTTCAACTTCCAATACATGTGGGATACATGTGGGAAACATTATTGGTAATGAACCAACTTCTTTAAAAAAAGGTCTAAATCTTCAAGTTTCTTGAACCAATGTTGTGTTTGTCGTACTCCTCCGAGGAAAATGCAATCATCCCTTCCTAATTATGTTATTTGAACGATGTGCTTTATGATTTCATTGTTCAATTGCCACATGAGTGCAACCAAGGGTTGCCTTGGCAAGACTTTCACCTTCGAAACTCCTTGCAAACTTCAATATAGTTGCTTCGAATTGTTTGGATAAACTTTGGCCAATTCCACTATAATGACACATCCTTGTTTTGGTTCCACCATGGTAAACATTAGTCTTTTACATCTGACCTTTCCATGTTGCCCTACACATTGCATGTTGTTAATTTTATTTTTTCATAGCCCTTTACCTTAGCAATAAAGTTATTAGGTTTTTGTTCTTCTTGTCCATTTAAATACCATGTACTCAATGGCCAAAACCATTTTACTTTTATACTACGCAACAATTATTTGGATAAACTTATCTTTTCACTTCATGTCTTTTCAACTTTCATTCTTTAATAATTTCTTCTAAGTATATGTTTTGATGTTTCCTAAAATGTTCATCTTTCAAAACTATAATAAGGAACATTCCCATGGTCCTTTGAAACTAAACATTTTATTTATACTCAATCTATTTGTCGCAACCCCACTTTGAGGGAAGTGTGAGGTCGCCACTCACACTCCTGAAAATGGGACTTGGAAGTCCCCTGGGACTCCCGAAAACTCAGAGTGCAATTGCAGGGGTCAAAACACCTCGCATTGAAGTGTTTTTTATACCATTGAAAAGGTCTTGGAAGTGTAGATGCCTAAAATGACCTCGCGTGAGCCATTTGGACATCTGCAGCACAAGTTATGGGTGAAAGAAGGGCTGGGAGTCAAATTGGCAATTTGACTCCCGACCACTAAAAGTCGGGAATTGACCCGATTCCGATGTGTGCAGGTGGAGTGCAACACACCGTTGGAAAGCTCTCAAGGAGAGCTACAAGTTTGCTTTACACCTCGTCCCAATCGGAGATTGGAGTGAGAAGTTATGAACGCCCAAAGTCTCGAGAGTCCAAACCGAGATAATTTCGGGACTCCATTTTGGGAGTCCCGGGAAAAAGTGTCATTCGGATGCAAGTGCAGCGGAGAAACGCAGAGAATAATATATGGGGGAAGGTGGTGGCTTCCTCCGGGTCCGGGCCGTGGTGAATCAAGTGAGTCCAAGGTTGCCCGTGACTTGTCCTAACACTAAAAAAATGCAGAATGAGTTCTCACTAACTTGTTGATTGGATTTGGATGCAAGACCGAAAAACTAAGTAGCTTGTCCCTCTTCCTAGTTTAATCCTAGAGCTTTCAGCATGCCCTTCTTACCCCCCCTTTTAGTGTTGGAAGTTGGGAGCGTGCCCTGAGTCCCCCGCATTTCCGTAACTTGAGAAACTTAGCACCAACTTGAGTTAACCAGGGACTTGGGAGCGCGTCACTATTGTTCCTTCTCATTTCCATAATACCCCAAAGCATCTACTATATTCTAACATACCCAACATACATCACACACACAAGCATCCAAAAATCCTCATTTTCCATTACATCAAAAGTGGTACAAAACTATGAATCATTATCAAACTTCAAAAAATGCAAACCCCTCTTACATCACCATTCTTGTTCCTTATACTCATCTACCAATATTTATTTCCTAGTAACTTTAACAACCTCATAATTGACTTTGTAACTAGGTGTGGATATGATTAAAGGATTCAACAAAATTATTTTACAAAAGGATTATGAATCCTTTTTAAATTTTTTCACTTTTTCTATGAAAGAATTTTGGAATGAAATATTTTGTAACTTATTATTAAAAATACATATAGTTGCCCCAATATATCACATGTTTTGTGTTAATCATTGTTGAATCAATATGATTTTTTTTAAATGTGTAGATTTTACCAAATTTTGCATTTCATCTTGAAAACTTATCATAATTTTGAATCATAGCAAAATATGCTAACTACTTTAGGTTTTTGTTCCTTATATTATAAACTACAACTTTGTTTGTATGTCATGCACATTACACACCATTTACATGTGGTAAAGGACTTTTGGAATTTTTTAATTTTGAAAGTTACTTCAAATTCCTAAAAATTTCAAATTCCACATCTTTTAAATTGTGAGTGTTCTTTGAATGTGGGTAATAGGTTACTATCATCTAATTATTTTACCATCAAAATTATTTTATTAAAATAGTCCTTATTAGTCCTTGGTAAAATCAACCACAATTTGACATAACACCTATTCAAATTCAAATGTCTTCTACTGAAACCAAAACCCAATTTTTAATTTGATAAAAATTTAATTTCAATTCCTCAACATTCATTAATCATTTAACACAACTTGGAATGATTAACGTAACTTTGAATTGTCAATATATATATGTAAAAATTTTCACAATTTTCACCACCATCCAACATGTTTTTTGGCTCCTTTAATTGTATTCACACCCAACAACTTCACCAATGTTAGCTTGATAAATTGTCAACATACTTTGTTGGATGCCCAATGCCTTAACAATTTGCATTTCATCTTGGCTACATGGCTTACATGTGTAAGCGTGTATCAGTATCTTGTTCAAGCTATTCCCCTAATACTCCTAGCATATTGACATGTTCTAGACTTCTAGAACTAGCTTGTTATCCTTCTATAATTTTATTTACACAAGGGGATTTTTCCTTTGCCTATCACACCCTAAGTCTAAAACAAAGACACCTATCACCCTACACCTTCAAAAATCATCCCCATAGTCAAAAATAATAAGCACTAGCAACTTGCAACTTCAAAAAACATGCTCACAATTAGAAAATAAAAAAGACCAACAACTTATATCTTCAAATAACATCACCACAAGTTCCAACTAAAGCCCACCAACAACTTGCATCTTCCAAAAACATCATCATAATAAAAAAATTATAAACCATCAACAAAACATCACCACAAATCCATGTTAGTCCTACATATGTCCAAAAGTCTCACAAATTCACATATTGACCATGAATGCCTATATAATCAACCTTGAAAACCATTGCAATCCTACACATGGTATCCCTAAAGTCCCATAACACACAAAACCCCTTACAATTATATTGTAGTCCTTCACAATATCAATTGAGTCCCTTAATGTTATAAAAGCCCCATCAATCATATACATGGTGTCCTTAAAGTCCTATAGACTCACAAAATGTTAATAAATTTATTATGATACTTCTTTAGAACACCTATTTAGTCCTTAAATGTAATAGGAACCACCATTCGAATTACTATTATGACCCTTAAATATCATGTAAACCCACAAAATGTCACTAAGTCTTTTATGGTAATCCTTCAAAATCCATTGAGCCTCTTAATGCAATAGAAAGTCCACAATTAGTCCTATACATGGTGTCCCACAAGTCCCATAGACCCACAAAATTCCACAAAATGTTCTATGGTAGTCATCTAAAACATTTGGATTGAATCCTATAATGTGAAAAAACCTCCATCAACATTATGGTGACCCTTAAATCCTACAAACTCACAAAATGCCAATAACTATTCAATGATAGTCCTTGGGAACATCCATTGAATCCCTTGGTGTGACCTCCAAAACACTCCATCACAATCTTAAATAATAAAGAAAAACACACAAAGATGGAAAAATGGAGAAAACATCCAAAAAGTAAGAGTTTTTTGGAAGACACACTAATGTGCTTACTTGGGAAACATTAATGTAACTTCATTATTGAGGTTACTACATGGGCTTTAAAGAAATCAAATTTGTAAACATATAACCAACAACAAGAAAAAATTCTACAAACATAGAAACACACATTGGACAAGAATGGATAACATACCATCTTGTTGATTAGGAAGTCCAGTTTCTTCGTTAATATTGCATCTTTCTTCTATTTATGGAGGCAACTTCAACCCACTTAAACTCCACCACTTGGGGTGTAGTTTTTTATCACAACCCCTATGCAAATATTTCAAAGAAGAGCCAAAACGTGTGGTTGTGCACCAAGAATGATGCACATGTTGCAAAATTTTACAATCCCAAGATAGTTCAAATCCTTGTGAAAAAAATGAATAATTTGAAATCATGATAGTGCAAGGGAATTCAACAACATCAAATTCAACCCTAAAAAATTACTTGAAATGGCTATAATGACGCACTCCCAAGTCCCTTGCTAGACCCACTTGAGGGTCCAAATACGTAGAGTTGCAGAAAGTTGGGACTTGAGGGTCGCTCTCGATTTCCAGCACTAAAAGGGGGTAGAGGGGCATGCTAGAAGTCCCGGGATTAAACTAGGAAGAGAGTCTAGATTATCAAGCTTGAATCTGCATCCAAAACCAACCACAAGAGGGTTAGTTAGCATTTGGGAACACCTTTGGGTGTTGGGACAAGCCACGGGCACTTTGACACACAAGACTCACCATGGCCTGGACTCGAGGGAAGCCACCACCTTCCCCCATATAGTATTCTCTGCGTCTTACCGCAGAGGCTACATCCGAATGGCTCTTTTTCCCAGGACTCCCAAGTTGGAATCCCGAAATTGTCCCGGGTTGGAGTCCCGGGACTTTGGACGCTCATAGCTCCTCGCCCCAAACTCGGATCGGGACAAGGTCTACACCAAAGTTGTAGCTCTTGTCGAGAGTTTTCCAACGCCATGTTACCCTCCTTGAGGCGACGTCTGGAAGAGGTCGATTCTTGACTTTTAATGGTCAGGAGTCAAACTAGCAGTTTGATTCCCGACCCTTCTTTTGTCCATAACTTGGGTTGTAGATGTCCAAATGGCCCATGCAAGGCCATTTTGGGCATCTACACTTCAAGACCTTTCCATTGATATAAATAAAGCACCAATGCGAGGAGATTTGGCCCTTCAAATCGTCTTCTGAATTTTTGGGAGTCCCGGAGGACTCCAAGTCTCCCACTTTTAGGAGTGTGAGTTGCATTCTCACACTTAGCCCCAAAGTGGGGTTGCGACATACAAGCTTGGAGATGGTATCTAACATGCCTTTCTAGATGAAACCAAATGTGCGATTGCTTAGTTGAGGCCATGCCGAGACCACCACAGGGTTAGCATGGCCTACACAATGTGATTGCCAAGTTGGGTTTGATTCTAGGTGAAGTAGGTCACCACTTGGCACAAAGGTGTTCTAAGTTGGGCAAAAGGCTTTTGAGAGGACATAGGAGTTCTTTTTGAAAGAACCTAAGTGCAAATGTAAGTTGTGGTTAAGCTACCAGACAAAATTGGAGGACTTTGGGTGAAAGCCTTGGAGCAAATGGGAAGTTTACAACGAACCAAATTCGAAAAAGGTTTTCTAAGTAGAAAGTTTGTCCAATATTGGATTTCGAACGACAGACTAACCAATATGTGATTTGATCATGTGTGGGCACCAATGGGATAACATGAGCCAACTTGCCTATTTTGAGGTGTGCATTTGGGGGAATATTTTTTAAAAATATTCTCACAAAAATCTTCAAAAAAATCTTTAAAAATCTTGAAATTTTTTTATACTATTATGTCAAGGCTTATGTAAAAAATTTCAAGAAATATGTCATTTTGAAAAGTTTTGAAACCCATTTACGAGTCATTTTTGTGCTTCAAAACAATCATTATAATGTTTAATGAATGTTTTTGATAACTTTTTATTCATAGGATATTCTTCAAATTAATTCACATGTTCTAATGATATATTAAAAACCTTACAATATTTTTAAAAAAACTTATACTTTCAACACTAAATTAAATAACCACTTCTAAATGTGAAAAACTAAGCAATCGTTACATTTTTTGTGGCTCCTATTTGTGTGTCTACACCTGTGTAAGTAATTTAGGTTCATTCTAAAAAATCAATGAGCATGGGGACATGCTTGAAAAACATCTAGAGGTACAAGTATCCCATGCATTATCAACTAAACCTATCAAGCAATTCCACCTTATTGTCAAAGGCAAACTTTGTGTCTTTCCATGGCCTTTTTTGAAGTCTCTTCAATTATAGAAACCTTTTTCACCACAACCTTGTGCTCCACTTGAGATGCATCAAACTTCCTTTGTATAGATTATAATGCCTTAAACACCACACCTACCTCTTTGTTGTTCTCACAATAGGGTCCTATTTTTAGTTTTGTTGAACATGTTTATAGGGCATCCACCTCCTTCTGCAATGTCTACAACTTGTGTAACAACATGCAGTAACTCTCAAAAAGAATTATCTCTTGAATCAAAAAATGAAGAAAGAAAGGTTTCTTGTCAAAAACACTCATTTTTTGAAACAAATAATACACTTTGCCATTCAATCAAATCTTCTTTATTATAACAAGGCGTGATCCCTTCCTAGAAGGACAAATCGTCAACATTTCTTCAAGTTGTGTGGCTTTTCTTCTAACTCTCCTTCCTCTTTGTCAACAATAGCATTTCTAGCCTCCATAGCACTTCAACTTCGTTCAATGAAGTCTAACCTCTAAAGTTGATCGTTGATTGTCCATTCTATGAACATGGCTCAATTCACCTCTTAGCCTTTCTTCACATACAATCCCCCTCACTTCCACTTTGTTGATCAACCTTGTGTTCAACATTTGAATACATTGATGAACCTTCATCCACAATTCTTCAACATGTTTGATAGGCCTCATCATCACTGAAGTAGTAGAGGTATGCATTTATTGTTGGCAAGCCCAAAACAACTCTTGCACTTATTATGTGCAACCAATCCTTCCCAATCCTCAACCTCTTTGATTAAAAATTAGGTTGTAAAACTTGTACTTTTCTATGAATTGATTACAAGTTATTGAAGTTTTTTTGTCAAAGATAATTTCATGAGGCTTACCATACAAAGGTTCTACATATGGTGATATTTCACCATCCACCTTGATTTGGCACTTTAATTTTGAACTCCTTAAGCTACCCATGTTTTGAGACATAATGAAAAACCTTAATGACACTCAATGATTGCACAACACAAGAAATGCCAACAAAATTGCATGATTAGAGTTTTAGCCTAAGGCAAGTGAAAAAAGGACCAAAATGTAATCAATCTTGATTACACAAGGAATGACCAAGAGATGAAACAATAAATAGGTGGTCTAGGTTATATGCACAAATCACACCTAATACGTTTTGATTTAGGAGGATAATTGATTTTCTTTGAAATTATTCCCCAAAAAAATGTTCAAAATGCATGTGTCCTAGGGGTTTCTAGTTTGGTTAATCCTTCACCCAATCAAACTTAATCAAACTTGGCAAATGGGGGATATGGGGATGTTTCCAATGTCCAGTTTGTGAACCACTATATCATGCATTTACCCTTTATCTCAATTTGAGATGAATACCAATTGAATTGACATTGGGTTTGATATCGATAACACATTTTGTAAAATATGGTTCCAATAGGTAAGATGATAGCTGATTACTAGGTAAGGAAATGTAGATAGATGGTCAATACATAAGTAAGAGATAATGGGTTATTACTCAAAAGGTAATAAATTAGAAACTAAATTAACTACTTACGTACCTCTATTTGGTGGTAATTTAATTATTTTTGGAAATATCAATTTTTTTAAAAATTCAAGATAACCATAAAATGAAAAAAAAAAATTAACAAAGGGTTAAAATAAGTAATTTATTAGGTGGTGTGATTTTGTAATTTAATAATAGTTCGGTGAATGATTATCAATTAGTTTTGGTTTCAATTAATGTGCGTGATTTAAACATGATGATTCATTAAAAAAATTAAACACATTAATGTGCATGATTCAAATATAATGACTCATTAAAAATTTATTGTTTTAATTTATGTGCATGATTCAAACATGATAATTCATTTTTTTAAATTTAATACAAACTAATAGGTATGTATGTTGAATCACACATGATGAGTCATATGAGGTGTAAGGTTCTAAGAAATATTTTATTTATTTTCCTTTTGTTTAATATGTAAATGAATGTTTAAAATCTTTGAAAGCTACTTCACTTGAAAAGAATAAAACTTAGTGCAAAAAGTAAAGTTTTATAATATAGACTTGCGAAAAAAAAATTTAAATTAATTTTCAAAGATTTTTGCATAATTTGTGAACATGTAGAATTCATAATAGGAAAGATGATTACAACATAATAAATATACTTTAAAAATATATATATGAGTAAATATTTAAGAAAATGAAAACATAGATCCTCATAGCTATATAATAAAAATACAGTGTTGATCATTTACATGTTTGTTTTTCCACATTCCTATGGTGTTGATAATACTAAACTATGTTGCAATGGCAAAATGTTTCATAACCACCCACCATCTATCCTTTAGACAAAGCTCTGCTCATATTCGTTCATGCTAGCCTGTAATCTGACCAATTGATATCTAGAGACACAAAAATTCACAAGTTAATGAAGGCCACTCCATGACACAGGCACAAACTTTCCTCCAGCAACAAGTTGTGCAGCTTGTCCGCGGCATGATATGGATTATTGACATCTACATAGAGTTAGACCAAACCTACAAACAATTTTGCACATTGCACCAGAGTAAAACAGCTCTGCAGTTATAGATCATGGGTGGCTCAGGAAATTCTGTCCAACAACAATCTGGCATCAACTGTCTATAGATCTTGAGACATGAAGCACAAAGAAAAACGTAATTGCAACAAGAATTGGATTGGGTACTTTCTGGGACCAGGACAGATACCAGGACAGATCTGAGGCTAGGCTCTGGAATCAAGGCACTGAGAAACATACCAATGGTTTCTGGAGTCCTTGAGACAACTCACAAGAACTTGCATGCCCATATCCAGTCAAAATACCCTCTCTGCAAGGATCGAGCATGACATGCCTTCTAGCACATTTTCATAACAAGGAAAAATTTCTTCATGACATTTCCATCTCAACATCATACCAAAAGAGCTTGTACAAGATAGTCATTCATAGATGAGTAATATACAATGAGCTCTTCTACATACACAAAACACCATGCTTGTTTATATCCCGAAAAGCATGGGGCAGAGAAAGCTGTCTCATAAAAAAGGTTACAATACACAGAAGTGCACAGGCAAGAATTCGGGTTTTAAGAATGGGAGCCTAAATTTCACAAGAGATTAATGGTGTGAAATAATTCCCCAATTCAGCAGAGGACTTCACATTGCTACCCATCATTATCTGGAACCCAGTTTGTGAGGGGCCATCATTACCCACATCTATTTGTCTCACATTTGTCATCATTTTATGTCCATTTCCTGGATTCACCACCAACTCTTCCACCTCGCTATTGGAACTTTCAAGCCTTCCAAACCCTAACCTGGAACAGACAGCACTCTGAAGGATTGAACTTTTCCTTTCTTCAATTTTCCCTTGGTCTTCAGCTTTGCAACATAATCCTCAGAAGTGTGACAATCTACATTTGATATGTCAGTCTACACCTTTGTCTGCCTGCCAGGGAAACCTGAGCAGAGGTTAGCGCTGATGTTGGGAACCGAATAATCATAGGGAAGAACTTCATATGCAGACTCCAGAAATGAACAGAGATTTTGGATGTGCACATGCAAGTCTGTGGCCTTTGGATCTCAATCTTGACCTTGTAAGTCATAAATTTGACAAACGTTCCCAGATGCTGCAAATCACCAACTGCCAATTAGCAGGACAGAAAGAAATGGAAAAAATATACCAACAAAGAAAACAGAAGGAACTTTTGGTTGCCATGAAGGTGGACTGTACCAAATAACCATTCACGGAAGTGGGCATGGATGGCACTAGTGAAGTGACGTTTTTTGTTATCCTCAAGTGCAGCATTGTAAAGCATCTCCTTCAGATTCTCTGCAGCCTTACTCTGCTCAATCACACACACACACACACGAACCTTAAAACTGTTTCTGAAGAGCAGACAACCTCAGAACTAGGACATGACTGCACATTACAATGCAGATTTTCAAGAAAGCTGATAAAGAACACCATCATCACATCTATGCTGGAGACAAAGCAGCCACAGTGTACTCATTTATTGCAAAAACATTAACTGGCAGCCTCGAGTTTCTAGGCAGCTCTGATGTACTGCACACTGTTATAACAAAATATCTGAGCTTCAGCTGAATTGAATGCTTCAGTGTCCAATGGACCTATCATCCTAAAGCCTGGCTCAACAATTTTCACACCAGCTTCAAAACCTTTGCTCCCATTCCCTAGGTCCTTGTAACCTCCATTTCATGACTAAAAGTTCCACTACTGAATAGTCATTTCCAAACCAATAATATGTTACTCCTTTCACTGCCTCTCACATGATACACAAAAATCCTGCCTACTAGGGAAGAGTTTGCTTGACAATAAAGAAAGCCATACCCTGTGCTGCTGGGCCAACAAGTAAGGTTTTGGCAATAGGAAGGGGTTAGCCCTTGTAAGCAGTTCATGCCCCAATTCATTTTCATTCCATTTTGGTACCTGTCAATGTAAAAGGCAAAGCAATCCTTGACATTAGGATGTCAATCATTAGGAGGCAGAACCCTAAACAGTACAGCCTAAATCCTACATAGTCTAGGACCAAAGGCTAACCACAGACATGGAGGCTAATCCACATTTTGCTATGCTCTTCATGCCTGAGGCCTGGTCTTAGGGAAGACACATATGTAGACCATGGACACAACAATTGCAGGAAATAATTACCAAGACTACTCAACTATGGAGTCTGAACAAAAACATACAGTGAAAATGGTGAATTTTTCAGGCTGAAGAAGCATTGCTCCTTCCACTTGGACATTAGCAACACCATTAGTGTGGATAAAGGTGTCATTATGGTCCAGCAGTCCCAGAGTTAGAATGTGATCCCATCTGTTGACAGTAGCATCAACCCCCACTTGTGCTAAATGCACTTCCAATCTTGGATAAAAAGTGTTGTAAGGTGCAACCTGCAATACAAATCAATACATCATTGCCACTTCAGAAAGCAAACTCATAAAAACATAAAGCTAAGGAAACAAATGATTTTTCACTTGCAATTCAACATCAAAAGCCCACTAAATGTGCAAACAGACATTTCTGACAGGAAGCACTGTCAAATGAACTAGGAAGCATGAGATGTTACATCACTGAACTGCTGGAAACTTGCATAAATGGTGACATCAATTTTAGAACAGGGAACATGTCTATGAGATTGCAGAAGAAACTTCACAACACATTAAAGGTACTTACTCTGTCATTTCCAGCAAAATCAAAATCAACACAACAAGAATCAGAGCAGTCACAACCTTAGAAGTGTCACTCATAATGTGTCAGACCATCACCTAATCATAAATATGAGTGATGAGCTGCCATGACTCCCCACTGCCTTTATCAGCTCCCAATGAGGGTTGTAGATAAGTACTTTAGAGTCAGGCAGACAGTCCAAACTAATATAACTCACAACACAAGATACAGATAGCAGCACCCTCCCAATAGGAAGCAAGGATTTTAGGCTAAATAGCAAAAAAATTAGTGAGCATGATGGCCTCTCAATGAGACAGGCAGACACAGGATCAGCAACATTGGGCATACCTGAAGGTTGTGGTTGTCACCAGTAAAGAGTGGCAACTGGTTCACACCAAGATAAAAAAGGCATTCCCGGCAATTGGCAATGGTGATGCGAGCTGTTGGCACAATAAGCTGTACCCTCTCACAGTGCTCTACTCTGACAGTCTGCATGCATATGTGCACAGGCTTAATTGAATCAAATGACTGCTTGACTCACTAAGATTCACAGTAAGAAAGCCAGTAAGCTAGCACAAACTGAACAGAGGGCAGTCAGTTGCATGTAATGCACCAAATTATAATTGATGAATCTGCAAAAGAGAAACACCCATTGGATATTGTGTGTTTACCTTACCAACAGCACCAAGCACAACTATAGAGTCTGAGCAGCCAACCACTGAGACATATTTCAAGGGTGCAAGCACATACACTGCTGAATCATGACAGTGTGACACCTGGCATCAAGAATTCACTGGCATTTTAGAATATCACTATTCAAGTTAAGCAATCATCATTTATGATTTCAGTAAGTCATGGTCTTTCAAGCAGCAAAACCCAGAGTTCAATTTCCAAATAGGAAATTCTGCAAAACAGAGCTAGAAGCAATGTGTAGTCTACAAGTGGTTTCTACATTGTGAATTCACTCCACACATCAGTCAAATATTGCATAACAACATTAAGCAGGTGGAAATACATACACAACAAAAGTCTCAATTCAGAAATGTATTTCAATCCTAGTAGTAAGGGTACACATGACAAGGACTCATTTCAGTGAAGGGGTATTGAGGTCAGTGGGAAAAGGGACTCACCTTCACTGAACCTCCTTTGATGTCCCGCTCCTGCTTCAACACAGAAGCCCTTACTACTCCATCCACAAAGGTCAAACCCTCAGGACGCCAGTCATTCGACAACTGTAAAAGCCCATTTGGCAAAAAGATTGTTTGAGCACCAGTTGTGGAGCCCACTGTATTTGTTGCAGTGTCCATCATCATGACATCTGTGACATCCGAAGCAACAGTGGCAACAGGGTCTGAAGAGCCGTTTCTCTCAACCAAAGGCTTTTGATGTAAGTTTTCTGATGCAGCACAAATATGCAGAGATATCCATTCCAACACTTGGTCCAGTGGTACAGGAGCTGCTGGCATAGCTGGATCTGAATTGGCAAAGAAGGGTGCAGCCTGAATTAAGGGTATAGACTCCATGTTTGCATCCTTTGCTCTGAGAAGCAGACCCAAGCGTTCAAACTTCCCTGCTGTAATAACCTGATGAAATCAAGTGTCTCAATTACCAAGCGAAATATGAGATGGTCGATACCACTCTTGAATGAATGAACAAATGATCATGCCATCCCCATTTTTTCACACATCCATGGAATCAGAAAGCAGCAGCAGATTTGAGAACAAAGTTTAGATAAAAAAGAAACTCTAAATTTTTTATCAATACATTACATACCTTGGTGTCATTCTCTCCATCTTCTGTTGACTCTGCCAAGAGTGCTAACAGAGATGGAAGGTGCTTCTGGACATATGCCAGCTGATTTACCTCCTCTTCTGCTTGGCAGGGCATCAATCGTTTGGCAAATGACGCTGACCTTGCCTGCAGCACAATACACAACTGTCAAGACAGAAAAAAACCAATCCAGGAATTCCTTTTCTGAAGAATACAATTGTTAAGAGATTGCAAGGTCGGTCTACCACAATCAGCATATGATGCACACCTCCCCCAGATCAACCTCAGATACCTTGCTCTTTCATCATGGTCAGCATGTGCATTCTGCATATCAGAAAATGAGAAACCCTAGAAGGAAAAAAGACTGGGAGCACATCTCTAATAGCTGAACTGTATGATGCACTTCCCAGCTCAATCTCACACGCCTTACTCTTTCATCATGGTCAGCATGAGCATTCTGCATATCACAAAATGAAAAACCCTAGAAGAAGAAAACAACTGGGAAGTGCATTCATGATAACTGAACCAGAAGATCATTCTGCTGAAGCAACCTTCAACAGATCAATTGAAGCTTCAAAAGAGATTAATCAAAGCTTTGGAAAAGCTTAAATGAAGCTTCAATGATTGCTTCAACAGAGTTGCAACATACAACAGCTTCAACAACATGCCACAATTTAGAAAAGAAAGTTCATAAGTGGATAGTGAGGACCACCACACAACTTGAGGTCTCCGTGACACTGATCCTCAAGGCCATCATATACTTCAAAGAAAATTCTGTTTCTTTCTTTGCTGGAAGAGTTTTGCAAGTAAGTCAAGAACAAAAATCCAATAAAGATCTGTCTGCTTCCCAAAGGTTTGCACTTGTTGGCTCAATTCCAATAACTCGGTCCTGTGAAGAATGAGCAATTCTTACAATAACCCCTGCTGCAGCTCTGGTCATGAGACCTTAACCCTAGAAGCATCAGCATCTCGGAATCAGGCTCGAATCCTTTCGGAAGTTGCGCTCGAGCATGTGATTCAGAGCAGCGAAGAGGGACAGAAGGTGTTAGGGTTGAGAGGAGCAACCTGTAAGGGAGATGGGGAAGGGAGTAGTCGATCGATTGCAGAGGTAGACGGCCACACATCAGCCACAGCTGCGGCATCTCTGTGCGGTCGAGATGGCACTCTCCGATAGCTTTGAACGTAAAGGTAAAGCAAAACGTCGTCGACATCGGCTCCAACGGAATCAATTTCCTTCACGGGCGTCCGAGCCAAGCGATCCACGCCTTCTTCCCCGTCGTCGGGTAGAATGGAAGCCAAAGTGTCAAGAACAAGATGGGCATGGGCTTCCGAAAGCTCCAAGCTTGCAGCGATGGCAGCGGTGGCCACGCGTTTTTGCCTGCCGGTGTGCGATTCCTCTACGTTCACCACTGCATCTGACTCGCCGTTTTTGATGCTGCTGCTGCTGTTGTTGTTCAAGGACCAAGTGGAGATAGGAGAAGCTTGCTGAAACTGCAGCAGCCTGTCGCGAAGGTTTCGTAATCCCGACACCACATCATTGTGCATCAAACTGGGGTAAGGAAGGATCCCGTACTCGAATGGCTCTCGACGTACATGCAGCCATGGCTCCTCTCGCGCTGCGCCTATAGGCTTGCACGATAGGACGCCAGCATTCATCTTTCTCGCTCGCGCTCTCGCCGCATCCACGGAACCCGTGCGCCTCCTCCTGCTGCGCTTCTTCTTATTTCGCTGAAGCTGCAACAACGTTGCAACATATCGCGTCTCTCTCTTTGTCTCTCCCTCACGCTCGCCTCGATGAATGTTGTTGCACTATGATCAAGAAAGAATTAGCCTTTGAGTTTGCACCACTGAATGCCGCCGCCGACGGCGACGACGGAAACCGGGTTTTCACCGGTAGCCAGCAAAGCACTTCCGGTATGTTTACACGTCCGTTTGCGCCGAATAAAAATCACGAGTTTCTTCCAATCCTCTTATTTCTGAATCATCAAATCGATTTTTCGAAGTTCATTTTGGAAGTTGGACTTTGCAAGCACAAACACAGCCAGTCGTCATCACAAGATGGCTTTCAAAACAGCCAAGCGCCGTCACATATTGCGAACTGCCAAGCATTGTCGTCACATCTTCGCATTTTCTTTGAAGTTCATAATGAGGCTGGCATACGCACACATGCAAATTGCAAACACCAAAAACAACCATTCATCATTGCACGATCTTTGCAAACCAGCCAAGCCAGTCATCATCACAAGATCCTTTGCAAACCAGCCAAGCCAGTCATCATCTCAAGATCTTCGCAAAACAGTTACACATCAACATCAAAAGGTGATTTTGAGATTGATTTGCATGGACTTACCAACTTCAAAAAACACAAATGCACATATGACAACATCAAAAGCTTGATCTGACACCAGTGCATTGTTCATGAGCAGGAACCAATCAACAACAAATGTCAGCAACATAGCAGAGGAGAACAGGCAGCAAGTAGAGCAGATTCCATTTTGGTGGCCAGCAAAACAAAAGACCACAACAGACTCCATTGTGGTGGCCAATAAAACAAAAGACCACTGTTCCATTATCTGTTGTGATCTAAACTCATGACAAGCAAGCAGACACAGATCAGTTTGATTCATGCTTTTTCTGTACTCAAAATCCTAGCTGTCTCTGGTGCCTTTTCAAGCATAGATTTCAGAGGTCCCAGATCCTCCTCAATTACTGTGATACATAACAGTCATGCGTCTTTCTCTGATGGAGAAGAGACACCACCACACAGGCAACCATTTTTACCCTATTCTACAGGTTTCAAACCTCAGGTGCAGTTTCTAACAAAAAACTACACCCAAAGTTTGTAATCACACAGATATCTTCTGTGAGATATGCACCTCTCATTGAATTACATTCAGAAACCAGGGAGAAACTCCAGAACACAACAATCCTTGGAGCAATGGGTTGGAAGAAGGAAGAAAACCAATTCTGCCACATCTACTATTCACCTTACATTAGTTCCTATCATGAGATCTTCACAAGGCCATACAGGATGTGCCATGTTCACAGTTTTGCATCCTTGATATTTCTGAATAGAAAGTCGTAGAGCCTACAGACCCAAGCATAAGAACTGTGACAACTAAACTAAAATCAACTACAAAAACCATAGATCTTCTCCCACCTGCCTCTCAAAGAAGAGAGAAGAGACCTTGTTGACTGATGAAGAGGAAAAATCTGAATTACATTGCTGATGATGCAGTCCCAGTTGCAGTTGATTAAGGTCTAGGTAAAAGTCAACAAACCAAAGGCACTCAACCCAGGACCATACAAAAAGGGTGCAAGCAGGAAACCTGATCAGCCTGCTACAGTACAGGAAATCTAACATCCTCATGACAGAAAGTAAATGTGTGCATTGAAACCCATCTTAGACATTAGCTACAAAACTTTTCTTGGAGATGATCAGTAATAGTGCAGGATCCAATGATTTCCACCTTCCAGCAGTAAAGATCCTTGCAATCCATCTATTGATTGAACCCTTGGGCAGAACATCCAGATTTTGTTTTGGCTCTGCTCCTGCATAAATTTGGAACGTTTCTTGCTCTCACAGATGCAGTTTGGAATACCTGATCTTCAATGTACCCTCTCTCAATTGTCATGTTTTGCACTCTACCCAAGCACTGCTCTACTCCAACTCAGCAACAATGCGCTTCTTTCGAGCAGGTGTATGCGGTATTGACCCTGGAGCACTATGGGCTCGCTTCCGACTTGCACGTTTTCGTTCAGCATCATCAGAGGCATGGCGGACTTTTGTTGCCTTGTAAACTGGTTTAGGCAGGTGTCGATACCTGCATACACAAAAACACCCAGCTTGCCCTTATGTAAGGCTGATCTGCATCCTTTCAATTGTCTAGAAACACATGTCATTTTCTCTGTTCCATCCCCAGTGTCTCCCAGTTGTCCATATGGTAATCTCTAGGAACCAACAATATGTGCAGGAAACTTACCGATCAATGCGACTGATTTCAGGCAAATGCTTGTACCGCTCCTTCACAGCACTAAGGTAAGCATGTTTTTGTTTCTCCCTTGGCAATAGCTGCAACAGTTCCAATCCAACTGTGTTTTGAACAACTCTGTTTTTTAAAACCTCACTGATAGAAAGATGAAGTTATTCCACATATCGGATCTGTTGTGATACATCACAAACTTGAAACTTTCAGTTCCTGCCAACACAAAGTATGGTGACAGCTTTCACTTTTGTTGATGACTTGCTGGAACTGGGTGTCACCAATGTCAATTGTCCAAAAACTGCGGGGAAACTGTCAAATACCATCTCCAGGACAAACTATTGATTTATTGCAAGTTTAGTTCCAAAACCACTCTGGTGCTCTCTGAGATTACCACTCCAAGTTGCTCAGATGCCTTGCCCTTCCACAATCGGATGTTGGTGTCGTCGCTGCCCGACATCAAATATGATCCATCCCCACTGAACTTTACGGCAAATACCCTGTGTCCACATCCGCCAAAAAAAGCACAATTCAATCACAAAAATTTGGCTGCAAAAAACACTGTCCATGTTAAATCTCACCATTAACCCTGAACAAAGAGCATACAACAAAAGGTGCAGGAGACAAGCACAAAACATGCCAGTCTCAGTGCAAACACATACAGTTACAGGAGACTCATACCAGAGCAGCTGCTGGACATTACCTTTGCATACGCTTGGTGTGATAGACCTCTTTACTGTGACCTCCATTGTAGGGAAAAATCCTAATCTGTATCTCATGTCAATTTTCTTGTCAATACCATGCATCAAACTTGTATGCCCAACAACTAGTCCAAGTGAAGCACATTTTCAAACACAACTTGACTATGGATGAATCCCATCAACTCCCATAGGGTATTCAAAGCTTAAGCACACAAGAAAGTTCCCTCCAACAAAACTGATGAGACCACACTGATGTCTCCCTGCCTAACAAACTGACATGGTGAGAAAACTCTAATATAGTTCACCCACCGTTCTATCATACGATCCAGTAACAAACTCTCGCCCTGTTGGTGAAAAATCCACATCCATACTGTAACCAAACGAAAGAAAGGATCAGAGCTCCAAAATGAAAACAAACAAGACTGCTTGAAAGACACCAGCAAAGGCATTATTCACAAGACTTAGAAGAGTCAAATAAAAGCTTTGAGGTGTCTGAAAGAAAACTATCTCCGACATGGCAGAAAACCCAAAAATTGATACATATCAAAGCTCAGGCAGACAGCAAATTCCTTTTTTCCCAGAAGTGAAGAATGTGCTTACACAGCTGAGACATGGTCCATGTGAATACAAGTAGCACGGTTGAGCTTACGCATATCATAACTGTAGCAGTTTCCATCCTCATTAGCCTGAACCCAGGAAAACCCCACAGCCTGAGACAGTACTCCTTGGAGAAGAACATGACCTCAACACCCAAGCAATAGCCACAAAGCTGTCTTTGCTCAAACAATTCTTGTTGCACCGAGTCCTATCGCATGAGAACTTACAGATGTAAAATTGAATGCTTCACGAGGATTCCAAGAAACCATATTTGTCCTTGTCTGCAAAAGTAAACAAGAATGTCACTGTTATTGCCATAGTGCAGATCTGATATAGGGCCTTCCAATCAAAGCATATTCGCCTTGAGGAAAACCAGGTTGTCAAAAAAATAGATCGGGATTGCATTCATTCAGATTGAACTGATGGCGGAGCCATCCATCACTCAATGTTTGCTGACACAATGCAGTTGAGCTGGGAATGGTGCCATTCTTCTATTCTAATGGCAGCAAAGTGGGATCCTCAACTGACAAGAGACTTATGAGGAGCACAAGGTATGTACCTGCATGATCAATTTCCGTAGTGGAGTACCCATGCGGAGGTCATACAAAGCAATGCTGCGATCACTGCACCCAATCCCTTGCCCAGCTTTATTCCATATCCTTACACATCCATTCTTCTTGTCATTACTTTTTCTTCCCACACACAGCAAGAAAGATCTGTGGTAATTACACAATACATCCAGTAAATTCATTATGTTAAATCCTAGATCAAGTGTGTCTGCTAGTTTAATGCAGGGGGAGCGGGTGCAACAAAATGTTAAAGACTCTCACCTGGCAGTTGTAGCAAATACATCTGTTTCTGAGGGATTGAAGCGCACAGACACAATAGAGTCTGCCCCCCATGTGAAGCTGTTCGTAGGTTCTGACCTTCAATTCCAGATGACAACAGAAACAAATCTCTGCTCACTTCATCTTTTTGGACATAATTCCACGAAATCTTGATCCTACAACAGTCTTCTCAAAACAGTCCTGGTGATGTTCCCTTGCAGAAAACAAGGCAATTGTCTACTGAAAGAAATGGGGTTACCTAACAACTTTCCTACCAAAATAAGGGCAGGACACATCCATTGAGTGTCAGTGCAGGCAGGTGGGCAACACTCATGACAAGTCAAAAAGACATCAGATCATTTTACCAGTCAGAAAGGGAGATTGGAAGGCAGAGAGAAGGGGCTCAAAGATCTAAAGATGTTGCACCTGTTATGGTCCCAAACATCAACCTGAGACCCTCCTGTAACAAAAATTGAAGAATTCCAGTGATGATCCACAGATCTGCAGGCTCAATTACCAACAAAAAAGTTGAGGTTAGACAAGGAAAGAAGTTCACATGCAATAGACAATGAAAACAAGGTGAAGGTTAACTTCAGCAAGACGCTCCAAACAACAGAAAAACAAGTAGGAAGTTGAACAACATAAAACAATCACAACCAGAAGAGATAAGAGAGTTTAGTGGGAAACTACAAGTGCTCATACCTGAAAGCATTTTTTCCTTGATAGGTTGCTAGCGGCTGCAAAAACAAGAAATCTCAAAGTTCAACAGATAATACTGAATTGCAATCATCCCATATCTTAAGCACGTGAGCATACACAAGCAGGGCATAATAGCAAGCCTTCAAGTGAACAACTTGCTTATCACAGATATGCTTTAAACACATGCAAGGGATCACTGGGGACAGTCAGACAGCCTTTAAGATGTGCTATCCTCTGCAATTTGCTACATTGACAAGTACTAAAGGAGATTATCCTCCAATAACTTTTACATCTACCCTAGATACCACCAACAACTTTTACATCTACTGTACACTGACCAGAATCAAGAGCAACATGTGACAAATCATTTGTGAAACCAAACACAAGCACAATACTATTGCAAAAAGAGCACAAGAGCATGCCTCCACAACATCCACATCCTCGCCAGTAGCCTCCCCTACAAATGAGCCAGGTATCTGCCACAGCCTCACCCTGCCAATCCCATGCAACCCCTATTATGACCAGTGCAACTGAATGGTTTACTCTTGGAAGCCACTTTGATGGACACATCAAGGTCCATACCAGTCTCACCATAGTGAGTCACTAGGAGGCAGAATGCACACACGAAGGCACATTCTCTAGTACAAAAGGTCAAATCCAACAGCATTACCAAAGTTCATTCAAGGTGTCCAAAGAAGCCACTGACAACCAACACCAGCACATTGTCTAATGAAGTAATAGGGAAAATATTAGCACTATAGTGGTGAGTTCCCAACACCATAGAATACACTAGCTTTGGGATCATATTTTCGAAATCAGGCTAAAACACTCAGATTGTTCTGTAAGACTTAGCCCTCAGTTGGTCACACATGACAATAGTGCTAATTGGAAGCATTAGTTTCCATTACTTTCCACACATATGGCTTTGATGATATCATATGCACCAACCAAACAGATTTACAGCTTACAGTAAGAATTTTAGAAGTTTATGCTGAACTTCTAACTGCACACAGAGTCAAGCAAGCTTACACACAATCATCTCCACAAGACACAAGGTGTTCCCCATCTCTGGAAACAGCCAACCCCCGTACGGCTCCTTTGTGCCCTGGGAACTGCCGCACAGTTCGCCTGCAATAGAGCCACTTGTTGCCCATCAGAAACTAGCATCACCACAACAGCACATAAAAGCATATGAACACAGACAGAGATAAGTATTACATGAGTTGGTGATTACTGTGCAATTGCTACTGAATGCCAAAACACAAGCACAATAGAGAGGCAATTAGGCACCTACTTGTATGCAACATCCCACAACCGAATATCTGCAGCATAATGAGTAAAAGTACCCGCATTAGTGTTCATATTTCTCACTATCTCTCCCTCCATTCATAAGTCAGAAAAATCAAAAGAATGGAAGATACAGTGCACAGAGAAGCAACTAGGTAAAGACAAAGGCTCCTGTATACCTCCATCCAAAGATGCAGATACAAGGGAGTTAAGATGCCTTGGGTTTTTTGCCAAGCAAGATACTCCATCCATGTGCCCACTCAGTGCTCCTATGAATGGTTTGGCAAATACCTGCATCACATAGCACAAGAGTATAAGATTCCTACTTTTCCAACAAAACCTAAAAGATACCTTTCAGGTGAAGGGTGCAAAACACTGGGCAACAAATTACAGGTATTATGCAGAGCATCAACAACAATTGGTCATGATACAGTACTAATTGTTGTCACAAAACGGAAATGTGACACAGGCCAAATACCTACCAAACTTGAGGTGCAATCATGAGACAAGACACAAAAGGCTGGAAGTGACGAATTTTGCCTTTTCCAGTTTGACTGCATTGAGAGCTCGCACGTACTCATGTGCCCTCTCTTGTGGATGAAGACTTGGATCTAAATTCCTGAACACCTTCTGTTCATTCCCCAAGATATCAGAGATCATCAGAATGACAAATGAAACAAGTGAAAGCTTCTTACAGGCACTGATTCTTTTCTTCCACACACTATGAAAATGTACAGCTCCTCAATTGGAGTAAAACCCTAAACCCCAAAACTCAAAACCCGGCTGAAAATTTCCTCAAGCGCGAACTTGCAAACATGCAACGGGTAAATCATTGAATTACAAGCCAAGCGCTGAAAAGCACCCAGACCGGAACAATCTCTAATTGTACAGGATCTGGCAACTAAAGCTTAAGTTGCGACTACAGGTAGTGCAAATGGAGAACCGGCTGAAAGGAGATTATATCAAGAGGTAGAAGATGAGAGAAGCACCACAGACCTGGAGATCCTGGCTTCGCTCTCGGGTGAAATCATCCTCAGAACGAGTGATTAGCTTGACCTTCATCTCCCTCTTCGCAAAAAACCCCAAGACGATGTCTCAAGAAAAGGGGTACTTATTTCAGGGGGATAAAAAAAAACCACGCTCTCACGGAAAGAAAATGAGAATAAAGTCGCAAAAACCACGAGCTCAGTTAGTGTCTCCCAAAACCCTTGACCCCTTGCTGCTCTCGAATTCTGCGCTCGCAATTCTTGCAGTTGTCGAGATCTCCAATTCAACGTGAGCTCGCTTCCTCGCGAATGTCGACCTCCCTCCAAAAAGAAAGACGCTAAACCCTAACCCTAAAAACAGAAATCGATATGGGAACTAAAGTATAAACTCTTCGACGAAGTTTGCAGTTGTCTTTGAACATGTAGCGCAGTGGTGTAGCGCGCCTGATTGCGCACATGAACGCCGTGGGTTCGAATCGCCATCTTGGCCTTCCTGTACGAGAGGGCGATAAGATGCAAATGCTATTCTTAATTTTCAAGAGTGACGTCAAAATTGTGTGAGGTAAAAAATTTCGTTGGTTGTATGAAGAAGGGATCCTTGAAAACTGATTTTTATTATAATAACATTTGTGTTGGCAAATAATTTTTTTCTAATCCTCTTATTAGAAATCCTTGTGCATATTTAGAAAATTCAAACTTAGTTTCCCTATAGTTATAAGCCATAGGTTCACCTCTTTCCTTCAATCAAACAAGGTGTGTTATACACAATGGCCCTAGCATTAATTTAATATCAACAATTGATATTTGTGATAAATTGGTCATAGCTAGGGGAAAAAAAAAGTAAATAAATCTATTTTAATGTACATCATGTTGTTGTAAAAGAAAAAAAATTCATCCTCAATTTTTCATTTTTTTACATCACTTTAATTATGAGCAACCCAAAAGGGATCTCGTATTAAATGATGACATGTTCTAAGAACCTATTTAAACATTTTAAAAATTTGTTACCAACTCAAAACCAATAGGAAAATGTCACAACATGATTTTTAATGTTTTGCAAATTTAATGACTTTTTTCCACAAAAAAAATCAAATATTCTCCTTTCATTTTATTTTTCACATTTGTGCAAAATTTCAAACCAAAAAAAAAAGATTTGTCATGACATGTGTATTTTTTCAATCACATTGTCACATTTTGAAAGAATTATAATTTTGTGTATGATGGGTGCCATAACCATTTTTGAAGAAAATATTTTCATATTTAGTTTTGTGATTATGTATTGGTGACAATGTCAGTTGGGATGGGTGCACATTTGAGGAGGTGGTAGAGAAATCAAAATGTCAAAAGATGAATGTGAATCTTTTTACAACCAAATTAGGATGAATCATCTCACATAGTTGATAGGGGGCAAAATCCCTTGAAGATATTATACTCTACAATGATTCCCAACACAATATCCCTGCCTTACAAGGCAGGGCCAACAAATGAATGTAAACATGTAAAGAACCATATTGTGTAAAAGAAAATCAATTTTTTTTTCCCTCCCTTCGGTGTAAGCAATTTCTTTTCAAATGCCTCACAATGTGAGCAACATAAAACTACATATATAGATGCTCCATACAAATTATACTAGTGGATCCATAAAATCTAGATGACAAAAGTTGGGAAAGCTTTTCACTTAATTCTTAATCTCAATTTTTCATTCAGGATTTTTCATTTTCAAGTTTTAAGATTTGACAGCTCTTAACTAGTGTTATGGTTTTTTTTTTAATCACATTTTAAGTTTAGGGTTGTGAATGAAGGTTGTTTTGTTGTTATGTTCAGTTGGTCTATCTAAATAAAGAATTATTCAATTTTAATTCAACTTGTGGTTGGTATTTACGTAAAAAAAATTTGCACATGATCCTTGAAATTTCAATTTAAACCACAATTGTATCCAACAACAAATAGGCACCTTGTTTAATAAAATGATGAAACATCTAATCGCAATATATGTTGAAACCATTTGGCAGTCACTAGATGGAAAATGCAACATGTACACACACATTATCACATATGTTGCAATATAAAGAAATAAAGATGTTAATGATTTCGTTTTATACATTGGATGTGTGTTTGGTACTTTGAATGCATTGTAAATTTTGGTTTGTGAAAATTTAACAAATACATTTTTAGTACACTATATTTACATTCATTTCTAAGGACATTCATCCATATGCAATCTAATTGAAATTTGGCTTTTGTTGTGTTTTCATTGAATTGTGATCTTAATTTGAATTTATCCATAAAATTTTAATTATTTCTTTCTTTTTGCACTATTATTGTTTCAATAATGCCAACATTACAATCTGCAAAATGATGATTAGACAATGTTTGGGAATATATTGAATTATAGTTCGAAGATTGTTTCAAAATTGAACAATCTTCAACCTATAATTCAACATTCTCGCAAACAATCTTCTTAAATCTTTTTAAATTTCAAAATAATGAATACAATACAAATTATTCTCTTGACCAATTTTCAATATTTTTACATTTACTACAATTTGTAGACCTAATAATTTTGTTTTTGCAACATTTTGAAATTTAATTCATTTTTCTATTTTAAAATTTTTTAATTTGATAATGACAATGATTAGAACAACTAATGTATTTTTCTATGATCAATGAACACATTATATCAGTTGAAATTAGTTTTAATTTATTCATCCCAACTTGTGATTTTAATGTAAAACACGTTCTTCAAAAAACATTATTAATGAATTGAAATTTCAAGATGATTAATATAATATTAAAGAAAGCACAAGGTAACCAACAAGTTGAACAACCATTTATTGAGCATTAAAAAAAACATTAACCAATTTTTGAATTCTTGCATTGCAGCATTTTTTTGGTGATACATTTTTGTATGATAGGATGTAGTTTTAATGTTATCAACATATTTATTTTTGTCATATATGACACATAATGTGTTGCAACTACATATGAATAAATAAGGGTAATTGAATATTATATTTGCAAACAACAAATGAACAACACATATATTAAATATATTAGTTTTTATATTTATAGGAGTTTGTTTTTTAAAAACATATGAGTTTGTTAATTTGCTTCTCAAACTTGATATATATGTATTTTCATCAAGGTTTAAAGAATCTAGAAATTAAAAAAAAACTATGTATCTTCATTTTTTTAAATTCAAATATTGAAATATGTTGAAGTTTGTTTGTGTATGTAGTTTTTTTTTTTAAAAATGATTAATTCTCATTCATTTCAAAAGGTTTTAGGATTTTTGTTTCACACATGGGAAGCAATTGGTAATGAAAGCAACAAACAAAATTCAATTTTTTTTACATGTATGTGTGTGTTTACCACATAAATTTTGTTTTAATATTCACATTCAACTAGAACTTATGATATTTTGGATGAAAACTTTAGTAATTAAAAAAAATTAAAAAGATTGGCTAAAAAAATATTTGGATTTATGAGCAATTCTCATTAAACTACAAGTGTTGATATGAAAAATCTTTCAAAATTTTCTAATGTTAGCCAAAAAACAATGTTGAAAAGTCTATTTTAAATGTTTTTTAAAATTTAAAGGAAGATAATTTTGGTTTCCAAGGCACATGTATATATATAATCATAAGCCATTATTTTTTAAGCATCCAAAAAATCATGTATCAATATTGAGTTTGATTCACATTTATAAGGACATTAATAATATTACCATGCATCTTATATTTCCCACTCTCATTAATTTTATACATTTGAGCAAAAACAAAATGCAATGACATAAAACTTTATTATAATCGGGTAAAAGCACACCAAGGTGGAACAAAAAGGATGTTGTAGAGTGCATTTTAACATTTTGTAAAAAATTCAATTCTAGCTCATTCAAATTCATATATAAAAATGATGGTATGGGACTCATGTCAACATTCACTTTGGACATTAAAAAACAATGTGAAAATTTTATGACAATTTTTGACAAATCTAATTTGTAAAGGACTTTAATAGGTATAACACAAAATTTGACGCAGTTTCCTAATTTTAGAAATGGAATCATAAAATTCACCATCAAATGCCTATGTAGCCAAAAATTCTTGTGCATATAATGCACATATGGACGGAACATGGGATTGAATCAATTGTGAATTTTTCTTTCAATGGACAATTTTTTTGCCTAGAGAAAGTAACTTTGTTGAAAGTCCTTTATTTTTCATGATTAGTGCATTTGACGCTTATTTGTTCATAGACAAATAAAGGATACCGTACTTTAAAACTGCCAAACTCTATTCTTAAAATTTCTTATTTTTGGCATTTTGTTGTTCCAACAGCTAGGTGATGTCATGATACATGTCATCTTCATGTGACATCGCTAAGACAAATGTCAAGATTTCACAAGTTCCCACGCTTGATTTGAATTCCACCTAGGCCTAAATTAAGTTCCGCAACCCTATTGATTATGAAACACATTTGTTTTTCATCTTGCAAGCTCACTTTGTGGCTTCAAGTTAGGGCATTTCTTTTGCTTTAGTAAAGGTTTGTAGATATTATTCATGGGCATATTGTGCTTGCAGGGTAGTTGATCATTCCAACATTGTTATTTCAATGGTTGGGCAAGGTTGTGGCTTGGTGTAAAAACTTCTGCTAATCTAAGAAAATTATGTTTTCAAGAGCTTTAACGTCACTCTAATCATAAACATAGATGTTACTTTAGCACAATTAAATCATTGTAGCAACAAATCCTTCTTTGGCATAGTTTGTTCATTGCAACAACAAATTTTAATTCAACCTGCAATTGCATAAAGTTTTTGGCTCCTTTGTTGAACTTTGTTGTCTGTTCAAACCTTTCTTTGCATTATGTTTTCAAGCACTTAAAATTTTGTTCATCAAAGCTTTATGTTAGTTTTGGTTTTTTAATTTGAAATAAATTTTATAGGCATCAAGGTCATTTAATGTTTGTATTTGGGTTTAGGATGAAGATAGGTTTTCAAAGGAATGCTAATAAGAAGGCACAAATAAAACATCCTAGTCTTGCAAAGAGATCTATTATCCAAGCAAAAAAACTCACAAAAAATCACAGAATCCAAAATGTTTATCAACAAATGTCACACGCTTTGCAGAAAGAAAGATTACAGAACCAAGAGGAGGTTGAACAACTTCTAGCAAGTACGTCAAAAGTAATTTTGGATGATCAAGATTTATGAAGGTTGGCAAGTTTGATTGTCAATTCAATTTTAAAGATTTATATAGTGTCCAAGTCTTAGAAGTAGGAAACTTGTTATGGAGAAAGCCTTATATAATGTGAAAATTTCTATAGATTTATTAGATTACATATTGCATGTTAAAAATGCCTTTGCCCAACAAAATGTGGTAGTCGGAGTAACTAAATATTTAGAAAATAACAAACAAGCTAATAGTGGGGTCAAATTTGTAACAAAACATGTTTTACAAATTGCTATTGTGAGTGCCCACATTGAATTTTCCATGAGGGTTATTGCAAGAACAATTGGGGTGCATGTTAAAAACATTTCAAGTGCAATTTTGCAATGTAATGTGATAGATTCAACAAGTAGTTTTTTGTGGTCCTTATATGTGAGGGAGAAAATATCAGATGGCATCTTCTTGATAATCAAAAATAATGTTTAGCAATTGGTGGGCCCCAAAAACACAAGTTAGCCCAAACAAATCTAATGTCACTTGGCGAAGATTAGAACTTGGGGTGTTTAATGAAAAGCCTACACATTCTTTGATGGAAACTTAAGTATGTGTGCACATGCTTATGCCTTTTTATTTCAACTTCCAAGTTACATTAGGAATAAAATATGTTATGTGCTTTCTACACTTGTTTTCAAACTTTTGATATTTCTAAAGGAAATCCATGAATTGATGGCCTATATAATCATCAATGCAACTTGTAATTTTGAGTAATTTGAATTATGATATTTTTATAAAATTATTCAAGTGATGGCAAAATGTATTTGAGCTTGTAACATTCATTAAACTTGAATGTTCATTTTCACCAAAATGATCTAGTTTGAGATGAACTAGTCCATTATCTTCCTAAGGAGTCTATTGCCCTTGTAAAATCCATCCATTGCACAATTAAAGTTCTTACAGAATCCATTGTAAGATGGTTGAATCCTTGGCAAAATCCATCCATTGATTGAGTCCTTGAATGGAATGCATCCATAATGTATTTGATTCCTTCTTGAATCCATTGTAAGGTGATTGAGTCCTTAGTAATCCTTCTATTTTTAATGGAGTCCATTGCAAGGTGATTGAATCCTTAATAGTCCTTCTATTTTTAATGGAGTCCATTGCAAGGTGATTTAGTCCCTAATAAAGTCCTTCCAGTTTTGATGGAATCCATTACAAGGTGATTGGGTCCCCAATAAAATCCTTTTAGTCTTGATGAAGTTCATTGCAAGGTGATTAAGTCCTTAATAAAATCCTTCCATTTTTAATGGAGTCCATTGCAAGGTGATTGAGTCTAGTTTGAATCCATGCATTAGTACTTGACTCTTTCTTTAGTCCATTAGATTAGGACAAAGTCCATGATGTACATTGTAGAGTCCATTACACATTAACTATTACTTACTTAGAGTCCACAAATTGATCATTAAGTCCATTCAAAGGTCTAATTTCCATACAAACATGTTGTAGTTCATTAACAGTCCATACAGTCCAAGTTTAAACATGATAGGCCATTCAAAGTCTAGTGCATATGAATCCATGTAAAGTTGCCACATTCCATTCAAAGTCCATATATAAATTTGGGTAAAGCTGCCACAATCCATACAAAGTTAGTTTATAAACTTAATGTAAGACCCATTTCATTGATTTTTTTTTCTAAATTTGATACAATGAAATTCAATGTTTTTTTGTAGGCTAAATTTTTTTTGAGATTCAAGATAGCCCATCTAAAAATGTGTATTGGACAACAGGCATTTGAGGGGCTCAAACCTATTTTTGTAAAACCAATGCAAAAGCGCAACACATGTTGTTATATCTATCATGTTCAAATGAACGAACTCCGAATAAGACTCAACAACATGTGACAAAAATATGAGGTTTGTATCACTTTCCAAAAAATTGTGTTACTTCTTCCCAATTTTATAAAGGGATCACCAATCTTTGGGAGGCCATTATTTGTCCTAAAGGTGAATTGGTGGAATGGCATAACAAAGACTATCTATATGGACAATGTTTTAACTATGGAATTCAAAAGCTTTTTCTATGCCCTAATATGGGGTCCAATTTGGTAGAATGGAAGCGATTTGCCTTGGAAAAAACCAAAGCAAAAAATGGAAATGTTTTGAAGAAATTAAGCCTTGTTTACAAGAAGACTATTTCATATGACATGTTGGATCACTTGAAATTGAAACTACGACACTTTGTTAAGCATAATTTTGTAGCTCAATGGGAAGACAAATAATTCAAGGCTTGTTCAAAGTCTTTTCCAAAAGACAACATTGTGTTAGTGGTGGACTTTGCTGAAAATTATTCTTTCGAAGTCTAGAATGAAATACAAAACATGCATTAGTACTCATACCAAATCAACATACTAGTACACTTTTTTTTTTGCCATAACCATGATTTTTCCCCGTATGATGTAAAGACATCAATATTTAAAGAATATCATTTTTATACTTTAGATGACTGTAAACATGATTTTGAATTTGTGCAACATTGCTTCAAGATTCATTAGTAGCACATGGTAGAACATCATTATTGCCCGAAATGGCACTTTGTATGGTCGGATGGGTGTGATACATAGTTCAAAAGCATGAAGCCTTGGTATTTTAGTAGGTATCTTAACATGCATGGATTGTTGGACATTTGCTATTTGTTAATAATAAATTTGTTAGAGAAACAATGTTGGATAATTAGGATGGAGAAATGAACTTTGGGACAAAGGGTGATGACTTGGTAGCCACGTTTGAAATTGGTGATAATTTCGATGTCAATGCTGAGTTTGGAAATGCTGAGGGGGTGGATTTCTATTTGATTTATTATAGCAAGCCTTTGCATACAGTTAAAAAATACTTTTTCTTGCAAATGGGTTACAAATTTTGTGGTGGGGGAACAAGAAGTTGCAAGAAAGTATTATAAAAAATGTGGTACTTTAGATTCAACATATGTTTTGTTGAAAAATTCCATGTGGTATTCCTATACTCCCACCTAGTTTGGGCAACAAAGTTCCTAATGATCCGTAATGACTACCATGTAGAAGGAAATGACCTTGTATATGAACTTCCAAATGATGCAACTATTGGTTTATGGTCAACACTTGTGGCATTGGAAGATGATTAACCATGGACTATCAATGGAATATGTTATAGTAATTTTTTATTTTTCAAGTATGAACTTTGCATTATTTAATTAATTGAATGTGTGTATAGTTAGGTTACTTAGGACAACAAAGGGTTGTGGTGATTGAAGTTCAAATCCTCATTGAGTCATATGTATACACTTTAATTGTGGTGAAAGAAACAATGACTATCAATATGGGGCAAGGCACTCATGTTTTAGTGATGGACCATATCTTCCATACAATGGGGGTTTGGTTCATAGATATGAATATCTTTAACATGCCTATGATGTCATAGAAATAGGTACACATCACATTCAACTTTAATGCTTTCAAGTTTGGTCTCCATATTTTGGTTGTACATATTTTTGTTTCTCCTTTGATGTTTTAATTGCAAGGAGATGTTTTGCCATGAACCATGTTGATGGGTTCGAAGCTTAAAGGCAATGGCTTGAGGACATAGTGATGCCATGATTTGATGTGAACCCTTTAATAAAAAAACTGGTATGTTAGCCCCACATGCTATGGTTATACATGCATGGCAGAGGTTTTGTGATTCACATGGATTGAATTGAGTTGTATTTAGTACTTTCCTTTGTTGTGTTAAGTAGGTTGAACCCTACTAACATATCAACTTGTGTAGGGAGGGGCTAATGTCTTATAAACAATTCATTACACAGTTTGAAGATGACATCTTACTTGGAGAAGTAGTGAGGAGGTATTTTCTTTTCTTCATTCTACAAGGATTTTTTTTTGCGCCATATAATAATTATGAAGCTTTCTCAAGTGTGCACCTACAAGTAAAATATATTTTCCTATCTTTTGTATTTCCTTTGTTACTAGATCACCATCTACATGTTCTTTTTAAGTTTGTTGTTAGGCCTTCAATTTATAACTATGAAGAGTACACCTACTTCACATATTGTTGAAAAAATAATTAGCTATATATTCTCCTGTCATTTTGTGTAAAATATTTATAAATTATGATTTTGCTTGCTAAGAGGCAACAATTTTTTGGTAGATATGATAAATATGTACAAAATAAAATTTATCACGACTTAAAAACATGCATTTTTTGAGTAACACAAAGATGATGACTAATATGCATTTGGTGTTATAGTAATATTATGTTGCATTGAAAAAACAGATTGTATGAGTCCAAAGTTAGATTTTTGGACTTTTCTATAACGAGTCATTGAAGGATGGTTGTATACAACTACAAGTTGCAAGAGAAATATGACCTAGCATGGCTTGAGGTTGTCCTTGTTAGGTATGTCATTTTTTTGTCTTTTTTGTTTTATGCAGTAGGCTATGAATTTTCTAATTTTAATGCTTTTAATACCTTGTTTGATGTAAGATGTAGTCTTGTAGCTTGTTAAAACTTAGATGTAGCTCATGGATGAAAATAATGGGGTTTTAAATGCTACAACTTGTGAAGTTGATATGTCTTCTATATGTTTCTATTTTGTTTATTTGTATGTTATCATAGCACATTAGTTGTTAGTCCTTCAAGGTGTAGTGCAATCATTGGGCTTAATGAACATACCTTCTAGTCGCTACATCTTAAAGTAGCCCTTGCCCTACAACTAGACTCATAGATTTTAGCCTAAAATATTAAAGTCCAATGGTTTGAAGGTTTTATGTCACCAAAATATGGGTGGGTGATGATATATGTGACAAATCAAAATGAAAATAATACAATGATTCTTTCCACAAAAATTATCATTCATAAGTTTTTGGAAAACTGCAGGGACAAAATATAACCCCAAAACTAGGTTCCTTGACAAATATTTTCCGATCCTCCACTATAATGGCATTTGATAATCAAGGCCCTCATTTAATAACATGACAACATGGTGCAGATGCTCTTTGCAACCAGGGTGACAACATGGCTCCCCACAATTTGGAATCAAAGGAATCAAAATAATTCAAATAGCCAATTTATATCTCTAACCAATAATTCATTTATCATTTCACAAAACTACTATTGGAAAGAAATATATGTTGGTTTTGCACACATACTTGTTTCTTTCTCCACAAGACGTATGTAATCTGCCCCATTATAGATATATGGAGGTTGTGCAGTAAAGGCTAGAACCTTAAGTTGAAGAGTTATAGGACAAAGGTGTCCACAAACTCACAAATATTTTCAAATACAAGAAAGGCTAACAATTTATAGCCCAATCTAAACATCAACATGTAAATGGCCATTCCAAGTTGTAGAAAGGATATGACTCACTTGATTAATGTGTATAAAAACAAGCAACCCTTAGAGATTATGCATTCTATGAAATTTCCATGCTTACAAAAAGGAGTAGACCTTAAAATTGAGGATTGGATTATCATCCTAATGACATTAACCTTTCCTCCTCATTAGACCCTCCAAGCTATCTAAATTCTTTCGCCATAATTGTGAATTCATAGTGCTGCTATTACACTTTTTATATCCACCAGTCCCATTGCCATTTGAAAATGACCAAAATATTGTTAAACATATTAAAGTTCATTTCATACAACATAATTGCAATTGTGTTTGGAGCAATTTATTATCCTTCCTGCATCTTGATAAGACAGAGGCCTTATGATTAATCTATAGTAACCTACACACATTGCGCAAGGTAAGTATTCAAGATTTGATTGAAGTTATCATAGTTGTACAACAATTAGGAAGTGATGTTAATCCTGTCCAAATGGATTGACTAGATTCTTGTCAAATTGGATGGAAATTGAACAACCTTTGATGAACCACATCTAACTTTGTAGATTGTTAGTGGAAATTCTCACTTGCTATGAAACCTAGAAGAGGAACCATTGAACTCATGTAATACAATATACCCCAATGTTGTAGCCCCCCACCTTAATACCTTCATCACTATTGAAACCATCTAGTTGATTCATTATTATTATTCCAATAAAGTCCATTGAATTTCCAATTTTTAATCTTTTGAGTTTATTTCTTATGTAATAATTTGTAGATTTATCAACCTTTTCATACTAGTTATTCAATCAGACAATTAAGTTAACTTTGATTGTTCATTACCATAAGTCCATCAAGAAGTCCAAATTAAGTGCTTTGTAGGTCTATAGATATATTGGGTATGGTAAGTCATGTTACGTATACAAATTGGGTACTAGAGTCTTCACCTTGGTGCCTTTGTCATTGCTAAAACCATCTATTTACTTCATCCTAGTTCTCTAACAAAGTCCTTTGAACTTCCAAACTAGTCCTTAGCTTTGGATTTTTCTATTTGATGTAGTTCTTTTTTGTGTGGTGCAATAACTCCAACATATTAGTTAATTCAACCTCTTTTTTAAATTTAATAATTGAAGCATATTAATCTGAATTGATTTTCAACAATGTAATTCTTCAAGAATAGTCTTCTATAGTTGGGAGATCAATAACTCCAAATGCATAATCCTTTGAACTTTTTTATATGATTCAATAAACCAACATTGACAAGTTTTGGAGAAACAAAAAGACTTTTTACACAATGTAAAATCAAGTAAAAATTATATTCCTACATAGATCATGTAAATGCATAACTTTGAAAATCACAACAATTTGTGATCATTTGGTTTTGGGGTTTAAGCATATACATCATCAAACAATAATATTAGAAAACATATAAAATGTAATAACGTCCAGAATAAGACCTTCAAAACTCTTGATGTTTTAATCAAAAAGTGATGTAAATAGCAATTGTGGCCATCCAAATCCAAAAAAATGAGAACTTGTAAAAGCCAAGTTCCCAAACCAAACACCCAAATCACTTGTATCTACGTTCAACTATCAAGATCAAAATCAGATCTATGTTGTCATCATTACCTTGCCATGAACATCATTGGTTCACCATGAACAAGGCTAATGCACTTGACACAATAGATCAGCTTTTAGTTTTGATCAAGTAATAAATCTTATATAAACAAAGTGAAAGAAGGAACTAAAGATAAAATTGACAAACATGTTTGGCCCCCATGAATACAATTTTCTATTTCATAAGGAATGATTACATTGATTGAAACATGGACAAGCATAGTTGGATAATCAAAATATGATAATAGTCAAAATATTGAGATAAAGTTGGAATCCTATTTACATACAACCTAACTTGTTGCAAACCTTCGCAAATTGCAAAATTATATAACCCAATTAGTTTCACAAGTGTGGTATTTGAGCTCCATACTAATTCAACTTTGTAGACGACAAATTCACGAGACATATGTCAATGGGTCCATTCACAGTTGGGGTACCAAAAAAGGAAAAAAAAATTTAAGGACTTTTTAAAGCTACTTTTTACAAATAAATTTTACATGAAACAAACTTAAGTGAAAAAAATTGAATAGTCCAATATAAGATAATTCATGTGTTAATGGTGATTTTTCACAATCATACATAATTGTTTATGAATATTTTAATTTAATGTTAGAAATGCAAAAAACCCATAAAATCCCAAAATGAGTTTCAATAAACAACCAAACATGTTTTTTGGCATATTTATTTCCTTCACATGTGACTTGCATCTAAAGCTAGACATTTTGAACTTATTAAACATATTTTTTTTATCAAATGGTTTTTTAAATGAATCTTTTGCCTTGTAGCCCTTTCCTTCAAATTTTTAAAAAATTAATTTTTTTTAATGATTTGGTTTTTCATTAAATTCATTCATTGAACATGTACTTTCATAGAAGGGGGCATGTTTTTGTTGTACAAAAGATTTGAAATCAATTTTATGATATTATGCCTTCCTTTTGATTACTTTTAAAAACATGTACTTTAGACACTTGATTCCTTTAGTTTATAGTACTCAAAATGACATTAATAGTGTATCCAAATTATTTTAAAATATTGTTAATAATTTAAGAAAATATCATTTTATTTATTGGCATACAAAAATCCATAAAATTATAATAATGTAAGATTTTTAAAAATCCAAAGTTGTCATTTGTAGCCCTTTTTCAATTAGACATTCCTTTTTGGTACCCCAATCGTGAATGGATGCCAATAAAACACTTGAAAATAAAAGTTGGGCTCCATAAAGAATTGAAATATTCCTCAACAAAGTCTAAGTAAACATAATGTTTTGTTAATTACATTTGAATTGTTCAAATATATACTCACTTTATTTTGATGGGTCTGAATTTGTTGAAAAGATTGAATTTTTGGAATTGCAAATTGTCATGCATGAGGTGGTTGTCTTTTTGCCTTGCCTTTGGATTTGGAAAGTGATAACACATGTTTCATCTTACTAGCATAACTTTTCTTTCCAATTTTGCTTACTTGAAAATCACCATCATGCAAACCTTAAACATAAGTTGGATTGTTGGTTAATTCCAAGTTGCTTTCACCTTCATCACTTAGATCTGGAGTCTCTCTTCCAACTCCAAAAATGTATCATCAATCATATTGAACTTTTCATTGACATGAGGTTTCAATGGTAGCAAATTTTTTTTACTGCCTTATGTATCTTTTGCTCCATTTAGTTCATCCACTTTTGGCACCTCCATAAAATCTAGTTTGCTATTTGATGCCAAATCAACTCTTAGAACTTCAACTACCACATTCTTCAATGTTTTATTTGGAAATGAAACCTCCATGTCTTCAATGTGGTGCTTATGGTTCACCTTGGTTAGTTTCAAGTGGATGCTCCCCAAACTTGAACTAGGATTTGTGATCATCTCCTTAAGAGGTGGTGCGCAAAATGAAAGCTCATGATCAAAATTGGTCAACACTGAAACTTGTGTCCTTGCATCTTATAAATAAGGTGGCAAACTTGCACCATTAAAAACAACACCATACAAGATGAAGATAAGTGTGCCATCAACATTGAAAAACAAATTATTTCATTTACATTACAAAGTATTATGCATGTATTTTAAATTAAGAACCTCTTATTTACAATACGAATTTCAATATCAATTTGATTTGATCAACATACAAATGGAAGGTCTATACTGATCAGATCAAGAAGGAAAATTGATTTGATTTGATCTTATGTTCATTTCAGAATTCACTACCAAATAAACCTATGTAATGTATTACAATATGTCAAGAATCTATATGTACTAATTATAATCCATATGGACTTCCATACATATTATCATCTCTTGTGTAGAATTGAAAATTGTGTAGACTTTTAAGGACTATAGTATAGGACAATGTACATTGGTATAGCTTCGTATGAATTACATAAGGACGAGTTGGACTTATAAGGGTAATACTTAGGGACTACAAAAGGTGATTAGGGATTCCAATTTTAAATTAAGGAATTATATGTACTAATTATATCACTTGTGGACTTCCATGTATTGCCATCTCTTACTTAAGTAAAAATTGTGTAGTAATGGACTATAGTAATGGACAATGTACATTGCTACAACTTGGAATGAACTGCATATGTTCTAACCATGGCTTTTATGTATTAAACATACTTTCTAGACTTATTAAATGTAATACTTATAAACTTAGGAAGGTGGTTAGGGATTCTAGTTGCTAATTAGGGACTATGTTGCTAGCATTTTCTTTATGTTTTATGAACCGATGCATAAATGTGTACCCTATGTACTAATCATCTAAGATTATACATGCTAATCCACAAACAATTGTAACTCTTCTCACAATAGTGCTTGTTCTATAGACAAGGCGACTTCCTATTTACATGTAGATGTTCCATCTAATGCATTAGATGGAAGATTTGGATTCACAATTCACAATTTGGATTCATAGTTCACAATTAATGTGTAGACAACAATCAAATAACCAAGGGTTGGAACAAAAATTGAAAGCTTAGAAGTAACATACCTTTTCAACTAACTTGCATGTTCGCCAACCATTTCTAACCTCGTTCTTTTGGATGTCAAACCTTAATTCAGTCATTCTTAGTTTGATCAATCCAACACAACTCCACCACATTTCATGCATTTCTATTTCACAATCCATGGCAACACATTTAGTAAATGTACCGAAGTGGTATGTAGCACATTAACCGTGATAAACATGTTTGCAAGAAGACATCATAGTAGCCCAAACAAAAGCAAATCCTAAGCCACAAAACACACAACTCTCTATTGGCAACCACTCTTTTTAAAATTCTTTTACATCTTGCAACCTAACATAAGGTTGTAATGGTGCCCTCTTCAAAATGAACCTTCTTTGAATTTGGTTCATAAGCTCTTTAATCGCACATTCATATCATTTGCATGTCAAAACTTCCTCCTACAACTTAGCAAGTGTGGTAGAAAAATCAATGTCATCTTTGTGAACTTTTGAAAATTCACTTTCTCCTTCATCTACCAAGTTTTGAAATGTTTTATTATGCCCCACTAAATATCGACTTGCTTTTGCAGGGCTTGGATCCTAGGATCAAGAAAACCTAGAAAAAAAAAAAAACAACATCATCATTAGAGTTCCTTGAAACCACAACAACTTCTTTTGTCTGAAGTGCAGAAACCAACACTTCAAGCCTTGTTGTAACATCCAATAACAACTTGTTCCAGTCTGCCTTTTCGCCTTGGGCAAGAATATCCACCTTAACCACCTCATCTTTCTCTTGCACTTTGATGGCTAAGGCTTCTTTTGCCAACACAACCAATTGTTGAACAAAAAGAAAATAACCTTGTAGTTGTTCAAAAATAGGTGAAGGTTTCGCATGTCAAAAATCTATCATCTACATTTCATCATTTGAACCATCACCTTGCTTCGACTAAAAAAGGTTCCAGCCTTCAAAAAACTATGAATCTTTCACATGACATCGCCAAAATTACTTTTGACTCATCCATTTGACATAGGTAGGCCAATTCATCTACTTCCCATTTAGCTCACAAATCAAACCTCACGCCATTCCTAATGTGATCACTCTTCCAGCAAGCACATAAAGCTTTTAGTGAATAATCATCCATAGGTTTTTAATCTTTGCCATACATTATGGGTCTCCACACTCCATGTAATAGTGGCCATTCTTGTTCACAACAAGGTTGGAAAGCTTTGTGACTTTTTTCTTTAGTGCAATCCCTTGGCATTCCAACTTGTTTTGGGTTCAACCCAATAAATCACAAATCATATTTTTGTGTGAACTTTTTTATGGTAAAATTACAACTACCATCACATTCAAGCATTTTAGGCACCTCTCCATACAAGGGACTTACAAACCTTGCCTTTGCATTGTTGTTGTGAGAAGGTCCTCCTTCTTGTTTGACCTTTTAGAAAAACTAACCCTAGTTTCGTACTACCACCATGGCATTTAGGTCCTCCTTCTTGCAATTTTGCCTTCTTCTTTAAGTCACTACTAGATGAAGGTGTGCCACTTGACATACTTGATTATCACGATCACTGCTTACAAAGAGCATATACTAAACTTAGTACTTTGAATGGCAATTTAGAGCAAGAACATCCAAAACTTCTGAGAGGTACAGGAAAAACATCAAATATTGTAAATTAACAAATGATGACGACCAGTGCCATGTGACCATTGTTCCCGCCTTTTTCAATTTGAAATTACCCACCCATTCAGTTAGGTTAATAAGTAGTATGGATTGTTGTGATTTGCCATTTTTCATCCACCTTATCATGCTTTTACCCAATTGTGTTAGTTTTTGGATTGATGGAATCATTTTCTTTTTAAAAATTATATCCAATATTTGATATAAAGATGATGTATATTCATTGATGTTCATCACAAACTTACAATATCATAAAATTTCAATAGAATTCGTGCGAAAATTTTAAAACAATATGTTTATGCAAAATCTATGGGCTTCAAAGTATAAAAATGACATGAAAAATAAAGATATTATCTTTGTCTAAATGATGTGTCTTTTCTACTAGTGATGTCTTGATGTAAAAAATATATAATTTACATTTTAACTGAATCCGTGCAATTATCATGATATAATTTTGGATAAAATTATGCGATTTTTATGTGTTAAATATGAACATTCACATATGTCATTCAAAAAAATGTTTCATCTATTTGAATATTTAGAATATTGAATTCATATTAACCATAGCACATAATTCATGTAATTTTTGTACGAATTTATGAAAATCAAATTTTGCATGAAATTTGCATGAACCTATGAAGCCTTGTAAGTTTGTGATGGTATGTAAACAACTTGCACATATGTATTATGTTGGGCTAGGTTTTATTTGAATTTGAAAATATATAAAAATTTGTTTTGACAATTTATTTGAAAAATATTTAGTTGTTTTACAAAACATAACCTTTCACAATTAAAACATGCAATTATGGGAATAATTCTTGGATTTGTTTATCATTGTTGTCATTGATGTTCATTTATATCATGCTCTACTTTATTTGATTGAATATGATGTTCCACAAAAATTAGTTGTTTGATTTTTTCTAAAGTGCATTCAACATGTGATAATTGAACTTTATCATTTATGAAAGATTGATGTGATTTTCTAATACATTTATATTTCATGTGATTCATAATTTTTGAACTTGTGTTTTTAATATTTGGAAACATGTTAATGAATTGATATATTTTTACAAAATAGGTTAGATTTGGACAAATTTGTAGTAATTCAAAAATATTGTTGTCATAATGTTCTCGATCAATTTATTTTTTAATGTTACATTAGGATCAATGATTAGATGGAATTGTTTCATTTGAATGTTAAATAAATTTTCAAACTTTTGGAACATACATTATAATGGATGAACCAAAAAAAATCTCATTCATAAGAACATTTGTAGTGTTTTTCATTTTTTTGGGTAAGTATTGAATATAATTTTCATTTTTTGGGGGTAGTATATGTATTGTAAGGAATGGTGAACAAAAAAAACCATATTCCAATGGTGAATCCCAATTTTTTTCAAAATGTCCATTAGTGTAAAATCAAAATTTTCATTCCAATAAAAACATTCATTTAGCTATGAAAATTGAACATGAGGTTGTCACACCATTGATTCCAGAAAATATGGAAATTTATGTTCCCACTACCTTGCAACCACCCTTAATTGCCACATTGAATTGATGCAACATGTGAAAGAAAATTACATTACAAAACTATAGAGATAAAACCCTATTAATCAATCAATAAATCCTTTCACCCACTGCAACTGGCCAAATGCCACTTGAGGGCTTAGTCACAACTATAAGCCTAACAACACCAAGAATGCGAGCCATAAATTATGGGATGTGGTTAACAACCACATTGGAATTCAATTGATGAAATTGAATGAAACTACTAGAATCCTTGGGATCGAAAGAATTCTGAAAATTTTCGAAAATCATGCCTAATGAACCACTATTGACAAATGGGACATGTGCAAAAAAATTGACCTAAAAGAATCCATGGAAAGCTTCACATATGTGTCCAATTAAAATCCCATCAAAAAGTTCCAAAGGGGGAATCCAAATCTAAATCCAAAGGATGCAGAACTTATAACACACAAACCATTTTTAATGTTGTTGGAGCGAAGGCAAAAGGGGCAAGAACCCTAGTTACACACGCAAACATATTTTTGGTTTGAATGACCCTTATTATAAAATTATTTTTCATATTTTCTTTTAAAGTAAAAGAAAAGTTTTTATATGTCAACTTACATGAAATGTCCAAATAGTTTGACCTGTAAAATTATTTAATATGTAATTTTTCTTTCATTGTAAGTGTTTTTTTTTTTTTTTTGGAGTTTAAAATAGCTTTCAAATGCAAGTAGTTTTTCAATACAAGCAATCTTTTTATGCAAACAAGCTTTCAATGGAAATAATTTTTAATAAATCATTGATTTTATCTCTTATTGAATGTGTTGTATAAATATTTTGTTTGTCATTGTGTACGTGTGTTTATGTGAGTGAACATGGTATTGTTTATATGCATCCATTTAATTCAAGTTCATATATGGAAACATTTACATCGTATTTTGTTGATTCATTGTTTAAACATGTATTGCATTCATGTGACCTTTGTTTAGTTTCAACATATAAACATGAAATGGACAATTGTTTTTTTGATTTTATATCTTATTAATTGGATAATCAATAATCATATCTTCAAAATGAAGCAAAATAACATGGAACATTTAAGTCAATGCTTATTATTTAATACAAAAAAACCCCAATATTGTTGCATTCAAGAATTAAATCTTAAATTTTTGTTTAATTTGCACCAAAGTATGGTCACCAATGAACATCAATATGTGACAAAAATAACATTAATATAAGTGGTACATTGAGAGATAATAAAAACATTTTACTACAATTTTTTGAATTATTAAATATTTACAATGGTCAATTTATATTTAAAATAAAATATAAAAATACATTATGTTTCGATGTGAAATGGATTTTCAATTCATCCCTTTACATATAACTTACATTTTTCAACATTTTAAGCCAATTTAATATGTTAATGGTGTATTTAAGTCTTTGCATGCTTTTCAAGCAAATGATGCCACAATATTAAACTTATCAAACCCAAAATTGTTGGTTGAGAAAATTTGAGTTCACCCTGAAATCAATGGGTTTTAATTTTTGAGAATCTTTAAACATAGAACCCAAGATCTTGTATTCAAAAGAAATGCAGTGTTTTAAATGGAGGGGCCTTGATTATTTTAGAGTGTGGCTGGTTAAGGACATCGGAACCACGGTTAGATTGAACCGGGGTCAGATGAACCATGGTTAGAGTGTTTGTGGCAAGGAAACCTGGAGCTCCGGCGATGGCAACCTTGCGCCTCTCCTCGCTCACCGCGCCCCCCTCTTCGTTCGTTGTGCGCGCTCTGCGGCCATCTCTTGCTGCAGAAGACAAGAATTGAGTTTCAATCCATTCATTATTATTTTTTTGTGTTTTTGGTTGGTGGGAGCAAGTTGACTATCTTCCGTTGTGTTGTATTCCCTCACCGTATTTAGGCTGTTGTTCAAGAAGCAGTTTCGGAAGCTTTGCGTTTTCCGAGCGAGTGTGCGTCGTGGGGGGCGATGGCGAAGCGTGGAGGCCATGGCTATAGTACCCCCCCTATCCACTGGCTGGACGACGCTTGTCTCGTTCGAATCTTAAGTTACCTCACACCCATGCCTGGTATTTGTTCTCCTCCTTCTCCCCATCCTCTTGTCGCTCTTTCTTTTCAATAGAGATAGTTTTTTTTCCATTACCGATGAGTTTGCGTCTTCCTTCTTCCTATTCCTTCCCCCACCCTTTCTCCTTATAACCCAGAACGAGACGTGATTCAGAACATACCGCATAATTGACCTTCCGAACTTGTTAGGGTTTCGAGCTTTGTTTGCGTTCAACGAAGATTTTTCAGAATTGGAGTTCTTTTGGGCAGCATATACACAAACCTCTGATCCTTATTTGAACCAAGTTCCTCTTTCTGAACATTCAAACCTGTAGACAGGAAGACTCCCTAATTTAGCTTGTCTATAAGCAGTAAATGGGAATTCGGTTCGAGGCAGCAATGAATACTTGCAATCTTGGAAGAAATTCTTTTAGTTCAATCTTGGAGTTGAGAAGTGAACTAGGCACTGTCTTATAGCTTGAGAAGCTGGTAGTGTAAGCTTCCTTTCTGATGCTGTGCAGATCAGGGGTAATTTGTAATCTTTAAAGTGTAGGGTGGGGTTTGATTTTGGAATTTTGGTGTGATGCATGCAGACCGTTTCAATGCAGCAAGGGTGTGTAAGAGATGGCAAACTTTGGTGTCAGATTCACGTATGTGGCTCCATGTGGATTCAGATCATGATGCACGATTGCCAATGAATGTTTTCTCATCCCTTCAAGATGCTGTCCTTGCAGCTAGGTACACCCTTCTAGACTACCTCTTCTGAGCAGATGATGTTGTGTTTCTAGTTTGTTGTGTAGGGTCTCTTTCAGGCATTCGTCATTGTCCCAGAAATGTTAATGTCTGCAAGGTTTTGGAAAATTGGATTGAGACAGTGCTGTTTATGGCCATTTGTGTAAGGCCTTATGTTTGTCTTTATTTTGGAGTCATGAAATATGTTTATTTTTTGACTTTGGAATCATGGCAGTGTAGAAAGATCTGCTTCCTACCCATAAATGCTTGTTTTCTTACTAAATGCAATGGACTGCACAGGATGTCAACAGTAGTGTCACTTTGGTACTCAAAGCTTTCTATGACAAAGGCTCTGATTGGAGCTTTTGAAGATACATTTTGTGGATGCTGCAGAACACCAAGTTGTCTAGTGTTGGCTTCACTAATTTGATAGATGTGGTTGATGTAGGCCTGGAGACACACTTCTGATTGCACCAGGAGTAATGCATGAATGCTTGAATGTTCACATCAATAAGCCACTGTGCTTGGTGGGCCTATCATCAAACCTTTTCCTTTAGAATTCTGTGTAGGCAGGAGAAGGTGCATCAGCCAACATGATACAATGTATAGGATTGCAGTTGCATGTGTTCTTTTCTGATGCTCAATATTTATCATATTCTATTTAGTGCATTGAAGGTTTCCCATTGGCAGTGAAGATGCTTTAGTAACACATGTCTCATAACATTTCTGAAGTAGTTTAGACACCTCTTTGTAAGAAAGTCTATGCATACCCTTCTTCATACAGATGGGTTGGGATCATAATCTTTTTTTCAGTAACAGTTTCTGAGGGACATTGTCTGAAGTGAGCAGGAATAAGACTGCTTGGTCAGTTGAGTATGTACCACATCCCTCTCACCTTTCTTGACATGGGAAATTTGTAAGAGGTGATTCTATGTTGATGAATGGAGATATGGTATGCTTGTAATATGTGTAGGTGGGAGGAGGCACATCAGCAGATGAAACGGTTTTGTTCTGTCCTCGTGGTTTTGAAAGGTTTGTATTCCTAAACAAAATGAAATACAGGGTTTGATGTTAGTATGGTTTATGTGTTCCTGGCCTGCTGTTTGCCACATGGAAAGTAGCTGTTTATATTTGAGACCTGGTGTCTTTTGAAGCCTCTGAAGACACATAATAAATTTTCAAGTAGTATCTGACCAGACTCAGGAGGTGCAGGCAAAGGCATCTCACTAACCTTTGTCCTATTCAGACAGAGGAGTGATCTATGTATGATGTTGGATGCAGCAAAATGCTATATGTTAGTCAATCCAGTAAGTCAGCTTTGGAGATTGCAAGACCATATACAAGAAGTCAAAAAATTGTCAAAGCTCACTAATTCTTCTCAGTACAGCGGTCATGAAATTGACCTCCCCTGACTTCTGGGAGCTAATGAAGCCAGTGGGGATGATATGGTAGCTGGTGACTACTATACATCTTGTTGTTGAAAGTTATGACATTTCTGTTATTCAAACTATGTACTCCTTAGTCTTGTATCTGTTTTTTAGGGTCAGGTCATGTTTTTAAATTCTCTTTCCCTTTTTCCTGTTCACTGATATGTGGTTGGATGTGAGAAAAAATGTGAAATCTCTAGAGTCCTAATATTGTGTTGTCTGTCATTTCTGATTTATGGTGACTTGTATTGTAAGTTTAGAGAATTTCATGTTCTTCTCCAAACTTACAATACAAGTGATGAGGCATATATATACACATAAATACTCATTCTGGGCCACTACGATTCCATGTTAGCTGCAAGAATTTCCATGTTCTTCTCCAAACTTAAATACAAGTGATGAGACATATATATACATATAAATACTCATTCTGGGCTGCAATAATTCCATGCTAGCTGCTTGATGGGGTCATCAAAAGAGGTAGTAGTGGGTGATTGCCTTGTCTTTGCAGGATCACTGATGAATCACACTGAAGTAGTCATTTGAAACATGGATGAGACAGTATTGCATGTAACTGTTGAACCAAAAGGGTGAATGAATGCATTGGTGTTTGATGATGTAGTGCCTTAGAGTTTTCAGCAAGTGGAAGGGTGGCAAACTTGACAATTAAGGCTGAGCTTGGGAGCTGTTTACTGCATAGAAAGGGGCGTTTGACTGTGGACAATTGTTTTCTGGAATGTGCGGATCATCCTCTTGATCATCTCTCTTGCCCTATTATCAGTACAGCTGATGATTCATCCTGCCCCATAAGTAAAGCTCAAAATGAAGTTTCAGTCATAGAGACTCGAATTGAAGGTGGCTTTGGATGTGTTAGAACTAGCGGCAGTCTCAAGCTTCAACAGGTGAATATGGATCCTCTCTCTCTTTGTCCTGTTCATTTTTGAGTCCTACTTTTTGACTCATCAATTCTACATCATCCATTTACCAGAATTCATCTCCATCTAAATTGTGGATTCTACTCTTCCTTTGAACAATTTGATCTCAATATGCACAAGAACATTCTCATCTTTATGCAGAGCTTTGACATTGATGAAGAATGAAACTTGTGTCATTGGGAAACTTTTGTCAACATATACATGTTTTCAGCAAGAGAGCAGAGTTTGACATAGAATGAATAGATCATGTTATCTTTTTGTTTGTTTTTCTTGTATGTACTAAATGATTCACTTCCTGACTTGGTTCCTCATCAGAATGGAATTTTTTATAGAAGGCATTGCATGTAACATCATGGAAGAAATGTGTCGCTTGCATAATATAGCTTTCCTTTCAGTTGAGAGCATTATTGCAGCCTGATTTTGTGGAACAGGTTGATTTTATTACCAGTTTTTAATTATAAGTATAATGGCAGTGGAGCCACCTTTCCATCAAGTCAATTATCAGTAGAGATGAGACATTTGGGAATATCTTGTTGGAGTCACTTACATGTTGATGTAGGATAGCTTTTCTTGACTAATTACTGCTTCTTAATTGTGCAGGTGCGAGTGATGTTTGGGAGAGCAGCTTTGACATTTTGGTTCCAAGTGTCCAAGCACTTGGTTGATGTTGATGCAGCTTTAGTCCCTTGTCAAGCATAAAGCTATGTACAATGTAGGTTGGTTGACTTGACTTGAGAGTAAGGTGATAAGCCAGTAATAACAGTTTATTATCTGTGAAATCTTTCTATTTGAACTCTGTGCTTTCATCGTGGGTTGAATGGTCTCATTTGGACTGTTGTGGTCTTTCCAAACCCTTACCTTACACACGGAGTTATGGGCCTTGATCTGGTAAATCTGCAACATTATTATCTGTTTCCAAGTTTTCTCCAGAAGCTATGAAGCAGAATCTTTTTACTACTTGGTCTAAAAGAGGGCTGCTGGTAGAAAAGTAGTTTTCAGACACTGCATTTTTTTTCCAGCTGAGAAGTCCTTTTGGGAGGATGGTTGGGCTACTAACAACACAGCAAGCCCATTATGCAGGACTATATTCATGCGGTTTCAGTGATGGAGTGGAATGTATGAAGTGCAGGATGCTCTGAAGGCTAGTGGCATGTTAAGGACATACACTGTCAGGAGAGCTGTTCACATTGCACAGTATGATTGTGGCTTGGTTATCACTTCTGAAGAAAATAGTTGTTTCCACAGGGAAGAAGAAGTGTTCCAAAGGGTTGCACTTACTATGTATATATGCACATTGCTATTCTCTACAGAATCAGTTTCAAGCAGCAAGAATGCATGCCTCTAATAAGAAACTTGTGTTTAGCCAGGGCTACATTTACAGGGATACATTGAAATCTTGTAAGATAGAAGGGAGGTAGTGCCATACTACGCATGTTCGGGGAGCAGTTGATCCTATCAGCAGAGTAGGTTCAATATCTAGCGTTGGGTGGGTATCAACTTTTGAACAGACCAGCTGGTAATGGTAGTGAATCTTTTTGAAAAATTTCATACCAGCCCAGTAGCCTACTGGTATTATCCTTTTTGGAACTTTCATATGAGCTTGGTCCTGGTATTAGGATGCAAGGCTGATTTTTGGCTGGTATGTTGCAAGTATATACTTGATAATGAGATTGATATAGCCCTGGTATTAAATTGGTATTACCTCAAGTGCCTATCAGGTACTGGTATGAGATAATAATATGTGCCAATATGAGCCTGACCTGGTTGTAATATGTGCCAATACTGCCATGAAATGTGTGCCACTACCTAATGTTAAATGTCATTTTAATGTAATATATGCAAAATATGCACCACATACTGTACATTGTAATGAATGAAGGACATCAGAAAGTTTACCTCACACATGTGTCACAGGAAGAGATTTTTTGTGTGAAAAAAATCACATTACTTTGTATTGGTAATACCTTTTCAAGTTTGACCCCATTGTTTTTTAAATGCTGAATTATCTACAAATTACATGCTTCAATTGTTGAAAATTAAGGAATTTACTTGAATGTCAATCTCGGAATTTATGGTTGTGTACCTTGTATTTAGAGTCTATTTAATGGCTAGTTTATTTGAGGGCATGGGTGGAATTTGAAATTCAAATAGAATAATCTTATTGCTGAGAATATAAAATTGGGCCCTTGAGAATAAAAGGAATGCTCATGGGATGCAAACTGAATTTGTTTACTTGGTCTGAAAAAAGTAATTTTTATGTTTGTATCTTAATTTTGATTAAAAAAAGTTCAGTCATGAAACTTTGAGGAGTTGGTATATGGGTGATTTTGCATAATCTTTTGGAAGCTCGAAGAATTTATTGTGTGGCCATCCTTGGATAATTCTAAAAACAACTCATAACTATTTCATCATTTCCCAGTTTAACTACCTCATTTCTTAATAACTATCTTACTTCTTTCCCCTACCCACTGGTAGGGATATGAAAAAAGTTTTATTTCATTTTCAAGCTTAACTACCTCATTCTTTTATTAATAATTATTTCATTTAAAAAATAATAATTATCTCCCTCTTTTATTTTACCCACCATGAATATAGTGTTTAATGCAATTAAAATTAAAATTGATATAAATAATAAGGAAATATTGAAAACCAAATGGGAACATGATAAGAAAAAAAAGGTTGAACATCACTAGTAGTGTGCAACAAATGTGGAACCCAAGTCTAATTCATATTAAATTCATCACCACGAATTACACACAAGTTGTGTAAAGAAAAATTGTGCTAACAATGTTCAATAAATAACAAAGTGACATATCAATCTTTTTTCATGACAATTTTCAAATACTTTCTAGTATTCAAAATGTCATTTCTATAGCCATTTGAGCACTAGGTTGTATAAAATTCTAGTTGGCCTTCTCTTGAAACAATCCATCGTTCTTGCTTTTGTATGGGGAGTAAAGCCAAATTGGGTAAGCATTGTCACTTATCAATTTGTGAGGTATAAATGTCATTGTCCTTTTATCAATGTCAAATTACTTTTAAAAAAAAAACCTGATCATGGTTTCTTCCTACCCACTCTAACTCATAGTATCAAAATTTTCATTTCAATTGTACTACCCGTTGCAATCTAAAATCCCTTTCAACAATAGTAAGAAGTATGGTTCTTTGGAGGGGCAATGATCAATATGTGATTAGCATTAATGGTTTCAAGTATATAAAATATTCCATGGAGGGCCTCAACTTTTATTACAATAGTCTTCATTCTTGCTAGTGTTATCAAATTACAAGAGTTTTCATTCTTGGTAGTGTTGGCATTTTGAATATTTGCAATTTCAAAAAGATTCTAATTTTCACATAACATTCTTTAATAATAATGAAGGTTGTACCAATGGTTATTTTATAAATTTCATCACAAGGTAACAAAACATTTTCACTTCACAATCTTGAAAGTGTAATTGTAAGTTCAATTTGTATTGAAATAGATGCCTTCATTCTTGTATTTGTTTTATCAATTGCAAAAGTTACTATTTGACATAGATGCTTGAAAATAATCAAATTTAACCTCATACATTGCCAAATATTTTCTTGATAAAACAACCCATTCCATGAATCCCTTAGGTTTCTCATAACTCCACACCATTTTGTTTCTCAAACTTTTTTTCATGACAAAAAAAAATCATCCCCAATGCAATGTATTCTTCACTAATTAAGACAAGTTGTTGCAATGCCAAGATGCTAGTAATCACATGTTTTATGGCCATGACGAAAAACATCAACCATTAGAATGTGTGCCTTGTTTTTCCATGGTATAGGGTGAGGGTGTAACAAGTGAAAAGGCCCTCCTGTAAACCAAGCATAATACGAGGTAGGTCAGTGAATTATTAGTTGCCTATGATTAGGCGTAACTCCAATGTCTATTGCAATTCATTTAAGTTCTTGAATAAAGTGAAACTTTAACAAATGCCTACCAAATAATTAAGATTTCATTTTGAAAAAATAATTCAAAAGATATTTCATTTTCAATCAATTTTTTTTTGAGAAATGTAAAACTTGAAAATTTCAAACATTTTAAAAATGATATAATTTGTGTTGAAACCACCAAGGGACTATGATAGTGATTGAGGCTTGAAGAAATCATGCAATACTTTTCTTTCATTCAACAAGATTTTTTCTTGCACATTAGGTGCAATGATCAATTGCTTGTAATAATATTGATCAGATAAGGTCATGCAATCTATCATCATTGCCAAATATTTTTACTTTCACATAATATCAAATTTGGGCTCTGTGGTGCTACACATTACTAATGACAATTAGGTTTTTGAAGAAAAAATTTCATATGGTTATTTAATAATTTGTTATTATTTATGTCAATGTCAAATTTAATTTGAATTAATATAAATATCATGGACATGAAAAGACACCCATATACGAGTTCCTCAAAATTTCTCGTCATTGAAATTTAATTATAACTTAACATTTTTATTGCCAAAGTTGATTTTGAGAAATAAAATAATTATTTTTTGCACCTGAGTGCCAGACAGATAAAGTACTGGATGGTAGGATGTCATCCATGATCAATGAAAGATTTCCTATATCCCTTCAATTTTTAACAAACAAATCACAAGAATATGGATGACCCAAGGTTTGCGATCTAAGAATGCCTAAGAATGTATGATGGAATGTGCACCAAACCCTAAAAATCTTGCGCCCTTGCAAATGACTAATGTGCAGGAAGACGAGGTTGGGTTTGGAGGTGGAGTAAACCGGGGTGGGCGGGGGAAGGATGGGCTGGTCTGAGTTGGATATGGAAGAAGAAAAGCATACTACATATGAGGGAGGGGAGACGCTGCAACACACATACATACCTTCTCGCAAGTCAAGGGAGACGCAAGGAAGTAGACGCATCATCCATCTCTAACAGGTCTGCGCTTCCGTCATCTCCCCCTTTCGGTCTCCCAGATCGCCACCCTTGGTGTTGCGTTTCACAATCTCTCCGATTTCAAGCTTGTACTCCGCGACCGAAATTCATTCATACAAAGAAATTGCTTCTTTGCCGGCCACAACTAGCCTACTAAAAGCTAGCTATAGATCAGATCCATGGAGCGCGTTGAAACAAAAACCAATGCGGCACTTAAAAACAAATCCCGAACCGAGGGGCTGCCGCCGTAAGTCGCTCATATTCTACTTCATCCCTTCCCAATTGGAAACCCGCTGCATATTACACGTGCAATGAAATGTATGACCCATCTCTACTTACCCGAAAAAACCCAGATCAATTTGATACGAATAACATCTCTGTACCCCAAATCAGAGATCAGATCAGAGAGCAGTTTTCTCCCAACAATTTTGTATTGCTACCGGATGAGTTTCATGGGAAACTGGATGCCAGGTTATTTACACACCTGTTTAGTTATTCCTCTTCTCAGGTAGATATTTCGAACATACTTTCCTTTCTCACCATTCTGTAATGCGCCGAGGATGCGCCAATAATAAACATACTCACGGAGATCAAAACTTCCTCTCTGCATTGCAATCGTGCAAAACGCAAACACTAACAAGAAAGGTACTTTCTTGTTCTCGAGAAGAGCGTGAAGATCGTTGAGGAGTGTAAGTGCTTCACGGTTACCCGACACGAACCGGTGACCGCCCGGCCGACATTCTCTATCCATCCTCCACGTGTTAATAAATGTACACCTGGCAAAGACAAATGTGCAGCCCCCATGTGGCAGCCTCGTGCATACATAGGAACGGTCGCTTTTGCCAGATCGATGGGGAAAGCGACGCGTAGGACCGGTATTGCGTGCCACATCAGCGGCTAACGCGACGTGTCACTATGGGCACTGTTCACACCTTTAAATTCTTCAAAGCAAGGTATCGGCCCGGGAATCCAGGGGCCAAAAGTCCCAAAAGCGGACAGGAGCTGTCCACACGTACTTACTTCACTATTGGCAACTTAAATAATAATAATATCATGCAAAAAAAACTACCCATATATTTGAAAAAAAGTAATAAAATAATTCGATGTCACCGTGGCGGCGTGGACCCCAGAGGTCCAAGCTACAACAACACCACCCAAAAACAAATTCAATAAATTCCATGTTGTAAAAACTCTTCCAAATTCCAATAATCGTTTTTCCTTCCCTCACTTAATGTTTTCTATTAATTGATATATACCAGAAAATTATATATTTAAAATATTAAGTATATTCATGATATATTTTGAACAACTACTTACTAGTAACTACTTAGAAGGTAGTACTAATATGTTAGTAATTTCAAATATTTATTAGTAGTAGGTTTAATGTTAAGCCTATTAAAATTATATTTCCTTATTTCTTGTTTTGTTTTGTTTTTTTTTCCAATTCTGAGATTTATTTGTTTGTTAATTATTTGAGGTTCCATTCTACCGCGCACTTGTTAAGTCGCCAGCGAGCCCCGAGTTTTCGAGCGAGTCCCGAGTTTCGCGTGTGCACTTCGCGCTGAATAAAAACTCCCCGTCGCAATAAAGCGACACTTGCATCGCGCATCGCACCAAAATCCGAGCTCCAAGTTCCACTGATTCTTCCCGCTGTCAGTAAATTGCTGCAGCGGCGGCGGCAGTAGGTAGTCTGCGCTTTCTCTCTCTCCAGAAACTCTTGATTCACCCCGAGGTCCATCCATCTCTCTTTCAAAAGCAGCTGGTCCATCGTCGCTTGCAAACGATTGGAATAATTTCTTCCTCGTCACATATACATCAATTTTTTGTTTTTCGCGGGCGGAATTGTTGGCGCCACAAGGTGTGCTATATACGACGTCCGAGAGAACACAACAACGCCGTAAGATTGACTACACTTTTTCCCTCAAGTTTGAAGAATTTCCTCACCCGTCTTTCATTGTGTGACTCGTCGTCAAATTGGAGGCGGATTCTGGTTCTTGCATTCGTTGCATTTGAAATTTTTTGAGAAGTTCTCAATTGTGTGTGTGCTCGTGATCATTAGAGAGGCAGATTGTAGAGGTGGGGGACTTTGCCTTGATCACCCAAGTGTTTCTTTGATCGGTTGCAAGTTTGCAACTGGCAACGAGAATCCATAGCTGCAGTAACTGAATTTCCTCGTGTGAAGTCTGCTGCAGATTCTTTTCCTCGACTTGCTGCATTTGGTATTGATGAATCATCAGAGGTTTCTGGTGCTGCATCTCGGCTTCGCTGTATGTGTGTGTGTGTATGTTTCTGAGAGAGAGAGAGAGAGAGAGAGAGAGAGAGAGAGAGAGAGTGTGTGTGTGTGTGTGTGTGTGTGTGTGTGTGAGGGGGTGGGGAATGCGTGGGGATTGCAATGTGATTCTGACATGGAGATGTATGGGAGAATGCAGTCAGAATGTCGAAGACTTTGGATATCTATGGTGAAGAAACGGGGACGAAGGATCAGCTGGTTACTCCCTGGAATCACCAGATTGCAAGGTAAACTGCATTGAGTCTCTTTACAACTTCGTATCTGGTGCAATTCGAATACAAAATTTTCTGTCGGTTTCTAGAGTCTAGCTGAACGATCCGAAGGATTTGTTTGTCTCCAAGTTCCGTGGAGGGAGGGAGTTCGATCGATCGGTGTCGGAGATGGAATTCTTTTTTCACGATGTACTCATGTGGGGTACCTACTACGTGTATTGCAGTGGCGTCGAGCTTTTGAGGAACCCTCGGTACAACAAAGGTCTGGCCTTTACGGCAGAGGAGCGCCAGGCTCATTACTTACGCGGGCTGCTTCCCCCTGCCATCGAAACCCAAGACATTCAAGTAAGTAAAACAAGCAAAAAACCTGCTTCTTCCAAGTTCCTCCTTTCCACCAAGTTTTACTCTCTGGACAACAGGACTCCAGGGATCTCCTGTTACCATGGCAAAAAACCTGTAGTACATCGACCTGTAATTTGCTATGTCTTTGGAGCTTCTTCATACTGTGGTGGTGGTGGGGATGGTGGTTGCAGGTGAAACGGATTATGCGAAATGTGCGACAATATGCAGAGCCTCTTCAAAAGTATGAAGCTCTGATGGACCTTCAGGTGAATCTCTTGCCATCTCTCCTCTTCTGGACGTCCCAGCTTCGATTCCCTTTCTCTATCCTTGGAGAATAACACTGGAGCTCTGCAACTCTGTGTCTGTGTTTCTGTCTCTGTCTGTGGTTCTCAAAATCTGTGTGTCCGCTTTAGATCCTAGAGGAATACTGGGGAATGACTGTCTTGGAATGGCAGGAAAGGAACGAGAGACTGTTCTACAAGGTGCTGATCGAGAATGTGGAGGAGCTTTTGCCAATTGTTTATACACCAATCGAGGGTGATGCGTGTGAGGAATATGGGGAGATCTTTCATCGCTCTGGTGGTCTCTTCATAAGCCTGAATGACAAGTATGTGGCATTCATTGCACACCCACCCACCCTGCGATTCACACACACAAACACTCTTTGATTTTGCACCTTCATGAACTAGCGAGCAAGTGAGTTTTTGTAGACATTTTTCCATTTCCATTATAAATGGAACTCTTTCTTTTACCACCAAGCTTTGACAAAACAAAATCCTTTGCAGGGGACATATCTTAGACTGTCTGAAGAACTGGCCTGAAAAGAATGTGGAAGCTATTGTGGTGACTGATGGTGGTCGCATTTTGGGACTGGGTGATCTTGGATGCCAGGTTCATCTTCTTTCTAAAAATCTCCAAATCCCCTCTCTCCCCTTACCCTCCTCCTCTTCCCAAATTGATCATGCTTGCTCAAAAGCTGCCATCATGAGAAGCTTCAAGCTGCCTAGTTTTCAAATCTGTTTTCTTCTTTGTTTCACTAAAACAGAAAGTGAAGACTTCTAACTCCTTGAATCTAAATCCATTTTTTGCAGGGAATGGGCATACCGGTAGGGAAACTGGCACTCTACACAGCCCTGGGTGGTGTTCGACCCTCAACAGTAAGTCATGTGCTCCTCACTCCAAACTTCTTCAAGAGCTCCAAACTTTTCCACATTTTTGGCTGGTTGATTGGTTGAGCTCCAAACCTTTCCACATTCTTGGCAGGTTGACTGAGTTAACTCCAAACTTTTCCCACTTCTGTTGTTGTTGATTGATGCCTATGACACTAAGATTGTAAGCGACACTTTTGTGTTTGTGTTTTTTTTCTGGTTGCATAATAGACACTGCCAATTCAACTTGATGTGGGTACCAATAACCAAGCTCTTCTTGATGATCCTTTCTACATTGGGTTGCGCCAGAAACGAGTCACTGGACAAGTATGTTATATACATTCGCCTCATCCTTACATCGTCATGTTACCTTCAAATTGTTATCCAGATTCCTCTGCAATTTCAAGGACACATACACAGACACACATACATTCATCATCCTTAGACCTACAATTCTTGCTCAATTTGGCAATAGCTTTGCATTTTCCAGAACAAAAAATCTAATTTGCAAAATTTCTGGTCCCCAAAATCCAACTCATATGAACCTGAGCTATTTCTTGACTGCCATGTTGGGCCCACAGGAATATGATGATTTCATTGAGGAGTTTATGACAGCTGTGAAGCAAGCTTATGGAGAGAAAATACTTGTTCAGGTACATTTCTACATACATTAATTTCCTTTGACAAAACAAGCAAAGTGAAATTGTAAGGATCATGGAGGCTTTATTTGTGTACAGCTAGTTTGAAAGCTTGGGGGCCGGGTGGGTTTGTGATTACAGTTTGAGGATTTTGCAAACCAAAACGCATTCCGATTTCTTGCTAAATACAGTAAAACACACCTTGTGTTCAACGATGACATCCAGGTGCATGCATACCTCTTCTCCCTCTTCTGCAATGGTTCCATACCTGTTTTTAGGATGGGTTGAAATTGTGTTTTGAAGGAATTTGAACTTTGGGATGATTTTGGTCTGTTGATTTGATTTGAGACAAACATCATGATGGTGAAGGGTGACCTCTTTGAAAAGGAATGGGATACCGAGAGAACTCTTGCCTGGAGAAAGAGATCTGAAGGTATGGCTTGGTCGGGATTCTTTTTGTACGCAGGGGACAGCATCTGTGACACTAGCAGGTGTCTTGGCTGCATTGCCCATCACTGGAGGCACTCTTGCTGATCATAAGTTCCTCTTCTTTGGTGCAGGCGAAGCAAGTTCTCTTCTCCCTTTCTCTCACCATTAGTATCCTCCAAAGGTTTCCTGGCAAGGACAGAAGTTTTGAGGCACAGTTATTAATTGTACAATGGAAAACAACCTTACTGTTTGCAAACTGCATAGGCAATCTCCATTTTCCTTTGTCCTCATAAGAATCAGTGAATGCATCTTTTTAACTGTGGAGATATTTACTTTCTTGCAGGCTGGAACAGGTATTGCGGATTTGATTGCCATGGAGATCACTAAGCATGTCTGTGCTCCAAACCATGTTCCCAAATCCTTTTTCTTTAAAATGATAAATCTCTGAAGGGAAATGAGGAGAAGGGTCATTCACCTGGCACTTCTTCAGAGATTTGATGGGTCTCTATGCTTCCTTTCTCTCATGTGGCTGAAGCCAATCCCATACATGCCACAAACTACCTTAGAAGATAGAGCTGGTCCAAGCAATAGTAGCTCAATCAATGTTTTTTCTTCTGCTGATTCTACAGGGAAAAATTTCTTTGGATGAAGCAAGGAGGAAAACCTGGCTTTTTGATACTGAGGTGAATGCTGACTTCATCTCATCTTTTACAGGATCTCCAGTTGTGCATTGAATACGTTTTTCTCTGTTGCTGGCCTGTTGTCTCTTGCTATCAAGGGAGTAATTTCGTGCTGGTGCATTTGTCTTGGCAGGGATTAGTGACAAAGTCACGCCATGGCTCTTTGTATGACTACAAAAAACCATTTGCTCATGACCATGAGCATATCAAAGACCTGGTTTCTGCAATCAAGGTTAGTGTCCTGCTTAGTTCATCAAGCTCTTAAAGATATATATTTATATATATTTGCTGGGTCTTCTGGTTGCTCAATGTGTTGGCATGTTGAGCAGAAGTTAAAGCCAACTGTTTTAATTGGGACATCAACTCAAGGAGGCTCATTCACAAAGGAGGTGCTTGAAGCAATGGCTGAAAATCACAAGGTAAACCATCCTCAGTTTTTCCTCCATTTGAAGGTGGTTTGTAAATACACATCAGTTTCTCCTTGCTGTGATGGAAGAATGTGACTGTTATAAGGAGGTTCAATGATTGTGCAGTTTGCTCTGTACTTCTTGTTTCATCATTGTCTAGAGAGAACTTTGTGTGAGTGTGTGATTGATCTTGTACATTGAAATGACCGGGGTTGGGGAATGGTTGGCAGTCGCCCATTATCATGGCACTCTCAAATCCAACAAAGAAAGCAGAGTGCACAGCAGAAGATTGTTACAAGTACACCAAGGTATCCATTCCCATTTTTCCCTCTTGCTCAAATTAATCCTTTTACACGAGCTCTTTCTAAGCTCTGCTTTTGGCCTCCAGGATAGCTGGGATTTGTGACTTTGTCAACAGATGATCAATGTTGTGCTGTGTGCAGGGGAGAGCGCTGTTTGCATCTGGTAGTCCTTTTCCACCTGTTACATATGATGGAAAGAAATATGTCATTGGTGAGGTAAATGTCACACAGCACTGATTTTTTAGTCTGGCTTGTTTGAACTGAAACTATGGAACTCCCCTGATTCATTTGCAGCTTGAGTTGTTTGTATCTAGAAAAAGAAAAATGGTTGAACAATACTTCACTTGTTCCATGAATGTCTTTGGAATTTATCCCACATGTTGCTGCAAAATTATAACTTGCAAACTCAGGATGTTGGAAAATCACAGGTCAATTATGAAACATCCCTATTAAGTCATTGCACTGTATGTGTACTTCAAGAATTGGCATCATTAGTATGGTACCTGGAGAATTGATATTGGCTTGATATGGGCATCATTCATCATTATGGATGTGCACCTCTGTATGTCTTGTTGATTCAATTCGATTCTGTTCTGTATTTGCTTGTCATGCAGGCTAACAACTGTTACATATTCCCGGGCGTAGCACATGGTTGTATCATTTCAGGAGCCATCCGGGTTGATGCTGAGATGTTTTTGAAAGCTGGTATGCAATCCATAATCTTTCTTTTCTCACAGTAGCTTCCAATGTTTGTAGACGATGACAGTATCTTTGACTTGGTATCAAATTTTCTCCCTTGCCATGATATAAACATTTTTGCTGCATTGAATGGCTGGGGATGCAACTGCAGCTGAGACATTAGCTGAATTTGTTACCAAGGAGGATCTGGAGAGGAAGCAACTGTACCCAGCCTTCCCCAACATTCGCAATATCTCAGCAAAAATTGCTGCTAGTGTGGCTGCTGCAGCATACGATCTGGGTAAACAAATCATAACTTTTGCTCTGCAAGATTATAATACCAAAACAAGTCATACTATCAAATGCAGGGTGTGCACATGAGTTCTGTGAGTATTATATACTTTTACACATTGCTTGTATCTTCAGCGAAGAAACAATGTAGCAAAGTTTATTTGTTCCTAGGAATTGCTAGTGATGTAGAATCAGCTTTGTATTCTGGTTAGATCAATGTCAAAACTTTGATGTGAAATGACAGAGGAAGGTTGTGTGTGCAGGTTTGGCTTCAAAAATACCTAAACCCAAGGATCTTTTGGGACTTGCAACCAGCAGCATGTACAGTCCTTCATACCGTTACTATCGTTGAAGCAACAAGGGCAAACTTCACACAATATCTCCTCCACCAATACAAAGCACTGCGAGTTGAAACTGGATAAAACTGCTCCTGCAACATACACAATATATACATTAGATTATATAGTTTTCAGTCAGGGTTACAGATCATCATAAAATTCTAGCAAGATAGACATGGAACGCATATCTCATGTCTGTCTAGAATAATGTTGCACAGCAATTTCAAAAGCTCACATCCATTGACACTAAAAAATGAAATTGAGTTCTTGTTGAAGCTAATGAAGAATTTATAACGAATGAAGAATTTATAACGTGGATGTGCTGAAATCCTGGTGTAAAGGATTAGTTGTATTTGTTCCCAAAGGCAGTATCATAAAAAATCAAGGGTTTCAACGATATGGGTTTTGAGTTTTCTGTTGTCAATAAAAACATTTGCTACAGTTTTGCATGGACATTGTGGAAAGGCTAGAACCATATCAATAAAGTCATTCATATGAGATTGCAAAAAAATCTCCAAAACAACATTTTGAAGATAATATGACAATAAGGATAGTCAATACCTTATGAGAAGTGCTCAGCGGCAGACAATCACCTTCATCATGCATAGCAATCATAAGCTGCCAGACTACCCACTAACTTCATCAGCTCTGAATGATGGGTCTTACATAAGCATATAATAATCAGCCCAAATTTTCAAGCAAACCATTTTACAAAAATGTATGTACTCAGTTTCTATTACATGGCCAGAAGCAACAGGAAGAGTTAATTGTGATCTTGGCTAACACTCTAGAAACATATGTACTAACAGAACCATGTACACGTCCTGCTATTGGGTAGATGAACTCAGTTATTGCATAAGCACTTCACTAAATGTTATGTCAATTGTACTTTGTTAAAGAGACTTGAGCAAGATTTCAGAGACTTGCTCATGTCACCAACCCTTAAACCCCCTTCCCTCCTCAAATGATTCTATTAAACTGCAGTTCTTTTCATCATCTAGTCTCTTCATTTTGAAATTGGGCTTTCACTAAGTTCATCCACAGTATTCATGCAAACAAACCCTTGGAAACAAATGATGATGTGCATTGGAAAACTCCATTGACACCAAAATTTACTACAAAATGTCTTCCACTCTCAAAAAGTTGTCTTGGATCTTCTGTGGGTCCTGACCAACTCATCCTAATTAGCCTATAATTAGTTCAATAAATTTTTGAAAACTCCCATTCTGGCCTCCCAATGGCACCTCTGAATCATACTCTAGCATATCAGCTTGGACTCATAACCTGCCATCTCTACATGAAGAATCCTATTGACGTCTGCAAATGTATACTGTACACCTGGAATGAAGATTGTAACACATTTGGTGAGAGGTGGTATAGGATGAAGAACCCATATATTACTGTAGGCTCAAATTGGTGTTGCCCATAGGCTCTTACAATCACGTTATCATTGAAGAACTCAACAGGAGAAATAATGCCTGGCTAGTTTGGGAATGTGGAGATTCCCAAACTACCTCTGCATAGTTTCTCTAATTATTCTCATTGTTTTCTGAGTGGTGGTTCTATTTAAAAATGAGTAAACAAACAACTGATTGTGTCCAGTGTTAAGTATAGTGATCGTGATTCTTTGAGTGTGGGATGATTGATGCATAACCTCAATCAAACAGAGAGCAGATTGGACACTTTACCATAATGATGTCAGTGAGGCTTCAAGTGAATCATCCCTTACTGGGAGCCCTTCAATCTTGTGAGGAAGGACAGGAATTAGGGTCAGATGCTCTCTTCTTTCTGTGCTCTCATGAGAGCTCTGTCACACAATGCACCTGTGCACACACACACTCTCTCTCCTGATTAGATGCTGCATTGTTTCAAGTTTTAAACATGCACAGATGACATCAGGTAACATCACTATATTTGCAACCTCTTCTACATAATGGGATCCTTCCCGACTACTATTATTAGCACATGGGATTCTTCAATATTTAGCAGTAACATATGGAAATCAGTCAAGCTGGAAATCACCCCAAAGTTGAACTTGTTGCCTACAAGATTATTTCACAGCACACAAGTGCAACTGTGGAGTAAAACCACTCGATGATTCCAACTAGATTAGACCCAAAAAAGAAAAGAAACACCAACATATTTTCAAACACAACAACATCCAGTTTGTCAAATGTCCACTGTTCACTCAGCCAATAAGCAGAATTTAAGAAATCTGCAATCAATCTACTCCTTGAGCCCACTGAATCGGATGTACCTGGATTGTGCTAGTCTTGATTCTCAATCAATTAGAGACATTTTGTATTATGCTTCTGTCCTTGTTCCTTTTTATCAATTTCATTTTGCATTCTTGTTCACCCACGTAATCATATCACAAGGGTTCCACAGTCCACCCTTGTCTTTGGTGACTTTTTGCAACATGGTTAGTTTTTAAAAGGAAACTATTAAAGAGTCAGTGATTTTGGTTTGAGGGGGGTTAAGTCTTTCACCCCACTTCCACTTGTTTCAGTATCCAAGAATGCCTGCACATGGAGCTTGCTAGACTCTTGATTTGCACCTGCTTAACATTTTGACTTATTGTCTCTAGATCGGCATAGAAAATGAATATTCTGTGGCAAATTTTTGTACAGAAAAAAGTTGCCAAATTTTTGAGAAAATAATCCTTTTTGAGAAAATTTCACATGTTGACATGGGACAGATTTTCGCCAGTTTTCTATAGTTTGGACAGTTTTTTCAAAACATGTCACCAATCAATGCTAAATCTCTTTGAGGAGAATCACTAATGATGCTACATCAAAAAACTGAAAAAACACTGGTTGAAATTAGTAGAAAATTGCAAAATCCAGCTGTCAAGGGGCCTTACAGGTGAAAGTACCCCCTAAACAGGGACTTCTTGACATGGACTATGGTCATTAGCTCACTGGATTTGATGCCCATGAGATGCCCACAAGTTACAATTCTCTGAGTGTTGGGAATGCCAACACTTGTCACTCCAAGGATAACTCCTGTGTCACAAAAAAACTTCCCTTTTGTTCCAACAATCCACAAATGGTTTGCTAATGCACTACTACTTCCTATGCAGGTAACTGGAGCCTCTCACTGTTCTTCCAGCTGCACCATGAACACCAAACAAATCAGAATTGTTGAGCATACTCTAACCATACAGATGGAAAACTCTCATCCTACAGGAGCAGCTCCAACTCAGTCTCCCCATGAACTAGCTTTGACACCTGAAACCTTAAAAGAACTGTGGAGAGCAGGACAGCAGTAACTGAACTTGGACTGCACACAACCACAGATGTCTATGAAACTGTAGAGAAATCTCCAGTACAACAACTTGAAAATAACATGACAATGAATGCAGTCATGACCTTCTGAGAGTCGCTCACAAAGTGTCAGACCGTCACAAATAGCACTCACAAGCTGCCATGACTACTAGCTCACTTCATCAGCTTCCAACAGTGGGAGTAAATAAGTATATGAAAATCAGACAACTACACAACTAGAGACCACAAATTTGAAGAATGCTTGAGCAAACCTTTTAAAATAGTAGTAGAAGAAATCTGCATACAAAGCTGTCTGCACAATCCCTGCAATCCAAGCTGCAGGTTCGAAACCACATTCAGTCAGAGCAATGTCAGTTATAGACAATGGAAGTCCCACCATCTTGGGGTACACTTGCCAGTTTTCAGAAAATTTGCCACCATTTCTATCAAGCCCAGTTTTGCAATTGAGAATGAATCCTCTGGACTGTCATGTTGCCAATACTAGTAATGCAAGAATGTTTTAACTGCTCCCAATTTGGCAACACAATTCAATCAGCTCTTCGAACTAACATGGTAGTGGTCTTCAAAGTCTCCAAGAACCATCCACTTATCATGGAGATTTCATGTGTCAAGCAGCATAAAACAGTTCCATACTTCATACGTCCCATCAGTTGCAAAACTAATGTGCACAAAAGTTGCTTAAAGAGCTGAGATATCATGACTTACTTATCCACTGCCGGTACTGATTCTCTGTCAAGTAACGGTAAACCCAGTTGAGCAGATAAAGACTTCGATATGCCCTGCCACAAAAGGAAGACAATCCAAAAACCAGCACTCAGTGCAAAGCATTGTATCACCTTAACCAACAGCTGGTTTCAGAAAATGCTAGCAAATAGTTCTGTCAACCACAGCACATATGAAGAAGAATAAGTACATCTATGGCTTTGTTAAATGCATCTGCAAGTCTAGTGGTACAGTTCAAAAACGTACGCACACTCATGAACAGATTATACACATGAGATTGCAAAGAGAACTCAATGATAACACTTTGAAGTTAACTGCTATGTCAGATTGAGCTAGACCAAAACAAACAGGACAAGATTTCAGTGCAGTAGTCATAACCTTGTGAGTGTCACTCACAAAAGTATAAGACCATCATTATTTTCACAATGAAGAGTATTAACTAGCTGCTATATTACTCTCCCCACTGACCTCATCAGCTCCCAATAGCACAGTGTAGATAAACTCATACACATGAAATTGCAGAGAAATCTCCACAAGAACAATTTTAAACATAGTACAACATTGAGTGCAGTCATAACCTTATTAGTGTCACTCACAAAAGTATAAGACCATCACCTGCTTCATCACTAATAGCAGTGACAAGCTACCATGACTACCCACTGACTTTATCAGCTCCCAATGGTGGGGTTTAGATAAAACTGAAGAAAGTCATGAACAGATCAATACAACATACCCAAGAAGGAACACATAATTCCCGGTAAGATTGTCAACATTCCTGGTTTTCTGTAGCAGCACCAACTGCGGCACGATTGCAACTGCCTCTAGATACACTGAGAAAGTCCACAGTACCTTGGTTTTCCCCCACCAACAAATCCAAGCAGAAACAGCAACTTAGAATCCCAGCAACTCCATATTTCAAGCCATATCACAGTCAGTGTGTCTGTGTGTGTCTGTCTCATGGAATGGATAGGGCATATAAGAGTCCTAAACAGCCAAGAACACCTGAGGAGAGAAGAACATGATGAAGAAGACAGAAAACAAAATTCAATCTAGAATTGCCCAAGCTGTTGTTGAAGCTTTGGAAACAAAAGTGCTGATCAAATTATATCACTTCTCTCAGCAATGCTTTCCATGGATTCTCTGGAAATGGATGCCCTTTCAGTTTTGGTGGATGTATAGATCTTTTAAGCAATTCCATTTTGTAAATGATCTATAGAAGGAGATGATTCCATTTCTTTTGCCCTTTCATTTTGGTGGATCTGTGAGCAGAACTTGCTTACCTCACGAATTGTGAACTTGTGGTTGATCAGCAGAGCAAGCAAGAAACATGGCAAAAGCAGGATGTAATACTTGAAAGTATCATGCTCCCTGTCATATGTTCGCCGCACCACCTTATGGTACCTCATGTACCACACAATGGAGAAGGAGGTAGCAAGGAAGATGAGTTTCATGGCCATATTGTAGAAGGAGAGTGCAATTGCAGCATGTTGCACATGAAAGAGATCAAGATAGCGTGTTGCAAATACAATGGCATAAAGCTCTTGTGTCTTCAGTGAGATCCCTGATTTCACACATCACCACCATAAGCAGTAGCAGCACAACAACAACAACAACAACAAGGGTTATGGTCCCAGAAAAAGAGATCCTGAGACAAGTGCTTGGTGGCGGCAGTCAGCTGGAAACAACAAAGATTGCTGACAGAGAAAGAGAGACTCCACAGCAGAGGCAAGAAGAAAAACGTGCCATAAAAGACGACGAAGAAGCTCTGACCAAGAATATGTTTCCGAGAACCTCAAGATAGAAAAACAGACTCAAAACTATCTCCCACAATGCAGGAATGCACTGCGAAGATCTATCGGCGGAGTATAAGGTAAGAATCTCTGTACCAGCACACGATTTGATGCTGTGTATCTTGAGAAGTAGCACGATAATGCTCATCAGGTGCGTCATATCTCCGGCTAGCCTGAAGATATTCATCATCTTCGACAATTCTAGCTACACCAAGCTCCAGCCTCGACTTTGATTCTACGCCGACTACCGCAGAATATCTGGCCTTCTACAGCGGCTGATTTCCAAGTCTCTCTCCTCCCACCTTCTTCTTTCTTCTTCTTCTTCTTCCTGGTCCGTTTCTGTCCTTCTGATGACGAAAATGCACTGCAGCCAAACCCTAGACGAAGCACGCAAGGTTGGACCCCAATCTTCTTCTCGACTCCGACTGCGTACTTCGTGGATTGTAACACCCGTCCTGTAACAAATCCCTTATACCCTACTGGAGAATCATCGCTGCACACACCACCACCGAAAGCGAGCGATTTGCAAGAGCAACGGTAGAAATTAGTAGTAGTAGCAATGCGGAAGAAGATCATGCGCAGGAAGAGCGATCGCGAAAGATTAAAAACAACAGAAGGGAAACAACAACTCTTTGTCAAGATCCTCTTCCCCAAACATGCATACAACAAAAGTTTTTACTGCCGTCAGGCATAGAATCCGAGGTCAAGCGCCACAGGAAAAAAAGCATATACCCCCATCGCCCACGATTGCAGTGAGCTATGCAGACAAGTGGTGGGGCCTGCCTGCCGTGCTCAGGTCTGGCAACAATTGGGTAGCTAAGAAATCCAACACGTGCGGGTTATTCTGGGATACCATGATCGTGTCGTGTCGCGGCGTCGCTTCTCTCGCTCTCTCTCTCTCTCGATCTTCATCAAGAAAATCCTCGAGAAATCTTCTGGTGCGGACGCACACGAATTTTACCAAGCTACTTTTTTTTTTTTCTTTTTTGGTGTGTGAGTGTGATTGGAGGCAACAACAGTTGCAAGTCTCTCTTCTGCGATTCCAGTTTTGTAGATTCGAAGAGCAATCGAGCTCAAACCATCTCTAGCACAACATGCAACTGCTGTTAGGCGGCGTTCCACCATAGCTTGTGACCCACACTCGAGCTTTGTAGGAAGCTTTAGTTCTAGTGGTACCTGGCTGCAACTTCAGGGATGCAACCTCAGGATACAGCCCCAGAGACCAAAGAGGCAATGAAGATTGTAAGAGGAAGAATGGTAGGAACAAGGCTTCAGGAAGAAGAAGAAGTCAAGAAGGGGCTATGAAAGTGAGACGTCACAATGCAGCAAGCAAGCAAGCAAGCAAGCTCTCTTGCAAGTGCTAGAGTCCATTGCTCTGGAAGAACCAAAGTGTGTGTTTCTCTTACTCCTTGCAACCTCCTCCTCCTAGTGTCATCATTTCTGCACAAGTTTTGTTTCTCTGTAATGTCCACAATGAAAGTTCCAGAGTGCTGGATAATTTTTCCCACCATACAATCCAAGAATATGTAGGGACGATCTGGGAATTAACACGGGAACTGACAAGAAATCACATCATCACCATGATTCAAGCAACTCCTCTTTGCAACAGACACCAATCTCTGCATCACAGATACAGAGACTGGCAAACTGGTGATGGATTCGTCATGATGTTCACAGATTGCACAAGGTGATTCTTCTTCATGATGTCCTTAGATTGCACAACGACTTCACAAGGTGCCTCTTCACGATGTTCACAAATTTGCACAAGGATTGCACAAGGTGATTCTTCTTCACGATATCCATAGATTGCACAAGCATTGCACAAGGTGCTTCCTCATGATGTCCATCGGTTGCACAAGGATTTCACATGGTCATTCTTCATGATGTGCATAGATTGCGCAAGGTAAGACGAGGAGGGAGGACATTTGGTACAAAAAACCCAACACCGCAAGCTATGAAACAGATAAATGGAATCTGTGTTGACCAAGAACACATCGCCAGATCCTTGAAAATAACCTTTTTGTTTCACGGAACAATTGTGGAGTTCAAAATCAATAAAAGCTGCAACTTCATGCAACTTTTGTAGTTGCGACTTTTGTTCTGAAGCACAATTTCATGGAGACTTGCTGCTGCACTCCACCAGAACGCTGTATGAATTAGGAGAGCTCTCCTGTATGGAGAGTGTTTGGAGAAGCTCATGTCATGTCCAATTCATTGGCATCTTTATAGAAAGTTGTTTGCTCACAGAACACTCAATTAAGTGTTTGGATGCTTGGCCATGTATTCAATGCTGTCATTATTGGCTGCTAGATTGCTGCTCAGCATGTGAAGGAGAGTCCTCAGGATACATGTGATGGTGCAGGGTAGAGAGACTTGGAGCTTGGCTCAGACCAAGACATATAACAGATGGGGAGTCAACAACTCAGTACATGGCAAAAAATGATGCAAGGGTTTCTGCAAAAGACACAGCTTATGATTCATGGGCAGGAATGGTGAACAAGTCTCAAGGCTGGAAAAGAAGATGCAGCAGGATTGGGAATCATTGTGCAAAATAGGTTGTAAAACACAGCAGAGGGCTATGGAAGCTCACAAAGCACCACTAGAGTTCCAATTGCTCATTTCATGGATCTGAAAACACTCACCAGATTCAACATCTCCAACTAAGAAATCTTGGGAGTAGAAATTGTAACCATTAAAAAACGGAAGTCACCAGCATACACCATCTGTGCAAAACTCAAATGAACTCCAATGGATGTATTTCTTTAAAACTCACCATTTCATAGGGAAACTGGAGAGGTTCTCAAAGATTTGTGGAAACTGGTACTCGCAGCAAATGGCAGACAGGCTACTAGTGTCATCCATAGCTTCAAGAACAGTTAAATTTAGTGATTTTTTATGTTGAGTTTGTGATAGATGTGCCATATTAGTGCTAATTGTACACAACTAGAAGGCCAACAAATTGCATGACTGAGCCTCATCCTGTTCAGTTCATGCAGTGAAATTCAGCACTGTTGCAACCAAAACAGCCCAAAACTGAATGCAAAACTAAATGCAAAGGAAAGCTTACAATGGATGGAAGTCAAACCACCTCCTTCAGAAAAGGAAATATGCTTTCTCTAAGAAGTAGAGCACTTTGATCAACATTTTCCTACTTTGCTCACAAAAATTTATAATTAGGACTAATAGCCAGTGCCAGGGGGCACTGGCTGTGGAGGAGCCTGCCTGCCCCAGCCATTGCCCCCATACCGACCGCCTCGTCCTCCTCCCCCTCTTCCTCGTTCCCAACTTCCTCGTCCCCCTCCCCCTCTCCCTTGCTCCCAGCCTCCCCCTTCAGACCACACAAAAATAAGGGTCAATGGTCCAAGCCAAAAGTGCACTACAGTGGAAAATGAACTTGAATTGCCTGCTGACCTTCACTTGACAAAAAGACTCCAAGGTCCCACTGCACTTGAAATAGGTGAGAATCCCTGGATCTATCACTAGAGTGAGAGATTTATACAATAGTACAGCACTCACAATGAGATCTCTTACTAATGTTGCACAAAAAACCAGTGCATTAGAGGTGATACCTGGAGATGAATCCAGTTGATCCCATCCTCCAGATGCCTTGTCCCCACCTCCACTGGCAACAGGTGAGAGTTCTCCCCAACCATCCCCTTCATTTGATTCTGCAGGCACATCCCAGCCAGAATTGGAACTTGTTTTCTTCGGCGATACGTCAGATTCTTTGCCCCATGCATCACCAGTTGAAGCAGGTGGCTGGACTTTTTTACCCCAGTCACTGGCCTCAGGTTCAGAATCCTTGCCCTGATTCCAGGCTCCTGTGCTGCTGGGTGCTGGTGGCTCAATCTCACCCCTAGATACACCAGGAGCAGCAGGTTCCAGGGACCCCCAGTCACCACGAGGGGTGTCCACTTTTGAAGACCCCCGGTTCCTGTCATCTGTCACATGACATACAGACAATCTCACATGAAAATTTGTCCAGTACACAGGTCTGTGTGGATTGTGAGCAAGTATGCTTCATGATGCATATGACTTACTATAAATTTTGGGCAAACTCTTCCCCCTTAACCAAAGCAAGCTCCCATGCATCATAAGACTGTAACCAACTCAACTCAAGAAAATAGAAATTTAGTCTCAGGTCCACCAAGATCTCATACATACCTGCAGCTGCTTGTCCCTGAGCTCCAGATGCATAATCACCAGATGGTCCAGAACCTCCCCAGTTACCCCCAGCATCCCCACCACGTGCTGCAGTAGTACCACCCCCAGTCCATGCAGTACGTGCAGGAGTTGAGGATGCTGCCTGTGCATCCTGGCCCCAATTGTTGCCACTGGGATTTCCTACACCTGACCCTGCTTGATCCCAGCGTCCTTGGTCTCCACCTCCACCACTATCCCGTCTTTGATTCCACCCTGCTCCCCCTTGTCCACTGCCACCTGACCCATTCTCCCAACCACCACGGGAAGCAGCTGGGGCATTGTTCCACCCACCTCCAGTACCACTTTCCCACCCACTCCTAACCCCCTCAGTGCTGTTGCTTGTCGTTCCCACCTTACCCCAGTTATCACCCCCCGAGGACACTCCACCTGCAGTACTATCCCAGCCACCTCCTCCTGAATTTGTTGTTCCAGTATCATTAACCCAAGCAGCCCCGCCTGAACTTGTTGTCCCTGCATCCTTGTCCCAGCCACCCCCTTGAGAGGACCCTGCATTGGCCCAACTTCCTTTGCCCCACGCAGAGCTTCTATTGCCTCCCTGACCATAGTCTTGACCACGCCCACCATTACCCCTACCTCCACCCCATCCTCCTCCTCTGCCACCTCTTGCACCCCCTCCACGATCCCATCCATTTCTATTATCATAGCCAAATCCACCCGAGTTTGGGGGCTTGCCCAACCCAGAACTATACCCAAAACTACCAGGGCTGTAGGCGCTAGGAGCAGGGCTTCGTGGAGGCACCATGGCTGCAAGTGCTCTTCTTGGGGGTGCCTCTGGAATTGGATCATTGAAATGCTTTTGGAAGTATGCTACTAGCTTGTCAATGTTTTCAAAATTCCTTTTGCGGTATCGAAAGCCCTTGGGAGAGATTGAAATGTACTCATGATGTGGATTTATAGAACGGATGTATGAAAGCATGAAGGCACCAGGATGCTCATGGGCAATAGAGAAAGAGTAAGGAATGCGCTTGGGATTTTCCATCTTCTCAGATCGCAAGGTTTCATCAATGTCCACCTTGGACCCATGCTTGAATTTGCGGTACTGGAGCATCTCCCGCAAAAAGCTCACCACTGGATCTACATATCGAGCAATTACCTGCATACAAGAACTTCTATAAGATGGTACCAATTCTGAACACCAGTACATGCATGGAGATTCTCACTAGATTTGTTGATTTTAAAGCAGGAAATGAAATTTTTGTAGTTCAAACCTCATCAAGATCTTCATAGGTTTCGCCATCAATTGTTAGAGTTTTTCCAAGGCTGAGAAAGCTGGTCACATCCCGGCCTTCTTTTCCACCTTCTAATATATCGATATTGGTGTAAACACCATCACTAATTTTCAGGGTCATTGACAAGTGAGTTGGTCCCTTGCTACTGGGACGGATTATGACCTCGCCTACATCCTTCTCCTCCAATGCCTGCACCCCAGCATTCAATTCCAAGGAATATGGGTATCTGATCAAAGGTTCCAAAACAATCTCAGAAAATTATAGGTGCTCATTTAACCATTCCACACTCAATCAACCCTGTCTCCTAAGCTTTACACCTTAGTTTACTCTTACAGCAAACCTCAACCAATTGCATTTTCAAACATAGAAAGATTTCAGACTTGAGCAGATATGCTACAAACAGTTTCATGTGGAGACTAAGTTTCTTGCATTAAGGCAAGGGATTCCCAAGGTCAGAAGAGAAATACCTAAACAACAAAGCAACACAGATCGCTTCAAAGGACAGTGGGCCAGTCTCTGGACAGTTAATGGATCAATGCTCAGGAGATTATTTTTACCTTGATTGCTTCATCTACAGGAACATTTTGAAACTGTGGGTGTACTATCATTCGTGGTTTGAAGGCCTTTTTCTTCTCCTCTTCTTTCCTCTTGCGGGCCTTCTCATATTCAAGGCGCAGGAAGTTCTTGTCTTCTGAGTAGTAAGGATCACGTCGCTGACGATCACCCCAGAAATCTCCCCTGAGGTCACTACCCCTGCAGAATTGATCAATCAAGACATGTATTAGCTGTATGAAGATCCAATACTCATTTCTCTACCTGCAGCTACAATTGCTGCATTATTGATCTTCTGTCCAGTAGTGCTTCAGCCACACACTGAGGTCATATGTAACACAAATGTACCACATGCTCAGACATATGTGGTCATTCATGTCCAAGTTTACAGAGGTGTGTTGAAAAATCAGAACCCTATTGAATGTTGAAGTGTAACATTAGTTGTACATGCCCATATGCATGTTTACGTGGTACCAGGCAAATGTCTAAGTAATAATACTGGTCATACATGCCCCATTACATCTCTATGTGGCCATAAACTCAGGTAGAGGTCCTAAGGTCATCATATATGCCTGAGGCATTATTTGAATTGTCAGATATGCCCCAAGTGCATATGTTAGCAGGTATATAAACCCAAGAGAATGCTAGTGTCCAAGCATGCCTAAGAGAATGTTTAAGTGGTCTTATAAACCCAAGAGAATACCAAATTGGTCATCTTCACTGAAACTGCTTGCATGGTTAAATACACCCAAGTGAACACCAAAGTGGTCATATACTCCCATGTCATAGATCAAGTGTTGAGGGCCTTACTTGCAAGTCAAATCCACTATGTACTTAGCCCTGTCCACATCTTTAACCCGGCATGTCACCATACTCCCTTCAGCCACTTTGTCACTTGGTACCACATCCGGTTCATCAGATATGTCCTCTTTCTGGATGAAACCCAACAGTCCTGACTCCAACACACACATCACTCGGTTTTGCTGCACTTTTCTGACTGTGGCTTGCACAAGACGGCCTGGAGCCAATGTCTCTTCACTCTCACCACTCAGCATGTAGAACTCCTCATCTGCACTAGGATCTGTATAGTCATAACGCCACTCACGGAATCCATACTGCAGCTCTGATTTTATCAGCTCTAATGTCTGAACCCTTTTGGTTTGCCCACGCACTTCCACATCCTGGGCATATTCCTCAATATCAACTGTGGACAGAACATTGGGGTTTGTCATAACATGTTCAACAGCCATTTCCAAGAAGTCATCATCAACATCCTCATCATTTTGCCTTGCCTCTTCCTTGAATGCAGCCTCTGCCATGTTCTTAGCCACTAAATAGGACTCTGGATGAATTCGAGTGTCATCAAGGGGATCCAACGTTGAATTTCCTGAGGCTGCCTGTCCAGTCCCTCGAACGCGGATGAAACCTGCTGAGTTTATGAATACCTTCTTCCCCATAAGTCGTGCATAGAGCTCCTTCCGGGTGCTCACCCGACCCACACTTTGGATAGCACGCTGAATTGCACCTGCTTTCCGAGGACCAAGACCAGCAATGAATTGGAGAGGAGAAAATAGCCAATCATGTGAGGCTGCAAGATTGATGTCAATTCCCACCTGGTTGGTGACTGTCACCATTACACGTTCAATTGCTTCATAGACCTCCTCAGAGTTCAGGTTACTTTGCATGGGATGCAAGTGTAGGGAAAGGACCTCCTTGGCAGGGCCACATAAAGAAGCTATCATAGCTACTGGGTTCTGGAAAAATCGACCTAGAGCAACTGCTCGCCTGACAATACCTGCACAAATGCCAATTAATGTCAAGCAGCTAGAAGAGGTCAAGGTACAAAGCAAAGTTTCTCAAAAGCTTTTGCAAATGACAATCAAGACCTTTGGGATTTATTTGACTAGATTAGAACCACACCAACAAGAAAAGAATCATTAGAACCACAGCAAAGAGAAAAGAACCACACCCACCTGGCTGTCCTGGAAGCTGTTCTTGAGAGACCTGTGAATTTTCATACAAAGAGGGGATAGATTCATCCCCATATACCACCTTTATCATGTCCAAACCTTCTGCCAGATCACGGGGATGCTGCTCCACAACTTTGAAAATCACATGCTGCAAGAATGCCCACACAAATCTCACAATGAACATGATGGAAGTCTAAATACCCAGTGACCAAAAGCAGTTGATAAGTCATCCCATCAAACAATACAGCTGTAGCAAAAATTTGTCCATTCCTTTTCTAAAGGCACATGATGTCTTTATAGGTGAAGTCACGCACTTCAAAAATGTCCTTCTGTAGGTGGCGACACTGCAGGTTTGCAGCCCCCAACACAACAACATGAGGCTGGTAGTCTCGCATAAACTGCAGCAACCGATCTTGATCATTATTTTTCCGCTGCTGCTGCTCAGGACTTGCAGCTCGAATATTCAAATAGCCTGTATAGAGTACATTCATAACCTCACCAGCAGAATCCAGCATGACAAATGTGGTAGCAGGGTTACCAGGACCCCAACAACAGGCAAGCACACGGGGAACAACCACAGAATCAATTCGGTCTTCAGTGTCCACCACCTTGGGTGGTACATAGGGAGCCATGGAGACTTTCTTCCATAACTTGAACCCACATTCTGCAGCCAGCCAGTGCTTGGCTCGTGCAGCCATGATCATTCGTGCCTCTTTCTCCATTGATGGAAGGACAATGGACACCAATGCATCCCGCAATATTTGCCTCCTATGCTCATTCCACTGCTGTGCAGTAAGGCTTACGCCCTCACTTAGATACAGTGATTCAAATTCCTGCATCAGTGTACTCTCAATGATGTCCTTGGGAAGTCCAATTGTGACCTCAAGCTGCTTTTCTTCTTCAGCTTTTTGGATAAGAAGCCACTGCTCATCACAAAATGCATTTACTGGCTTGTTCAAAAGCCATTTCACACCTGCATATGGATGGAAGGAGTCAATTGCACCATTGCCTTCTGCAGTTGGCTTGGTGCTCACCACTGCCTTGTCAGTGTAAATGTTACGCACATACTCACGCACAGCTGGCTCTGTGCTGATTTCCACAGACACCTGCAAACTCCAGCACAGCCCATCCTCCTGTCAGATAGGGAGCTCCACATCCATGCCTCTCACACACCTCAATGACGATTTGTAAAGTACAAAGAAATCAGTTCACAGGTATTCCTTAAGGGGAGACATGAAAAGTTTGGTCCCTCAGGACATACAAGACCACGAGATTTGTAAAGTTCAGACCCAAGAAGTGTGTACAGGATGATCCATAGAAAAGACAACATCTCACCATGTGCCTAGCACCTTTTATGACAGATTGCGGGTCCCGGAACTCTCCAGCAGTCTCATTAGCCCTTGCACAAAACCTGGAAGCGAGTTCATCTGGAGAAAATGCTTCATCTTCCACATCATGCCTCTGCAAAAATAACAATCAACATGATCATAAAGGGTGGTTTTGCAGAACTCTGGCCACAATAAAATGCATCTAAATCATCAGTTTGAAAGTCGACATGGTCACCAATAGGGTTGCATGATGTGATGCACCTTGTACATAACTAGAAGATTCTCGCCAAACTGATCAGGACTGAGTCCAAAGTGCTTTGCCACACTTGCAAGACCAGCTTTGCGGCAGATGCTGTAGAAAGACCTGCGCTTAGGCCGCTTGAAACCACCCGCAACAATTTCAACTTCATCAGGAGGGAAGTGGAGGTTGAATTTGGCATCAACATCATCAATTGCTTGTTCTGAAGGCGCATCTGCAAGTGCACAGAGTAACTTTTCCACTAGATCTTCCTTCTCAGGATCATCCCTGGCATCGATTGGGATACGCCTCTCATATGCTGCCTGAAGAGACATTTTTCGGCCCTGCAAAAGTAGCCATTTCTTGTCCCAATGTTGCACTGCCCACAGTGCCTGCCCTCATGCACACATAGCACTGATGTTGATCAGAAAATCGATCAAAATCAGTGTTGATTTGCTAATCCTACTACTTCCCCTATAAATTCTTAAGCAACAAAATGCAAGCAGTGTATTGCACAAACCTCATGGTTTTGTATCTTAGGCTTGTCATCCCTGTCATCAGCATCAGGTTCGCCTAAGAGATCCAAGCATTCTTCTCTTCGATACATTGCAATGAATGCCAGCTGCATATATATGGAATAACAAGTCCAAAGCAACTGTCAAAAGCAGGTATCTCCTCCAACACCTTCAAACAAAGTCTTAATCTCTTCAAGAAGAGTCACTAAACTGCAGACATACTAACCCATGCAATTATTTGAAGGATCTAGATGCCATGCCCTGCATTTTTTTCTTTAAATCAGTACATTGCTTGTAGCATATTTCAAATGATACCTCTTCATCATCTGCAAGAGCTGAGTCAAAGAGAAAGGGAGAGTAGCACACCTCCAGTTTCTCGTCATGTACCATCTGGAGAACATTGGCAATTTGTTTCACAATTTCAGGCTTGTCCATCTTTGAAAGATACCGCAACTCAGGATGCACAGGGACAGCTAGGTGACCAAAGGCTCGATCAAAGATCCAATCAGCTTCTCTTGTAGCAGTCTCTGATTCAGGGAATGCACCTGCTGCCTCTTCCAGAATCTACAAGTATGGACAAGAGAGTGACATCCAATTTAAAAAGCTGCCCAAGAGTCCTTTTAAGTGAACACCCAGGTTCTTGTTCCACCTGCATTGCAGACACCCTCCAATCTTTGACACCAGAAACACACAGTAAATCTGAATACTGTAAATTAATAAATTCTGTTAATTACATACTTGAAGTCTTTCAGGCACATCAGTTTCCCTGAGCCGGTCATCTTTCTCAGTCAAAAACTTCTCCTCGAGCAAACTTGGCTCAAATTGCTTCTCCAGAAGCTTTTGAGGTGGAGCACGCTGTCCATGACCATAATCATCCTCATCTTTCTCCTCATCTCTCAATTCATCATCAAGTCCAGCTGCTCCAGTCATCATATGCTTACGTCGCTCCTCCAGCAAGGATGACACATCACCAAAAATTTCCTGGGCTTCTTGCAGTGCTATAGAATTGATCCCTGGAGCTTGTCTGAATGGTTTTTTCTTCTTTTTCACCTTTTTCCGCCTACAACACAAGTCTCAAGGCAATTAGATCACAAAACAGAAGTAGGTCAATATGAGATACAATTCAGGAACTCAAGTTGCAGACATCAGCTGTGCATTCTGTAATCACAGATGTGGTTTGAGCTGAAGAAGCACACACCTAGAAGGCTGCCCAAGCTCATCAACATCTTCTTCATCAACAATGAAATCAGCCATCTCATCATCTTCTTCACCCATTTCCTCTTCCTCTTCTTCCTCAAGCTCTTCATCATCCCTGACATCAGGAGCTCCACCTACATATTCAAATTGCCATTCATTTACCACTTTAGAATACAGCCTGCATCACTTCCCTCATATGTGCAAGACAATACAAAAAAACCCTGCAGGACAAAACATGAGCCTCTTTGGAACTACACCTTCATCATCCCCAAAAAGAGATCTCTTGAGTTCCTCTTCAGCTGTGCGACCCCGCCGACCACCACCTTCTTCCTCATCATCCTCATCTGAAAGACCTATTCCCCCTGAGCCTTTTTCACCAGTTACCCGCCCTGCTTTCTTCAACCGTTTGAACTTCTTGTTGTTGTCCTGACAGAGCTCAAACCAAACAAGCATCAAATTCCCACGTCCACTACACTCTCTCTGATTTGGGAGCAATAGCATGCAAGAGAGGTAAGGCATGTAAATGGGTGATCAAAAGAGGACAGCAGTAATCATAAGTTTGCAATCCAGAGTCATCATTGGCCAGGACAGTCTGTACCACTTTTGGTGGTCGATGAAACCCTGTGACGTTTGCTTCTAGCAGGTCATAATCATCCTCATCAAGCAGATATCTCTCCTCCCCTCTGCAATCAGTGATCATGAATGTACACAGATCAGGAGAATGCTGCACATACCCAACATGCAATGGCACCAAACTGGAAATTAAAAGATACAAGGGCTAAAATGAACCTAAAAACTGCAGTTGCATAAGAACTGGGAGAATGGTGGAAGCACGATTATGCCAAAATTGGTGTCACTTCAGACCTAGTGTGAGTTTGGACCACTCTATGTGGCCCCAATACAAAACTAAGATTCACACTTTTATCTGCTTGTCATGACCCTGAAGTATCAATGGAATATCATGCATCTCAAAGGTAAAACAAGAACCTCTTTTTGCGTTTTTTCTTCTTTGCTTTGGCTTCCTCATCATCACTATTCTTTGCATCATCTGCCTCCTCCTCTTCCTCCTCTTCTTCATCAACTATGAAATCATCCTTCTCATACTCATCCTGCCCTTCCTCTGCAATAAAATGCCAGCAAGCAATGGACAAGATATCAGGAATGTCTGGTGGTGAAATTCCCATTGAAAGACCTCACATGCACAAGCACAGTGGATATGAGCATTGACACACAGAACAACAGTAAACAAAATGACAGGAAAAAAAAATTACAAAAATGTAGGAATGCCCCACAGTTTTGCCATGACACTACAATTTCTTCTTTATATGATCTTTCTGATCAACCACAAGTAAAAAATTTGCATGATCAGAAGTGACAAAAGGACTAGAAATTTCCTCACAAGTTAGCATCTCCTTCATGCATAACAAGTCTTTCAGGAATGAAGATTATGCATAGAAGATTATCATGCAAACACAAACTCATTCTCCAAGATTACAGACAAAACTAGGGTTTCATACAGTGCTCTACCACTTCACTCTCAGATTCACACTCAAATGGAATGGAAACAAGTGAATCCCAAGGGTTTGAATCACCTCACACAATTTACCTTTTGTTCTACCTCCACTAATTTGCCACCAAAGAGAACCACAACAGGAAGTGTACAGTGCAACAAGAAAGGTATAGAACTAGGGTCGTTATTCAAGTACCTTTTTCTTCATCGTCAAATGATTTCACCACCAACAGATTAACATTCCAACCAAAGGTACGAAGAAGACCAAGGAAACAACAACGGCATTCTTTCTAATACACCACCACCTTTTGCTGTTTTCCTTTTTCTTTCTTCTCTAAGGCAGAGGTGGCAAAGAACACAACAGGAGGAGCAGCAAAACTTTGAGGTTTCCATGCCCTAAAACTAAATTCCTTCCTCCTCTTCAGTAATCCAAAACAGCAAAAAATTTACAGACAGAATCATGATTGGGAAGGCAACGTTATTGATGCGTTATCTCTCTCCCATCATTCTTTTGGTTCTCACAAAACACACATGAAGTGGGGCCAAAAAAAACAAAAAAAAGGAGACATTTGAAGGAGAAGAAGAAGAATCCCCTGACCTTCTTCTTCCTCGTCCTCATCGTCGTCGTCGTCGTCGGCAGCCTTGTTGTCCCTTACATCTTCATGTTCTTCCTCCTGCTCTTCTTCTTCTTCTTCTTCTCCATACTCCTGCTCTTCTTCTTCGTCCCCGGAATCAGCCATGGTCAAAAGGCTCTCCTGCTCCTTCACAGCAGGCGATATGAGCTTAAAAGAGAGTGACCGATCCCGCAAGAAAGCCCCTCAACGCCAGTGCGTTGCAAGAAACGGTGGTATTGAGCAATCGCCTTGTTAGGCCGGCCTTGCCCCCACCACAGGGGGAGGGACCACAGCAGTTACCCTGTTTACACAGGGCTGATCGCTTTGTCGATTAGGGTTTGTGGATTAGGGTTTTCGTCCTTCGTTGCTGCAAAGGCTTTGTTGATCTGCTGCTAGCTGCTGATGCTTTGCCCACTGTCTGTGCTCTCGCTTGGGCTTTCATTTATATCATCTGCATGAGCTTCACGTAATCAGCCAGGATCAAGAAGCACGCACGGGGTAGGGTCTGTATTCCCATGAAACATGTGGATCAATCATATGTTCATGAAACATCTGCGGGATGAGCTAGCCTACCAACATCAGGTCAGATGAGACTGCACTCCATCCTAATCCCTCCTTTGAAGCAAAAGCATTTGGACCCATTGAGAATCACATTCTTCTTCTTCTTCTTCTTCTTTTGTGGCAATGAATTAGCTCTTCAACAGAAGAACATGAAGATGTTAGGGAGCACTTCAACAGAATTGATATATATGAGAGGATATGGGGTAGTCTCTAATCTTCTTCTGGATAAGTGTGTGCCCAACATCCTTGATGCGATTGTTCAGATCATTAGAGACTATGAATGTATTCCTAGTGACATGGTGGTACTCACTTCTGTAGAATGCTGAAGCTCCATTCTTTCAGTTCATCTAAAATGCTCACCAGGCTCTTTTGTTGGAATTGGTCAAATTACCTTACAGCTGCTGCTTGATTGTCTTCTGTACAATTTTGAGTGCCATCCTGCCATGGCAAGAGAGAGATATCAGTTGAATCTAATTCACCTCAGTTGTCACAGACAGGCCCCAAAGACTCAGTTTTATTTGCAAGATGAGCAGGTGTTTTCAAAATTGTGAGCTGTGGATGCTGTTTAGAACTCAATAGATAGCCCAGGAGCTTCAAAACCTGTGGGTACACATAAAAAGCTGCAGCACAATTGATTGCAGTGACAATGAAGCCATTCTACAAACCGTCCCCCTATCACCAAAAGGAAACTTGCAATCATGCAAAAGAACTTTCAGTTCTTACCTCACAGAAGCCCTTCATTTGGGCACTGCACAAATGTGGGGGAATGTCAGTGCTCTTATCGTTTCTTTGAGGAGGCAGCTTTGTGGGATTTCCAGAAATACTGAAGCTGGTGAGACTGTTAACCGACTATTTATTATTTCCTTTTACCTCTATAACTATCAATTAGTTATACTTAGAGGTATTAGCTAGTACTTAGCCCCCAAATTTTGGTGCAGCTTAGGCTCAAGACCTTCCATGGAGAAGTGTCAACTGAGGAATATCAATTTGTTGGACTGACATTGATTTACTTTTTGTCCTGTTTGAATACTGCCAGTAATACTGCAACTTATGTACATCTAGTGTGGCACCATATTACAATGCTCATAAGGCAACAAAACTACAACTGTACAATGGTACAACAATAAGCTGGGCAGGGCTAGGAGCTCTAAGCAGGGGCCACTTAGAGAATCCAAGCAGGCATTGGTTGGTGAATATCTGGTAGTGATCAGCTATGCTCTTGCTAGAGCTGGGAGCCGGAACTGGAGATTGTACTACAGTCAAACAACACTGCAAATCATTCACAGAATGACACATAACCTACCATGTGAAAACACAAAGCTACTCTTTGCTGGTGCAAGAAAGTGGTTGTTACCACTGAAATGTACTTTCTTTTCTCTTCTCTTGCATCAATGTGTCTGAAAACTCATTCACTTCAATCTGTGAAAGATAAAGGCACTCCACTGCCTCTCACGCCATTAGGCCATCTTCAATAACCCCCTTAGCTTGACTTCAAATGCAAAACAACAAAGATGATTAAGCAGTAAACCAGAAAGCATGGCTGTTTCCTCCCCCACACTTTGTTGCATAAATTCCTCTTTTCTCCCATCTGCATTCTAATGGCTTGTATTGTAAAGGTCTGGACCCACCTTTAGTGTACACATAAAAGCACTTTTGGAGCACAGCAACCAGATTCTTTCCCAACTGAAAAGTTTTTGAGTATGATATATCACACTTTCATGACATCTAGAAGCTCTCACGTGTGCTGCAAAATCAGTGCCAGTTTGTGGCAGACTTCGCATTTTTTATTTACAGTCTTCTATTTTATTAGTCTCATTGTGGTGTCCTGATTGTTATGTTCATTTGTGCCCTGTTTTCGTGCTTTTATTTGCCTTGTACTTCTTGTGGATGGGTTCCCATCCCTGCCTTTTTTATTTACAGCGGTTTTCTCTTTGTAACTTCATGGGTGCCAAGCACTTACCCCAGCATATTGCCAAGACAAGTCATTTTGTCAATAGAATACCAGCACCATGAACAGAACTGCAATTCACATCCCAAAGCAGCCGGTCTCTGCAGCTTTCAAGGAAATCTCAGGCTTCAAAAACCTTAGGAACACAGGCATTTCAATCCACAATACTCTAATACTGGAAACTTGTATCAGAGTCTGATAGACTTTCAATCACCTGATTTAACCTGAAGTCATCACTACTTAGTGTGTTTGTGGACAGGTTAAGGATCATGCAAACGGAGTTTGGCTTTGAAATGTGAGGCAGAAAGTTTCAGAAGCTGAAGACCCATTGTGAAGCTGTCCACCTGAAACCTTACATGGCTCATGTTGGCACACACGTACACAGAAAAACTGCTTGTTGAATCAACATGAATTTTCTCTTGCTCAAAGACACATGAAAGTGTCTTCGAGTACACATGTAGGTGGCACTACCTTAGACAAGTGCCATTTCAAAAGTGAAAGTTTTCAAGAACCAGAATTAATCAATGAATACAGAAGACCAGATCCGCACAGGTCTCTGCATCTTACAGGAGAGGCAGGAATGAGTTCTACAACACTACAGAGAGTAGATAAGCAACACTAGAACTTTACAAAATGCCTACTGAAGCACAAAAGAATAAGAAAACTCAATGAAGAGTCCAGAGGCGAATGCAGGCATCGTCACCCCCACTGGCAAATGTTTGAGAGTCTAAGAAGGCCAGTGCTGATATGCTGCCCAAGTGAGCATTTCTCAGAGTAATCCTAGCTGACACAGGTTTTGTGACATCATAGACATAGACACAACTGTCCACTGAAGCTGTTGCCACTTTGAGGCTGTCAGGTGACCATGCCAAGGTGTTAATGCGAGCGGTGTGGTACAGCATGTTCTTCATTTTCACCTGTATGTTATAGGCACAGCAAGAGTCTTAGTACAAAGATACAATCCAGACAAACTCTTCTGCGCATTTTCTCATGCTCTTAGAGCTTGGTTATCTGCTTCAATAGCAATTACAGCTGAGCTGGCATCACCAAGCCCCACTTTTTGTTTCAGATGTGGCCACGGTTTCAATGAGTTAAACCCAGGATCCTTTTGGTGAGCAATGCTCTGGGACATCTTAATACTGAGGCCAAGAGCTGCTGAGTTGAGATTCTTCACAAATCAGGAATGGGGACTCTGACTACCTCCTTGGAATCCTAGCAGTATGCAACTGATTCTCAAAAGCATGCAGTCAAAATGAAGGTTGACACAGAATCTTACCTCTCTTGTGTCACGGTCCCAAACTACAGCTTCTCGGTTCTGATCACCAGAAGCAATCATTGTCCCATCTGGGGAAAACCGAACAGCTGTAAGTGCACCGCGATGCCTCTCGAGAACAGATTCCTGAATAAGAGTATCACCCTTGACAGAGTAGATATATAACTTGCCATCCTGGCCTCCAACAACAATCTCTGATCCATCAGGTGAGATTGCTGCTGCTGATGGTTGGTAGCCCACATCAGTTTTTGATATAACTGTGGATCCATGGAGAATAATTATGCTTGCTTTAGTAGGCACCACTGCAACATCACTGGAGTTTAAGGTAACATCTAAATCTTGCGGTTGTAGCTCTAGGTCTGTGGCCTCTGTATCTCCATATGAGTTGCCTGATAACATGACTCGCCATAACTGCATAATCCACACAGAATCCCAGAATGATCACAATCAAACAATAAAGTCTAATATTTAGCAAAACCTAGAAACCTTGTGATGAACCCAGGACTGTAGAAGCAGAATGTATCTTTCAAGGAGGAAACACTGAAATAGGCATTTCTCTCTCAAACAAGATATTGTATGTTCAGCACAACAGAATAGATGTAAACATGAGGTAAAGCAGTCACCTTATTGTCCATGCCACAAGTCAAAAGCTCATCACCTCTGGCAACCATATGAGTTGCACGATTAACAGTCCCTTTCTTTTCCAAGCGACCTGCATAGCCTGACCCCACCCTCCAGTGCACAATGACTCCATCATAGCTGCTTGAGTAAAGCTCTCCAGATTCTCCCAGCTTTGCAACTGTCAAGGCTGTAATACTTTTTAGATGCCCAGAAACAACTTTCAATGAACAGTTTGGATCAGTCTTGGATAGATATGTTATGATTCCACCCAAAGAAACTGTGATGAGATACTCCCCCATCCAGAGGCAACCTACTTGCATGTCCTCTGCCCCACCAATGTCAGAAAACTGAAATGTGGTGCTCACTTTTCCATTCCCTTCTTCAGAAATGTCCCATATTTTAGCAGTTTTGTCTGCTGACACTGTGAGAACCTGCACACAGATCCTGCTGCGTAATTATTAACAGAAATATTCTGAAAATGAGACCTAGTGTACTCTGATCAAGGAACAAACAGAAGATGCTCAGCATGTACCAGAATAGAGTAAAGGGCCTGACCTGCTCCCCGTCTGGGCTCCAGCAAGCAGCATAGATGCTGCCTGTGTGTCCATCTTCACCAGAAAGATCGCCCAGTTTCTCACCAGTCTTCCCATTAAATATGAAACCTTTCTTGTCAGATCCAACTGTCAAGAATTTGCTGCCATTTGGAGAAAAACGTACACAGTTCACAAAGTTCAGATGTTCCCTGTAATGCAAGCAACAAACAGATCAGAAAGAAGTTTCACATCAGGTCAGCTCGATCCACTTCTGATTTGCCATTCAATTATCGGAGATAGTTTTGTAACCATCAAGTAGAATGGAAACCCTTAGGTGTAAATGCTATTGATCACAGGTGGAGCAGTCAGCTTTAAGACAAAAAATTTGGATGGGAAAACTTTTGTGAAAATGATAGCAATCCCAGTTGTCTAGAAGGCTTCAGGAAGAAAAGTCTGCAGCCTTGGAAAACAGACTAGGGTTAGAAACACATCTTAAACCCCTTCTTTGCACTCATATCCTAAACTATATCTCATATAGAGAGGGCCCACCATACCCAAAAGGTAACATGCCTGTGAGATGTCTTGAAACGGAAAGGTGGGCCTTCATAGAAGTTCACAAGGAAGTCCTCACCACAAGTTGTGATTCGGAATGGGCGATTGGGCTTGAATGCACAGCTCAGCACCCGCTTCGAGTGCCCATCAAACTCCCCCACTGTTGATCCTGAATCCCACCTAGAGGACAGTCACAAAATGTCCCACCCACACTTAGTGTGAAAACTGTCTGACTTCTCCAAATGTGCACAAAAGTTCCAGATAAAGATTTAGGTCAAATCTTCTCATCTTGAAGCAAAACACATGAGCATTACTAGCTAGGGCTCAGACTTCATTTCAATCATGACAAACTCTACAACACAATCAAGTCTCACCAACGCACAGAGCAGCTGCAAAAGAGCATAGTGGCTTTATAACATGGTGAGAGGGTTTTGTCAGCATTTATCCAGTCAGGTGTTCTATCAAATTATTTCTTCACTTGTTCTGTGGCTCTACTTTATGGTATTGCTTATAATTCACTATAAAAGAGAGGACATTGTGCATGCAATCGAATCAGTGCTCTTTGTTACAATGGTATAGAATTGCAGCTGCAACTAAGACATTACAGCACATCAGCTGGGAGCACAAGCAATCCACAAGAATGAAGAATGTTACAGAATCAACACACTGACACACACCATTGAACCATTCCATCTCCCATCAGATGCAGTAGAAAGGAAAACAGGGCAGAGAAAGATAACTTTTGTTATACATTCCTTCAGATAATGTAATTGTATCACCGATTTCAGTTATCTGAGAAGTAGATGAGAGAAAGAGAAAATACATGAGACTGAAATCCTCGTGGTTTTAGGGATCGGAAACGCAGGAACTGAAACAATGCTGAAAACAGATTCCAAACGAGATCTTAATGGATTACACATCCTTCGTCTACAAATTGACATGAACTTTCCTGCACCCGGTTCTGCGTTCGGTGGAAAAGACACCAGGCACAAGCAAGCGACATAACAGCCAGAGACAAATCAATTCAAAGACAGATTTGGACCTCCAGAGTGAGAATTGCGTACAAGAAAGCCTTAACAAACGTCGAGCCCTTGCCATCACCGCACACGACAATGCGCTGACCATCAAAAGACCAATCGAGGTCATCGATCGACCCTGACAGAGCCCGGATCTCAAACTTCAAAGTATGCTCCTCGTTGCGGGCCCAGATGCGCACTTGTCCAGACGCATCCCCGGACGCAATCCACTCCCCGTTTGGCGAAAACTTCGCCACCGTCGTCGGGTATGCATGCTCCCCGTAGATTTCTACATTCAGCGGATTGGCAAGGCTGCGGATGATCACAGATCGGCCATTACAGTACACAATGGATCCCGATTTCGCGTCCCCAGAGATGAGGATTCCTCTCCCTCGTTCCGTGCTCGGTGCGCACGCGTAAGTTTCCAGCAGTTTCGCCATCCTTAAGGGGGTGGGGGGAGGGGGAAGAAAACCTAAAAAAAAACTGCTCAGATCCCCGCCGCAGCGTATACAGCAAAGCGGCGCACAAAGCTCCAACCTCGAAACTTTTATGAACCGAAAGGAAAAACCTCGAGAAAAAACTCGAGAAAACTCCCTGGAAAAAGAAAAAAAATACTGAAAAAAATCCCTCTCAGATACAGGTCATTATCCACGGCCTAACGCAAACGTCTTGAGAGGAAGATTTTAGCGAGAAAAAAATTTGCGAAAGAAAAGAGCTTGAGAAAACGAAGACGACGGCGTCGTGAAGCTTGCGCCTCGTTGTCGTCGATGCCTTGTTCTTTCCTCCTCCTCCCTCCCACAAGCCTCCAAATCGAGGTCCCGTAATTAGGTCTCAGATCCCATCACTAGGTCCGTCGTCCATTTGGGAATCTCACTCAAGACCTCATTCATATCCCATAATTATGTCCTGATTGACTTGGGAACTTCGTTCGAGATCTCAGACCCCCTAACCAGGTCCTCATCCATCCGGTAGGGAACCCTCTGTCAGAATTTCAGATCTCATAACTAGGTCCTCATTCATTTGAGAACCTCATTCAGGATCTCAATTCCAGGTAACTGGGCCTTTATCCAGTTGCTAATTTCACTCCGTATCTCAATTCATATCCCATAACCAGGTCCTAATCCGTTTGGGAATCTCGGTCAAGATCTCAGACCTCAACCCAATGTCCTCATCCGGTGGGGAAACCTCTGTCTCTCTCACTACCAAGATCTCAGATCCCATAACTAAGTCCTTATCCATTTGAGAACCTCATTCAAGATCTCAGATAGCATAGCCAGGTCATCATCCAGTTGGAAACCTCACTCAGCATCTCATATCCCATAACCAGGTCTTCATGCATTTGAGGATCTCAATCAGGATCTCAGATTTAACCACGTCCTCATCCAGTGGGCGGAACCTCTGACTCCTTGTCAGGAATTCAGATCCCAAAAAGAGGCCCTAATCTATTTGGAAACCTCACTCAGGACCTCAGACCAGTTTGACGACGAGGTCGTCATCAAGTTTGGCTTGCTCATGAAATCAGATCTCATAACTAGGTCCTGATCCAGTTGGGAACCTCATTCGAGATCTCGTTCAAGGCTTGGAGGCGCTCATCTGCCCTTCTTCTATCTTTTCTCTTTTTTGTCCTGCTTCTGTTTCGCTGCTTCTGCTTCGTTGCTTTTGCTTGTGGCGATCCTTTCTCGCAGCATATTTGAGAACGAGCACTTTCTTTGACAATAGCAATGGACGCGTCGCATGCCTCAGAGCTTCAATACTTCCTTGAGGTTTGTTTTCCTTCCTCCCCCCCCTGGTGGTGCTGCTGGCAGAATTCACAACAAGCAAAGAAAACCACAGGCCCCCGCCGGCCCCCGTCGGATACCTAATCCAATATCTCTCTCAAACCGTAGTTCTTCTTTGTGGAACAGCTTGAAGGTAGATGGGAATCTAGGAAGCGTGAGTTTCTTTGTCTGTTACAAGCATTTGCAGAGTGCAAAACCTGCGAAGGTGCATTTTAGGGTTTTGGGCGCTTTTGTTTTTTCTCGGTTTATTTTTTAAATGGGTTTTAGATTTCAGTTCTTTTTTATTCTTGTGGTTCTCAGAGCCAGAAAATCTGTGCGATGGGAGCTGTTGGGAAGAACTTTGCTTAATACAAAGTTATATATATGCTTTATGAGACCTCCCTTCTTTTATTGCAAGGCTATGTGCTCGTGCTCTGGATTCCTTGCGTCCTGTCTTACATGCGTCACATGTCAGAACATGAACTTTTGAGATCAGGTTAACCTCTTTTGTTGTTGATAGGAACTATTGCATGTTTGCCATAGATCTGAGAAGGTTTAGGGTTTCAGCACATGCAATTTATTGTCTGAGAATCTTTTTGGAAAAGGGAGGTGGGTTTAGGTTCTTGTCGTATTGAATTGTAGTGTGTTGTTTATATGTTGAGTGCAGCAAGAAAAGCAGAAAGCAGTGCTGAATGAGCTTGTAGGCAAGCTCACAGATGTCTGCTGGGACAAATGCATTACTGGAACTCCAGGGAGCAAGTTCAGTTCTGGTGAATCATCCTGTCTCACTAACTGTGCTCAACGCTTTCTCGAGACCAGTAGCCTCATTCTGCGACGTTTCCAAAGCTTGCAGCAATGATGCTGTTATCCAGTTCTGGAGCTCATGGAGTCTTTGCCACATCAGAAATTTTCCAGGTGAGCGTTCTCTGAGACAAACTCACTCCAGATATGCTTCTCTTTTTCTTGATCATGAATTGTTCATACAGCAATCGCAACCCTTAAACAGATTTCTCTTTGGAGTGGCTCTCTCATTGTATAACAAGTTTTCCAATGAAAGTCAATCAATTTTCCACACAGTATCAGGTATATTATGAATAGGAGTTATTCTGTGATTGCACACAATGATAATGGATGAGATTCAAGAGGTTTTGTTGCAAGCGGGATCCATTTTTGCCAGATGTCACAGTCATAGTCAATAATGTGCTAGTGAAAGTGATTTTGGTGTTGCTAATGGTAGGCTTAAACAAGCTGGTCATTGTCTTTGGTTGGTGATGTATGCTAGTTTCGGATGAAGAATGGCAGTCTCAGATGTGATTTATGCTGCATTCATGTTGCAAATGTGCACATCATGATTTGATATAGGTTGATTCTGAAAGCTTAAAGTTTCTTTTAGTGTTGCTGAGAGATGCTTCCTTGACTTGAGTATGATTGAATTTGCAGGTTGTGGACAAAAAGCATGTTTTTGCAGTTTTATGTGAAACCATCATGATTTGTGACAAATCATGCAAAGTCTACAGATTTCTTTCCACATGATACATGTGTTTTTAGATCATTTTGATAGTTTACAAAGCATTGTATGCTTTGGGTGTGCCCTCAACCACCTTTTAAATTAATATGGCTTTGTCGTGTTCTAAGGGCCTGATTGCACAAACCTGGGGCTTATTCTTTTAAGCTTCAATAAATTTGATCACACAAACCAACTTGGAACTTGCTGTTTTTCATTTGAGTTCTGAAATTGTCCGGTGTTCTTAGTTCTTACAGTGCAATTTTTAGGTTTTTCTTTGACCCTTTCCCTGTTCTTAGTCTTTCCCTGTTCTTTTCCCTTTCTGTCTTTCTTTGTTTCTTTGTCTGGTCTTTGTTGTGGGGTCTGTTGCTAGCCAGTAGTATGGCTGAGTCTTCCTGTTGCTTCCGGAATTGCAACAGAAACTCAGTTCGTAGGATGGTGCTTGTCACCAGCCTTTACCCACTGTAGGGAGCTGATGAAGTCAGTGGGGAAGTTGTGATAGTTAAGTCACTATCATACATACTACTGTTGATGGTCCCTGAACTGGTGTGAGACTGGCACTTTTGTTCATACCAGTGTGTGTTTTTCGTTTTTTGTTTGTTTTTTGTCGCCCCTTGTTTGGTTCTTTCTGTGGCTTCCTGAGGAAGTGTTAGCCTTGCTGTTTCTTCTTCATTGTGAGAATGGAGATTTCTCTATTCTTATGAAAGATATTTTCTTTGACCCTTTTTGCACCCATATTAAGGGCTTGTTTCCTATTTGAGAGTTTTTCTTGTGTTTTGATGTTTTTACAATATCTGAGATATTTACAAATGTCTTCAATTTATATGGTTGTAGAAACAAGTTTAAAATTAGGTGTGATGACGAAATACTACGGAAGATGCCATATGGCTACCTTTCACTTTGACAGAAAATGTCAGAGCAATTGCATGGATGTCAACAAATCCACTAAAATGTTCTCCTACGTAAAACCTACCTGCAACCTTGCTTGGCTCTGCATTGTCAAGTATTTGATCTAATGACAGCCTCCTGAAAGCATGCCCTATCCATTGAGAATGCTGCTTAAATGCAAATCACCTCTCTCCTGCACATGAAAACCCTATTAGCTAGATTCAGCAACTGTTTTATCTTTCTGCTGTCGTGAACTACAGTATTTTGGGTGTATGAGCATCTATGTAGGAATCTCTTTAGAAGTGCTTCCATGATATGTTCATATTTGATATGAACAGTTATCTATGTAGAGATCAGGCTTCCACACATGCTCATGTTGGAGACATGAGCATATATGCAAAAATCTCTATAGGAGGCTTCCATGGTGTTTCCATGCAATCCAAAAAGTTTCAGTTTCACATCCTCTTTTTTTGCAAATCATCACAAACTTCTTAGCCATGATTTGACAATAATAATTGTGTGTAATTTGCTTTTTCTTAGATTTGCATTATTTAAACATGAATGTTTTGTGCTTGTAGAAGATGCATGAAGCACATGTAAATAAGATGAAATTTTTTTGCATTCATAATAAAATCTTGCGTCCTATTTATACGTGTTTCATACATGTTTTTTGCACATGATATTTATGATTATAAAATATAAATATATTTAGACATTCGTTTCACACAATTATTATTGTCAAATTGTGAAGCAAGAAATTTGTGATGATATCACTAATGATTGCAAACTTAAAAAATAATTTGAGCTCCATGTTGTTGCGTGCTAGCAATGATGATCAACTTTTTTTTTTGTTAATTATGTTTTCATATATTTGTGTCAATATCAATTTAATTTAAATTAATGTATATTTCATGGACAGGAAAAGACACATGTTAATTTGTTTTTTATATCCATGTTGGTGGATAGGAAAAATAAAAAGTGAAATAGTTATAAAATGAAGATAGTTATTAAAAAAAGTAGGAAATAGTTATTATGAAAGTTAATAGGAAAAAGAAGTAGTTTCAAAGAAAGAAGTTATAAAATAATTATAAAAACAATTAGACTTGAAAATAAGGTAATTATTTCTGAATTTTCTTGACACTATCATGTTGGTGCAATAATTTGGTTTAGACAAGGATTTTATGTGCAAATACCTTGCGATATATGTCTTTTCAGTGCATGATGGTCAACATGTTTGTTTAGGAAAATAATAACTAGGCCTATTATTTTTATATTTTTAACAAGATTGAAAAGAAGACGAAGTCCATGAGGGACATAGGCAAGAAATAAGAGCTAGTGATCAAAACCACAACCTAGAGATCCTATTTTCTCAAGCTTTACTTCGTCTCAAGTTTTCTTTCCTTTTTCACAACTTTTTTCAAGTTCGTAGAGGATGCCTCAAACAGCCTACTTTGGTTTTCCCAAAAAAAATTCTTATGGAAATTTTCATTGTTTTGGGTATTTTTTTATGTCTTTCATATGTTTAAGGTTTATTATTGTTGCTTAAGATTTTTGTTCATGGATTCGGCATCACTTGGATAGGTTTTTCTTTTTTGGATACTCCTCTCCATAATGCTCGGGAATTGTACATTGTTTAAATTTAAAGTACATCATGTGTTTTCAATTAAATGTTCAATTTAATAAGGTTTTATTTTCTTCCAATGTTAAGGGTTAGTGTGAATAGAAAGAGGCATCCACCTTGTTTGTGGTGCAAAAAACCTAAACAATGCACACATTGAGACCTTGAGGAAATCAATGTGTGGGACATTACACTTAAAAACATAATCAATATTTCTTTTTGCATTGTAAAATGAATTTTGAAATTTTCAACAACTTAGTAGTTTTGGAATTAACAATTTTTTAAAATCAAGTATTGAATTTTTTTTTTTTAAATTTTATTTGGACTACATATTGATATTAAAATCAAATAAATTTCATATAATAAATTCTTAAAAATTTGTTCAAGTAATACATTATAATCAAATGTATAACTTTGTTTTTAAATATAATCACAAATCTTCAATTACTATATCATTACAAACATTCAAAATCAAAATTAATAACATCTTTGCACATGCACTTTAAAAGATACAATATATGTACATTTCAAAAGACCAACAAATGTTGTCTTTTTTATGAAATACATTAAAATTCATAATAAATTTAAGAACATTTGGTGAGAGTTTGAATAACAAAATTAAATTAAATTAAATATATTGAAAAACATTGTGTCAATAAATGTTTTGATTTTTTTTATTCTAACTACACCCAATTACCAAAGGTAAATTCTTTAATAAATACATCAATATTTTTTTTGCTCAATGTTTAAATAATATCATTATTTATTTTGAAAATTTTAAAAGTTTATATAACGTTTTTAGAATTATAAAGACAACTCACATTCCTTTGATTTTTTCAATAGAAAAAAGTTGCACAATATTATGTTACTAGTTGTGTGCAATGTAAACAAAATATTTTGAAATGTTTATTTTGGTCAACTTGGAAAGGTTCATCATGGTGAACAATTTAAAAAGTTTAACCCATATGCATAATTAAAATCTTATGAAATCATTCAAAAATGAATGATTATTGTTTGAAGTATGAAATGCACATCATTTTTAATTAGTGATGTATCTTATCTAATTCATACCTATTTGTAAAAGAATTGAAAGACCCATAGTTTCACAAATGTAAACAATTCCAACATTAATTTAAGGTGGGTGGCAATAGAAAATACATTTGATTATTTGGAAAACATATGACAGATTTTGAGACATTTAATTTTAAAGTTGATAAAGTAACATGGGTTATAGGTGTTTATTGTGTTCATCATTATTATTATGAAATGTGAAGTGCATTAAAACTTGAAATGCCAAATACAGAAGTAAGAAATGACAACCTAACGATAACCTAGCAAGGTCAACGTGAATATATATTATTTATTTATTTATTTATTTATTAAATTTACAAAAATGTGTGAAAACACAATCAAAGGAATCAAGGGTGTTAAAGTAAAAATTCTTTTCCAAGGGTTGCACATGACACGTATCATTTTTATGTTGATTTATAATTTAAAATTTTACATTTTGGAAATCCAGTTTAACATTGCATGTTAAATATAAATATGTTTGAAATACAATTTGATTTTATATTATATATATTATGCATTCAAGCCCTCTATCATATAAATATGAACAACTTTTATTACGGCTACATTTTCAAAATCCATAATTTTTAAGGTCAAAAACATGTTTAAATCAAATGTGTTCAAATTGGTTATAAAAATAAAATAAAATCATTAATTTAAGTATTTTTTCCCTTCTAATCAACAATGTTAAAATTCTCTCCAATTTTCAAAAAAAATGGTGCACATTGAGGCTTGACGAAAACTAACAAAAACTACCTAGTCGAAAGGTGACACGGAAGACCTGGAGGGGGTGTGAACAGGCCGACCAGAAGAATGCAAACGAAACCGACCAGAGGAATGGAGCCGGAATATATGAATAGGAGGAGGACTGTGCATATCAAGGCACACCCCTTCCCCCTGAACAATGAATATAACAAATAAAACAATTCCTTTAACCCTTCTCAATAGTAAAAAGTAATTTATGAAAGTTACAAGCAGTAAAAAAGTAACAAAAGTAACAAACTTTACCCCTTTCAGTAGGGAAACGTAACTTACAAAAGTTACAAGCAGTAAAAAAAGTAACAAAAAGTAACAAAAAATGAAAAAAATCAACAAAAACAGCCCCGCACTACAGTCTGTTTTTGGTGGTCAAACAGCCCCCAGCCCCACGCACTGTGAGCATAGTGCGCAGA
>Ga0116231_10000126_pt1 | contig 96925 bp, 89 predicted proteins | sample S1TSphgellanicum_2_FD_89695 | JGI IMG/M metagenome (GOLD analysis project Ga0116231, IMG submission 89695) | Host-associated microbial communities from peat moss isolated from Minnesota, USA - S1T2_Fd - Sphagnum magellanicum MG | ecosystem: Host-associated > Plants > Peat moss > Unclassified...
ATTATATAGAGGAACGTGTTTTCGAAAATTTCCAAAACTTTCGGGAACCAAGGTTCAAAATGTCAAAACCGGGGTTTTGGGTTTTCTCACGTCGAGTAAGGGAGTAAATATCCGGACTGATAACCTGAGGGTACACATGGCTGGTTTTGATACCTGCACAACGTCGGTCGAAACCACTGCGCGTTCGGGGTGGCTGGAGTGGCGCAGCCATGGGTGTCCGAAGGTCACGAGTACCACTAGTTATTATTATTTTTCAAAAAATAAATTCATTATTAAAATTTTGAAATTATATATATTTCCATCATCTATTATAATGTTGTGATATGAGTAGTGAAATTATTCACTGTTGTAACCTATGACAATTATGACAATTTCCAACATTTCAACTTCGTATTTTCATAAAATGTTATTTCACTATTTTGAGGATTATTTAATGACAAAACTAACCTTAGGGTAAGGTACTTACCTCATATCAGTCAAAAATCAGCCTTGAACCCAATACCAACACTAGCTAGGCTGGTACGAAAACTTGAAAGTTTTTTAAAGTACCCCATATTTTAGAGGACCGACCTGGTATGTTCAAACCATGGATACCAGACCCCAACACTGGTTATTAGTTTTTGCCATTTGTAAGTTACTAGTGTATAGGTGCTACTAGTTCACCCAAGGTGTAAAAGTAGTAAAGTAGGAAGGTCCAAAGCAAAGGCACTCCAGACCACGAGGAACTAGCTCTCTCCCTTCTTTGGTTCCTATGGGCTGTTGCTCGTCTTTTGGCCTTTCTTTGGCCTTCCCTTTTGTCTTCTGTGTGATGGATCGGACCATTGGTTTTTTAAAAAAAATAAAAAATTAAATAAATAAATAAATAAATATTTTTGCGTTATTTTTTTTCTCCATAAGAAGAAGAAGACCAAGACAATGATGGTATGCATAGGAGAAGGGTCTAAAAATAGACCTTTTCAGATTTGAGATCTCGGGCCTAAGGCCTACCTACCAGTCAAAAATTGGGCTTAGACCCAATACCAGGACCAGGCTGGTCTGAAAGTTTTTTAAAAAAGTATGTTGAGACTAGGCTGATAAAAATAAAATAAAAAAGTACCCAATATTTTCTAGGACCAACCCAGTTCCTAAGGTACCTGCATAGTAGGTTCGTCAAAAAATAAAATAAAATAAAATAAAATAAATAAAGGAAAAAATGAGAATATATAAAGGTAAAATGTTGAAAATTTATATTAAGAAAAAAATGAAATTAATTCAGAATTTCAAGAAAAGAAACATCATTGTACAATGCATTCTAACAATGTCCAAGTTTCACACCCCTGCATGATCAGTGTATTTATTTATTTATTGTTATTGTTATTTATTTATTTTTTAATAACTAATAATTAATATATTTATATTTATAGTTTAAAAAAGGAAATGACTTATGCAGCCAAAGTGGTTATCACCCATAGGAAGATGTGAAAAAAAAGTGATGATTCTCCATTAGAAGATTTAACTAAATCTAGTTACATGTGAGATATATGAAGTATAAACATATAATCATCTTTCTAAAATTCTCATTACACACTCCAAAAACAAAAAGGGAAAATGTTGTCTTCAACAGATTTTTTTTTTAAAATAAAAAAAAAGACCTTTTTATTAATTAAAAATAAGACCTTTTTATTAATTAAAAATAAGACCTTTTTAATTTCAAAATTACCTTCATTTTCTAATTAATTCTTCACTTCAACATGAATTTCCTTTGTTCCATGGGTATGGGTATGGTTCAAAAGTTGATACATAACCAAACATTTTTTTTGAGTTTTTCCATGTGTAATAAGTTTTACCAATGTAGGTGCTACAAGTCCCCCCTGGGGAACCAGAACCACCAAAGGGGGTCCACCTAGAACCAGGGACCAGAAAACTCTGGTTCGAACCAAACCCACTGACTGTTCTGCAGGTGAAAGTCCTGCTGGCCCTCTGCCATTGAAGCTTGACTTTGGGGTGGGGTTGTCAAAAACGGCTTGTCAAGTCAGCTCTGCTACTTTTGTACTTTAAAAAAAAATCATCAAATTGTTTATTTATAAAGCAAAATAAAATAAAATAAAAATAAATTATAGAACAGAATAGAATATTAATATATATTATAAATACATTATAAATATTTTTAAATGAATATTAAGTTTTTATTTTATTTTTAAAAAGAAAAAGGAAAAGAAAAGAAAAGAAAAGTGCACTAGGTGTGTAGGTAACAACTGAACAAGAAGAGGACCAACCGACTGTTCTGTTGGCTTGGCCAATTAGGTCTTCCAGAGGTCAAAGTGTTGGGGAGGTTTTTTTGGCCTCTTTCGGGAAGCGCCCAGAGCGAAGGGCGCCAGCAAGGGATTCTCAGGCACTCACTCACTCTTCCGCCTCGCCATCTCTTCACCATCCCTGTCCTCTTCTCTGAGTTCTTTCAGAAGCCATCACCATGTGGGGGACAGTGGGACGGCAGGCGGGTGAAGTCGGCCGTTCGATTCTCACCTCTGTGCAGGTATGATGTCGCTTCTTCTTCTTCTTCCTCCTTTTCTCATCGTCAGTCAATTCGCGGGCGTACATTTGTTCTTCTTCCTTTCTCTTTTGCAATCTTTGTCAGCCTCCTTACTTCTAGGGTTTCGTTTTCGTAGAATGCGGTTTCCTTTCCTTTTCTTTTATCCATTCCATGCATTATGTTGTTGTTGTTATTCTTTTTCCATCAAATTGGAGGAGACAGAGAGAGACAGAGAGAGACAGAGAGACAGAGAGAGAGAGGTCCTTGAGTTCTGCTTCGGCTTCCTTTATCATAGATCTCGATTCTCGTTGTTGCCGGAGAAATAATATCCGGTCTTGGAGATTTGTTGGGGTTTCCATTATATCTCCTGTTGGAAAGGAATGTCGTCCTAGTTTCTGGTATGAGTTCGGATTCTTTTGGAGGTTTTTTCTCTTGTGGCAATTGTTAGGATTCGATGTGGAATTGATGCCAGAGCAAGCATAAATAATATGTTTCTTATTATCCATTTTGTGTCTGTTCTTCTTGTGGCTGTGAGGTTGAACTCTAGACAAATGTTGTGATTCTATTCTCTGGTTGTTTCCCTCATGTATGGCTTGTTCACTTCTCCTCAAGTTCTATTGTGGAAATTCAGGGTTTCGTTTTGCTCATTTTCTTTTTTTGGATCCAGAAGGAAAGTCTGATGAGGATGATCTTAGTCCTAAGAAAACTAGCCATGTCGATACCTATGTGGAATTCCTTTCAGAGTTTTGTTTTTATGTAAGTTGGAGGCAAATCTTTTAGTTCTAGAATAAATTAGCAAATGTCTATGAAGCAGCTTTTCTCATCATTTTTCTCCTTTCTAAGCTGAACATTATCCTGATTCTGGTAGCAAATATTTCTGTTTGCAAATAGCCAGGTTTTCTCAATGCCTAGGTCAAGACTTCTGATCACGTTGTTGAGGTTAGGTCTTGAACTTATGTTGTGCTGAGGACTATCAAGCTCTCATGCCATTTTCTTCAATGACGAAGTTTTTTTTTTCCCAGGAAAGAGCAAGAGAAAGATGAGAGATGTCTTGTGAAAGGGCAGGATTTTCTTGGCACTGACTTGAGAGTGGTTTGTTTTCTTCAGAGACGCAGCAATGATAATGCAGCTGCTATGGCTTGGGCAGCCTCCAAGAGGTTAATGTCCACCGGCAGTGAGGTATGTCTCTTGTCTGTGAGCCTAGACCTGAACCTGAAACATGGTTGAATGGAGTGTCAAGACATTCACAGCCTGATGTTATAAGCAATGAAGCAGCTTCAACTATTATAGAGAAGTGGGTCTTGAACGAAACAGGATGAAGCTACTATGAATAGCAGTTGCAGAAAAGTAGGATTGGTGACAAATGAAGTCATTCTGCAAATGTTTGGCAGAATTGCATGAGCTGAGAAAGTAGGGTTGTGTGGGGAGCACAGATCACTGTTAGGGACGCTCTCAATTCAGCAATTGAAGAAGAAATGTCAGCCGACTCCAAAGTTTTTGTGATTGGTGAGGAGGTAGGGGGTTTGCCTAAACTTTCTATTTGCAGATTGTAGATAGGAACGAATAATGCTGAAAGGATTTGCCAAGATGGAAATGGAGGTTATCAACAATTTTATTTTTAACCTTGGGCTGCAGTTCTTAGGAATGAATTTTATGGTTCCAAGCAATGAAGGAAGCGCAGTTGGATTGGAGAAGTGAAAACATAGATTCCCATGTTTGACAGTATAATGACCATATCTAAGCAGGGGGACTATGGAATTCTTCATAAGAGTGTAACACAAAGTCTTATCTCATGAGTATGTGTATTTTTGACAGGTTGGTGAATATCAAGGTGCTTACAAGGTACTTGTCTACTTGTCTGCTATTTGCAGTTTGAATGTCTTTCATTGAGTCTTCAGTATCCAGCACACACTGATTATTTTTTTGTTGTATGAACTTTATGTTCTTCTTAGCTTACAAGAGATAATGTTCACATTGGACTTGTGCAGACTGTAGTGTCATGTCTTTTGATTTGGCAAAAGATCTGTGTACATATGTAGTTGAAGGCAATGTCTGACATGTTGTGAGTGACTCTCATGGGGTTATCACTGCATAACCTTCAAATTGTTTAATGTGGAGTTTTCTCCACAACCTCATAGATATGTAGTCATGATAAGGAAATTGTTAATATTTTCCAGTCTACATGACAGGTGACAAAGGGACTTTTACAGAAGTTTGGACCTGACCGTGTGCTGGACACTCCAATTACAGAGGTTAGTCTCATTGAACACAGGCAAGAGGAAGTTTCTTGTTTTGTATCATTGCACCAGTAAAATGCTCACTAAACAATTTGCTTAGCATCTGGAAGGTGAATTCAACATAATTCATGATCAAGCAAGGAATATTCTGTCCCTACAACTACAATGAAAGATTCTAATCCCCCTGTTCTTGAAGCCATGTTTGGGGTTCTGACTGACTCCAATTTGTGACTTGGGCTTGAGGAATCTTTAGGCAGGGTTCACAGGTCTTGGAGTTGGAGCAGCTTTTTTGGGATTGAAGCCCATAGTAGAATTCATGACATTCAATTTTGCTATGCAGGTATCTCAATGCCTGCATTGGCCCTCTCTGTATCTCATTGCTATTGCTGTTTCTTCTGCGAATTTGTGCTGCTCTCATTAGCCCTTTCAATTGTATGCTTGTATCCTAGCCCCTGATTTTCTTTTCTTGGTTTCACCTGGTATCTTTTTCATAATCAGGACCACTTCTTGCTTTTGTGGGTTGATATGACAGGCTATTGACCACATTATCAACTCTGCTGCAAAGACCAACTACATGTCAGGAGGCAAAATTAATGTGCCCATAGTTTTTCGAGGTCCTAACGGAGCAGCTGCTGGTGTTGCTGCTCAGCATTCCCAGGTATTTTTATCCCCTCAATATGTCAATCTTGTAGCTCTCTCAATGTAAATTTGCATGTGGGAACATTGGAGATGGCTCACTATGCTTTGTTTTCCATTGCCCAGTGGGTTTCTAGGAGTGGACTATAGACATGTTAAATGGAAATCATCGATCAATAAGCACTGAGTTTGATTGTCTAACAGAAGTCTTTTCCCTGCAGTGCTTTGCAGCATGGTATGGCCAGTGTCCAGGACTGAAAGTGCTGGTGCCCTACAGTTCAGAGGATGCACGTGGGCTTCTCAAGGCTGCTATCCGTGATCCTGACCCTGTTGTCTTCCTGGAAAATGAGCTCCTGTATGCCATTTTGATTCTTCTTCAATTCTGGCTATGTCATGTTCTGCAAGTGTAAATGCTTGTCCAAATAAGATTAGAACTGTTTGTGCTCAATAAGGATGCCTTTGTGTCTTTAAGGACATTGGTCTAAACTTCTGTCCCTGAAAGCCTGCAATAAACTACCTGATTGCTGCTTTAATTCTGGTTGTGAACTTCTTGCTAACACACCATTTGGACATTTTATGTTTGCATTGAACTCAAAGTGCTGTCATGGTCAGTTACTGCAGTTTGAACTACATATTGCAAGTGAAAATCTGGACTAATCCTGTATTCACTTTTTCTTTTGCAATCTTTGAAAGGTATGGAGAAACATTCCCTGTGTCCCCAGAAGTGCTTGATCCAAGCTTCACTCTTCCAATTGGCAAGGCTAAGGTCAGTTATTAAAGCAAGGTTCATATTTTCCCCCTTCAGATTTTCTGTCATAAAACTTCATATATAACAGGTTTATTGGTGTGTTTCGTGAGTTCATGTAGTTCATTGCATAAGTAGGCTTAATTTGAAAGCCCTCTCTGTGTAATCTCTGTTGAGGTTGTTCCCTGCTATGAGCAAGAATTTGTAGCCAATCTGTTCTTGATGAATGATTTTGACCAAGGGTTGTTTGACCTTGAATTGACTGTGCTTTATGCAGATTGAGAGGGAGGGGAAGGACATCACCATCACTGCTTTTTCTAAGATGGTTGGTTATGCTTTGAAGGTATGGTGTTGACACTTGTTTGCTTGCCATTTGTTTTACTTCTAATGGAGTTTAACTAAATCATTTCGAGGTGTTCGGTACTTTCTGACTCCTGGACCCATCCCCATTCAGCAAGGCTAAATTATGGCACTGTCCTTGCAGGCTGCAGATGAACTAGCCAAGGAAGGCATCAGTGTGGAGGTATCAAGAATTGTCTTTTGAAGTAGCACTATGTTTGTTATTGAAACTGTTTTTTGCAATAGAAAAATTTGGGAGTTGGACAGGCCACATACTGCTGATAGGCAGGCATTCCATTTATCTGCATTTGATCTCCAATGGTGTCCCAAAGATGGTATGACATGTGCATGCAATTTGGCTGCATTCCATCTGCAGGTTGTCAATCTGCGGTCAATTCGTCCTCTTGATAGAGCAACTATCAATGCATCAGTCCGCAAGACATCACGACTTCTTACACTTGAGGAAGGCTGGCCTCAGCATGGTGTTGGGGCTGAAATCTGGTAAATCCACATTCTGCGAAAGGGAACGAACCCCTCTATTTTTTCCTTTAAGATCCTCTCTCAAGATTTCCACTTTATATGTGGCATATTTTGTAGAGTCTTGGCTTCATCTACTATTCTTTTCCTACTACTTTTTCCTTCTGTTTGCAAGGGTTAAAAGGATCATATCCAATATATCGCTATCTACATGGGCTCTATTTGTTGTGGAAGCCACTGATGCAGTTTTCTCTTCCTCTGTGTGCATGTAGTGCAAGTGTTGTAGAAGAGAGCTTTTACTACTTGGATGCCCCTGTGGAGCGCATTTGCGGTGCTGATGTACCAATGCCATATGCTGCCAACCTTGAGCGGCTTGCTGTACCACAGGTATGATTTATCTCCCTTCCTTCCCTTGGAGGTTGTATCTTCCACAATCAGCTGTCAGTTGTTTCCCCAGCCCACACACCCTGTGGGCTCCAACAAACCAATCATTCAGATGGGCCAACATTAGTTCTCTCCTTTGTCCATCTGCTACTCTTGTCTTTGGTCTTTAGGGACCAGTGGATGCCAGAAGCAAGTGTTGTTTAGAGCATGTTGACCATCTCTGCTGAGTTTTTTTTTTGTCCAATTTTCTCATGTTGCATCAAAAGTGGCAATCAGCCACAAGAGAATTTAGCCAAATCTGGCTGCAAGACAAATAAAGTAGAAAATCTAGGAATCCTGTTACATGTTTGCGAACTACTAGAACATATTAGCTAAATCTTGGCAATTTCATAACTTCCTTGAAATGTGGCAAATTTTTTGGAAATTTTCAAAAAAGTTCCCTTGATCATGTTGCATTGCACCTTTTTTTTATAGCAAAATGGCAAATTTTTGCCACAAAAAAAATCAGAGTCTCTGCTGCTCCTTTTCACACAGCTCTCATGGATGTGCATTGTTGCAGATTGAAGATGTTGTCCGGGCTGTTCGGAGAGCTTGCCACCGGACTTCTGTTGAGGATCGGAGGGAGGCAGCTTGAGATAATGTTGAAACTAAACCCTTTTACTAAGGTACAGACGTCATCATGTGAAAGAGAGGGATGATTGCAAATCGAATATTGTAATAATGTGTAATTAGATATTGGGCATACTTGTTTCCAAAATTGGAAATCCAGCCCTTGTGTCTTTATGCACACAGTTCCTTTCAAAAATTATTCAGTTTCAAAAACTTCACTTGAAAAGCCTTTGTCTTTGTTAGGGTTTTCTTAGTTAGAAATTGGGTGTCAAGCACAGCATGAGAGGGCTTTGTTTTTCGAATCTTGATTAAGGACCTATCCTGTTGGGCACATAGGGCCAGCAACATGAGAAGCTGGCCTCTACAGCTTGGCATTCTAAACAGAAAGAGGAGTCCAGCTTGGATTTAAGTCCTAGATCCTACCTTGTTATCTTGTGATTGTATATCAAGAAATGGACATGAACTGTGTAGAGACACATGCAAACGAGTCAACTGCAAAATTCTAGGCATATTTAGAAAGCCCTAAAACCTACATAAATTCTACTGGCAATCTGCCAGCTAGTGGTGTATTCAAGCAAATAAACACATAGGAAGAGTTTTGGGGTAGTTCTCAATTCTTATGAAGTTCTTTCAAGATGATGTCAAACGGGAACAAATGCAGATTTTTACCATTAAGTAGTTGTCTCATTTTACTGGAAAGAAACTGTGGATGTGTATGTTGTGAAGATTTTTAGAGTTTAATCATGTTTGGTATTTGTTTATATCAGGGTTTCCTATTCAGATTTCACAACCATGTAAGATCTTTCTTGTGCTTTATTTTGAAAAGTTTGTCAGGAAGATGTTGAATATAAAACACCAAATCTGGTTGAGTTTGTTGTGAACTGGTTTTGGCCAATTGACCACTCTGAATTTTGTTTGTTTGGGGCTCCGTTCTGTAAATGAAGCCCCAAACTTATGCAAGGTTTACATCTCTTGTGAGCTCCATCCTTTCCGGCAACTTCTTTAGTTACAAATTAATGTTAGGCTCTTGTGTCCAACAAGCACAAAACCTCTTGTTTAAAAGCTCGCCCTTTCAAGGTGATTATCCTCCTTAACCTAATCCTCACTTTGCATGAAGTTGATAGATGGAAATGTTATCTTGAAGTTCAAGTTGCCTCACTTTGGTTCAGGGCAATCTTTGAAATGACATCCCATCTTGTTACAACTGAAACATAGACCTTTATCTACTCCTCTACAAAGTTTCACTTTGGGTTGCTCCCTTTTAAATAAACCTTCTTGAAGCTCTCGTTTTTCCTTTGACATGCCTTTAAAAGCGATTGGGCTTTTGATCTTTTGAGGACTCATGCTTTCAGTTCCATTCCCTTTCATGACATCCCTTCTTATTTTGAAACTTAACCTTCATTGGCAAGGTTTTTCCATCACAGTGGAAAAAAACTCTATTGATAACAATGAGGGCCAACCATTCCGAAACTTATGCTTGGCTTGAACTAGAAATCCCCTAACCAAAAACACTATATCAAAATTTTACACTTTTTTTTATGTTCAATGCACTTTAATGAAAGCTTTCACATACTAACAAAAGTTGTGATTGTGAATGTGCATCAAAGGTCCCAAACCAGTTTTTTTTAAATTTAAACTTGCAAGATGTCATTCAAAGGAAAAAAGGGGTAAAAGAAACAAAAGAGGTTAACTATTTACAACCAACAAAAAATTTGAAATGGTATATTGGGGAAAGGTTTGTGAACATTGGAAGTTGACAAGTAGCCAACCCTATTACCATTGTTCCACTTAAGATTGTGGAGGCTTGCAACTTTTGGAGTGTAATTGAAACCTTTCGTCTAAAATAGGTGGTGAAGACCTTTCATTCCTCAACAAATGTTGCACAAACTTGTAAAAAAATCACCAACTTGTTTATATAAATAATCAAAGACTTCTATGCTAGGGGGAGGAATTGATTTTCCAAATGGTGATCTCAATAATTATGTTTTTTTATTTGGGTCATCTTTGTATAAGGGTTTTTTTAGGTCCTTTTGGGAAGTAAAGCATTGGCATGAGGTTGGTAGGTCGAGGGTTGCATCACACTTCCCAAAAGGACCTAAACAAAACTTTCCAGTGTAAAGTATTGGATAGATTTTTATTTTTATTTTTTATGTTCTTTCATTCCTTATTTAGGTTTCTTTTAGGGTTTATTTTAGCTCATCCTACGTATTGTCTCTTTCAGCTTTGTAATCTATTTGCCTTATTGCTCTCAATTTTGGGCGGAGTTTTCTTTGCAACTCCTTTGAGTTTTCAAAGGTATCAAAGGTACGGCTTCATCACTTTTTCAAAATTTCTTTTATTTTTCATCCTTGCATTCTCAAGAGCTTGGAGAGCTTGGAGAGCTTTTCTTTCAATTGTTTTTGTTTATTAACATTAATTCAAAGCTAATTTTTTAAAACAGTTTTTTGCTTTGTTTCTTGTGTCTCTTTGCTTGTTTGTTTTATGTTTCTTTGCACAAATCACATTATTCAAGGTTTACATTATTTTGCATATTTTTTCTGTATCATTTGTTTGATCACAACAATGTTCCTTTCTCTTTCTTTTAAGAATTTCCATTGGTGAGCGAGATTAGGGTTATTTGTTTCCTTCTTGGTTGGAGAGGGGTCTTATGATTTTTCAATCCTCAACTAAGCTTTCTTACCCTCTTTTTTGTTTCTCACATTGTTACAATAGTATTCCATTTTTATTTATATATTTTTAATGTTTCTTGCTTTTCACATTTCTATTTTTGTTTACTTCTTGTGTAGTGTTTTCAATTTTTCTAGAAGGTTTATTGATTTTGTATTTCATTTATGTTTTTTTTTCTACAACCATTCATGTATTGTTGTTGGTGCCTCCAAACAATGCTATTGTAACTTTCATGCTTCTACATTGAGGTTACTTAATCCTTTCTTTCCTTCTTTCTTCGTGTCATTGATTTTTTTTGTTTCCATTTCTTGTCTTCTAATGGCTTATGGTGACAAACTAGCTTTGAAGAAGCATTGTGTTGATGTTTCAAAGTATTCTACTAATGTTTTCAATTATTTTTTGTCGATATTGTTTGGTTTGGCTATTGGTAACAACCAATCAACTAGTTTTATTTTTCTAACTTTGTTGATTTTCAAACTTTTGAATCTCTGGATTTGCAATCTTCTATATCAACTCCATTTTGGCTTCAATTATATTGTCCATGACTATGATATGTGGGCCATTATCGATCATGTTGAATCATGTGATGTTGTTGAACCTTCTACCCATCCTGATTTCTCTATTGAACCTAATCTCACGTTCTTTACAAGTTTTTACAACCCTTATGTTGTATTGATTGTTGAAGATTTTGATTATGTTGTTCATTCTGAATCCTTCATCCAAAGTTCAAAATAGTTCCTTTGTAGCAAAATTTTGAAGATTATCCTCCTTTTTCACATTTTGATTTTGTTGATGTTGGTTGTGATTTTCTTAATTCTCATTATTTCTTCTAATCAATCCCCTTAGCAATGTTTGCTTGAAAGTTTTGTTAATGGACATTGATGAAGATGAACTGCAAATTGTTGACAAAGGCGATCGACAATTGAACAAACATTTTGAAATTTGGGCTAGGAATGCCCTTGATGCGTGGCATGAATTTCAAGGTTTTGACATTAAAAAATTTATTGCAAACATTTCAGAAGATCCCAATTCTATCATGGTTTTGGTTGACATGCTTGCGATGTTTGTTCTACAAGTGGCAAAAAAGGACGAAAGTTTATATCCTCCAATGAGGTATGAAATTTTTATTTGTATTTTTTTTTTCTTTCCAAAATTTTCCTACTTCTATATTTAGGGTTTTTATTTCATTATTTCAAAAGTTTTTTTTTCATATTGATGTTTTTATTTCCATTTACATTTTATTTTTTTAGCTAGTCCATTTTTTTAAAACATTTTTTGTTGATTATTGATGTAGTTATCTACTTTTTTTTGCTTATAGGTATTTCTCTTTTCATTTTTTGTTTCTACATTTTCCATCTATTTGATAGGTTGTGATCTAATATAGTAGTTTTCTATTAAGGTTTTGTTGTATTTTTTTGTTCCCGCATTCCATTTTGTTACAACATTCAAACTTTGGTAAAAGCCATTGGGGGGCTGATTAAGCAGAAATAGGAGCAATGCATTGTTGAAACTGAAATGGCTCTTTCAATGTTGTTCAATATTTTTATTAATTGTAGGTTTCATCACGTGAAGTTGGCTAGTGATGAAATGGCTTTTCATGCATCTATTGTTAATTTCAATAAATATATCAAGAAGGCAGACATTATGTCTATTCATGAGGAGGAGAAGATCTTGTAGCAAGAAATCTAGTAGCCAACCACACCAATAGGACTCAATCTACGTTTCAATTATTTTTGTATGTGTTATTTAATCATCCAAGGTTGCCAAAAACTTCGAAATATTGAATTTTAAAAAAAAATTGTTGTGCAACTACAGATTGAATTGTATTCAAGTTTTCTCAAGGTGTCTCCAAGAACTAGTGGATTGATGTCACCTAATGCATTATTGATAGGTTTCATCTTGTTGTTGATTGCCTTATTCTTAATGTCATCGACACATTTTAAGAATTGTTTAGATGTTGGCCTTCTAATTAGCTACCTAGTAAATCTGGTTTGCATGTTTTGTTCCTTTCTCCTAAGTTGAAGTGGAAGTACTATGATTATGTATCATTTACAACTACACCAATGGGTTTGAACAATTGCATTTTATTGTCAACAAGTTGACAACAACTTTTTTTCATTTGAAAGACAAGGTGTTGTTTTACAAGATGAGCAAAAGCATCAAAATCACACGCATGGAAGAAACATTTGTTATGTGCCCATATAGTATGGAAATTAATGGGCATAGAGATCCAATTTGTTATGAAAAATATTTTTTTTCCAAATTTTTTTCTTCCTTACATTTCATTTATCATTTTTTTCTTCCCATATTTGTGCATCATTTTAACAAAAAAATTGGACATTGTTTTCGTGTTTTGTCTTTGTTGTAGGTACAATGAAATTGACAACATTTTGAGCCATATTTATGTTAATTTATAGTTTTTTTTTTGGACCATTGCATTTTTTTTGTATTTTTTTATTTGTTTCTTCAACTTTTAATTGTTTTTTCTTTTTGTTTTTAGTCACTACATGTGATGTGCTCCCAAGTCACGGGGTGAAACCCATTTGAGGGTCTCACAAAGTCAAGTTGCGGAAGTTGAAACTTGGAGGCACGCTCCCGGCTTCCAACTCTAAAAAGGGGTAGAGGGTCGAGTTGGGAGCCCAGGGATTGAACTAGGAAGAAGGTTTAGTAGATCAAGCATGAATCTGCATCAAAACAAACCACCCACGTGGTTAGTTCACATTTCGGGACACCCTTGGGTGTTGGGACAAGCCATGGGCACTTTGGACCACGAGACACACCACGGCCCGGACTCGGGGGAAGCCACCACCTTCCCCCTTATAGTATTCTTTGCGTCTCACCGCGGAGGCTACATCCGAATGGCACATTTTGTTGAGTCTCCCGAAATGTGTCCCAGCTGGACTCCCGGAACTTTGAGCGGCCATAACTCCTTGCCTCAAGCTCGGATCGGGACGAGTCCTGAATCAAAGTTGTAGCTCTCGTCGAGAGCTTTTCAACGCCGTGTTGCACTCTTCAAGGCGACATCGGGGAGAGGTTGATTCCTGACTTTTAGTGGTCGGGAGTCAAACTGCCAGTTTGACTCCCGGCTCTTCTTTTGCCCATAACTTGGGCTGCAGATGTCCGAATGGCCAATGCGAGGCCATTTTCGATATCTACGTTTCACGACCTTTCCAATGACACCAAGAACATCTCAATGCGAGGTGTTTTGGGCCTTTCTGTTGAGCTCTGAACATTCGGGAGTCCCGGAGGGCTCCAAACCTCCAACTTTTCCAAGTGTTGGGCTTCACCCCCACACTTGGCCAAAGTGGGGTTGCGACAACATGTATAATCAAATTGATAAACATTTATGGGATAGTGCCTTATAATGCATTATCATCGATGAGTTGAAGTTAGGTTGGATGCTTCAATATGATGAAACGTTTAATGACAAAAGAACTTTGTTTGAAAAATCAAATGTAAGATCCTTTTTTTTTTTCCCTTTTCTATTTCGTTTATAATTTACTTTGTTTGGTTCTTTTATGATTTTTTGGTCAACTTTTTGCAAGAGGTTTATGTTGTTTTTTTTCCAAATGTTGAATATGTTGTTGCAAATTTACAACTTTTTGATGTTGTTGCTCTTGTAGATGTTGTTCCTCCTATTAATGGTCCTAGTTTTAATACTAAGAAAGTTGTGGTTGAGGTTCCACAAGCTTTTAAGAGACTTGATGTTGATCCATTTATTGATAATGTCTTCAATGAATTGTTTATTTTTTAATTATGTCTTTTTAGAGTTTCTTTTAGGCTTTAAAGATTATTTTTTCTAAATTTAAAAATAAAATATGTAAAAAAAGAATTGTAAAAGAAAAAGAAAAAATATGGGAGAATAAAATTTTGAAAAAATACACATAAAGTTTTGTTTGATCATTGACAAGTTTCTTATGGGAAGATATAGGTATAAGGGAAAGTTATGCCTGAGGAGGCACATAAATATACACTAAGAAAATCTCTAAGGACTTTACAATGCTACAAAACCATGTGTAGAAAACATTCAAAACAAAAATCTTCATATGTAGGATCAAAAATGACAATGTTTACAAGGGTTTAAACCCATATTTAAATAGGACAATGTCCACACTGTCTAGATGTTTAGAGTGTGAAAGAAGGAAGAACATGTAATTGTTCCCAAACCACATGAAATCTAATTTCTTGTGCAATGGAGGCAAAGACATCACAAATGGCATCATATGCCCCAAATGTAGTCATTGTTGAACATACGTTTGTTTGCATTATGGACAATGACATTGTAATGATGAATATTCAATGGAGCAATGGGAAGAATGTAGACAAGGAAGGAGGCCTAGGACTTTAAAATGAGGTAATGCAAGTCAAATTTGTAAGGCAATGGAAAAAATTATTGATGACAAATGAAACATCAATAATATTGGTTGAATTATGAACCAACACCTAAGCCCAAGCTTGAATATAAAAGGATGTGACCTTGATGAACATCCCATTAGAAAGAATTGCAGAAAAAGTGCGTTGGTGCAAACCTTTTGAAATGGAGTTCTAAAGTTGTTCAATTTATTTGTCAATAAAATGTTCAAAAGAGGGAAGAGGTTTCAAGTTGTTTTTAATTGTTGTTGAAAAGGGGAGATGCTAGAATTGACATGAACAAATTTTTTTTACAAAACAAATACAATGATCAAGCAAAAACCAAAAGGCCAAGGATGAAGCAACTAATGCCCAACTACCCCAAACAATTGGGGTAGTGGCAATAAAGGAAATGAAACCAATGCCTCCTAAAAAGATGGGAAAATAGGCTTGGCAATGAACCAAGTTTCCTTTAGGACCATCAAAAGATCATGGATCTATAAGACATTTCAACACTCAAAATATAAAAAGGTCAAAACACATAAAAAGGTTTAAGAATTTTTAAGTAAGTAGGGTGCATCAAAAAAGATATGATGGGTGTTGCAAAAAACATCATATGATAATCCCAAAAGCTACTTGAACATCATCAATCCTAAATAATAAGTCTACGTGCTTAAGGTCTTTCAATAATGCATCATTGATGAAAGAAGAAGTGAGCAAAAAGGACCCCATTGGAATACTCAAAAATTTGAAGTCTTTGAAAGGGGTGTTAAACAAAGTTGGAAGAGTGAAATCATTAGGTAAGCTTGATGGGGACAAAACAACTCACATTTGTGAGGTTGAATTGAAAGGCCAATCTCATAATTAAACTTTAAAAATATGAATTCAATATTAATGCATCCTATAGAAGGAGGACCTATAATGTGAATGTCATCCACTATGGTGGGGAATAAGCATATGGGGAATTGAACTTTAGCAAATTGAAGAGTTCAAAAATGGGTTAGGCTAAACAAAGGTCCATGAAAGAAGTTGCCTTGGTGGGTACCCATGGTTGAAAGGATGATAATGACCTCATTGTTGTTAAAAAACCAAAGTTCAAATGCATTAAAACTATGAACAAAATATAGAAGTTGAACAATGTCACCTCTAAAAACATGAAGTTTTTGAAACATCAAAGTGTGTGACACAAAGCTAAATTCATTTGTCACATCAACTTGTAAGTGCACCTAATTTAGATGGAGATCAAAGGTGCATTGAATGTTATGGACCATTTCTTCACATCCTCCTTTGGTGATAACACCAAATTGATGGGGGAAAGTGTCTTGAAAATGAATAACAAAATTGAAATCATAAGGTGACATCAATAAAATGACATAAAGTTTTTCTAATGGTGATAGGACAAAACCCATGAGAAGGTTTTTCCATGGTTATGGGACTCAAGTTGTTGCAAGGACATGTGGGATGTTGCAATGGATATTGATGCTTCAGATGGTATTGGTGTCTTTGGAAAGCCCTCAAGGTGAAGGGGTGCTTGGGCTTGGTTCCATGACGTTTGGACTTTGACTTGGAAATCTCTCCAAAAAATTTCGGCTAGGAGTGTAGTGGAGTGTTTTGGAGCGGAATAGGTAGTCTGTGGAGTGGGCGGGGTGCTTACTTCTGGAACTCCCCCACTATGCGGGTTGTTTGTTTTTGAGCGGATTTTTGGTGGAAGAAGATTCAGCAGCAGCTCGTCACCATTCGTCTTCGTGTAAATGGACCCATAAGTCTGGTGGAGATTTTGATTTCTGGGTGTGTAGCTGCAGGAGTGGTTTTTGTTTGTTTGTTGTTACCACAGATTGAGGACTGATGAAGAACCCATCCAAGCAATTCGACATCGTGTACTCATTTTAGGGTTTTGATATGGTGTTGAATCTCAAGCACACTGGGGAAGCGTTGCAGGAGTGGTTTTGTTTGTTGTTATCCCACTTGAAGGACTGAAGAAACCATCCAAGAAATTCAACATTGTGTACCGATTTTAGGGTTTCCATCTAGCATTGGATCTTGGGCACACTAGGGAGGCTTTGCTGACAGTCTAAAACTGCAATGCACACAGAGGGCAGGGAACTTCAACAGCGTGTTTTTGGGGAAGGAGGAGGAAAGTAGCTACGAGCTTGTCAAGGAATGAATATGATACCCTTTGTTCTGAGGTCTTCTTCTCTGCTGTTGCTGCGATTGTGGCTCTGAGAGTGCAATATTTGTGTTTGGGTTGGTAGTTTTCTAGTTTCCTTTGAATCCCTGCACAATTGGAACCATGGGAGTTGATATCTTTCCTCTTGATGATCTGATCAACTTTCATAGGTCTTCATCATCTTGATCTCCAGCAGCCTTCCACTGGATGTTAGGGTTTAGTAAAGTTAGGGTTTAGGGTTTTGGTTAATGACGAATGCCATGGTTTTCGATGCTAAAACATGGGAATGGAACAAGGACTTGATGACGATCATGGAGATGCAGGCGGTTAAACTCCAAGCGCTTTGTACACGCTACAACCTTAAGCCTGCCAAGACCAGCAAAGCAGCCGCTGCAGCAGCCATCGTCAACCATCTCATGGTCCCTAGGGCCGATGTGCACAATGCTATTGAGGTCACTATGGAGCAGGTTGCGAAAAACATTCTGGCTCTAACAATGGAAGCTAAAATTGTGACTGTTATTGGCCAAGTCAAAACGCTGCAAAATAAAGTAGATGAGATGGTTAAGAGCTTTGATACCATGCAGGACAGTGGGGAGAAGTGGAAGGAGGTCGTGGGTAGGAAGGTTGACAAGGTTGCCAACAAGGTGGACCGAGCAACAAATGTTGACCTGGTCAAGGCCAGGGAAGCAAACATCCGGGTCACCAGGTTGACCATGAGCAAGGGGGAAACCTCAAAACAACTTATGGAGTTGGTGTAGAAGGAGCTACTCGACAAGTTGAAGGTTGCTAATCGTGTGCAGGTGCAAAAGGTGCACTGGTAGATATCGTCGGGGCGACTGGATAAGGCCACTAACAAGGCACCATCAGTCATCATCACGCTGGCATCGGTACACGACAAGTTCACAGTGCTACGCACTCGTAAAGGCTTGCATGGCACTCAGCTTGGGCTCGATGAGGACCTGACTCCCACTCAGCAGGCCCAGAAATGAATTGCTTGGGCCACCTTCAAGGAGGCCAAAGAGGTTGGCGAATGGGTCTACTAGCGTGGGGCCAATCTCTACATCAACCACAAAGTCGTAAACTCTCCTACTGCATAGGGGGGCGGGGGCCAGAGAGACTTGCGCGTGTGCCTGTGGAACGTCCATGGGGCCGCTATCACAAAGCTAAAAACACATGAACATTTACTTGACCTATTTCAACATGTTGACGTTGTTGCTTTGACAGAAACACATCACTTCCCGGGCGATACATTTCCGGTCTTACCGGGGTTCTGCTGTTTTGATGTTGCCAAGCCTATGATTCCATAGGGTGTTCGAAAGCACAGTGGAGGCATTGCAGTACTAGTCAGGGAAACATGGGCAAATAGTACTGCTGTTTAGAAGACTACAAGGGATGAGACTAGGATTTGGTGTGTTTGGGCAATGCTTTCCAAAGGCCTTTGTTCTTGTGCATAGTATATGCTGTTCCACAAGGCTCGCCATATGCGGACATCAGCCTATTTGAACACATATGCCAAGATGTTGGAGAAACCATGAGCTTAGGCGGTGTGCTTCTTACTGGGGATTTCAATGCAAGGACAGGCACAAACAATGACTTCATTGATTGCAGTCAACAAGCAGATGTGCTACTAGTGCCACAGGCCATTGAGGACACCCTACCCAACGATATGCTGGAGCGCCAGAACCGCGACACCGTCACGGCTAGCTGGCATCGTGAGTTTTTGGATCTCTGCAGAACTACTGGGCTATTCATCCTCAATGGTCGCACACCAGGAGACATATTAGGGGAGTACACATGCCTATCCAATAAAAGTTTTAGCATTGTGGACTATTTTCTTACGACAGTTGACCAATTAAAGGGTGTTAAGCGCTTAAAGGTTAACTACGATGAAAAGTATTCAGGTCACAAAGATGCGCACTCTGATCATAGACCATTGGTACTTACAATCACATAGCAATGGCAACCCCCTCCTGTTTAGCAAAAGGCAATCAAACACCTACCTCGTTTCAAATATGACACTTCCAAAGCAGCCGAGTTTAGCAGGAGTGTACAACATAACATTGGTGTCTGGGCAAGCCCAGATGTACTTGATGCATCTGACGTACAAACAACAGTAAATCTATTACAATAGTGCATCACACAATCTGCAGAAGAAGTGTTTGGAAATAGACAAGTGGCCTTAAGAAAAACAATAAAACATAGCCACAAACCCTGGTTTGACATAGAATGTCGCTAGACCAAAAGCCAGTTTGCTAAATTGTCACATGCGCACCCAGATAGGCAGGTCGGACTTAAGCAAATGAAACAGTTGTACAAAAGGAAGAAACGTGCTTATGATGTGCTCAAGGCTAAACAACTATGTGGTTTAACGAAGGTGGATCCTACAACATTCTGGAAGTGGTACCGCAAGCGTGCTAAGGGTATCAATGGCATCACCAGTGAAGCGCTCATGAATGACTTCCAACAACTGCTCCAGCCTTCGGCGGCACCAGCCACAACAGGAGCTGTGACAAGTGCCGCTATTCAAGCCCAGGTGGTCTCCTTTCCACCCAATGGTATTGATTACAAATAGTTGAATGTTGACATCACACTAGTTGAAGTACAACAAGTGTTCAAAAAGCTAAACGACACAAAGCTGCAGGCATTGATGGCATCAAACCAAAGTTCCTTTTGGATGCGGTTGTTGCCCTGTAACAACCACTATTAATTGTTTTTAACAAAATTTTGCGCGAGGGTTATTATGAATCACTCTCTGTTGGATCATACATGCACTGTACAAAGGGGGTGACTATAGTCAGTTTGACAATTACAGGGGGATCACAGTAGGACCAATCTTAGCCAAGGTGTTTGCAATGATTATTGAATCCCGCATCAGTCAATGGGCGAAGACCAATGATTTATGCGCAAAGGGACAAGCTAGTTTCAGAAAGGACTTTAGGACAATAGATAACTTGGTTATTCTTCACACTTTGACCGAACAAGCCAGATTTCAGAAAAAGAAGTTATACACTTGTTTTGTGGACTTTAAAAAAGCCTTTAATACAGTACCAAGGGACCTGTTGTGGCAGGTGTTGCAGGGATCTGGCATCAGTGGGTGGATATTGAAGTGCTTGCGCTCCATGTACCGTCAAGACCAGGCCTGCCTACACCATCCAGAGGAGGGGCTCACGCCCACTTTCTTCTACCGCATCGGAGTGAAGCAAGGATGCCCCTTCAACCCGCTCATGTTTGGCCTCTTCATAGATGGCCTAGAGAAACGGCTGAATGTTTTGGAAGGTGACACACCACCAATGTTGGGACAACTAGCTGTTCGTTTGCTTTTGTATGCAGACGACTTAGCTTTCATGTTGCACACTCCTGTTGGATTGCAGAAGCAATTGGATGTCTTGCAAGCTTTTTGCTATGAGCGTCAATTGATTGTGAATGTCAAGAAAACCAAGGTTATTGTGTTTGAAGCACGCAAGTCTATGTGTCATGTTTTTCAGTATGAGGGCGAGGCTATAGAGCAACTAAACTTTTTCAAGTATCTAGGTGTTGAACTGCACGACACAAAAGGTATGCAAGCAATAATACATCGGTTAACAATGTCAGGGAAAAAAACAGTTTTTGCATTGCAGCGCAAATGCACAGAGCTATGCATCTTTGACCCAGCATTATAATGCCAGCTGTTTGATGCACTAGTCAAACTAGTGCTTAGCTATGGGTGTGAAGTATGGTCAGACCACATGGTGCACGAACAGTTAGAGGTGGTACATTGGGCTTTTCTGAAGTCGTTGTTGGGGGTCAGCACCATGACATCCAGTTATGTCGTGCTGGTAGAATTTGGCAGGTTTCCCCTAAAAATATTTTGGTGGCAACAAACCATGCACTTTCTCTCACGTGTCAGTTCTGAGGTAGATTCAGATCGCATGCTTAGGCTAGCTTATGATGTATAGCTGCAGTTGCTTGTAGTCAGGTGAAAAGTCTTACTCGGGAACCAGAGTACTGTGGGTAGAAAGAGCCGATTGCCTGCTTGCTGGCTAGCACAAGTAGATGAACGATTATCGACATACAATTTGTGCATCGATAGCAATCAGCTGCCACCATGTGCTCGCCTCAAGTAGTTAGTTGAAAGGCAATACACTGTACACCATCAAGTGGCTACAATTGACTTCAACAGGGTGAGAGCCTATCTGGGGTTGAATAGCTTAACACAGTATGGGTACAAAGAATACCTCTCTAGGGTAGACAATGCACAACTTAGCTTGGCACGTTTTCGTTGTGCGAATCACAAGCTGCAGATTGAATTAGGAAGGCAAGTCAAGTCAATGAAGTTGCCGGTGCAGCAGCATTATTACAAATTGTGCAACTTGGGTGCGGTTGAGGATGAGGACCACTTCTTGTTCGTTTGCCCTGCTTATCAAAGTGTTCGAGAGAGGTTTAGAAGTTCATTGCCATTAACTGCCATCACACCTTTGGCTGAATTGCTGAGTTGTCAGCAGCAAGGCATCCTTGCTAGATTCTTAGTGCAATGTCAGACGGTTAGATCTAAATTGCTTCATCAGACTTAACGTTAATTGGGTTCTGGCCTGGGTGCTGTTTGGCCCACTTAATGACGTTAAATTGTAAGTAAGTAAGTAAGTAAGATATGCCCACATGTGATAAGAAAGCATGGTTGGAATAATTGGGAAAAACAACTAGCAAAATATTTTGGATGAAAATAATCATGTAAATATTCAAACATTATACTAGAAGGACCATTAATTGAAAGGCAAGGCAAACAATTAAATTGGAAAAAAACTCAAGATTTTGATTGAATTCGTGATTTTCCATGGGAAAAAAAAAGATAATTATTTGATTTTGAATGAAGGGCTTTTAGGGTTAAAGTGGTTTTAACAAATGGGGGAACCAAGGAAAAGAGGGCAAAAGCATGTGTTGTTCATGAATATTCACTTAAACAACTCAAAACAAGGTTTCATGGATGCACTTTTAAGGAGGATAATCAACTTGAACAAATGGTCAAAAGGGGGAGCTTGCCTAAATGCAATACTAATGTTTAGTTTGCAAGCTTTCTCAATCTCCTTTTAAGAATTGACTTAATCATGTGAAAGTAATGTTTTTTTTTTTGGAAAAAAAACACAAAATGACAAAAAAAAAAAAAGGTTGGTAAAGCCAACAAAAGGATTTTTGAAATTAAAAAAAATAAATTGCCATATCTTGACCAAAAAAACTTAGAAGCCACTATATTTAGATAGTCACATGTTCCTATAGGTCGCCAAAACTAGGCAGGATTCCAAATAAAACTATTAGCCCATTAAGATAGTTGCCATTTACTATTAATTAATGTTGAAGATCATAGTTAATGCACCTACTTGATGAATTTGAAAAAAAAAACATTTTGTGAATGTGTCTTTATGTTTACAAGCCTTTCTCATGGGGACAATATAAAACACCATTGAAAAAAACACAAATAGGTGCCATGTTCGGCATCCATGGGTTTTTTAACTAGTTCTCATTCAATGGAAAGTGCAAAACTTTCTATACTTCCAAACATAATGTTATGATAATTCAACTTGATATAATCATGCCAAGGAAGACCTAGGTGAAATGCTTCAAACACATCCACATGAAAGACCAAATTCCAATCTATTGTAAAAAGGGAAGGGGTGATGGTTAGAATGGGGTTTTGACAAATGGGCACAATTAGATTAAGGATAGTGAAAAGGGGACATGAATATTGGTGGCATGTTAGACCTTAAAAAAAAAAAAAAAAAAAATGCCTGCTAGGTAGGGTATTCAATGAGATGGCAAAGGATAACATGCTGAAAGTTGTGATATCGATTAGAGTTGACATTACTAGTTGTGATAGTGAGTTCATGCAAGAGTAAGGTCAAAAAATTAAGGAAATTGATGAAAATGGAAGGAGGTGAAATTATTATTGCCAAAAAAAAGACAATCCAAAGGGGTGGGGGTTGATAAGTGGGAATAAAAGAGGTCAAGTGTTGGGTTGTTTGGACACAAGGTGGAAAAACATGGGCATTATTGGGTGAAACAATATGGATAGAATATATAGCCATTAGGTTTAGTGTGGGTTTTCGATGTGTAGTAAGGGGTTCCAAAAGGATAACACATGAGGAGAAGTTGAACATTTGATCTTCATAAAAACATAATAAAAAAGTCACAAACTAAGAACCAATGAAAGATGAAAAAAAAGGTGCACATTTTGTCACCCTATATGTTAATGATCATTTATTGTTAACTTTGAAACTTTTTGTCTTGGAATTAATTGATTTCTTCCATGCACATCAATGAAAGTTGTCACACAAAAACATGATTGCCAACAACCTATCAATTTCATTAATTACTTCCAATAACTTTTTAAAAAAATCATATTGGGGTTAATTCATTTTCACCACATGTGTAGATTTCCTTTCTAGGATTCTAATAGCATGTACTTCTAATATTGTAGGAGATTATAATGAATTTCGAAGGGAAATTTTAATCTAAAATTTAATTTGAAATTTGAAATTGTAAAATTAAGAAATTGGCTAAACATGTATTCATTTGAAATCAATGCACCCTTTGTGATTTCATATTAATTTGTTTCTTATTGTAAGGAAATTCATGTTCATTCCAATAATTTTTTTAATTACATAATTATGTTCATCCATCAATCTACTTAATCCATTTACATGTTTTTATATGTTTTATTAAGCGTCCAAGCACTACACGAATTGTTTGCTACCTCCCACCATCATTGCAAGTTGCACCAACCTTTTGCATTCAATGGTGATGGCAAACTTGTGTGAACCCATGTTATAACATGACTTTATTTGTCCAAAATATGTAACACAACATGATTGTTCTTTTTGTAATTACAATCAATTAAAAAAAGAACAGCTATTTAAGATCTAACAAACGAAAATTTTGTGCATGAAACTTACAAATTGTAAATTTTGTTGTGAGTGCTTGTCAAGTTCCAAAAATAACAAATTGTGTTTCAAAGATCCAAAATCCAGATGTCATTCTACATTATTTTTATATAATTGGTTTTTCTATCCATTTTAACGAACCTTTAAAATCCTCAAACTTAGAACAAATTGCATTAATGACAAGTCACTCCCATTCCCTAAAAGCTTTTATTGTTCAATAGTTACATTGAGTAGTTGAAATGAATTACTAAAACTTGTTGAATGCAAACACAAATGCATGTTAGATTTTTAGCATTGTCATCAATTTCCTTTCATTATTAACACCTTTAAATTAATGATCTAAATGGTTTTATTCTGATCACATACTCAAAAGGCCTTTAGTTAATCCAACTAATTACTTATACTTCTAACACGAAGATTCTTTAATGCAATGAAATTTCACATGACACATAAATCACAAAGAGGTGAAATTTTCATGTATTGGGCCATGTATTGGAATGAATTCCTTTTCAATGTGCACCTTGAATTTTTTTCACAAGTAAACATGCATATCCCATTTTCATGTCAAATTTACCTTCATCACGTTTGGGCATGACATTTCAAATAAGTTTTTAAAAAAGACCTATTGTAATACCCCAATTATTTCATGGTATGGTATGTAAGTATCCATCTTCAAAAGCCATGCATCCATCAAAATGCCTTGGTTTCATCAACTTAAATATCATTCTTCTTAAAGGTTTTACTTGAAGATTTCAACCAATTGGTGAAATTTGGGTTAATTCTCATTAAACTATGTCTTTCATAATGAACAAGATTTGATTTAGTGGCTCTTTTTTTATTTCAAGCTCCTAGTGTTGGGAAAACTCATATTGACCTTTTTTGCCATGATGGGATTCCTTTTGAATGACTTCTCATGGAATTTCAAGGTCATTTTAAATTCATTTTTCCATGAGCTCAATTGGCATCCCATTGAGTTCACTTCATTTATGATTGTTTTTTTTTGTCATTGTATTAAACATTTATATTATTTTGAATGAAAATTCTTCTTAAATTTTTTATACCAAGTGATGCACCTTTAAGTTTGTTAAATGATATGAATAATAATAAACCTCTTTGATCCTAAGTTTGGTAGATAGTTGTAAAAACTTGAGTTGCATTCCTTAGTTTATCACAATTAAAAAAAAGAAAGCAAAAGTTATGAAATGAAATTAATATGAGTTGACATTTCAAATCAAACTTTTGGTCATTTTAATTTGCACATTCAAACAAAAGGAAATGGTTTAGGTTTAGTGTAATTTCAAATTAGACAATTTTCAAATGCTCACAAGATTCACCACAATTCAATGTCATCGATGATATCCCATAACTTACCCTACATTAGTGATTAAATGTATATTAATATCTTCATATTTAACTTGGGTTCCATGTTGCTATGCATTACCAATGATGATCGATTGATTAATTGCTTTAAAAAAAATCAATTTTGTTAAAATAAATTTTCATTTAAATGAAAATATTGAATGACATTAGATGCAACTTGGATTGAATTTTGATTGAATTAAATTAAATTAAATTCCATTTCCAATTCATTAAATTCAACAATTGAATTGAAGAAAATGAAATGCAAATTGGTGAAAAGGGTGTTGAAAATCTACTTGTGCATATGGTGTTGGAAAAAAAGAGAAAAAGATACAAATATGAAAAAAACCTTTCCATGCATGTTTACTTAAGAATGGGTGAAAGTGATTTAAGTTTGGAATTGTCCACGTGACAACAACCATAATAATTTATGGAACCTAAAGTTGTCAAACCTAAACAAAGTCCAATGAATCACTATCATTGGAATTAACAAATTAAGTTATTTTATTCAATGTAACTTGTTGATTGATGAAGTTCATCTAAGAGTATCCATTTTGCAATGAACTCAACATGTTACATTTTTAATCTTTATCATTTTCTAGCAAACAAGTTTTGTTTTTAAACCTAACATCAATTTATCCCTGTATAAAACAATTCTTCCATAATTAAAAATCTTATATATTAATTCAGCAAGTCAGTTAGTCAGTCAGTGACAGTGACTCTAGTAACTGCTGTGAAATCGCTCAAATGTGCACCCTTTTGGTAAAATTTCCAGGTGCCAATTAAAACTGATTGCGGCTTTTCCTTTTGGTACATTTCCAGGTGCCAATTAAAACTGACTGCGACTTATCCTTTTGGTAAATTTCCCAGGTCCCAATTAAAACTGACTACAGCTTAACCTTTTGGTAAATTTCCAAGTCCCAATTAAAATTGCGACCTTTTTTCCTTTTGGTAAATTTTCAGGTTCCAAACTGCGACTTTTCCTGTAGAGTCATTATTAGGTAGAGGGAAAGATACGGGTACCCAGGGTGACTAACTAACCATATGTCGGGATTCGGAACGTTGACTGACATCGTAATCGACGGATTACTACTACACAACGGACTCCAAAATCCAGGTGCCAAAAGCGCTGCTTGACCGACCTTCCCTCCCTCTCCGGAACGCTTTGGGAATTAACTTGAAATAACACACATGTGCATTATGCACAAGGTTACCACTAGTATATAATGAAGTGAACTATAAAATCATGAAGACAACGTCTAGATGTCCCATATTCTTGGTGCAACAACACAACTTGCAAAGATGTCCACCATTGTCTACAAAAGGGACAAAGAAGGTTCCAAAGTATTATCTTGCTTAGTAGTGTGTGATGGAGGTCCATCCGAGGACAACATCACACATTGTTTCACCTAGTTCACCAAAATTTGGACATGCATGTGGAATCTAGTATGCACCATCTAAATTGCTAGATCTTTGATTTTTGTTTCTTTTGCATGCAACCCAATAATGGTGATTGTGTGGGGTTTGAAAGATGATTGCACCAATACTCAATGCATCCATCCACTTGGGAAAGTCAACATGTTCAATCATCTATTCCACAACCAACAACATTGGATTCAACTTGCTATCTTCTAAACTTGAACTCCTAATCAACCCTTAATTCCCACCAACATAAGCTAAAGAATCAATTCAATTCCGCACAACATCATATTCATAAATGTTCCCAAGTTGTCACACACCTTAGAAGGTTCATTGCATGAAATATCCTTATGTACAACTTCATCCACAACCATTTACAATCATAAAATTCGCAATGTCCCAATCATTGACCTCAAAGTGAATTGCAACTCTACCAACACTAGGTGTTTCATGTGCTCTATCTTCTTAGTCAAAAAAATACAAAACATTCATTTTCAACAATGAGCAAATCATTCCTAGTTATGAAGTCCATACCCAAAACCATCTCCAATACCCTTGGTTTGGACACTATAAGTCCATTTGTCCTTTCCAACTTGAGTCAAACACACACAATCCCCAAAACGCTAAGCATTGGGTGTGAATTGTGAACCATATGACAAATCCACCACCATTGGCAACTTAAGCTCTCGTACAAGCAACTCCGCCCACTTAATGGCTTTGAGCATCATGAATGAGCATGAGATTCTCATCTAACAAACACAAAGTATTGTGTTGAGCAATTCACCTCTTCAAGGGTATCAACTAATTTTCCAACTCAACCTTGTTGTGACTTTCAACAAGGTTGATAAATCAAGCTGCTACCAAGAAGTTTAATTTGCTTTGGTTTGGGGTAATTTTTATGGTGATGCCCCATTTCAATTGTAATTGTAACATGAACCCTCTGAATTCCTTTCTTTTAGTCTGCTTAAGATTGCTATATTTTGGACCTTTAAGCACTTGGGTTCCATTCGCCTTGGGCATGCTTCTACATTTAGGACTTTTCCATCTTGGATGGGTTGTTCTTGCCTCAACCCAAATTCAATAAACTTCACATTTCATGATGGCTTCAACAATAAAAATAGGCCAAGCTTCTTCAATCTTATATCTAGCTCTCAAGTTCGAACTCCATCCCCTCACAAAAATACTGAACCTAATTAGGGTAAGTCCATACTTGATGTAAGTTTATCCAACAATGGCATTCATGATTCTTACAAAGGATCTATTGAAGACCCAAAATGCAGAGCTGTTCTCGAGTGATTCTCAAGTGACAGTTGAAGCATCAATTGTTCACTTACCAGATGGTTTACAAAATTTGAGCCTGCAGAAGAATCTTAGCTGTTCTCAAGTATTGGGTTGTGCTGCATTTCTTGACTGCAAGCTCCTGGTCACATTCTCCGGTGTGCAAGTGTAAATTGTCAGGTACACCTTGTTGTAAGACATTCTTCAACTATTTGCTGCTCATCGGCCTGCATGAGTGAAAGAGATTTTAGAACTTGTGTCAGATCTTTTGTATTTCAGGGAGCAGCCACATGCAAGTCATTAGCCACTCTTGGACTTTCAGCATTCCACAATTGAAGAGGAGGAGCAAGACTTCTTTGAGAAGATTGTCAACCCATAAAAGTACCAGAAGACCATCATCACATTCATCATGAATGGCAATGAGTAGCTGCCATTAGAGTTCTGCACTGCCCCTTCATGAGCTCCTTAACAGCATGTGTAAAAATCAGAATTACAAATTACATCTATCCACAACTTCAAGCCACCAACTAGACACAAATCCGTGTCTTGAGTTTCTGTCAGAATTTCTTGATGCAAGAAGAAGAAGAAGAAGAAGAAGAAGAAGAAGAGGAAGAAGAACTCGATCACGACATTGGGTAGTAGAATTCAAGATTTGCATTGCAAACAGTGAGTGTAGATGATCAGAATTACAATTAAATCTATCCACAGCTTCAAGCTACAGACTACGTCTAGACAAATCTATGTCTTGGGGTTTCATAAGATTGCAAGAAGGAAAACCTCCTTGAAGCAAAACCTGTGACCACTACTTTGATGGATATGGCAATTACAGACTGCATGCCTTACAGCTCTGTAAGTAACAAACTCTCTGGAAGCAAGATTGCATTCACTCTTGGAGCCTGATGCTTCCTGGATTCCTTGAACCCTAATAAGGTCATGTTCACAAAGCGAGGAGTTTTGTCCCGTCGTTGGTTCTGTGCATGGAAGAAGCAAACGCTTATCAAGTCTAAGCAAGTCTTTGATTGTCTTGAGAAGATCAAAAGCTCTCAAAGCCCAGATTTTGGAGAGTGCAATCCAGAAGCAAAAGCTTGGAGTGTAAGGAACCCTTGATTGTCTTGAGAAGAGCTAAAGCTTTGGTTCTTCCCCGCGACAACGTCGTGGATGATACAGTGTCTCTCTCCGTCATTCTGTCTCTCTTTTCTCTCTCCATACGTCTCTCTTCTTTATTTGACTCGTCACAGAACTTGCACTTTGCGGGATTTACGGGCCGCAAGAATTGTGTCGCTTGCTCGCACAATTAGGTTACGAGGTTGCGATGTGATTTGCACTGGTTCTTTCTTCTTCGTCATCGGTTTGTTTCCTCCCACATCTCCTTCTGTTTATCTCTCCGGTTTTTCTTTCTGCACCAACGTGCGCTCTTGCGTCGTGGATGGATCTGATCCAAACCAGAAGTGAAGAGTAGTAGTAGTAGTAGTATTAGTATAGATTCATGCATCTTGTTGTTTGTGCACGAGTGTATCGAGTGCTTGGCGATGGCAGGTAAGCCGCAAGGATGTTCTTGGATGAGCTGCTTATACAGGGAGTATCAACATCCTGGAGAAGAAAGCTGGAGGTCTTGAAGAAGAATCCCTCCCCGAATCCCCTGTCGCATTTTTGAAGCAGGAGAGCGAGGAAGAGGTGAGGGCGTTTTTCTGTGGGTGTGTGTGACCAGTTTGTGGGGGGTGTTGTGGGACAAGGGAAGATGAAGGCGGAGGAGATGGGAGGGAAAAGGAAATCCGGTTTGTGTGTGTTGAGGATGTGGCTGTCTTCTCCGCTTTTGTGGATTGTGTGGGTAGTGTAGATGGTTGAGGATCATCGGTGAGAGCTTGGGTGTAGGATCGTCGGTAAGAGCTTGGGTGATGGTGTTGCAATGTGCAGAGGGCGATATGGAAGTGTGGGCGAACGATATGGTGAAGAAGGCATTCAAGTAAGAGTTTCCTTTTTTGCCCATGTTTTTCTGCCTTCTCTCTCTCTCTCTCTATGGGTAGTAGATTCATGAAACTTGGAAATGGGAGATTTCTTCTTCACATGTGTTGGGTTCTAGAGGAAAAGGAGATTAGACAAGAGAGGCGAGATGTGGAGGTGCAGAAGTGAGATATAGAGAAGAGAACACCAGGATGACAAAACTGTGGAAGGTGTTTCTGTTCTTATCTGACACATCATGGCCTTGGTGTTTTGTTTTTTGGTGTGTGTGGGATTCAGAACACAGGGTACACTAGAGCAACTGAAGACATTTGGCAGGGAGCTTGCCATGAGCTCGCAAGGGGGATGGGGATCATCAAAGGAGTTTCTGGACTTAGTGAAGTCAATTGGAGAGGCAAAGTCCAAGGCAGAGGAGGAACGGATTGTTGCAGCAGAGATTGAAATGCTGAAGAGGAGAATTGTGGAGCCAGATGTGCCCCGCAAGAAGATGAAAGAGTACATAATCAGGCTTGTGTATGTAGAGATGTTGGGTCATGATGCATCATTTGGTTACATTCAAGCTGTCAAAATGACACACGACGACAATCTTTTGCTGAAGAGGAGTGGGTACTTAGCTGTCACTCTCTTCCTGAATGAGGATCATGACCTGATCATCCTGATTGTGAATACAATCCAGAAGGATTTGAAGTCAGATAACTATCTTGTGTGTTGTGCGGCACTCACTGCCGTGTGCAAGCTTCTGAATGAAGAGACCATTCCTGCTGTCTTGCCTCAAGTGGTGGAACTATTGGCACACCCCAAGGAGCTTGTGAGGAAGAAGGCTGTCATGGCTTTGCACAGATTTCATCAGCGCTCACCCAGCACTGTTTCTCATCTTATCCCTAAATTCCGACAGGTGTGTTGTGTTTCTACAAATACCATGATCTGAAGTGATGACTAGCCAGGGAGGCAGAGCGTTGTACTAAGCAAATCTCACCAATCTCTCTTGATCACCATTTATGGGTCTGTAACCAGTCGGAGGAAGCTGTGTGCATTCTGGAAACAGGTTTTGTAAACCTGCACAGTGTTGCTTGCTCTCTACTGTTGCTCTTCTTCTTCTTCTTCTTGACTTCTATTTGTGCATAAAAGATATGCTGGATGTGGGTGAGGCAGATTCTATGTGATAAGGACCCAAGTGTGATGAGTGCAGCATTATGTGCACTCTTTGACCTTGTGACAGCTGATGCAAACGCCTACAGAAACTTGACTACCAGCTTTGTCAGCATTCTCAAGCAAGTTGTTGAGCATCGGCTTTCAAAGCTTTTTGACTACCATCGGACTCCTGCACCTTTCATCCAGGTACTCAATTGCTAGCCCAGCAAGAGCTGGAAACTCACATCTTTCCAGTACACAGGTCGATAAATTCAAATGCCTCCAATGTAGAGGCCCTTTTGGATTTTGAATGCTGCGTGGGCCTGGTCTGGAATCTGTTAGGCGACTGGCTTAGATGACTCCTCCACTTGCCAAAGATTTGGTCTTGGTAAGCTATGCATGTCAGGAATGGTTGGTTTGTGTGTTATCAATCTATGTATGGGGCAAAATACTTATTGATTGCTTTTTGTGGGTGAGTGCAGATCAAGATACTGAAGATACTGGCATTGTTGGGGGCGGGTGAGAAGCACACAAGTGAGAATATGTATAGTGTGCTGGCTGAAGTTTTGAAGAGAAGTGACCCTGCTTCCAACATAGGGAATGCCATCCTGTATGAATGCATTTGCACTATCACCACCATCCATGCAAGCCCGAGGCTTCTTGAGATGGCTGCTGAAATCACCTCCCGCTTTTTGAAGGTAGTTCCTTCCCAATCGTCTTGTAGAGGAAGATTGCTTCTATGCAATTAAGATGTACATATTCTTGATCTCCTCAAACTTTTCAAATCCACATAGTATGGTGGATTCTGCTAATTGCAACAGATTTGTATATACTATGCTTCATCCAACAAGTGCTGGTGTGGAACAGAGTGAGAATCACAATTACAAGTACATGGGCATTGATGCATTGGGGCGTGTCATCAAGATAAATCCAGACTTTGCAGAGCAGCATCAATTGGCTGTCATTGATTGCCTTGAGGTATGTGATACCTGATTGGTTTGTCTTACTTGACTATCTTGCATCCTTTTTTCTCTCTCCATCTGATTTGCTTCCTTGCTTTTGGATTCATTGACACATACACTGAACTTGTGTTTGGAATGATTCACAGGATCCAGATGATACACTGAAGCGCAAGACTTTGGATCTTTTGTACAAAATGACCAAGTCTAGCAATGTAGAGGTGATTGTGGAGCATATGATAAGTTATATGCGAACCCTCAATGATGCCCACAACAAGACAGAGCTTGCAAGTCGAGTTATTGAGTTGGCTGAACGCTTTGCTCCCAGCAACCAGTGGTTCATACAGGTATTTGCCACCATCCACTGAATGCACTTCCATCTGACAAGTTTGTTGTTGAGTCTAGTCAATTGTGGTTCTGACAATTTCTTTTGGAGTTTTGAAAGAGTTGGCTTGCTTGGTTTGGGATGGGCATGGTATTGGGATCAGACAATGAACCAGGTGTTTGAGCTTGCAGGCGACTTGGTGCCTCCCAAAGTCGCACATGATCTGATGCGTCTCCTTGCTGAAGGTGCTGGTGAAGACGATGAAGAGGCTGACTCCCTCTTGCGATCTTCTGCTGTATGACACACCCCTTCCATCTGCTTCTTCATGAACCATGAAAGTCTTGGTCACAATGCTTGTTGTTTGCATCATGCTCAAATCGCCACCCTCGAGTCAATTTTTTGTAATTGTACAATTCCAGACTCCTTATCATTTTACTCTTGAAGCATTGTGCAGGTGGAGTCTTATTTGCATGTGCTTGGGGAGCCCAAGCTGCCATCTGTTCTCCTGCAGGTACAGAGTTGTGATGGTTTCGTGCATCTTGGTCTAGGCCTAGGAGTGAAACAAAATGGTTGTACTGACACATGAGGCATCTGCTTGTCACCTGAGTTCTGGGTACTGTGAATACAATGGCAGGTCATATGTTGGGTTCTGGGAGAGTATGGGACAGCAGATGGCACCCATTCAGCTGATGACATCATAGGCAGGCTCTGTGATGTTGCTGAAAGTCACCCTGGTGATATTACTGTAAAGGTGTGCTTGCTCAACTTCCATTGGTATGCAAAGAATGGTAAACTTGTAAAGAGTCACCAGCACTCTAGCTTACAGTGGTGATGTAACAAAAGTAATGATTCCTAGGTTGGGTTGCTGATTTTGATTTTAAGGCCAACACACCCACACTCAAGATTGTAGAAGAAACATGTAAGTTCTTAGCTTAGAACTGGTAGTATGAAGTATGTGGGCAGCTCCTGTGTAGTAGGAAGTTTGCAAACAGAGCCAGATATAATTGCCAGTTCCTAACAGGTTGCAAATGTGGGGGAAATGACTTTAGGGTTATTCGATCACAGCCATCACCAAGATTTGCGCATTTGAGATCAGTGCAGGCAGACAAGTTGATCTGATACCTGAGGTGGGCATCTTTGTAGAGCTATTTATTGCAAACTGATGTCTCTGGTGCTCCTTGACATGAACTAGAAAGCTATCTAGCCACAAGCACCACACCTTGTTGTAGTTACTTGCTCATGGATGTATGAGGTTCACTGAAGTCGTGTCTAGAAATCCTGCCTGAATGTGAAAGTCATGCCTCCAGTGCTTGTCCCAAAAGTGTTTTGTTGAGGTGTGGGGGGTGGGGGAATGGCTGGTGGCAGTGTCGAACTTTCATTGAAGATCTCTTAGCCTCTCACTCCACCGACCTACAACAGCGTGCCTATGAGCTGCAGGCAATCCTGGCGCTTAGTCCAGAGACAGTGGCTAACATACTACCCATGGATGCAAGTTGTGAAGATATCGAGGTGCCTAATATATATCATATCCTTTTTGCTCCTTGACCTTCAAGAGCTGCCTGAGATGATCATCCAGAGATCTGAGATGTGAGAGGCGTGATGTTGGATATTATATTGATGTGCTTTGGACATTGTCAAGAAGTGAAACTGGATAGCTCCTTTTGTGGGTCTGTTGCAGGTGGACAGGAACTTATCTTTTTTGAATGAGTTTGTGGAATCAGCGGCAGCTAATGGAGCCAGGTCTTACATACCTGAGCATGAGCGTTCTGGCATGAGCACTGTGGTAACTGGTACCCATGAGCAGTTGGAACCCTCTGCACATGCACTGCGGTTTGAGGCCTATGAAGTGCCCAAACCAGCAGCCCCTCCCCCCATTGCTGCTGCTCCTGCAGCCTTGCCCTTTCCAGACTTTGAAGAACAGAAACCAGAGTCATCAAGAAGTCTTCGGAAACAGTTGGCTGCTGATAGAGAACCTGATGCAGATTCTCTAAATCCTGAGATTGTAAGACTCAGGCTAGATGGAGTTCAAAAGAAGTGGGGACGATATTCCCAACCTCAGTCATCATCCACATCTACCTCAAGTTTGGATAGGAGGGGTGACCATGGGAGCGATCAAGTTACTCAGGTAGGGGGTGGCCATAGGGAGGCAGTAGCTGCTTCTTCAATAGAGTCTGGTTCTGTGTCTGAACTCCGCCAAATTGAGAGAAAGAAGCCACAACCTGAAATCTCAACTGAAAAACAAAGATTGGCAGCATCACTTTTTGGAGGTCCAACAGCAAGTGGAAGATTTTCAGGGAGTGGAGGGGCCAAGGTGTCCAGCAGGCCTGGCACAGTTGTCCAACCAGGTGAAAAAGTTCTACCTCCTCGGCCATCCTCAGGTGGATCAAAAGAAAAAGCATCTGATGCTGGGATTTCAAAGCAGAGTGCAGCACCTAGTATCCCTGCCCCTGTGGATCTTTTGGATATGAGTGATGACAATGTTCCCAGGGTCACGACTACAGCACCAGGGAATGATCCTTTCAAGCAGCTGGAAGGCCTGCTAGAGCCTGTCACAACATCCTCAGCTTTGCCAGTGCCCCCCCAGACAGCTAGCATGGATCTCATGTCTTTGTATGATGGAAACCCTGCTCCTTCTGCAACAGGTCCTGTGACTACAGTTCCAGATTTGGTCTCAATTGCTGCACCCAACAGCAGTTCTGGAGCATCACAGAGCTCGACCAATGGTTTTCCAAGCCTTATGGATTTGGGCGATTTGTCAGCAAGCCCTTTTGTGGACCTTACAGGGAGTGTGCAGGGCCAGGCATCATCCAAACCCATGTCTCAGCTCAAGAAGGGCCCCTCACGCCAAGACTCTTTGCAGAAGGATGCTGCCTCTCGACATGTAGGGGTGACTCCTACAGGCACCAATCCTGCACTTTTCCAGGACCTGTTTGGATAGACATTAATTACAGGCAAAGGGTGCTCTTTACATTTCAGTTTCAGGATGCTGTTATATGCACTGAGAGAGACGGACAGACAGACAGAGATAAAGAAAAGAGACAGAGAGAGGCAGCACAACAGACCTTGATTCTGTTTTTTTGGCCAAAAGAGGGAATGGATTTCAGCTGTCAGGTTCCATATACAATAAGAGTAATACATATGGAATGGCTTGTTCATCAATCCCCAAGCGCCCTTGCTGGCTCAAGTGAAGAAGCTCTTCAGCTTGTGAGCAGGCGGAAGTTCCAAGGTGAACAATCAATCATAATTAGTCTTCCATGTTGTTCCAAATTAATGAGAGGTGTGGTGATCTGCATAATTATGATGTGTCACTGGCGTTGTGTTCTTTTGTTCCACTTTGACAGGGTTTTTGGTGCTAGAGCAGGTCCACCCGCACTTCCTATTTGGGCCCTTGGTACCAAGGTCCACCATATCCAAAATAGTGTGCAAGTTATGTTGCCAGGCCCATCATACCACAAACGTGAAATATTGGACAATTTAGAGTGAAAACTCAGGCAAATGTCACCACCGCAGCCAATCATTGTCACCAGGAAATCTAATCCAATCATACCTCTTTCTTTGTTGTTGGCACTTTTGAAGAGTCTTGTATGGTTTTGCATATTTATGGATCCAAACTTAGTTTCATGCTATTTAGAGATTAACCTTCAAGCCCTAGGGTTTTTTCCCGACCTCAATTTTGTGATATAGCCACATTGCTCTTCATCCACAAGAATTATTTGGCTATTGGACCCGAAGGAAAGTAGAAAAAATTAAGAGTCTTGCTATACCATAGCTATGACTGAAATGTTTGACACAAAATGATTTGTAAAAAGGTTTAGCCAAAAAAAAGAGATTTTTTTTTTTTATTGATCTTTGTAGAAACTGTTGAAAATTTAAAAACCATTGAATTATTATTATTACAAATGCACAACACAAGATGGATTTTGCATACTTATTCCTCAACTGTTGAAATTCTAGAAAATTAAATTTGAAACTGCCAAGCCTTGTTCTCTAAAGTGATAAATATTTGGCCAAAAGAAATGCTGAGCAGCAGTCATAAATATGGATTTTTGGCAACCTACTAGGACCTATTATCTTAATATGGCAATTTCAGAGTTTTTCCCCTCAAAATCTGGCAACTTTTTGTGCATTTTTTCCACAAAAATCCTTTATATGAGTTCCACTGGATTATTATTTTTGTTACCAAGTAGTGAAAATTCACTCCAAAAATAAATAAAAATTGCATTTGTCCACACTATTATTTGTAGACCATCATTCCTTGCACATGGATTTGCCCTCACTATAAGACATGCTTTTTACCCTTTAAAATTGCTCTTAATTTTGGTTAATGCTGATAATTGTTGTTAATGTGAGCAATTTTATTTAATGAACAACTAAGCTCGAGATGCTTGGATGTTTTACATATGGCTCAACCATCCAATGAATTTTTCAGGTAATTATTTTAATATATTAAAATAATGAAAAAGGAATAGTGATGAATGAACAACATAAATGTCTCATAGGTTAAAGTACACAAATTATCAAATTAATCATTCTTATGACTATTTTTATTATGTTATATAGTCATTTTATGAATTATATGATGAAATTAATAAGTTTCATTGGGTTGGTATTATTATTCAATAACTAATTGATTTGGTTTTTTTTGTTAATATCAAAAAACTTAAATGATTCCTTTTTTTAAACAATTTTAATACCATTCATATGAGTTTTTTTCTCTTTCTTACATAAACAAGTTTTTTCTTCATTCAAATTAGTTAATCATATTTAAATGGTTCCTTAACATTAAACCACTTTTCAAGCACAAAATACTTTGGGAACTATCAAATATTTGGTAGGCCAACACAAAACTTGCATACCCCATTATAAGTTTTGAATATTAACACAAAAACATAAGATCAAATTCTAAAATATTTGAATTGGCAAGGCAAAACTCAATACAATATGTAATAATTATACTTCCATCAATTCATGTTGTTGAAACAAACCCTCAAACTCCACTAATTTCTCCTTTAATTATATTTGAGAATCTATCAATTCTATTGAACTAAAAGGGGCCTTGCAATCAATCCTTGCATCGCTCAGTCAATTTTTAATCATAAAGATTAATTTTTCAAGGTTATTTGATTGTAAGAGATTAAATTAAGTATACCAACAAAGGAAAATAATATCTTAGTTTCAATGAAACCAAAACAATCCTCAAGATTTATTAAGTTAAAAAACCAATAATTGAAAAGATGAATTCATGTTTCCTCCATCACTCCAAAAGACATTTGATGTCTTTCATATCCACATGATATCTTTACAATATCAACATTGACGTTCATGCTCACAATGCTCAAAATTTGATGCAAATCAAAAGTCCTTTTACATGTTCAAAACACTCAAACTTTTAAAATGGACAATTTTTATTTTTTTCAAACATCATTTTTCCTTATCAAACGTGCACCATTCCTTTTCAAAATTGGAGATGATTTTAACATTGATTATTACAAGGGCAAAGAATTGAAACTAGTGGAATTCATTTTTCAACACATTTGAATGCATTTGGTTCAAACGTGTTTTTGGCCCTAAAAATTATGAATTTTGAGGATGTAACTTTGACAAAAAATATTCAGTTTTATGCAATAAAAAAGCATGAATGCATAATATACATGATATAAGATCAATAATTAATCAAAAATTATTTGTATCTAACACACAATGGTAAATTGTGTATGAAAATTACAAAATTTAGGATTATAGACCAACAAATAAATGCCACACATCACTTGAAAAATACTTCTACCTTGGCACCCTTGGTTCCTTTGGTTGTGTTTGCACCTCAAGGGATGCACTAACTAACATAAGGATATTTAAACATGAACTTAAATAGATTTAAAATTTTATCAACAAATCCAAGTCCAAGGAAAAAGAGGACAAAAGAGATATTACAAAAGGAACTCATTCATTGTCTTGGTAGACATTGAAGTTTTGCATAACAGTCCATCCAACCTCTAAACCTTCCACTTGCAATTGTCTTTCAAAATATTGCAATTGTTTATCAAGTAGGATTTCTTACATTTGAGTCCTTTACTAAAGTGCTAACAAGAATTCGATTAATGGAATTTGTGAGTAGTTTATTACCTTTCTCTATTACTTTTGCCATTGTTTTGTGAATTGAATAATATGATCTCTTTACACATGTACTCCATACATATTTACATCATGTTCTTATCTTATTGCCACATGTGCTAACGATTGAATCCCAAGTTGGGGGATTATCAATGGGGTTCTACAATAAGACAATGGCAACATTTAATAACTTTTTAGATTTTGTAGATGACATTTGCAACAAGGTGGTTTTCTTCTAAAAATTTCATGGTAATATGGATGGAATTTGGGGTTGGGGAATTACCAAGTGGGTTTTGTAATCAGACACTTGTAAAATTTGGAAAATTCTTGGGCATTATGGTTAACATCTATAGTTGGGTGGTTGTTTCTATGATGTTCATAGAATGAAAGGTGTAACTAATGGTTATGTACATAACCATGTGTCTTTAGTATCATCATCTTCAATCATTTCTAGCACATTCAAATTCTCATAACCTATTTCAACATCAAGAGCTACATATGCATCATTTAGGTCAATGGGTTCTTTCTACGTGAGGCCGACTTTGTTGAAAATGTGATTTCTCTCATCTATCAAATCCTTCATATGTGGTGGTTAAATTTGCCTACTTTCAAGAAATTCATGTGTCATCTTGTACATTCCCTTCCCACGATTTCAAGGAAGGTTGAAGTTAATTTTGTCTTGCAAATGCATATTCCAATAGCTTTCATTATGTCATGTTCCTACATTGTAATCAAAGATTTTCTTAAATTCACTTGTTATGGTTCATTGAATTGTCTTTGCAAGCAAGACTTTTGTGTAGGTGTGTTTAACAACTAACGTTCATTACAATTATAAATATCCATTTCCACTTGGTAATTGTTGTGTCAAATTGGTTTCAAGCATTAACCTTCTTTAAATTTGTAAGATGTACATCTCTTTTGGTTTTGATAAGAGCAAGGACTTTGTTGTGCTCCTGGTTTGGCTAATGTTCTTTCCTCACTTGGATCTCCATAGTTGATTTTGAACCTTGGTTCATAGCAACCTTATTTCCTTTGCTTTTTTTTTTGGTGGATTGGTCTTTTTATCATTTTTATCATTTTGAAATGGGTTTTGTTGACTTGTATTGTAAACATCTAAGGTAAGCTTCTAAAATAAATTACAAATTACTTGTAAGCATATGTTTCACAATTGAAATTGATAAAGAATTCAAGAAAATATATTGAAAAAGGTGTTAGCATACTTGTTTTAAATTATTGCATTATTGTTTGCAATTATTAAAGTTCATTGATGTTCTTTGTTTGCAACATCTTTTAGTGGTTGCAAGTATTCATGATTGAAGTTGATTGTATGCATCATCTTTCTACAATTTAAAAAACGCATGATTTCAAAGTTTTTTGAAATTCTTTGTTTTACATCATCTGTATAAGGTTTTAGATATCCAAATTTGAAGTTTTAAATTTTTTTTTGCATTCATCATGTCTTTATAGGATTCAAGTATTCAAAATTGAAGTTCATTGAAATTCTTTGTTTGCATTATTTCTTTGTGGTTACATATATTTAGAATTGATAATTTAAAATTTTATTTGTTTACATCATCTTTATGTGGTTTCATGGGCTCAAAGTTGAAATTCTTTGAAGCTCAACTTTGTAGCATTTTATTTGTTGTAGGTTCTTAGAGTTGAAGTTTTTTGAAGTTATTTGTTTGCAAATTCTCTTTGTTTGCAAATTTTCTGTTTGTAGGTTGTAGAAACTCATTGTCTTTGTCTACAATACTAAAGTTTTTTGAAGTTTTTTTGTCTACATTATCTTTTTTTTAAATTTTAAAGTGTTCCATTTCTCCATAGGTTGTGGAAAATATGTTGTCAAATAATTCTATTGCATCTTTAACAATAGTTTGGAGATGATGTAAGATGGTCTTCATTGGCATTTTTTTTGAAATCTACATTTTTCTTATATTTGTTACATTAACATAATCCTAACACCATGCTAACATAACTTGAATACTAACCACCACATGGACAACCATGTCATTTCTAATATTAGCTAGCACTATTGGTTTGAATTAGTAAAAAAACCAAGGATCTTTAACATTGAGTTATGAGTGACTTGCTATCAAGTGTGATTGCCTCTTTAACATGTCATCCTTTGGCATGACATGTAATGAGTAGGGTGCATTTCATGCATGTAAAACTTGATGTTATGTTTGTGATATCATGATGCCATGTAACAAAAAAATTATTTTAGAATAACTTTCCTTGTATGGTAGGTTTATAAATTCAAACTTCCCTTACTAAATCTAAAACTTGTCTAAATAAATGCATGGCTTTCTATGGAATATGCCCATCCATCATATGCACACACAATATTCCAAATGTCATTCACACATCATGTCAATCCAAAGAAATTTTTTGATGACCAAATCTTACACCAATGTGGAATCTCTTCTATATGTGGGTAGAACGAATAAACAATCATGTCAACATACCATCTCCCTTTGAGTTAAGGTTTAAGGTTATAATGACCATTTTTTATCAATTTTTTCAAAGATCAAGTCCAAAGAAAATGAATGAAAATTATGAATATGTAGACACCTAAAACAAATGTAATCCCTATGTTGTAAATTGACCTACAATGGTCTCTTTTCACCACTTATATAAAACGTATAATGGTTAACATTTTACCTTCATGGTTTAGTATGTGCTAAAACACAACTTTTAGCATGTGTCATAGATTTTTAATAGTGTAAGACTTATTTTTATTGGAATAATGACACTCGAGTTTATGTTTTTAAGAACATGTTTCATAAATATTAATGGTTTTAGATGTTCCTACATTAAACTGAGTTAATATTGAAGTTAAATTAGTTTCTAAGTAAAAGCATTTATAATTGTCACAACACCCCTTCTCATATGTGAAAGCAATGAATGTATTTCATGGTAAAAGATTAATGTCACATAAAACACAACCTTCACATGTGCTATAAGTTTTTAATGACATAGTCTATTCATACTTGCGCTCCATGCTATCAATGATGATGAAACATGATGGAACATATGATGGAAAAATTGATTTGAGTTTGTGAAAATTAAGTACCATTTGAATGAAAATATTGAATGACATTGCATGTAACTTGAATTCAATTGAAATTGAATTGAATTCAATCAAATTATGAAAATGTATATATGTTAATTTTCTTTTTCATATCCATTTTAAAAAATTGGTGAAAAGATGAAGTGGTTAGGTTTGAAATTTCACATGGAATTGTCAAGTTGACTATATTATCAAACCCTATACTTGTTCATCTAAAATAGTTCATAATATCATCACCATTAAAATTAACACGATTATAATGAAAGATTAAGGGTGATAAAGCACGTTCACAAAGAAATATAGTGTTAGAATTAAGTTACTTGAATCTACCAAAAAAACTTCAAAAAATCATAACTAAAATTGTTTTAATTCAAAAATTACAATCCCACTTAAAATAATTTTTGAATCCTTTTGCCAAACCTAAAGAAAAAGAAAAAACGTAAGGTAGAAACCAATGTTGGGCAATTCTCACTTTTTGTGAGAACTGACTTGTTCTAGTTTTTACATGATGTTATGAAAACCTAATTGGTTATCTAGTTTTTTTTTAAGGTTGGTGAGAATAGACCAAGATGTCAATATTTTAAAAAATTCCACACTTACTTAGTTCTTAGATAGGCCAATTCTCACATATAGTAATTGTTAGAAAGGTTTGGTTGGTTTTTCCAAAATAATTAATTAGTTCCCAAAAAATTTAACAAATATTTTTTAATTATCAATAATCCATTTTTTTAATCATCCATTCAAACAATTTTGATTTTTAAATGTCCATTTTTTCACTTGGCATTTTATTTTTCAAATGGTGTCTTGTGCATGAATTTTTTGTTTAAACATTAGGGTGCAAATGGGATACGATGAGTCGATGGGATTATTGGAAATAAAGATTACATGTCCTTTTTGCCAAATTTTGTTTTTCATATGAATGAAGTTTGGAATAATTTTTTTGCAACTTGTTATAATAAATGCCTATAGTTGTCCAAATACATGAAATGTTTTTTTCTTCATCATTTTTTAACAAATATGATTTTTGGAAGTGTCATAATTCCTTTAAATTTAGTGTTTCATCTTTTTAAATGATAATAATTTCAAATCATAACCAATTTTTTTTTACATTTTATGTTTTCTTGTATGATAAACTACAACTTTTCTTAACACATCATGTACATTTTACCCCATTTATGTGTGGTAAATGACTTTTGAAATTCTATGCTAAGTGTGAAGGGAAGTAGTATTCCTTTTGTTGTAATCCCAATTATGGTTGTTCTAATCGTGTGCAATGTAGGTGGAAATGTAATACAATTTTTAAAAAAAATTCTAACATGCATACTTGGGCACTTGTATGTAGCACTTGTGTAGTTTTGAGCACGATTGCCTATAGTAGTAACATCTTCTTGTATAAGACACCCTTGTTTTTTTACTTGAATGGGAGAATAAGTTCTTATTCATTGCAAATGAGGAAGATACAATGTAGAAAAAAAATCAAAGCTTGATGAATAGGGCAATGTGAAAACCAAAAAGAAAGAACCAAAAAAACAATGCACCACACAGTAACACAAGTTGTGCACCAACAAACATGAAATCCCATGGGATGATCTAAACCTTTTCATTTTTGGCTATCATAAACCTAAAACCTATTTTTTCCATTTTTGGCATATAAAGTTATTAATTTAAAATGATTTCGACACAAGTTGTTATATAAATTTTCAAAATTTGACCATTTCACTTTTAGAATAATAAGTGTCAAACCTTAATGGTAGTTATAATATATAATAACATTCAATTTTCACATTCGGTTTCACATGTGGTTAATAAAAAATTCATTAATTAAACTCAAATGAATGAATGAATGAATTGATTGATTAATTAATTTTTTTCACATTTTAAAAAATCATTCAAAATACATGAAAACTTGTAAGTTGTACTAATTTTTTTAATCCAAAATTTAAAACTCCATAACTACATCACTTTCAAAAGTTATTTTAAACTCCTCAAAGTCCTTCTCTAAATCTACATGAATTTCAAATAACTCTACCAAGCTAGAAGGGGATTTATAACTTATCCTAAGATCAGTGGGCCAATTTGTGTTGACAAAAATCAAATTGTCCAAATTTTTAGATTGTAAATGGCATTCCTTATGATTAATAAAGATTCCAACTAAAGAAAATATCCTTTCCATCTCAATTTGGGATCTAACTATACCTAAAATTTGTCTAGCACAAAAGCCAATTGTGGGAAACATACTTTCATGTTTTTCCCAACATTGAGATAAACACTTCATGTCTTCGACATCCACTTGATAATGCTTGAAAATAAAAAAACTCTCTATTAATTAATTCCACTATTGGTTCACTTATGTTGGTTGTCATCTCAAAGATATCCAAACTATTGTCTTCTTAAACACCTTGATCAACAATACCCCTTAGGAAGGTCATTTCCATTTTATTACAAAAAATGTGCAAAAATAAAGGGTGTAACTTATTAAATAATAATAATAATAATATATTTATTAAGTGTAAATAGGGTGTTGGTAATTCATTTTGAAAATATACTTAGAAAACACTAAAAATATGTTAAGAATATGCCATTATTTCATAACAATCCTTTTTGTTTCAAGTGCTTCTTAAAATATACAAGGAATGACTTCCTTAGGCAATACCCCTTTTAGATTCAACCAAAAGATGCAAGGGATAATGACACTAAATAAAAATACGAAACAAAGATTTTTTTGTCATGTTCTTCCATAATGGCCTTACCTTGTTCACAACCAACAAATGAAAACACAAGATGAAAGGTTTAAAACCTATGGTCAAAAATCACAGAAAACATATCAATGGGATTTTTTTCTTCATATTTCCTTAAGAAGGAAAGAAAATAATCTAAAATCATAACAATTTCCTTTTTGATGTTGGAAGCTAAACATGATAACTCAAAAAAAACATTTGCATCTTCTCCATTAAGTTGTCAAAGGTTGCAAAATCAATTTCATCCTTGAATTTTAAATTCATGGATATGGTGGAGTTTAATGCATTACTTAATAACTAATGACCTCTATATTAATTCAGAATACAAACATATACAATAGGGCCAAAGGAATCAACAATAATATGAAATATGTGCCATGTCAATGGAGGTGGTATTCTTGTCGTCATCCTTATAATATTTCATTACTATAATAATTTATTCAAATTGCAAAATTTCTTGGAAAATGATAACTTTATCAGCAAATTGCAAAGGCAAAAACAAAATGTAAACCTTAAAAAATTCAGCAATAGTGAAAAGTTTACATTGTCTTCATTGGAATATTCAATTTTCTTTGGGGACGACCCAAATTGACACATGCCTTGTTCCATTTTTGCTTACATTTTATAAAAAAAATAGCCAAATTATGCAATTATGCAAATCTCGTTGGGCAATTTTGATGTATTTATATAGATATGCAAACTTTTTCATTTGTTGTTACATATTAGCATACATTAGAAAATGGATGACCAAAACAACCTCTTTAAAAACTTTCTTCTAAATTGAACACATCATAACTTACAACTGATTTTAAGGCTATAGTCGTAGTTTTAAAGTTAGATCCCTCATCCTTAACATAAGCAACAATTTTATTCCTCAACTCATAAGTGTCCAATAAATTTGTCAAATTTTAAATCAAAGTTTGTCTAGTAATATTTGTTGCTTCAAAAAGCCTAGGTATAATGTGTTTTAGCTACCAATTAACCCCTAAAAAATTGATGACCAATGTAAAGATATCATGTCCATCTTTTGACATACATAAATCAAAGCTGATAATTATAGAATGGCATTATGTTAAAATTGGCAAAATATACAATTGTTTAACTTTTTCCAATAAACTAGGCAGTAATTCATGAAAAAATTATTTTCTAAAAGGAAAAACAAGTCTTGGACACAATTGCATACCAAATTGTTTTAATTCAATACTTTCCACAAATGGCAATTTAAAAGATGGTCTTTGACACCTTTAAATACCACATCCTTCAAAAAACAATTTGTTGTAGATCATCATTCTTGAAAGGTTTTTTAGCATCAAAAAATTTGGATATGGAATTGCTAGACATATTTGGTTTCTTCTTTACATGTATTTCTTTTTATCTCAAAGGATTGTTCACTTTTTCAATTTAAAAAAAGTAGTAAAATGGTTTATATTTACATGTTTTCTCAATGCAATTATACCATCAGTTGTGTTATATATGGTTAATTTTATTCTTGTTAGAGTTGTTGAATTTAAATTCCAAACCAGATTATTATAAAAAAAAATACAAAGTATGATTCAAGGAGTTATTAAATCAACTTCTTTATTATCAATAACACAATAAAATGCCCAACATAATGCATTTTTGCTATTTGGTTTCCAAAATAATCTTTATGCATGTAATTTTTTCAAATTTGTTTTCATTGGTTTTAGGATTTCTATTTTTTTTTTTTTTGGACACTTGCATTTTTTTCAAATTCTTGCAAATGTTCATCTTCCATCCTAACTTCATAAGTATTTTCATTTCTAGAAGATTGTTCCATGTTTAACTTGAAGTTAAAAATAATTGCCCAAATGAGTAATGAAAAAAAATTAAAATTATATGATCTATCACAACCAACATTTACAAACATTTACAAGATGAGATCTATTTTCTAAACATTTACAAAATAAAATGTAATTTATAATGTAATTTTGTAATGAAATAAAATGTGTGTATCTTGAAAATGAATATATACAAAAATCTTTCTAAAAAAATAAAAAAAATAGTAGATGAAATGAAACATGAGACAAAAAAATAAAATGAAAAATAAACCTTACTTCAATGCATTGAGTTGATTGTGGACTAGTGTGGTGCTCCAAGCTTCCATCTACACAAAGCAAAAGGGGGAAATACCAAATTAACACAAGGGAAAGAAAAGCAACACCAATGCAAGAACGATAACAACCAAAGGTTGGACTAGAATATACATGAATAACAACACCATGCAAAAAGAGCAACAACATCAACATGAAAAGAGTAGCACCACTAATGCGAGAATAACAACATCAACAATGTAAAAAATATATCAACACCAATGCAAGAAGAACAACGCCCATGTGAGAAGAGTAGCACCAATGTGAAAAGAACACCAACATGAAAAAACAATAACATGATGCGAGAAGAAGAACACCAACAAAGGAAGAATAACAATACCAATGCAAAAAGAAGAAGAAAAACGACACATAAAACATTTGAAAAAAATCAAACAAAACACTTGAAAAAAAAAAGTTTAGTCTCTTTTTATAATTGATCCCTAACCCAAACCTTAAACAACATTTTCACCTCCCTAACTGGTAGTTGTTGTTTAGGAAATCATAATTTGGCACATGACTTTGAGAATTGGATGTAAGTTCGATGAGAGTACCTATCTGGTTCTCCCAAATAAAAGAAACATAAAACCAATTCTCATTCATGTGAGAACTGAGGTCGATTCTCACTTCAATTTTCACATGTAATGTCACCAATTGATTCTCATTGTGAGAATCAGGTTGAAAATCGGGTGACCATTCAAGAACTGCCCAACATTGGTACAAACAATGGTTTGAGGTGATTGCACCTTATTGTTTATGTACATATTGAACTATTATTGATGAAACCCTGCCAAACTTTATAAAAAGAAAGCACCCAAGAAAGGGAGAGAAAAAGAAACGAGGGATAAGAACCAAAGTCTAGGCAAGCAAACTATTCATTCATTCATCCATCCTTCCCTACCTCCATCATCATCATCATCATCCATATATTCATCCATTTCATCCACCCATCATCCATCCATCCAATCATCAATTCATCCATCCCCTCCCTCCCTCCATCATCATCATCATCATGATCCATACATGCACCCATCATCCATCCATTCATCCAACCATCAATTCATTCATCATCAATCCATACATCCATTCAATTCATTCATCCCTCCAATCCATCCATCTTCATCCATCAATCCATCCATCCATCCATCATGCCGCTGGGGACTTAGTGGTTCGATGGAGCATCGTCGTTGCTGCTCCATTGGAACCCTCGAGGGCGTCCGTGGCGGGTCCCTCTTCTGTGCTGTGGAGCCTTGCCGCGCATGAGGCCAGCTAATTCTTTGCGTCCAGGGACGGAAAAACAGGAAATCAAGGCTCCAGGTTGATTGCCAAGTATGATGAGAATCTTTCATTTCTTTCCAGCTTCTCTGTGTTGAAGTCTTTGTGCATCAAGATCCACCCAACCAACAGGGCTAAAAAAGAAGTAGAAGTAGAAGAAGAAGTAGAAGAAGGAGAAGAGAAAGAAGACAAAGAGGAAGTAGTAGTAGAAGAAGAAGCAGGATAACAATAACAAGACGTATGAGCTCTTTTTAGGGTTGGGGTGTGGAGTGGAGTGGAGAGGATGGGAGTGATGGATGGGTGAGAGAGACTTAGTAGTGTCGGACATGGGTGATTGGGGTTTTGGGTCCAAGCTTCTGAGAGTCTTTTCGCTGTTTTTGCTTGTGAGAGCTTGAGGAGGTGGTGGTGGTGAAGAGCACCATGAATTTTCTCTCTCGTAGCTCACAGACAAACGAGGTGCCTCCTGCTGCTGCCGCTGCCGCTGCGGCCATAGAGATTGCGGACAGGGACAACAGGGTTTCGGAATCATCCGCAAGCTCTTTACCGGCTTCTGCGGCGCTAGTTGGTTTGGCGGGAGCTGAGAACAACAGCGGCGCAGGTGAGGATGCGCGAGGCTTTAGCGGCTCCTCTGCAAGCATGAGGACACGCATGGCTATACAAGATCACTCCGACCTTCTCCCTGATGAAGGCTCCATCTTAATCCCATTCAGTGAGTCTCTTTCTTTCTGTCTGTCTATCTATCCGTGTGTCTACCGTCCCTTTGTTTTTCCTCTGTAGAATTATTAGTTCGCATACACTCTACGCCAGGAGAACTCTTCTTGCAAGCAACGGTTCCTTTGTTTGCTTACTAGGGTTTTTTGGAGGGGTGGGGTTTCAGAGGAATTGCCAGAGGGTTGGTATTCAGCTCCTGATATGGCTTCCCTTGCTTATCTCGACCGGCCTTTCGTTTTCCCTGGTCTACTTCCCTTCCCTTCCATGCCCACCTGTATCTACAATGATGATGCATGTTTGCCTCTGTATCTTAGAGGTGGGAACCTTGAAAAATTCCATGCGCTTTCTGCATTTGCCGGATGGATGATGTTTTGCTGGTCGAAATTGCTGTACAAAGTTGAGAATTAGGGTTGAAAATTTGTGCTTCTTTTTGGTTTGCAGGGGAGCAGTTTCATGTTGTAATCCACTTGTCAGTCCATGACTCCAACAGCTGTGATGTCATAACACCATTCAAAGTTGCTGGAGCAATTGAGAGGCGGTCACATGCAAGTGTGGAAGCAAGTAAGCAAGAGTCAAGCCCTACACAAGAGTCATTGGAATCTTCTTCAGCTCAAGGTGTGATCAATTTTGAAAAACCTGAGGTAGCACACAGCAGCAATGATAAAAGCTCGCTCAAAGGGAAGTGGTTCAATACAACTCATGGAGGGAACTTGGTGGCGACAACTGAATGGCTATCACCTGACAGAAGTGAAGTTCAATCTGAAGGTCACAAGAGAAGGAGTTTGATGGTGCTTGAGAGCTTTAAGAAGTCTCATTTTCATGTAAAGATTGGGAAGGAGGGGGAGGGAAGAGTTCCAAAGGGGCTGGGGCAGCAATCAGAGCAGCTCAATCCTAATGGTGAAGAGGGATCAGATGGTGAGCTTGAAAGTTTTGGTTGTCAGCCTGTTGTCATGGAGCACGGCGAGTTTGAACCTGCGACTGGAGGAGGGATTGCACGTGCAGCCACAGCTTGTTGGTCTCTTGAGAATGGAGATGCTGTGGTAGGTTTTCTTTCAAGTCTTTCTCCTTCTTTTGCTGTCCTTCTTCTGCTTTTGCCCATCTATTCTTTGGTTCGTTGGCTCTTGGGTCCGTGTCTGAATGCTGCTTGTGGGTTCTCCCTCAAAAGGCATAACTCACATGAGAGAACCACAATTGGGAACTGATAGTAATCCTAGGCATCAAGCAACCAAGATGCTAAAGACAATTGAAAAGTGCACACTTATCTCAGTGCACATGGCAGAATGCAGGTGGTGCTTCGAGTTTCAATGCCATCCGATCTTCTCTTGCCTGATGCAGAACTTGAAGTACTGCAGTTTGAACCATATGAGACACCTTCCACATGTTCAGTGGATGAAAAGCCTCAGCAACAGGGCTTCCCGCAAAGCAGTGGGGATCCTTCAGAAGGTTTGCTGCAGTGGCTTCTACCCTTGGACCGGCCATCATCTCCACCTCAGCCTACCCTGCTCCCAGGCCCAGTTCCTTCTGCTCTTCCAGTCCTCAGTCCCAGCACTTCTGGCAGGATGTCTTTCTCTAGCACAGGCACTTCAACCTTCTTTTCTTTTTCTCATAGCAGAAACTCATCTCTAGGATCAGTCCCCTTACCTGCCCCGACAGTGGTCCAATCTCTCCCACCTTCTACCCCTATGTATGGACCGGAAGAGTGGGGCCATATTCCTCAAGACAGGAAATCACAAGTGGGGAGTGAGGGGCTTCTTTCATTTAGGGGAGCTGCCCTTGAGCCCCAAAGGTTTGCAACCCATTGTGGTCTACCAGGGTCCTATTTGCCTGGGAAGCGATGGAAGCGCAAAGTGGCCATTCTGCAACCTGTCCAACTGCAGTCTTATGTTGCTGACTGTAACACTGAGGATCTTATATGTGTTCTTGTTGAGGTAGGAGTCTGTGACTGATCTGCAGTTCTTACTATCTTATGCACTATGTCCTTCTATATACTTGTGCCTGCATTTTTTTGAGCACTAAGCATGTCAGTTGGGGTGTGCAAGCAGAATGTATTACCACCCACAGGTGTCACAGCAGATGTAGTTATCTACATAGATTCTGTCAGCATTGTGTGCCAATCTGCAGTGGCAGGTGGCAGCCCTATGCCTATTCCTGTTGCTTGTGTTGAGGTTGGAGAGCACCACACTTTACCAGGCCTGACTCTCAGGTTTTTCCTCCTTGAACTTTTCAGACATCTCCTTATTCTCTCTCCGTTCTACCATGGTGAGAATACGCCAGAGAATATTCTGGGAGAAGGCAATGCTTGTTGGTTGTTGACAGAGATTCTCCATCACTTGTGAGAAAATGGTGTGATGACAGGGCAGGGGAGCAACACTCGTTTATTTTGAGACCCATAAACCCCACATGGAAGCCAGTGGCTGCAGAAGATGCCAAGTCAACTAAACTCATGAATTTGGCAAGTGGCACTGGACACCTGCGAGTGAGACCTACAGATGATTCATCAGTGGAGTATGAAGCTGGGCATTATGCTGTTCTAGTGTCTTGCCGTTGCAGTCACAGTGGTGAGACTCCTTAAGCTCAAGATATCTTAAAGCTCAAATGTGCTGGGGTCACTCTTCAGTATTTGCAAATGAACAAATGACCTAGTGAATATCTGCAGGCACTGTTTCTCTTCTAAGGATTTCCTGTCTCTAGCATTGAGTTCCATTAGCAATTCAGTTTGAGGCTAGATAAAAGCCAGGGTTGTTTCTTTGGTATATACATTGAAGCCTTTGTGAACATGAAAAACAGAGGCCAGGTTGCATTTCAAGCATTCACTGATGTGGCGACCACGACCACCTCGGGATCTGCTGCTATCAGTGACACTGGAGAGTAGCACATCTACTGAGATGCCCAGTCAGATTTTGCCACAGTTATCAACTCAGGTACTGTGACTTTTGGGGCTTGCATTCTCTTGTCAAACTCCAACCTTTGAGAAGGAGAACAGAGTTCTTGCTTTTGCAGATTCATGTTTGAGTTGATGATCTTTCAGAGGATCCACTGATTTCATAGAAGTGCTGGTGAAGTCATGGGGATGTTATGGTAGTTGGTCACCACCATACATGTTGCTGTTGAAGGTCTTTGAACATGTGGTCCTGTTCCTGTTCAAATCAACCCTTTACTGGTGGTAGTTGAGAAGTGTTATGCCATTCAATGTGCTGAAGCCAACAACTTCTGATCACTTTCTCTGTGTTTCTATCAATACCAGGTAGTGAAAGTCCAGGCAACAAACCTGACCTCGCAAGAAATGTATCTAACACTTCTTGCTCCAAGCTCCCTGGCGGCCTCTCCTCTCTCTGTGCTGTCATTTCCATCATCCTCCCTTGCAACACCACTTGCAAGCAGAGGAGCTGACCACCATCAGTCAATGACAGTCCGTGAAGTTTTAGCTCTGGAAGAAGGTGATGGAAAAGGATCAAAGCAGTCAGGGTTACCTTCCTTCCAAAGAAGATTGTCTTTACCCCCTGTTCAGCCGATGGAGTTAGTCCTGGGGGTCAAGCCTACAGTGCTGAAGGAGCGGATTTTCACTGCAGCTGATGCTGTGGCTGATAATACCCCTGTGCGGACTCATCTTTGGTTGCAAAGCACTGTACCTCTTGGGTATGCCCACTCTTGATTCTTGTCTCTGCCACTCAGTTTCATACCACATTGGAGCTTTCCTGGCTGTCTGACTGATGAAACAGGCTAGAGATGGCTTAGCAAGGAAACTAATAACCACCTGTGGTGTGTTTTGTGTGATAAACAGGCGGGTGCCACCTCATGCAACCACAGCTGTCCGCTGTGACCTGTTGCCACTAACCAGTGGCATTATCACTCTTGACAGCCTACATATTGCTACCAACGAGCATGGTAAGTACCCTTCACATACATGTCTGTTTCAACAAAGGGAGCTGGAATGTTGTAAGGGGTGCATCAGAAAAATTAAGGAATGCTAAATCCACAGCAGCAGCATATTGCATCCACTTCTAGCACAGAGTATCCTACAATTAAATCAGAAAGACTACAAAGTTGTTCATCATGTATGGCCCCCATGAACAAAGCAATGCATCTTGAATCACCTGTAATGCTCAAGGTGATTAATCTTTTCTCTGTTTGATGAGGAAGGTCACCACCAGTTAGTTTAAGTAGTTACAAACTACAGTTTTTCTACATTCTGGGTGCAGTTTCCTCCTCATGCTTGGTCATGGTTTGGAGGTCCACATAAACATTTATGAGTGGTGATAAAAACTGGTAGAAAATCCCACTAATCCTTTCAGTGTTTGATTGTTTGATTGATTCCATGTGCAGATGCACTGTATATTCCAGAAAATTCATTGCAGATTTTCTGCACCACAAGCATTGCCAGTGGGGTTGCATAGAGTTTTTTGTCCTGTCAGTTTCTTCTGTGAGCTACCATGGAGTAAGGCAAAGAAATGATCAAGCTTCTATACGCTCCTTGGTTCTTTGACATTGCCAAGTTAGGAGTTGGGTGTACCAGCAGCAAGATGGATGGACGAGTCCACTCATTTCAGGTGCAAATGTGACTGCATTTTTGCTTGTAATTCCAACATTTTTTGAGTTTGTTTGTGCTGGCTCTCTTCAAGCTCTTGTTTTAGATTCTTTCAGGTTCTTCTTTTATGCATACTCAATGCTGATATGCAAAACCCTTTTTGTTGTTGAGAGCCAATCCTTCAGAGATTTTCTTCTGAATCAGAGGCCCTGGCCCTTTGTATTTCCTTTTCACTGGCCCTATTTGTGTTCATCATAGCAAATGACTCAGATGAAGTTTCCTCAGTAACTGGGGACCAGGAATTTGGGGACACAGGATTAGTGAATCTGGAAATATATTTCCCTGTTTTGCTTGTGCTTGAGTGTATTGTTCATTGGTTTGAAGATGCAGAAAATTGATCTGCAACATGTTTGAAATCTGCATGGATACATACAGCAGTGACATGTAACAGATCTCAAGTTTGCTATTGTGGGTGAGTGTTGGGAGTGGTTGAATGTCATCTGGCTGAGTACTCTTTTGCAACTGGGAAATTGGAAGACCCCAACCAGTTGAAGTTGGCCAGAGTGAACCCAGCAGCTGTCAGTGCATTAGTCATTTGAAGCCCATTAATGACTAGCTTGTGGATGAACCTCAACTGAGTTGACACTGGCCTTCACATTGTCAATCCTGTAAATCCTGTAAGTATGAACTTAGGACAATAGGTGGGTATGACAGAGCTATCCTCCCTTCCTGGCCCTCCCTTACAATATGGACCTGTGTACCACCACTAGGCTGAATGAGGCAATTGAAAGAGGAGTTTTTTGAGCCATACACCTTGAGACCTGGGAACCAATTGGAAAATTGTTTCTTGTCCATCCATATGGTGCACAAACCTTCCATGTGGTGCGCTGGGTGCTGTTGGTTCATTCTGGCCCCACCTTTTTGAGGATGTAGTGAGGACCTTGGATTGGGTTTGGATAAGGAGTTTCAATGGATTTCATAACTAGTTGACCATATGGAAGCTTCAAGTTTTCTTTGTGTTTTCACTTGTTTTGGTGAACATATGTGATCTTGTTTGTTACAGGTGGGCATATGTGATCTTGTTTGTTGTGTGCTGCAGCACAAATGCACACAAATCATTACAATTTACTAGGCATGTTTGTCACACACATAACATATACACAAGTTGGAAATCCATCAACGATACAACCGCCCTGATAACCAGCTAGGGTTTAGTGCCTTATCTTATACCTTATCTTATAGCTACTGACTGCTTGATTGATTGGATCAGTTGTCCAAGGTCCTTACAGATGGCTTGATTCATTTGGGTCAAGGGTTTTTTTTCAAAGAAAATTGTGATATAACAAATTTGGAAATTCAAAAACAAAGAAAATTACTTGAATCTACACTAAAAAAATAAAAATTTCCCAAAAAAGTCCAAAACTTGGAGAAAAGCTTGTTAAAAAAAAGATTTTCTTTTTCCAAAATGAAAAATCACTGATTGGGTCAGTTGGTCCATTGGGTGAACTCAGGATCAGTTCCTCACACTCTAGAAGGTCTGAGTCTATGTCACTAGCTCCTTAAACAGGCTCCTTGGCTCATTCAAGGTCTACTGTGAAGAAGAAGAAGGAGGAGGAGGAGGAGGAGGCAGGGGCCCCACAAAAAGGCTATCACCAGCAGTAAAGGCATCTGTCCTTGAAAAAGAACGTGCACAGTATGTGGACACTTCCAAGGCAGCCAGCCTTGGGAAAAACAGTTGCCTGAAAAATGTACCAGACCTAAACCCTAAACCCTAAACCCTAGGCTGTCAATGGCCTTCAGAAAAAAAGGCAATGGGAACTTCAGGGAACAACAGTAAGGGAACCTTTGCAGAATTGATAGCAATCAAGATAGCATGGATCAAGATGTCACTCTTTTCATTCATAGCAAAGAGCAGTTATGAAATCTTTCATCCAAACAGCCAAGTGTTACAAAATCATTGGGCCAATGAGAGCCCAGGATGGTGGTACCTTGTGCTAACTAGTAGGTTGCTAGTGAAACGGTCTAGTGTTACAGAATCATTGGGCACAATGAGAGTCCAGGATGGTGGTACCTTGTGCTAACTCTAGTGGGTTTCTAGTGAAAGGGAGGTTGTAAACTTGTGCTGTTTGTTGGGGGCTGGTTACCCACTTTGGCACCAGGTCAGAACCATTGCTTCTGGAACCAAACATAATCTGTGTCTGATTTTCAGAACTGGAATCAAATTTTATTTGTTCCAAACTGGACTTGGAACTGTTTTAAAATTATCTTTGTCTTTTTGCATTCAGTTTTGCAGTCACCATGTTAATATTGTTTTTCAATGTGCTTTAGTCTCTGCTATAGAGATGAAGATTATGTTGGCAAGACATGCTTGTTCTAGACTTTCTGTTACTATTAGATCTCACGATTTGCATGCTGATGACATAGAGATGAAGATTACGTTGACAAGAGATGCTTGTTCTAGACTTTCTGTTACTATTTGATCTCACGATTTGCATGCTGATGACATTAGAGAGGCTGTGGATGAGATAGCTATAGAGATGAAGATTACATTGACGAGAGATGCTTGTTCTAAATCTTTTATTACTATTAGGTCTCACGATTTGCATGTTGATGACATTAGAGGGGCTGTGGATGATATAGCTTCTTATCACGAGAAGGACTAGCTCTCTCCTAGCTAGTCTAGAACAAGTCAGACGGCTTGTTCACTGGCACTAAAGCCACAGGATGTCGTCAATGGGAACTCCAGGGACAACGGGATCTGAATGGGAATTCCAGCGGAACGTGAGGGGAACAAAGGCAGAAGAGCTCATTCATTGGCGTAAAAGCCAGGAGTTCTCAATGAAACTCCGGCGGAACGCCAGGGGAAAAAAAGGTCAGAATCGGCAGCAAGTGCTGATTCGGCCACGCAATCCGAGGGACACGGGCAGGCCTCCAGGTTCCTTCCTTCCTCCCTCACATGCTTCCAACGACAAACAACAGAAACGACCGCAGCAGTTAGTTTCTTTTTTGACTTCATTTTGGCGTGACTTGAGAGAGAAAGCGGTGATGAGATGGAATAAAGAGGAAGTGGGGTCCGTAAAGGAGACGCAGCGACGCAAACGCAAAGACCCAACGAAAGCGGGAAGCGAGGGATCTCACACACAAACTACAGAAACGGCAGCGAGCAACGCGGGGCGCCGATGATCTTACCTACCCATGCAACATAAAAAAACGTACCTCGTCGGGTCACCCAGCCAACCAGCCAGCCAAGAGCGCCGTGGTAGGTACTGCGAGCGTGTGTGTGTGTGTGTGTGTGTGTATTATAGTGTGGTGTGACGTGTGGTCATCCGTCAAAGCAGTGGAAGATACGCTGCTTCAATTCTTCGTAGTAGCGTACCACGCACCAGCGCACCCACGCATCGGGGGAGACACAGCAAGCTTTCCAAAGTAAAGCTCATAATCGTGAGCTGAGCATGATCCTTTAGCCACTGTGGATGAATATTTCTTACTTTTTTAATCCACAAAATCATTCTCTTCATCCACATATCCTCCTGCATTATGCATTGAATTTGATGCGATTATGGATGTCAGTGGCGGATGAAAGCGTTTTGCCATTGTCAGCCATCTGCTGGTGGTGTGCCCGCGGACGCCTTCGGTTTTGCAGTTACGTTTGAAGTTAGGCAGGCGGCGGCAACCCGGGCGGACGAACGTGGTCGTGGTCGTCGTTGTTCGAGGTTCTGGCTTTAGCTTCGGTCGCCGGCGTGGTGGTCGTGGTGATTTGCAGTAGAATTTAGAGCGGGGGAGAAATTAGGGTTGTGGTGGTGGAAGAGTCGAGGAGACGCTCGGGTGGGGTGAGGGGGAAGAAGGGGAGTGATAAGACAGAAGAAAGAGAGACTTGACAGACGTGAAGCAAGCAAGTATGGGGCACGATCAAGCAGGGGAGATGTCGACAATCGCTGCGCTTGATGTCGATCCTTGTAAGCTTTCGGAGATGATGGTAGCCGTCAAGGTTTTGTTGCGAGGATTGGGAGAGGATGTAACGCGTGATGGGCTTCTCAGAACGCCGCTCCGAGTAGCTCAAGCCTTTCAGAGTGCAATCAAAGGTAGATTCTACCTCTGTCTCTCTGTTTCCGTCTCTTTGTCTCTGTGCCGCTGAAGACAGATCGAGGGGTCTTTGCTTTGGGATGGTGGGGGAATCCTTGCGTGTGTGTATGTGTGTGTGTGTGTTTTTCTTTTTTGGATCTGGCATTGTGGGTGTTTGTGTGGAGAGGGTTTGAGAGTGGCGGAATGACAAAGGGGGGGATGGGGACTTGGTGTAGGGTATCAGCAGTCAGCAAAAGAGATAGTAGGGGGAGCTTTGTTTGCTGAGGTTGGAGCCGGGGGTGGCAAAGGAAGCGGGGGTGGATGTGGAGGTATGGTAGTTGTACGCAACATTGAAGTATATGCTTTATGCGAAGGCTGCTTGCTGCCTTTCCGACTTCGCTGCCATGTTGCCTACATTCCTTCGGGGGAGCGTGTGGTCGGGTTGAGCAAGCTTGCACGGGTTGCGGAGATGTATGCCAAACGGCTCCAGACCCCACTGCAATTTGTAGAAGAATTGGCTCAAGCTTTTGCAGATGCTCTCAAGCCAGAGCCTCTTGGTGTTGCAGTTCTGGCTGAGAGTTGGCATCTGCAGTGGCCAGGTGGGTGTGCGAGCATGTGTTTTCTTTTTCATCTCAATGGAACTGAAGTGGAGCTGAGCTTCATGCCTGACTTATGCCCTGAAATGTACAATTCATGGTACAACACTTATGTGTTGGCTGCATTGCACCTAACAAAAGTCTGAAAAAAAAACCCATTCTGCTTGCAGGTGTGATTGAAGATGATGTGACAGTGAATCCCAAAGAGATGGTTGGGTGGACTCCTTTGACAGTGTGTGCAGGGAGAGGCCAGTTTGAAGACAAAGGAGGAGATATTTTTTGGAATGAGCTCATGGGAATCTTGCAACTTCAGGGCACCAATATGACAAAACCTTGTGCAGTTGAAGTGGATAGCCAGTGCACAGAGTACAGTGGATGTCCCTTCTCCTTGTTTGATGCACATTCACTGTCACACAATGATGGTTTGGATAATGGGCTCTCTTGTGGGCCCTTCTGCAATGGATTTGCAGAATTGCACTCTGGGATGAATGGTTTTCAGGTGCATCCAGATATTTCAGGGGTTGATGATACAGCAGCTGCAGCTGCAGCTATGCCTGAAATGATTGAAGCTGTCAAAGATTTGCTTCGTTTGGTTGGGGAAGATCCCTGTCGAACACAATTACACTTGACACCTTGGCGTTTTGTTAGATGGCTGTGGACATCTACACGAGGTAGCCGTGTTTCAGTGCCTGGCCTTGAATTTGAGTTGGATACCAAGCTAAATGGAAGCTCATGGGGCAAAGTGAATGGGGGAATAAGTGGACTCACCCAACTGGGTGTAATTTTAGAATCAGGTGAAGGGGCTGCTGCCGAAGTGATTGTAGGAGAGCTTGATTTGTCATTTTGTTCACAGTGTGAACATCACCTGCTGCCATTTTTAGGAGTTGTTCATGTAGGGTATGTCATAGGAAGAGGAGGGGGGCGACTGGATAGGCTGAGCATGCAAAGGATGGTGCGGAGTTATAGCTGTAGATTGCAGGTACAAGAACGATTGACACGGCAGATTGCTGAAGCAGTAGGAGGTTCGGTGATGGTGGTGGTGGAGGCAAACCACATGTGTATGCTTTCTCGCGGGGTAAAACAACATGCTTCCTCCACTGTCACCTATGCTTCCCTTGGCATCTTCGCTTCTGATGCTTCAGCACGCACCACATTTTTACAGCTAGTTGGCAAAAGGAGTGGGTGATTGAAACCCTTCACTTTAGGGAATCACCTTCACCCCCATCTCCCATTGTTAGGTGGGTTAATTCTATGAAATGTGTTGTATTTGTCTGCAAGACAGTTTTGTGTTGACTCCATCAAATTCAAGGTCATTCTCAAGTATATCTTTCTCATTTATTGGTGTTTATTGGGCTCCAGGCACATGGGTGGCAAATGGAGAATTTGTTAGCTCTACAGTTGAATCATAGACTTGCCTGCCTGGATTGGTAGTATTTTTGCCCTACACCTTTGAATCATAGAGCTATCTGTCTGCAGTAGTCAGCCGATTGCTGATTCTCTGTCTGCTCAGATAGGTTCATCAATCAAGGAAAGCTTACTGCTGGCAGTTTTAGGAGGGTTGTTAGAATGATGAGACAGTTAAAAATTTCTTGTGTCATTTTGCAAATTATGCAGCAATGTTTGAAATTTGAATTTAGAACTCAAAATAATTGCATGCAATAGACAATAAACTTTCCAAATTTTCCTCAGCTGTCTCAGAGCTTGAGTGCTTGGACACAACAATAAGGTAGCTGTACATAATTGTCTACCATATGATAACTTTTCACTTCCAAGTGGCTTTACACTGATTCAAATCTTGCCACAGCATCACACCCAAGAGTGGCTGTGAAATGCAATGGGATGTGCAGCAGATTTATTAGCATGCACATCGTCAGATGATTTAATGTTTCAAAACTACATTGAATTGCTTATGTTTCTTCTAACTCCTCCTGTGGCTTTAATTAATATCAGTGATAGGGAAGATGACTGAAACATGTACCGGAAAACTTTACAGGTACAAATACAGCGCAGCTATCGGTCACTGACAGATTCTTAGTGGATTGTCATCGTCAAAAGTTGTCTTAAAACCGACTTTAAAGCTGGGGATCTAAAAGACTACTTATCAGGGTTTGCTTAACACCTAAAGCCTACTTTTGAGGATTTGCAATTACCATGTGAGTGGATTTGACCTCTGCATATAGATGTATCATTTTCACTTTCCTCAAGTTTACTTCTTGCCAGGCTTTTGCTTTACTGTTCGCCTCGATTGATCATGGAAAATCTCTTGATCATTCCAGATACTGCTCTTTCTTTCTTAATCTGATCTGCTTCACTAACAATCTCTGCTACTAAGCTGTCTATAGACTACCCACCCTGATTCTCTATTAATTAACAGCAAAATTTCAGGGCTCCATCGGGGCTCTTCACAGGCACCCCTTGAAAATGAGGCAGCACTTGAATGGTATAACTACACACATTTTGTCCGTGAGATTAACTCCACACATACTTGACAGTCCCAGGTTCAAAGCCCTGAAGAACAGTCAAAGATGTCAGGTTAAACCCTGTAAACTTGACAGTCCCAGGTTCAAAGCCCTGAAGAACAGTCAAAGATGTCAGGTTAAACCCTGTGAAGTCTTCCTTAATTGAATCTGGAAAACTGCAATTCCATGAGGGCACTCCACAAAGGGAATGACACTCAACTTAACCTAGAATTATAAAGAGAGGTGACACAGTGAAAGTATGCTTCCATATATCAGTAGTCCACTGAAGGGATTTAATCAAAGGCAACAGCTTCCTCAACACAAGATTTGTAAGAAATCATAGTTGTACTTCCAGCAAATCAGACTATAGAATCCCTACCCAAAACCTAATCCAATACTGTCCAGTGTACCTGGACTCATGTTGTCCTAATCTGATGCCCAGAACAAATAAAATCTGGAAAGCTAGATAGAAAAGAACTCTTCTCATCAAATCACCACCTACCTGCACCCACAAAATCAACCCAAGAATATCAGCAATCTTCCAGTTTAGATATGATGTCAAAAAGTAGTCTTACATGTAATGTCCCAGATATGAGAACCAAAATTGAATGATTGAAACAAAAATCTACAAGCTGGAAATCTTCATTATCTTAGTAGGTTCACTCAGATAGAACTCCAGTACTACCTCCCCGACCCCCTCGTCCTCCTCGTCCTCCCCCTCGTCCTCCAAAACTGCCCCGGCCTCCCCGACCTCCTCTTCCTGTACGAAGGCCACCCAATTATCAAAACTCAAAAGTGAAATGCTAAGGCTTCTGGGTTAAAAAGGTGTTGAACAGACTACCAACATCTTTCATTTTAGAAAAACAGGATGGAACTGGTTTCAATGACCTACCACGGTCATTACCACGCCCACCACCACGCCCACCAAAGCGTCCTCCACCACGATCACCTCCACGACCACCACCAAAACCACCTCGGCCTCTACCACCACCACCACCACCCCCGGGTTCACTAGCCTCATCCACAACCAGTGATTGGCCCGCATAGTCTGCCCCATTCAAAGCAAGAGCTTTTGATAATGACTCCTTTGTTGTAAACTCAATATATGCAAATCTGCAATTACAAAAATAAGACACTTTCAGTACAACAATTACATTCTGGAATAATACCAAAAAACATTGCAGGCATCACTTTGCTTGCTTTAAGCTGGACATTGACATATTTCACAAAGCCATGTGCTCTAGGGCAGAAAATTATTTAGGTAGCCAAGTGTTGTAACGTGACAGTGTTGGCAGAGCTTGAGAGTAGGTCCATGTAAGGTAAGGACCAAATGAAAGATGTGAAGACCAGACAACTGCCAACAGAAACAATCTTCTAGACCAAGACATTTGACTGTAGGAAAGTATGACCCACCCTTTGATCTGTCCTGATTCCCGATCAGTGGGAATCCGCACAGTGTTAATATCCCCACATTCACTGAAAAACTCTGTCAAACTGCTCCGAATCTGTAGCAGACCACAGTTACCTCACAGCATAAATCTTATGCAATATAATGAAACACTGTCAGATTGGCTTAGTATCAAAATCTTCACATCCCTACAACAGATTCTACACAAACATGGACTGAACTTACATTATCTTCATCATCATTTCTGTCAAACCCCTTAATGAAAGCAGTTTTGCCAGAGCCTGTCCTTGGTGTTCCTGCATTTGGACTGCAGCATGATCACAGAGATTAAATTCCATGATCAGACTTTGCTTCCCAGCAAACAATACAACCAAATGTATTCAGTGAAAAAACTGTGAAAATGTTATAATGGAGCCTGCCAATCCTGCATGGTACAACTTCAGAACAAAAAAGATCTAGGGGCAGAACATGACATACCCTGCTGCTCCTCGCTCCTTGGCAAGGTCAATGAATAGATCCCTCCCTTCCAAGGTTTCCCCATTTTTCAGTACTGCCTGCATTGCTCAAAAATCATCAAATGCACACAAAAAAGTGACAGGACAAGATCTTCCACAGCAAACATTGAAAAGTAGAGCATAGACATTACCAAATGATGGGAAATTGATCTATATGAGCATACTACCTGTTGTGCTTCCTCTTCAGACACAAATTCAATATGACCATAGCCTTTTGAGCGGCCATTCTCATCTTTGGCAAGTCTCACATCAGTGATCTCTCCAACATCCTTGAAAAACTCAGAGCTGGAAAAAACAACAGTCCAAAAAATGCACCAAGAAAACATTAGGAGGCAAGAAGGCAAGTAAATTTTCTAGAAAACCACAGATTAGCAATGCCAAATACACAAGATTCAATTTAACAAGTTCTCACATGATGTCCTCGTCAACACTCCATGCTATGTTTTTCACAAAGATTGTCTTAGTTCCGCCTCCGACTCCACTTGCTTGTGGTTTCTTCAGAGTCTTGATCTGCGATAACATCATCAGTATTACAGAAATGAATCACTGTCATAATAGTGGTAAAAACCATCATGGCTGCAAGCAGTTCCAACTAGATACTGTTTCACTTTGGGTTGGAGGAAACCAACCTGCAGCTTCTCATCCTCCTTGTCAGAATCTTCATCCTCATCATCCTCAGCACTGACCTTCCCGTTTTGAGGCTGGAAAAATATCATATGTTAGCATGAAAACAACTCTGACCCAATTAAAATGCATACAAATGAAAAAACACAATTTAAAAATAGTTGACTCCAAACATTCAAGAGGAAGCTATAGGTTGAGACTCTAAGAGTAATGATGCTCACTATTTGAGCTGTAACTACGACTGGCTATCTGGCTATTCATGATGGATGGGGAAATGTGCATTACCTTAACATCCTCATCATCATCAGCATCATCATCATCGCTGTCATCCTCATCCTCAAACTTTGATGCTGGTTTAGCATTGGACTTCAACGCCTTCTTCACGGGCTGAATTCATGAAAATCATTGACCATTGTAACTTTGGGTTCTTTCCAACAGCATTACTTTAACAGATCGCAGTTCCTGATGCATAACTTAAGGATCACAGCAAATCATGCTGCAGCATACAACTCCAAATCATTAAGATCACACCTTCTCATCTTCCTCAGAGTCCATATCCTCATCGGCACTGTCATCATCTTCATCAGCAGGCTTTCCATTCTTTACTGGAACAACCTGTCACAATCAAGTCAGAAATATGTCAAACCCTTTTGATGAAGGATAGGAAAAAAACACATTTAAATATGCTTTTCATTTCAGAGATTGATAAATGGTGAATCACATTGAGAGATGTCAACCCATTGGATTCTTCTCAATTACAAATCACGGATGCCAATCCAGACCATGACATTACAACAGGCATGACCTGCAACAAAGTCTTGTGAAGGATGTGAATATCAAAAGGCTAGAAAGAAAACTAGGGGTCTACCTCCTCTTCTTCAACATCAGAGTCCTCTTCCTCCTCAATGATCTTGGGAGGAGGCACAACTTTTTTCTCTGCTCTTTTCTTCTTTGACTTTGGACCTGCTGCAGCTTCTGATGAGGCTCTTTTGCCTGCATTAGTAACAGAATTCAGTTGAGTAAGTAAAATCAGAGTGCATACTGAAAGCTTTCACAGGAGCTCCTGAGTGGTAGTGCTCATAAGGTAAGGAAATACACACCTGCACCATTCTCTGCCTTTAGAACAACTGGTTTTGCAACTGGTTTCGCAACCTAAAAATGGACAACAAATCAGAATAGCTACTGGAAAACTATGCTCTTCATCCAGAAACAAATAAGCATGTGCTGAGAAATGCAAATCAGGTTGTTACTTTTGCAACTGGATCATCCAGAATGGCAGAAGTGTAATTTTCAAGTGTGGAACAGAGACCTGCAGAAACAGCATTGGACCCACAAGGGAGGGATGCTGCATACCTTCTTTGTCTTGGCCATAATTCTAGATATGATTTCCGGCAACAAACTCAGTTACTGAACAAGTGGCACAGATTGGTGATAGTGTTGCCTCCCAGACAAAGAGTTGTTGCAGTCACAGTTGCTGCAAGTTCTCAAGCACATGTGTACATCAGTTTTCAATAGTTGCTTGGAAAAAGGGAGAAACAACGAAAGCTACACAACAAAAGAAGGACGCTGAGGTTTCCAGAGCGTATGGCAAATGCAGTAAACAGAAACCAACAGCAGCGTCAATGCATGCAAGCTCAAACACAAAAACACGAATTACATACGATGAACATCGCAAGTGCAGGAATGCGTCAGCCCTGGAGGCCAAGAGGACCTATTGAGGCATAAGTCCAAGAGAAAAAAATAGAAAAAGAAATACCAAACACAAACGATCATCAGCAATCTTAAGCATCAGAAACGGCGAAAGCCACAAAATCTCAAAGACCGAAAGCTCCACAAGGACTGGGAAAAAAAAAAAGAAACCCTAACCAAAACTCACAACTCCAGAATCTTGTCACAAAAACAGACAACTCACAACCCTGGACATGCAAATGGACATAGTAATAAGCATCAAAACGAGGAAGAAGCTGGCACTGTATTTCCACATTCTCAGGGCCGTCTTGGAGTCTCGCACAACCCATTCTCAAAAGCAACAAAAGCAGAGATACAACAAAACCCTCGAGACTTCCAACCACCAAAAAAAAGCGAGAAAAAAGTGAGGGAGAATCGGAGATACCTAAGCACCATAACAGAAGTTGCCATCAGGATGAAGAACATACCATTTGTGTGATCAAAGAGCTCGCGGGGCCGAGACGAGACGAAGAAGAAGCCGCAGCCGCCACAACTGCCTTGCCGCAACGGAAGCGAGAAGACAAGAAGCGCGCAGCGGCGAAGTGGAAACCGCTTTGCAGCCTCGAGGTACTGGCGGCCGCCGCGGCGCTGCTGCAACTGACACGTGGCATGCCCTTCCGCTAATCCTCTTTTCGCCCTCTAACTTAGGGCTGAGATGGCAACCAATCCATAAAGAGGGTCCTTAAAGATATCCTGATGTAGGGGCCCTTAAACAAGGTCCTAATCTAAAGTCCTTACTACTGCCTAAAGTACACATTGCTGTTTTTTAATTTACTCAATAACTTATCAAATTAATGTCTCAAATAATCATTCAATTTGCTAGGTTATTTTATAATTGTATGAGTATTTTGGTAGCTTTTTCTTTAATGGAATTTAAGTAACTTAACTAAATGGAGGGTTTCATGACTTGTAGTTTTTTGTTTTTTCATTCTTTTGTGATATTGAAATTTTTCTATATATATATATATATATATATGAATTTGCACTAGGATAGGCAAAAAAAAATTTCCAAAAAAATTTCCAATTTTTTGTTGGAAAATTTAGCAAATTTTGTTGTGCAAAAAAACACTCTTCATTAGCCTAAAAAGGTTGTTGTTGTTGTTTAATTGTTTTTTTAAACCATTGTATAACATCCAACTATCATAATTCCTACTATTCATAATCTCCCCCACATTTTCCTTTGTAGTTGATTGACTTTAACTTTCCCCAAATATTTTGCACTTGGTGCACTATTTTATAACCATGTCTGTGTATACACAAAGGTTATAGGATTATTATTATTATATTATATATTTTAGTGTTAGGAGGTTATCATTAATCAATTGATTTTTAGGTTGATTTTCAATTCAATTTTTAAATTGAAACCTAATTGAGAATTAACAATTTGAAAACCATTTGGGTATCAACACTTTGAGAATTGTCCAAGTATCATCACATAGGCTCAAATTTGATACGTGTGAAAGTTGGAAATTATGAAATGAATCCTCAAAATCAGTTCTTATATTTTTTTATAGAAGTGAACCCAAATAGGTACAACTACCTACCCATCATCAATACAAGGTTTGAATCCTTGGGATCTTTTTTAAATTAAGAAAAACATTAAACATTACATCACAATCCATTATGTGTACAAGGAAAAATTGAACCTTAAATTTAAAGTTTTTGAATGTTAATGGTTTTAACTTTAAAACCATTAGAATGAACAAACGTTATATGAAAACGATTGTATACTTTATTTCATATGATTAAATGCAATTTTTGATACTCAAGACAATTCTAATAGGTGAAGTGAAACCAAATTACCAACCTCAAGTTTCATTAGTTTTTTTTTGCATATTACCATGAAGGATGGGATTTTGACCTAGCGGTCCACAAGCCTATTCCACTTTTTTTTGGCTTTTCTTGAATCATTTTATTAGCAAACTTCCAAAAAATGTAGTGGTTTATTACATCAGTATAGAGTTATGTGACAAACGGCTTTTATATGATAATATTGAAGATATGATTGTGAATTTGAAACTATTGAAGCCATAGAAGAAATGAAGATTGATGTAATCTCACAATTTGTATAAGGAAGATTATTTTGTTTTGATGTTGGTATGTCAATAAAAGTATTCATTTTCAAGTTTTGCATCTTACATAGACATGGCATATTTTTTTGTAAAAAAGAATGTTTATGTGGTTTAAAGCAAGTATTGTTTGTTGAGAGGATTAATCTTTTTGTGAGCAACAATTGTTGGATTCAATCTAGTTTGGTGTTAGCATTCATCACAAACATGTGAGGGTCTATGGAAGTAATCTTTGCTAAATCAACCTTTGGGAATATGCAAAAAAAAATTCCAATTTATGGGACAAACTCACCGAAACAAATCTATCTCACAAAAAATTTTAATGTCATGATGAAGGTTTGTATATTATTTACATACATTAAAATCTTGTTGCTCCCAAAATTGTTGTGGACAATCTCCTAGATACATATGTGCATGAAACTTCAAACCCTAATGGCTTAATAATGTCACTTCAAAATCAAAAAGAAATTTAACTTATTTTTTTTAAAAATTTGTCACAAGAGTTTCAATGTTCAATTACTTAGGCCCATCACCAAACATAGGCCAGTCATCAAACATCCATTTGGTGCAGCAATGGGCTTATGTTAAAACATAACAATTTTTATGGACGTTCACCTTTTAGCCTAGCACCAAACATTTGGTTGAAAATAATTTTGTTTTAAGTTTTCCATATTGTTATTGCCCATCAAGTTTTAATGTTCGATATTAAAGATTTTGGTGGCCATATTTGTAAAGATTTGAATGAATTTACAAGGGACCCATTTGGTGATGGATGATTAGTTGAATTTCATTATGGAAAAGGGAACCATGAAATATTTTCAATGTTTGATTATAGGGTAAATTTGGGCAATTTTTCAAGGGCCCCATGTTTGGTGTGGAAATAAAAACTTGGTGATAAGTAATTGGATTGAATAGTACAAGGAGAAGAAGTTTGGTGATGGGGTTGCAAGTCATGTTAAATATCACACAATTGACCATAGACAAGGATTAGGGCTTACAAGAATCCAAAGGATACTCAAATCCTACACATTAATTAAGGAAACCATCCTAATTTTCCCCCAATTTTGTGCACCTCCCATTCCCACCAAAAAACTATAAACACCAAATTCACAAGGCAATGATGCAAATCTACATACACAATTCATTCTTACAAAGATACAAGCAAAATTGTGATAATATGTCAGAGCTTCCAATTTGTGAGAGAGTTAGTCTCAAGTCATTCATCAAAGTTTTGAGAACATATGGGCTAGACTAATGAAGGCCAAACAACATAAAAGGATTAGGTACGTATAGATTAGAAACACAAGTCCTAGCAAATCAATAAGAATAAACTAAGCAACTTAAAGTAGCCAAAAAAAAACCCTCAAGAGCTAGATCAAGAAACTGCACACATTAGAGTAGCCAAATAAAAGCTACAAAAGATGATCATCAATAATCAAACCTTAGTGTTGTCAAAGAGGAGAGAGAAAACCAAGATTCAAAGGTGGATGTAAGGGGGCATTTAGGAAGGGATGCAATAGATGAACTTTACAATCAGAAGTTCAAGAAATTTTTGTATTATTGTTGGATACAAAATTCTATAATTCCTATGTATAATATAAGTAGCCATAAGATAGGTAGTTTCTTCAAGCTCCAACAAGTCATAGTTTGTTATACACACCTATTACCTACATAAAAACAACTAATTAAAATTTATTATGGTTAGACTTTTAAGAGTTTTATGCATTGATCACAAGTTCCAAACAACTAAAGGCATATGCATTTCACACTTACCTTGATTTTTCACATTTTCTTCAAAGTTGGTTAAAATATAGAATATTCAAGTTTGTACCTCTTTTAGGGCCAAACCAAACATCCCCAACTTGTTGGAGGTTGAAGGTTTTAAATCATGATGTTGTTGAATGTGTTTCATAGGAAGTGAAGTGGATTGGATGACCAACCTAGCCAAGACAAGGAAAATATCCCACCATATTTTGGATCACAAAAACCAACAATAAATCAAGGTGTAATCATACTAACATGTACCAAAAACAATCATAACCAATGTTTAATTGTTTTGAACTTTGGATTGTTAAAAAAATTAAAAATATGTCATTAAAATTTGGAATCAATCTAATGAGTGAAAAATACGTATAAAGAATTTGAACATTTTGTAACCACTATTTAAAAGTTGCATAAAAATAGTTTAAAAAAATATTTGACATTAAAAGCACAAGTTGAAACTATTTTTTAATGACATATTTTGGGATATTTTTTAATATACACCTTAACATAATAGTATTAAAAAAACTTTATAAAAATGTAATGTTTTTTTGAAAGATGTATTAAAAATTTTATAAATATATTTTAAGAATAAAATAATGGTTTAAGGGGGGGCATCTGTGGCTCCTAATAATGTGGTTGGACCCAACAATGAAGAGTTAACAGATCCAATCCTATTAACACTAAAGGCAAATGGAACAACTAGACATTGGAGGAGGTCATGGATGTAATTGAGAGAAGGACAATTTAAGTGAGGACAACAAATAAGCACCATAACATACCATTAACCTCATTGTCTAATCATTTGTATGGAAAAACAAGATCCATAAAGCAAAACCAACAAGTATACTAATAACATAAGAAAATTAAATGGTTGTTTATTGGGTTTTGGTTATGCAAGATGTTGGGTTGTTTATAAACCTACAATAATTGAATATGAAAGTGATAGAACTGACCTAAACAAGGCTAACACCTTTCCAAAGAGGAGTACCAAGGACTTCCTTGTGGTACTAATTTAAGTGTAGACATCTTGAGTTTAAACATTCATCAAGCTGAAAGACTAAATATTAGTAGAGTTCCAAGATTAATAATCTAATCATGTTAGAATTTTTATCAAAACTTGAAGTCCCTATATAACAAGCACAACTATGTTCCAAATCATATATGGAACTTTGATGAAACAAACATCCAAGCAAGAAGATAGTCAAAAATTAAGGTTTTGGCAAAATGAGGTTCAAACAGTAGGTGTATAACACCATTCCCAAGTCCAAGGAATGGTTGATTATTAACTATATTGTTAATGCAACTAGGACAACATTGCCAAGGTTTTATATTTTCAAAGGAGAGAAGATACCAAATGATTACATTTAATTTTGCAAACCAAGGGTTTATATGGCTATGCAATCAGAAGCATGGATGATTATATTTTTATTAAAAAAATTCTTCTATTTCTTCAAGAGGTCAATATTAGGTGGAATTTTTTTAACAAATAGACATTTGTTCATATTCACTAGCCATGGATCCCATGTCACCTTTGAAGCAATTGAATAAGCACAAACATTCAGATAATATATGGTTATCTTACATTCACATACATCCCATGCACTTCAACCTTTGGTCGTAACTTACTTCAAACCTTTCAAGTCTATTTTCAAAAAGGAAAGAAACACAACAATGATCAATAAAAACTACATTGAACTAGACAAGATGTTTTGGCAAGATAGGTGGACAAGCATTACACCAAACACTCTCAAGAAAAAATATCATCTTAGGGTTCAAAAGTATAAGGATTTGGCCATTAGACCTTAAAGTCACATATGAAATAACAAGGCCTAGTAATTTATATACAATAGTGAATAAAATTGAAGAAGAGTGAGATGATGATTATTAATCAAATCAAAGGAAGGATGAGGAGATGGAATGGGTAGAACATAATGATGTAGAAGAGCTGATCAATATAACTTCAATTACAAAACCTACAATTGCAAAATCTATGTGTAATAATGTGGTTCAAAATCAGCCTAGGTATTATGTGGACATGTCTATAGTTTTTATAATCACTAACTTTAAATTTGTTTTTTTAACAAAGAAATTGGTTGAAAACTTGGAACCATTTTCAACAAATGTGGGAGTAGAATGTAAAATCCTAAAAATTAAGGAATCATTGGCAGGTAACAACTTGTTGTCATTACCATGTTTCCTTACAAGAAAAATTGGTGCAAAACAACCATTAGTTGATTATTTGCAGAGTCATGTTATGACTTCAGAAACATACTTGACTATTATGTGATGAAAAACAATGGATAGAGAAGCAACATAATTGATTATAAAAATAAAAAGGAAGGATAAGTAAGACAAATAGGTTAGAAAGGTAGCAACAATAATGACTATAATAGAACAAGAAGCTGAAAGGAAACTTACAAAACAACAAGAGCTACTTTCATTATAGCTTGGTCATCTATAACAATAAGAAAAGTAAAAGATAAACTTCACCACAATTTTAAAGAGGGAATGTGAGCTGCCCCTTTTAGATATAAGGTTGTGAACTTAGGTTGGACAATAGATCTTCAAAAACATGCCTAATAATAAGTTAAGGTTTGAATGTAAAAGAAGAAGGGAGTTATAACATCTTTACAACAACTTGATGAAACAAACAATTAAAAGGAGTAAGTTGGAAGAACAAAGTCTAATGCTTAATGAATTTATACCATGATAATAAAGAAGGGGGGATAAGCTTAAAATTGATGCAATAATAAGCATATGCATGGTGGTAAGGTTGAATAAAAGCTACATGAATGGTAGTTTAGTGGTTCGACCACTAATAATAATTCCACAATTCCAAGTTCAAGAGCACAAGAAGTGGATCATTGGGAATTTAGGGAGGTTTGATCCACTAGGAAAAGGATAAAAAAACACCAAGAAGAGGACCAATATTAAGAGAGGACCATCATGAACATAAGAAAGAGAAGGAGGGGGTTCAATTCATCAAGAGTTGCACCAAGGGAAGCTCAAGAACATTAAGAAAAAGACCATCACCAACACAAAAGAAGGGGGGTTTGATTCGTCAAGAGCCACACCAATGGAGAAGAACATCACCAATGGAAGTTCACAAACACTAGGAAAAGGATTAAAAAATTTGAAACCACCAAGAAGAAGACCATCACGAACATAATGGAGAGAAGATGGCAGGTTTGATTCATCAAGAGCCGTACCAAGGGAAAGGAATAACACCAAGGGAAGTTCAAGAATAGTAGAAAGAAGACCAGGAAGTTCAAGACCACCAAGAAGAAGACAATCATGAACACAAAGAGGAGGGGGGGTTTGATTCACTAGGAGCCACACCAAGGGAGAAGAACAACACCAAGGGAGGCTCAAGAACATTAGGAAGAGGACCAAAAAGTTCAAGAACATAAGGAAGATGACTAGGAAGTTCAAGACCACCAAGAGAAGACCATTGCAAACATTAGGGAATTTTGATCCACCACAGGAAATCGCAAAGTGCACCATCATTTGCAACAACAAAAGGCCTAGAGTTGGAAATAATTTTCATAAAACCTAGGAAGGCATTCAACATGTTCAAAGCACACAAACATTTGGAGTTAGATAGGAATTTCACAAAACTTGGGATAACATGTTCTAAACATGTGTCCACGAGCAAAAGAAACCAAGAGAGAGGAGTTGAGCATAATCTTTGTCTTGCTTGAACATCAATGGAAATAGGAAATGAGAGAGAGAAAAGAATGGAGCAAGATCTTCCTGCTTGAACAATGGAAACATGAGACAAGAGGGAGAGAGAAGAGCCAAATGGCTTTGGCTTGCTTAAACAACAATGGAAGCGGGGAATGAGAGGGAATGGAAGGAGAAAAGAAAGGAACGGGGGAAAAGGTTTAGGGATTTGGAGTAGCGCCACACAGGAGAACATTCAAGTTTTAGGGTTTAGCATACATTTAAGGTATCGATCACCAAACACTTTGTTGTCCTATTTTGCGTGATAATATCAACCATTGAGTAAAGGTGTTTGTTTTTTCAAAGGATGATGATTGGTTGGAAGATGAAAATGTTTGGTGATGGCATGGATTGTTGACATGTGTCAGATGTTGTTTGTGCATTTATCGAGTTTGCATTGCTTGAAAATTTTATTGGTAAATTTTGTTTTGAAGCAATGAAATTGAAAGCTACGAAAAGCCATATCTTTTACATATGTAGTCCAAATCCAACAATGTAAAAGGCAGTAGGTGTGCAATGATCTCTTCTACAATCCATCTTTTGACCCTAGAAGCGACCAAGGTTTGGTTCGATTAGATGATTTGTCTAAGTTTTTAAGTGTATTGTGACCAACCTCTCTACCCTAGTGCTTGACGTTCAAGCTTCATCTTGTAGGCACATGTGAAGAGCTTGTCCAAAATTTCCACTAACAATTTTTTTGTTATGGCCACATAAGTGGTAGGATCACTTGAATGACCTATGTGGACTTAGTTATTGTATTGATAGTGTTCTTTGCAAAAGCAATGACCTTGCAACCCTAATTCTTTCATCCAATTACCGATCTATAGGTCAATATTTTCAACTGTATATGGAATAAGATGTTTAATGATGTTGAAAATAGTTATTGCAAAGCTGATCTTGAAAACTTATGCAGTTGGGATTTCAAAGAAGGAGAGATGGAGACCCTCAAATTAGGGGAGACCCTTGGGAACCGGCCTTCCCTTATACATACGTAGGTCATAACATCGACCCTTAAATGCACATGTCTGTGTCTCTAACAAGTTGTTAAGGAACTCTACGTTAACTCCAAGAGGTGCCTTAGCCTCGAACATAGGGCCTATGTTATAGGACTAATAACTAACAGTGATAAAAGGCTCCCAAAATAATAAATGAAAAATTCTGCCCATTTCTGAAATTTTCTCCTAGTTCTTCAGATTATGAACCTGAGAGTGTGTTCTTGATGGATGAGACTGTACTTTATGGATAGATGAAAAAACTCTGCCCATCTTCTGAAATTTTCTCCTAGTTCTTTGGATTATAAACCTGAGAGTGTTTTCTTGATGGATGAGAGACTGCACGTTATGGATAGATGAAAAATTCTGCCCATTTAAAAAAAATTCTCCTAAGTTCTTTAGATTATGAACCTGAGAGTGTTTTCTTGATGGATGAGAGACTGCACGTTATGGATAGATGAAAAAATCTGCCCATTTAAAAAAAATTCTCCTAAGTTCTTTAGATTATGAACCTGAGAGTGTTTTCTTGATAAATGAGACTGCATTTTATGGATAGATGAAAAATTTTGCTCGTTACTGAAAATTTCTCCTCGTTCTTTAAATTATGAACCTGAGAGTGTTTCCGTAATGGATGAAACTTCACTTTATGGATAGAATACGTATCAAGAATGGATAGAGAACTGTGAATATTTTTCTGTTCATGAAACCCTAAAACCGATCCTTCCCGAAACCAGCAAAACCCTAATTTGTTCTCCATTGCTCGGCTGCTGCACTTGGCCTTTGTCGCTGTCTTCGAGCTCCGGGGGTTTATGTTCCTTGAAATCGAGAGGGAGAGGGAGAGGGAGAGAGAGAGAGAGAAAAAAGAAAATACGAGGACGCAAGTATGAGTGCGACATTGCTGGAGCAGACGAGGGCGGCACACGAGGAAGTAGAGCGGTTGGAGAAATGTGTGGTCCAGGAACTTCAACGGGACACCAAGTCCCACAAGGAGCGCTTGCACCAGAATCACCGTGTCAACAATATGCTACTCGCCTCGCTAGCTAGTACAGCGAAGCTTGTGTGTTCTCGCGTTTCCTTTTGCCGTTTTTTCCTCCCCTTTTGAAGTGGCAGTCATCAGGGAAACGCTGTTCGTCGTTAATTGATGTCAAAGGAGCAATGGCTGTATGCTTCTGGGCTTCTGAAAATATCAACGAATGGAGGACGATGATCTGTAATCTACGTTGCGAATGCTAATTGGAACTTCCTGTTTATGCGCAGGTGGATATTTATGAAGATAAAGACAATGCTCGCAGGGATGAGATTGCATCACTTGGAGGCCAGGGTGGTGGGCAGAATGTTTTTACTGCCTTCTATGACCGTTTTAAGGAGGTAATTATTTTAGCCTATTCTTACTGAATTCAGTTTCTGACCAAGCTCTCATCTGTTGTGTAATTTGAGAGAAAACACCGCTTCTGTGCATTAGAGTTTGTGCTACATGGATTTTAGGGTTTGTAGGGAGATAGGAAGTTGGCGAGAGAATATGTTTGTGAACGAGATTACCTGTTTTTCTGGGGGCTGGAAAAAAACCAATAAAAATCTTTGATTGTTTTAGATTCGGGAATACCACCGGCGCCACCCAAGTGCACAAGTTCTGGATACAGGTGATGATCCCGAAGAGCTTCTGAAGGAGGAGCCATACATTGATTTTAGTGGAGAGGTGCTCTCTCTGTCTCTCTCTCTCCCCTTGAGGAATCCAGCATGCTTAATTCGAAGTCCTGCAATTTCCATTTGCATTGAACACAGATGGTTATAGGTTTAGATGGCTGAAGCAGTCATTGATTGCCACATGAGTGCAAAGTGTGTTGCCCAAGGTATATTACTTTGTAAAGATGGAATAATATGTTTAGTTGGTGAATCCCATATATGTTGCTGTTGAAGGTTCTGCAACAGATGTATGATTGTTGCTGTTGTGCAAATTGTTCCTTGGTTTTGTTTTTGGTCCTGTTTTCTCTTTTCTTTAGGGTTGGGTCTCATCTTTTTCATGCTTGCCATGTTTGCTGCTCTGTTGTCAATTCTGAAATATCCATAGCTATACGGTATTGGGTCATCTCTCAATTCTTTTCAGGTTGACTGAAAACATAAGTATGGTGAAATTTTCAGTAGTTTTGAAGATCTTGGAGAATATGAAAATGCAAATGCTTTGGGGTTGGGAAGTATTCTGGAAGGCGTTGGGTTTACTCCCTTGGGCCTTAGTCCTCTGGTTTCTGAGACCTCTCTCAGATATGTTTCCAGAGCACAGTGAGAAGATGATATTCCCGGGCTTTGTTGCTGAGATGGCAGTTTTGTGTATGAGGGCAGTCAGTTTTTCTCCTGATAGCCAAGGTCTGTAATCTCAAGAGTTGGCAGGTGATTGCCGGTTTGTATTTGGAACCAATACAAGTAGAATCTTCAATTGCGTGGATTCTTAAGATGGAGCTTACATTATGGGTGGTTTGTGTCCAGGAAGCATATGGAAAGTTCCTTGACATGCATGAACTGTACAATCGGTTTTTGAACTCTAAATTTGGGCACCCAATTGAGTATTCAGCCTTTCTTGAGGAGTTCTATCAAACTCACCAAATTGCTCGCCATCACAAGCTGACAAAGTATGTATGCCATGTTGTCTTTACTTCCTATGGCACATGCATCTGTTTCATGAGGTGGAACGTCCTCATTGGGCATATCTGTATAATTTGCAAGAGTTGTGACTGGTGGATGCCTGCTTCTGGCAGTCTTCAGCTAAATTGCTGTGTAAGGATGCTCTAATTGGGTGGCTGCAGGCAATATCAGGAATATCTGACAGAGGTGACTGAGTATCTGCTATCTTTCTTTGAACGAACACAGCCCCTACAGGACATCAACAAAATATTCTCCAAGGTATTATTTTGGGACTGTTCTTACCAGTACAAGCTGGCCACTCATGCACATGCCAAGGAAGCCCTTATCCGTTGATGTTGCACAGGGTTCGAAATGATGACAATTCTAATGGGTAAAGGAGAGATGCATTATGCACAGGTGGAAAGTGAGTTTGAGGAGCGCTGGGAGGCAGGCACAGTGCAAGGCTGGGAGGATAAGGGAGTGGGAAATGGGCAGTCCTTGACCACCAGAAGTGGTTCCTTGGTTGACGTTGATGACTATGACAGTGTGGAGGACCTCATTGAGCTGGGTCCTGAGCGGCTGAAGGAGGTGAGTTGTACACCACTGGCTTGCAATGTCTCTTTAGTGCTTGCCAATCTCATGTCTGAGCCTTCGCATTACTGAATACGTGACGCAGACTTTTGCCCAAAGTTTTGTGCAGAGTAATATATATTTTTCTACACCCTCTGTCAGGAGCTGATGAATTCAGTTGCAAGTTGTGGCAGCTAGTTACCATTGTTCATGCTGAAGGTGACGGTCTGATACTTCTTGAGTGACATTCATAGGGTTATGACCGTACTCATTCTATTTGTGTTAGTTTGAGTTATGTTCCAAGAGTTATTTTGGAATTCTCTGTACAAACTCTCTTTACATGTGTTTGCTCCCATTGTTGTGTCATAGTCTGGAATTGTGTTTGGAATGTTGGTCCTGCATTGTGGTACTGGCTCAAGCTTCTTCCAATTCTATATGCTTTCACCTGAACAAACAGTTTTCTTGCTCACTCTGCATAACCCCCATGCTCCGAGCATCTACTCAATTTGATGTTTCAAGTTGACGAGTTAGTTGGAAAATTGTGGTCAGGCACTTGCTGCATTGGGTTTGAAATCAGGAGGCACAGTACAACAACGGGCAGAAAGACTTTTCCTGACAAAGGTTCGTATTGCTAATTCTGCTAGTCTCTTTCAATGAAGTGGTGTAGGAATCAATGTGATTTCCTCTCATCGACATTCCTGCTACTTTTGGAACCCTTTTGACATCCAAACAAAAGGAGCCAGCCAAGCACATTTTCTTTGAAGTGGGCAGCCAACTTCCATGTAGGATCATGAGAACACATCAATGTCCAGTAGTGTGTCCTGTATTTGGGGAACTTAGTGGCATGTCATGGTTGGCTGGGGCAGGGAACACCACTGGAAGAACTCGATCGTAAGCATTTTGTTAAGGGCTATCAAGCTCCGAATGAGAAAAAGTCAAACAAGGAGATTGCACAGCAGGTTGCTACCTCCAAGAACCTGGCACTAGCTGAAGTTAAGTTGCAGCGGCTTTGTGAACTTCTTCAGGAGGTATGCATGGTTTGTGATGTCATGCAGCAAGCATCTTCTATCACTACAATTCTGGTTCATTCTAGGCAGATTTTGCAGTGTGATGAGCTTTGATGTGCTGTGTGAATGTGCACTTTCTGGCAGGCTATTGAAGAAACAAAGGGACATGTGGAGAAGAAGCAAGCTCTAACCTATGAAGAGATGGAAGCAGAGCGAGAGGAGGTATCCTTGCCATATATCATCTTTTTGTGAACCCTATGACTCCACCCAATTCCTTCTCAGTTGGTGGTCTATCAGGGACAGCAGCAGATGTGGTTTCCAACTTATTTTAAAGACATGTTTGCATAGTCTCATGGAAGGCCTTTAGTGTAAACGTATTTGTTTTGCTCCTTGGTGTCTAGATCCAAATGGTCAGCACAGTGAGTTTGTGGACAATAGGTGGGAAAGTGTGTGCTGATGTTGTTGATGGTTTTATTCTCAGGAGGAAGTAGCTGCAGAAAGTGAGAGTGAAGATGATGAGCAAGCTATTTATAACCCATTGAAGCTGCCTATGGGTTGGGATGGCAAGCCCATCCCTTACTGGCTTTACAAACTCCATGGCCTTGGCCAGGTGCATATTCCTGTTATCCATGTCATGTCATTGCAGTTTGGAAGAGTGCATAGCTCCAGTTGATGTAAAGGGAAGCTGGGCCCTTGTCTTGTTCAAGGCAAGGGTTACCTCTACCTGCAGCTGCTCTTTGCAGCAAACCAGAAGCAACCAATTGATGAACTGGATCAGCTTTTGTGGAGTGCTGTGTTTTATGAAGTTACTGATAAATTTTGTGGTCTTTGCAAACTGTAGGAATTCAAATGTGAGATATGTGGAAATTATAGTTACTGGGGCCGGAGGGCTTTTGAGCGACATTTCAAGGAGTGGCGACATCAGCATGGAATGCGATGTTTAGGAATTCCTAACACCAAAAACTTCCATGAGATTACATCCATCAAGGTATTCATATCATACAGGAATCTGGTAAAAGAAGGGGATTGTTGTTGGCTGCTATTTCTAATATCAAAGATAACAGGTTTTGTTGCTGTAATTGTAGCTTCATAGCCTTGTGAGATGACTACCTGTCTTGATCTCAAGGGGAGTTCCACATGCATTTAGCTTAGGCCACTCACTTTAGGCCAGTTGTGCGGGGATTGGGACAGGATGCAATAGCCTTGTGGGAAAGGATACAGGAGAGGCAAGGTGTAAACAAGTGGCGGCCAGACTTAGAAGAAGAGTACGAGGACCTTGATGGCAATGTGTACAACAAGAAGACCTTCACAGATCTGCAACGGCAAGGTCTCATATGAGCTGCACAATCAGCTTTGAGGGTTAGGATCTGCACCTGTTCTTATGAAGCTTTTGACTTCACACATATGCTGAGCCCAAAGACCTGAGAAGCTTGTCTGCCAAAACTTGAGCTCCTGAACAGGGCCATTTGAACCCAGCAGTTTTTCTTGCAGTTGTTTTAACTAAGGTCTGCAGGTTGTCTTAACCACAAAATGTCCTCTGGAGAGGAGTGTGGCTTAAACTGTTCCCAATGCTAAGGAGGCATTCCACCCTGTAATGGTAGACTGCAGATTCTGACTGTATGTTTGATTCAATATTGGGATGTGACTTGGGTTGGGGGAATTCTTTTGTTCCTGCTTCCAAATACAATTTCAGTTTGCCTGTTATTCTAGGTTAGTGTTTACCCCCATGCTGAAGGGAAGATTCAGCTCCTTGTTCTGGTCACATCTCAAATGCCAATTTGTATTTCATTCATCAAGGCCACATTTTCTGTTTTGTTTGTCAGGGCAGCATATACCCAAAAACATCTTGTGAGTTGAAATGTATGTCTAAGGCTTTTCTTGTAATTTCTTGGATCTTGCTGTGAGACGGAGTCCTCAAGGTTTATCCTGTGACATTTTTGACAAACCCTCTCGACCAGAGTATGCAGGTATTGAAATGATTAGAATGCCTGATGTTCATTCCAATATCTCAATTACTGTGAAGCTGGGGGTTATCAATAGTCAATTTTACAGGTTCTTGAGGCTTTGTAGTTGTGATAAGCTTTTTGTCTTTCACATGGTCAGTCTTATTGTCCTTCTGAAGGTTGAAGGCTACCCTTTAAAAATTCTTCTAAAGAGAATTAGAGGGTTGCTTGATAAAGAACAATTCCAGTTTGGAATTTCAGCTTTTGGAGTTTTCAGAATGATTTTGTTTAGAGTCTTGTAAGTGGGGAGCTTCATGTAAGCTCACTTGTTCTTTGTTTGTTCCCTGCTGCCCTTTCCTTTAAAGTTCTGCTTTTCCATTTCTGTTGGTCTGTTTTGTCCTTGTGTTGTGATCTGTTGCTAGCCAGCAGTATAACTGAGCCTTCCTGGTGCTTTGGGATTTGCAGCAGAAACTCAGTTCACAGGTTGGTGTCTTTCACTGGCCTTTACCCACTGTAGGGAGCTGATGAACTCAGTGGGGAAGTTGTTGTAGTTAAGTCATTTTCATACATACTACTGCCGATGGTGCTGATGGTCCCTGAACAAGTGTGGAGACTTGCACTTCTGTTCATACTGCTGTTTGTTTTTGTCTTTCCTAGTTTGGATCTTTCTGTCACTTCTTGAAGAAGTGTTAACCTTGCTGCAAGTTTTTCTTCATTGTGAGAATGGAGATTTCTCTGCTCTTATGAAAGATATTTGTTTCTCAGGGTCATTGTTCTGTTTTTGGTCTTAATTTTGCGCTCTGAAACTGTCAGGCGGCAGGGACACTCCAGTTTAGAGTTGAGAAGACATGGAAATGCACACCCGCTAACTTGACTGCAGTAAAATGAGTTCAAAAGAGTAGTGGGTGAATGGAATTCATGGCAATGGACCTTGTTCTTGACTGTTTCAAAGTTCCACATGGTGCCAAGAAGACTCTTTGGAACTTGGAATGAAGAACTTTGTTCTAGTTTTTATTCAAAAGCTGATATTGCAACAATTTTCAAGCCTCACTAGTTTGAGTATTCATCAAAACATGAAAAGCTCAAACACGGTACCTCAATATGTATGCTCCAAAATTTTCAAGCCTCACTAGTTTGAATGTTCATCAAAACATGAAAAGCTCAAACGTGGTACCTCAATATGTATGTTCCAAAAAAGTCTTTTGTACACTTGGCACAAAACCTTGCCTTGCTTTTTGTTTTTGGTCAGTGTGAAATTTTGTTTTTGGCAAAACCAAAAAAACAACACTTGGGTGGTGGGGGGGGTGCGTTTCCAGAAATGTAGCACTAGTCTTGGGTGAAGAGCCTCATCCTAGTTCCCCACCTCTCTGGGCCTTTAAGGCTACCCTACTAAAGTACAGTGTAAGGGGCCGAATTTAGGCTTATGGTACCCTACTAATAATAAACTTAAGGGCCACTTTAGATGAAGGTCCAAGCTCCAGGGTCCCATGAAATAGAGCAATCCTATTGGATGAGAGCTGTAAATTGTACCCATGACCTTTAGATGAGGGTTCAAGACCTAGAAAATGGCAAATTTAGGCTAAACTTACATAGCACCATTTGGAAGGGAAAATCAATCGGTTTGAAACTCCCACCCCCGCCCCCCACCACCCTCCCTCCCCCCAAAAGACTTAAAAAGCCTAAAAATGAGAGCTCATGATTCTAAGAACCAGGATGCAAGCTAGGGTCCAAGCTAAGGATTCAATTGGCTTCAAATGAATCCAAACTGATTCTTAGGAATTTGGACCCTGGAGCCCATCTAGAGAGTGGGCCTAAAAAAGGCCACTTTAGATGAGGATCCAAAGGTCCAGGGTCCCAATGAAATAGTGCAATCCTATTGGATGAGAGCCATAAAAGTGGACCCATGGCCTTTAGATGAGGACGGAGGACCAAAAAGTGGCAAATTGAGGCTAAACTTATGTAGCCTGGACTACTCTGGACTCCCATCTAAAGAGGGCCTAAAAGTGTATGTGGTATAGGAAGGCGGCCAATCGTAGGCCGACAACTGTACTGTACTGTGTACTGTAGTCGAAATTATCTAGGGCTTTCCAAAGCCCACCCAGTCACAGTTCGACAACTGTCTTATCTTTTTATACGCGTTTGTACAGTCCACCCAGTCATATTTCGACAACTGTACTGTCATCCCAGTTTGTCCACGTTTCCGCAGCTGACCTCTCACAATTTGACAGCTGCAGTACTAGACTTTCATTTATTGCTACTAGGGTAGTAGGTACCTATAACTGCAACCTAGTGATTTTAATATTTTTTTGTGGCAGATTTTCGCCATTTTGCAGAAGATATATATATATATATCTTCTGTTGGAAATTCTCTTTTTTTTGGAAAAAGAAATTGGTAGTAAAAAAAAAACGGGTTTAAAATTTTTTTACACAAAAAAGAGATTCGCCAAAAATATGAAAGTGTGTTTAAGATTTTCTACTTCCATATTTTGAGAATAGCCAAATTTGGCTAAATATACTTATGGATGATGGCCACCATTTTTTTATTATTATTATTATTATTATTATTTTCAATTTTCTGATGCTTCTCAAGTGGTCGATCATGTGTCAGTATATTTAGCCAAATTTGGAGATATTAAAAGTATGAAAGTAGAAAATATTCATATAGTAGTCAATTGTGGCTATTTAGTTGAATAGTGATTTTTTTTTTTTCCTTTTTTTGTTGATTTCTTTTTCCAGAAAAGGGAATTTGTGACAGACTATTCTTTCTCACAAAATGGCGAAAACTAGCCACCAAAAAAGAAAAAATCACTCTGATTCGCCACTTGAGCAAACAGCGCAAATTTTATTATTTAGAAAAAAAAAAGGGCTGCCGCCACGTACTACGTACCACGTGTCGAGCAACAAGAGGGAGATCAACTGAAGTGGAGCCAATTCACGACACATGGATCGCTGACTGGACGACACTTTTCGCTCTCTCTTTCTTCGCATGCAACTATATGAAGCTCGCGTCTCTCGTCTCCGTCGCCCTTTCATTTATATCTCTGCCCGGATTTCATACAAGCGACATCGCAATTTTGGACCAAAACTTGCAGTGAAAGATTTCATCAGAGACACTAGTTGTTCTCAGCTTTTTTTTTCATTCTGAAAGAGAATATTAACTTGCGAGATCCATTCATTCTTCGTTCAAATCCTCCTACTTTGGTACTGTTTCTTTGAACTGATTTGATCCATAGCAGCAGCAGGGATTTAGGGCTCCGGTGCTAAGAAGAAGATATGGCCAGTCAGAATCAAGCTTCCACCCCAAGGTAAGAAATTTGGTTTTTTTTTTTTTTTTTCCCCCTGGTAGCTGGGATTGATTTTGTTTGGCTGGGATTTGTGTCTTCGTGATGGTGATGTCTGTCTGTTCTGTAGATTTTTGTGGTTTTGGTGCTGAGATTTGGTGTCGTTTTATGATCGATCGGCAGTGCGGAGCAAGTGCAGAAGGGAGTGGACAGTGCGAAGGATACGGGTAACAATTTGGTTTCCACTGCTGCAAACACGGCCAGTGATGCTTACGATGCTGCCAAGTCCAAAGTCTCGGAAGGAGCTGCAGCAGTGCAGAGCTATGGGCAACAGGCCGGACAGACAGCCAGTGACAAGGCCGGTGCTGCAAAGGACACCACCTCTTCGACGGCAAAGCAAGCGGGAGATCACACAGGGCAGAGGATCGGTGAAACTCAGGAGGCTTTGAACAATCTGTCCTTGACGGCACAGCAGAAGGCGAACCAAGGAACAGAGCAGACAAAAGGTTACGTGCAGTCACTGGTGGATCAAGCCACGGCTTGGAAGGATTCGACAGTGCAAAGCATTTCCGACACCTACAACACCGCTGCACAGAAGGCGCAGGACACAACTGACGCTACTACACAGCAGCTGACTGCAACCAAGGATGCAGCTGTACAAAACGCGCAATCTGCGTACAAAACCACATCTGATACTGTCACTGGAGCTTACAATACAGCAGTGAATCAAACCCTAGCTGCCAAAGACACAACACTGAAGACCGCTTCCGACGCATACCAAACCGCTGGACAGAAGACTTCAGATGCGAAAGATTACGCTACCCAAACTGCGCAAGCAGCATACGGCACAGCTGTAGACAAGAGTAACCAAGCAAAAGACATAGCTACAAAGAAAGCAAGCGAGGTTTCTCAAAGCGCACAGGATACTACGAATGTTGCAGCTGATAAAGCAGCGGGAGCTAAAGATGCAACCACGAACGCAGCTCAAACCGGTACCCAACAAGGGAAGAGCTTACTGCAATCTGTGGGGGATACACTGTGGGGTGTGAAGGAGTCCCTGATCGGTAAAGCCAACAACGCTGCTACAACTGCTCAAGATCAAGCTGCTCAAGCCAAAACCTCCGCTGCCAACACTGCTCAAGACACTGCTGATACTGTTGCCTCCAAATCCCAAGAAGCAACATCAAAATGAATTGCTGGCGAAGAAGACAAAAGCATTGCAAAAAGTTCAGACAATTGGGTGACTGTTTTCTCATAAATTTCTAGGACTTTCTCTGTCTCTCTCTAGAGCTCAAATCTTTTGCTCAAAATTTCTTCCTGAAATCTTCGAACTTGGGTATATGTGATTTTTCGTTTCTAGAAATTGGTGGATTTTCTGTTTTAATCTATAGCTGAATTTTCCATCTTTTCCTGAATTCATATGTTGTGCATATGGACACATTTGAAGGTTGTGTTGTGCATAAGGACAATTTTTTTTGTTTTTTTGTTTGGTGGAGATAAACTATCTCAAAAACTTTTCCCGAATCTAAATTGGATCTGTATCTTACTTTCTAATCTATTTCCCTCTACATTCCTTTTTCTTTTTTTGTGGATCACCAAAAGTGTACTAAGTTTATAGCCAGAAATTGACATAACATTTGAATGTAGTTATCCAGGAATTTATATTTTGGATGTTCGCAGCCTGATCTTCTGCAAATCTTTTGTGCCTTTTTGAAAATTGAAAATTATAATTCTAGCATTCCTTTTCATTGAAAGTCGGATTTGGAAGAGTATATATTTAAAATGTAATGTCAAATTATATTTATATTCATCTGCCTGACAAATGTATTGTAGTGATTTTTCCATTGTCCTTATGGTTTAGTTTATTGATAAAAACTAACCTCCTACTAAATCTGGGATTGTAAAATTTGACATGACTTAGAAGATGAATGTCCAACTTATTGTAATATTACCCTTTATTCATACGCTTTCGAATAAATAGGTATGAAAAGAAATGGGTGATTCCTCTCCTTAGTTGGAGAAGAGTTTAAAATAATACTTGACCTAACATGTTTTCTTGATGCAAATTCAGTAATGTGTTTGCTCCCTACTCTAAACAGAGAGCACACTACTAATTTGCTAAAACCCTAGCTCTTAATATATGATGAGAATATTGCAAAGTTGAAAATTGTATTAAAAAATTGCTAGGGATGGTATTGGTCTTGTGTGGGTAAGTGGAAATACCCAATATACCCATTGTGTAAGTTGGTAGGTGTAAAACATTTTACGTTGCCCCCCACTCCCCATCAAAATATTTTTGTAAACTTACACCATTAAGGGGAACTGCAAAAAGTTTACAATTATACTTAACCAACCCCATCTAAATTAAATGGTATGATTTTAAGGTGCATTTGCAATGATAGGGGCTTTAAGGTTGAGTCTCCTAACACCAAAAGCTACAATGTTACTACCAAATTCAAATTTATCTAATAAAAAGTGCTTATCAAATTATGTTCCACTTGCCAAATAATGTCGTCCCTATTAAATTAAAACCTATCGAATTGTTGAACAAGCAAATATGCCAATAGCACGTCATTGTGGAAGAAATGTTAATTACATGTTGGAAGTAATTAAAGAAGATAGAGTAACGGAAAAGACATATTATAAAAGAGAACATTGTGGGAGTTTTTTCAAGGCTTTTTAGCAAGGTGTTAAATTTAATTATCGATATCTTTTGGTGGTATAAGTTTTTTCTCTATGGAGGATTGTACCTCATCTACTTTTCTAGCGAGTTGGGTTTTGGTGGTTTTGTATTTGTGATTTAGGTTTCGTATTTTTGACAAACTTGTTTTGGAAAAGTACCTTTTTCAAGTTGAAGAAGGGCTCACATGTGCTTCAGTCATGTTCACGTGCAATATGAGATGACCTTCCTCTTGCAACTAGGTAGATGTACCCTTCTTTTGAAAGTTTGATAGTTACCATTGCCCCAAGTCTACGAGCATCCTTGATGCACATCCACCACGACACATCCTTTAGGTCTATCTTGGAGGATAATTCCATTTCTTTAGCTCTAAAGCCTACATTCATTATTGTTCAAGTAAGGGGGTAAGGCTATGGTTGATTGCTAGGCCATTTCTTCGTTTGTTTTGCATTACACACTTTACTTTCACCTCATTGTTGTGTTTTTGTCTCGGTTTGATTTAGCCGTGGGCATCTAATCTTTTCACATGCGAGTGTGGACACAGGTTAGATGCATCAAACAAACACTTAGCTCGTTGCTCGTTTGGAGGTCAATGGATAACCACACATAAGGCCATTTGAAATGTCATGTATGTCTTCGTTCAAAAAGGTGGGCACGTTATATGGAGAAAATAGTGGTATGCATGTATGTCAAAAGTTCCATTAGGAAGTAATCTCTACATGACCTAAGAGGAGCAAGTCTTTGTTGTCAATGTGGTGGTTATTGACCCAACGTGAGAAACGGTGGCTTTCAAATGTCATTAATTAACTAGTAAATGCAGTTGTGAAATTTACTGCCACTGTTAAAATTCGGAATTATAGAAGGTTTCATGAAAGGCACCATTTTATTTCAATGGCCATGGAGGTGCACGACACATTCGAGCATGATATGGATTGTTTCATTAGGGAGTGTGCTCGTTTTTTCCACAATAGACGATCGGGAGGTCATTTATCCTTGTCTTTTTTCATTCAATTTTTCAGGTAGCGTGTTAGTATTGTTCTTTAGCATGCTTTAACCTCTACTATAGAGAGGAAGATTATGTTGGCGGGTGATGTTTGTTCTAGACCTCCCATTACTATTAGATTTCATGATTTGCGTGTAGGTGACATTAGAAGGGTTGTGGGTGAGATAAGTTACTACCACGAGAGGGACTAGCTTTTCCCCTTTTTGGTTCTTGCAGGATGTGCATCTTTTGGCCTTTCTTTGGCCTTCCCATTTTGTCTCCCTTGTGATGGTTCTGACCATCGTTTTTTTAAAAAAAATTTGTGTGTGAAGATAACATTATAACTCTTTTTCTTCCATTTTCATGAATGTGCAAGTGGGTACTTGACAATGGGTTTGTATTCTGATTATGGAATAGAATATATTATTTTTGTATTTATTCTTTACAATATGTGTAGGTCTTCGTGATCATTTGTTGATTGTAATTGCATATGTTGAACAATTGAGTAAGTTGTGACCTTAATGTGTTGTTGTCTGAGTTACTCAGACACATGTTATTACGAATAACATTGTAGACATGAACTAATTTTATTGGATAAAACCATTATTTAAGCAATTCTAATTTCAACATTTCAATTATAATGCACCCAAAAAAATAAAATGTTCACCAATGAAGAACCAACTTAGCTTAACATTGTATTTGATAAAACCATTATTCAATCCGTACTAAATTATATTTTACATATTACCAACGTCTTATGTTTCATCATCAATGAATTTTGATACAACATGTCTTTTTATAACTGTAAATTTCTTAGGTGAACATTGGTTCACCATGGTTCTTGACATAACTAAAGCCATGGAAGTCACTTGTGCTTCAATCCAAGGCAATAGTTGAAAAGCTTGGCCATTCATATTCATGCTTCCTTTGTTTCCTTGTAAACGGTTGTGGCTTGCCATTCAAATTACATTGATCATTACACTTAAATATGAATTTTACCCATGCACACAATTAATAGTTTGGGTCTAATCATGAGTACACCTTCTATGTTCTTGAATTCCATTCGCCATTGATATCTATGGTTTTAGACAAAACAATTGCAGTAATTGATTTCTTGCTCTTCTTCCTTTTCTAATATTGTGAACCTTTCCAAAATCACTTGCTCGTCCATAGGCCTCACCCTCACCAAGAACATAAAATCCAATAGGTGGTCATGGATGTCTATGTCCTCTTCCCATCCATAGGTTGACCTTTCAGTTTTTGAAACATATGAACTTGAATGCAATAGTGACCAGTGTGGCTTGTGCCATTGGCCCAAGTGTGAACTCGTCCATGTCCTCAACTATTTTTTCCTTCCAAAACCTAGTTTTTTGGAATTTATTTCAATTTAAGTAGCAAAAACCACTTTAAAATCAATATCTCCCACATTCTGAATCCATATCTTACCAAATAAATTCCATTAAATCTTGTTCATCAAGACTTTCCAACAACACCAAAGGCATAATCCAATTCTTCTGAAATTTTCAACTATAATTTAATTTATTTTTCAGTGAAAAAATCATTCAATATTCAAAAACTTCTACATTGCAAGTCCAAATGCCATGAAACCAAGTTGATGTTCCCTTCCTCCTTGAGAGCTTTTCAAAGAAACCATGAACACAATTTGAAGCATCCCAATTTAGTGGATCTCATAAGTACAAAACAAAATAAGTAAACAACCTTCTTTCATAGATAAATATTGTTTTAGTAAGAAAGTAAGATGCTAATACTTCCCATTGAACACTACCTAGTGCCCTTTTTAGGCTTGCTTAGTGTAGCCCTATTGAAAACCATATGGTATGCTGCATGGTTTGATTTTTTAATTATGAAAGTTATTCATATAAACAAAATACATGTAAAAAGAACTTACATTTAAATAACATTGCAAAGTTCTTTTACAAAAAAAAAAAAAAACATATAAAACCATTAGTGTGAGGTTTTATGTAAAACCATGCAAGGATGAAAAATATGTCCAAGATGACAAGCTAAACAATTGTTTAACAAAGCTTGATGGGGAATAGATAACATTGTTTCTTAATAATATAAAGATGGGACAAAAATGGAGAGAGGCAAAATGGGTTGGGGGGAAGGTGCTTGAAGAGTTTCATTTGATAGCATTACCCTATAAATTTTAGGGCACAATGAATAATATTTTATTGTTAGAGCATTTCCAACATGCGTAGTGTCATAACCTTAACATTGGGTTCGCGACTAAATTTGGAGTGCAAGGGCCCATGAGGCTAAGAAAATGTGTTTAAGCGTGAAACACACTTTCAAAAATGGGGAGAATGCAAGGGATGGAGCCCAATGACTCCTAAACTGCACTTTGACTTTGGGAATTACACTTATGCAAGAATTACGAATGTTCAAAACCTTGGTTGAAAAGGAAAAAAACATTAAATTAGGCTCTTAGGACACCATTAGAAAGGTCTTGAAGTGTAGATGCTTAAAGTGCCCTCACATTGTCCATTTCGATTTGATTTGCATGAGTTATGATCAAAAGAAGGGGTGAGAGTCAAATTGGGAATTTGACTATTGACCATAAACCCCTTGAAAGTAAGGTTCAAATGAATTCTGATTGGGGCGTGCTATATACCATTGGAAAGATCTTTTTGATGTCTATAAGATATTGCTCTTGTATTTTCAAAATAGACTTGAATTGAAAAAAATATGAATGTCCAAAATTTTGAAAAAACAAGAGTCCCAATTTGGATGTAGTCCTCACAGAGAGGCACAAAATATACTATAGGGAGGGGAGTGGTGCCTTTTCTCAAAGGTTGCGAGCTGTGTAAAGCTTGAGCTTGAAGTTGTTCCTATTAAGTTTGTTGCACCACTTCCATTCAACTTGCATTAACTGTTCTCTTTTCTTAGTTGTGCAAGTTGATCTCATCTTGAATTCTTGCTTATGAGTTCATCCTAGTCCCATTTCAGAGCTCCAACACGCCCTCTACCCCCGAAGTGGTGCAAGTTAGGGAACGTGCCCCAATTTTTTTATTTTTTTGTTATTTTATTCTAGGATCCACATTTGGGCCTCTTAAAGAATTTAGGGATGCATCACTAAGTATGTGATCCTACGAAAATATTTTTCACATCCAAGTTTAGTTATGTATTTTTTTGCAACTCCACCTATTAAAACTACGACAACAAATAGGCGGGGGACTACTAATAACAAACCATCTGGACCAATCATTATGATGGGCCAATTAGAAACATTTTGCATCAATTAGATCATATTTATTACACTATTTTTTACAGGTGCATAATGTTGTTGTGCTTTGTATCAACCATAGCAACATGTGTAATTATGTGGAGCCAAAACCATTGTTTTGAGGCAAACCGACATACTTTGGGATTTCTTCATCCAAGTTTACTATGTACAATCACATGCTAAGCATTGTTGGAGATGCTTACAAGGTTAGCCCCATGGGTTGGGAATCAATTCCCCAAGTTGATAGGTATGGGCTTTAATGGATTAAAATATTATATTTTTGTTTTGTTTTGATCCTTAATTTAAGGCCTTTGGCATTCATTTCAATGGGTTGTACCAATAGGATTATTCAATTTGGGTTCAACTTTTGCCTTGACTCCTTGTGTAAAGTGGGCTTTAAGGCATCTTAACAAACGCCTTGTGTAATATGTTTGGAATGAAAAACACTCGAATGTAGGGTAAACTAGCTAGTGATTTAACATTCAAGCATTTAGGGTAGACTAGATCCAAAGGGGGCTTTGTTGTTTTTGGTGTCCAAACAAGACTTAAAACTCTCCTCTTGGCACATTTGACACATTAATAATCATACAAAAAGATTAAAGATGAAAAAATTATAGTCCCTCAAAGTAAAGGGGGTCAAGAACTCAAAAAATAAACCACCAAACATTGTATAAAAGCTAGTTCCCAATGTTGAGAATTCAAGCTCAACTAGTTAAGTTTTCATTAATTATTAGAGTAAGAAAATAACTAGGTTACTTTCACAAGGTTGAACTAATTTATTTAGATTAGTTTGGTTATTTTTCATTTGGTCTCTTAATTAAATACTTTGGTGTTGATGGTTTGGTTTTTTTTTGTCATTACACAAGTTTATGTTTTTGATGTGATAAGAACCTTGAGAAATTCTTGATGTTAGTTCCATGTTGTGAACATCATGTTTTAGTTTCCTTTCAATAAAAATTTATGTTTGCACTTGATTAGATCTCTTATTTGTTAACATGGTATTAGAGTTTAAGTTGTTTGGTGAGAAAGTTAAAAGAGATCTAAAGTTAAATTTTTTTAAGAATTAGAGCTTAAGAGTCTTTAGTAATATCATAAGAGTTTGTCAAGTGCAAGAGAGAACAAAGAAAATGAAAAAGTGTGAAGAAAAAGAAAAGAAAGAAAGAGGTGAAAGGAGTTTAACACATCGAACGTTGTAAAAGTCAAATATTTGAATCTAGATCTAGATCAAGATATACTATGTAAAGATCTTGAAGTGAAATTTGGAGGGATTGTGGAAGACTATAATATGCATCTATTTTCAAATTTTCAAAAGAAAAAAATGTCTTGTGAAAGTTATGAACTTTTAAAAATTTTATGTCAAATTTGATTTTTTGATCATATCTCCTTTATTGAATGTTTTTGGATTTGCAACTTTAGGATCTTATATATCATAAAGGATTACATATGTGAGAGAAATTTCATGTCATTTGGATATGTATTGAAAGATATCCAAGTATTTAAAATTTGAACCTCAATTTTGAAATTAATTTCTTTTGAAAATGATAACTCTTTGTGATCATCATTAATATGGCAAAAAATTTGAAAAAATGTGGAAGACATGTATTTAATGTGTGTCCCAAAATTTCAAGGGGTTTAAAGTTGTTGAAAGGGAGTTGTAAGTCATTTTGTGTTCGAATCCTAGTTTGAAGTGGTTTAAAAAAGTAGCGAAATTTTTAATTTGAAATTTTGAAAGATGATAGTATACATAATTTTTTATGTTGTACCAAAATTTCAAATTGATCCAAGTTCATGTGTGAGTAATGTAGCTTTGCAAAGTTGTTAGTGATAGAAGTTTACATTGAAAAGATATCAAAACAAATGCAATTTAGGAAAACTTGAGGGAAGGAATTTGGATTTTGAAGATTGTGGAACAAAAATACATTATCAAGACCTTCATATAAAAATTTCGTATGTAATTATTTACTCAATGTCATACAAAATATTATACAAAATATGTGCATATACTTCAAACCTATGTATAGTGTAAAACCTTACATAATACTCAAAACATACATATGTCTACAAGGTCCATTTTGTTAACCTTAACCCTAACCCTAATCTTAAAAACCTAATGAAGGAAAACCCTCACCTTAACTTTAGAAACCCAAGGAAGGAAAGAAAATCATGTCTTGAAACAAATCATTTGTGAAATTACGTCAAAAAGACATTGAATGTTGCCTTGATAGATGGTGAATAATTGTTTTCAAATTGTAATTGAAAAATTAGACAAAAACAATTTCCAAATGTGAAATATTTAATATTATGAATTTTTTGATGGGGAAATTCTATTGGGAGTTCATAACCGATGATGAAAAAGAACTTCCTCTCCCAAAAAACCCCACATAATAACAAGTTCAAGCTAACAAAACTTGGCATAAAATTTTTAGGAAAGTTTTATATTAGCTTTTTGTGAGTGTGTTCGATTTGATGATTATGCATATTCAAGATGCAAAATCACCCAAACAAGCTTGGGATACATTGGTGAAAATGTATAACACCAATACACAAGCCCATAAAATGTAGTTCAAACAAGAATTGCATAATTTGTAGAAAAACAAAATGAACAACGATGACTATTTTATAAAGGTGAAAAACCTTGCAAATGTTTTTACATCTATAAGAGACCCTATAAATTATGAAGATTTAGTGGATGTGACCTTGAATTTCAAGGTTTTAGAAAATACTATAGCCAATTTTGAACTTTAATTGCAATTCAAAAAACATTTTATGATTTCCAAAAATTGATAACCCTACTTATAATTAAAAAGATGAAAAATTTTGGTACTTCATCCAATTGAGGATCACAAGAAAATGTTTTTTTTATTTAAATATTTATAGATGTAAAGCTAGAGGTGGTAGAACTTCATTTCGAGGTTGACATGGAAGCTTGCATGGTGGACATCATCACATAAAATTCAACTTATTGTGGGAAATTTGGGCATATGGCAAAAAATTGTTATCAAAAGGAACATAATGCACAAATGGAAAAATGTAGTAAATGAATTATGCATCAACTAACAATCAAAGTGATGAAAAATTGTTTATGATGCAACATATGACAAATCTAATAATAAGAGGTGTAAATAATAGTGTATGATATGTGTATTCTGGAACTTCAAACCACATGACTAGTCATGGAGAATGGTTTAAGGACACAAGGGATTTGAAAACATTAAGGTTTGTGAAAATTAGTGATGAGATTGCACATCCCATCACACAAATTGGCAAGGTGCCATTTTCCATGCAAGATGGGCAAACAAAGTATTTAAAAGATGTATTTCATGTTCCAACCATAATAAAAAATTTAGTCTTGATAGGCTAGATGGGGGAACAAGGTTTATAGGTTACATTCAACCTTAATGGATGTTTTGTGGAGGACATGAAGAACCAAGGTAAATTGATTGCAAAAGGGAAAAGGAATTGACGAATGTTCACTTTGGATATGAACATGCATGAGGTAAATTCCATGTTATTCACACATGGAAAAGGAGTTGGAGACATTGGAATTTGGCACAAGTAGGTTGGCCATGTTAATCTCCAATGTCTTAAGTTGATGGAGAACCAGACCTTGTTGGAGATCTTCCCAAATTTAGAATAGAAAAGGCGATGCCAAAAGCTTGTGAAGTATGCCAATTGGGTAAAAGCACATTATAATGTATTTTTATGGAAGTCATAGTGGCAATTTTTTGGTTTTTAATCAAGTATTGGCTTTTATAACTCAAATGCATTTAAGAAAATTTTAAAATATAAGTTGAAAATTTGAAACATCTACTTTAGTCCTCTTAAATTTGAAAAAAAATACTCCAAAAAATTCAATACTTAGTGAAAAATGAACTTTATAATGTTGGCCATAGTTATTGTCACAATTTTTTTTTTAATGGTTATGGATATTTTTCTCTTAATGGATTTGGAAAACATGTTCACAATTTTGAAAGCCCCTACATTATAAGCTCATAAAACTTAAAATGAAAAAATCAAGTAGAAAAAACTTTCTCATTTTTAAAAAAAAAAATCAAAATGAAGACTTGAAATTCACAAAGTCCGTTTATATATCCAAATTAATTTTCCAAAAGCCATATTTATAGATATGTTTTTAAAAGGTTTAAATTAGAAGCACATGAATTTGGACATGGAAAAAAATGTTAATTTCAATGTGATTTAAATGTTTTTGTGTGAAAATACATTGGATTTGGACTTCGAAAATGGACTTTAAATTGTTGTTTTTGGTCCACCTTAGTGTGTTTTTGTCCAATTGGGGAAGTAAGCTAAGCATTCATTCCCAATTCAAACAACTCATGTAAGTTCCAAACCTTTGGAAATGATCCATTCAGATGTGTGGACCAAAATGATAAAATCCATTAGAGGATATAGGTACTACGTGAATTTCATTGATGACCACACAAGGAAGGTGTGGATCTACTTCATGAAACACAAAGGTGAAATGTTTCAATATTTTTTGAGTTTCAAAGCAATGGTGGAGAAAGATGAAGGCATGAGGATGAAATGTTTAAGGTCTTATGGAAGGGGAGAGTATTTTTCAAATGAATTTAGTGAATATTTGAAGGAAATAGGGAATTCAAAGGAAGTATTCATGTAGTTATTCCTGATAGCAAAATGGAGTTGTTGAAAGGAAAAATAAGCACATTGCAAAAATAACACATGCCATGTTGAATGAAATTTTTTTATTAGATTACTTTTGGGTGGAAGCGATAACAACTATAGTCTATATCATGAATTGAACACCCACATCAGTACTTCATGGTATGACACCCGAGGAAAAATTCATGAACAAGAAATCAAATGTTTCACATCTTAGAATGTTTGGTTGCATTACATATGCGCATGTTCCTAACGAGAAGAGATCAAAACTAGACCCAACTTTAAAATTTATTGGATATTCCCTGGAACAAAAACTACACCAAAATGCATCCTAATTCACTTTGGGTTTCACTTTTTTTGAGTGAATTTGGACATTTTTACCATGGTGAAATTAGTCAACTCCTAATGAACAAGGACCAATTGTTACGGACAATGAATTGATCCACTAATATTTAGTGAAACAAGATTATTTTCAATTGAAATATAAATTTATCAAGCCATTTCACTTGTTAGTTAATTAACTAGGCAACATGGAAATCAATTAAATCTAAATTATTTAATATTTAATGTAATATTATTGATAATTTCATGATTTTTAGCTTATGAATCATTGACATGTGTCACTACCTATGTTAAGTTTAAACCCTAAACCGTTTCAGCTATTTTAGGGTTACTTTTCATTGTTCTATTTCACCTTACATTATTTATGGCTATTCTTAATTACTTTTGATTATTTTTAGTTATTTGACCTTAGGTTACTTTTAGTTATTCTAAATGACTTTTGTCTATTTTAAGTAATTTCACCTTAAACTATTTTCGACTATTATAAATTATTTTTGGTTATTATATGTTTTTTTGCTATTGTAAGTTATTTAATTTTAAGTTATTTACGACTAATATAATTTATTTGTGGCTATTTTAAGTTATTTCACCTTATGTTATTATTGGTTATTATAGGCTATATTATCATAAATTATTTGTGATTATTATATTAGTGTTATTGTTAGTTATTTTATTGGTGACTATTGGTGGTTATTCTATTAATGACTATATATTCTATTAGTGGCTATTGGTGGTTATTTTAAATTAAACTACCATAGGTTCTTAATGACTATTGGTATTATTTTATGTTAAATTATCATAGACTATTGGTGTTTATTAGTGGTTATTATATTAATGGTTATTGGTGGCTATTATATTGGTGATTATTTTTGGTTATTTTAGGTTATATTACAACTATTGATGGCTATTTTATTATAAATTATTGTTGGATATTTTAAGCTATATTATCATACGTTATTGGTAGTTATTTTATTATAGGTTTTTTTAAAAAAAATCGTAGGCTATTATTGGATATTCTATGTTATTTTACTTTAGGTCATTATATTATATTTTAGATTATTTTAAATTGTTATACTTAGGACAAAATAACTTATAATAACATAAAATAAAATGATTTTGAATAACCTAAAGTATAACTTGAAATAACATATATTAATTTAAAATAACTTAAAATAAAAAACTTATAATAAGATAAGTATGATGCCTTAAGGTAAAATAACGTATAATAATTTAGGGTATAATAATTTATTATGATCTATAATAACTTATAATAATTTAGGATATAAGTTGGAATAACTAAGGTAACCTAAAATAATATAGGGTAGATCATAAAGTAACATAAGGTATTTAAAACAACAACTTAAATGTAAACATATTTATCACAGTAAATTATAATAGTGAATTATGTCAACTAGTAGTGAAACACAATGTTTACATAGTGATATTATAGTGAAATAACTTTAACCAGGGTGAAATCATTAAAATGCAATGAATTTATTTCATTTTAAAAGTCCCATAGTGATTTAAGTTAGTGAATTACACCCCACTTTTGTACTAATGAAGGGATATAGATGCTTCAACCCTTCCATTCAAAAGTTACAAATGAATAGAAATGTTTTGTTTAATGAGATGGCTAGTTGGTATTCACTAATGAAGATGACAAAAGATGGAAAGGCTAGAAATGGTGATGTTGTAACCAAAAAAGAGAGGGTCCGAAAACACACAGCACATCGACTCCCTTTAACGAACCCAGGCGCCCATGTTCTCCTGATTTACTCCACATAGTTGAGACCTTTGATCTCACACAACATACTAACTGCCTACTGACACTTGCAGACGAACATCACAAGATCAAAGACGTACAAGTGTCTTGTATTCCACATGACAACAGAGCAGGTTTTACAGCATCCATCTCCTGCCTCGCCCATTCACACAAATGCCAATCAGGAAAATTCTTTCATTACATTACAAATTATGTACATTTCCCGAAAGCACAAACTCGCTTTCCCATCAAATGTTCGCAAAAACACCAGATTCCCAGTGCCATCTAGTCTCTTTCGCTCTAATTCCTCGGCAATAGCTTGACCGATTACCAGGCGCAGTGGAAAGTTCTAGCATTCAGCCAAACTATACTAGCTAACAGAGCTTTTCATTGCTTTCCCTCTATAAATATCACTTCTTCTATCTCCTAATCCTCTTCTTCTTCACTGATCATCCTTCTCCTCGTAATTAAGCTACCCCAAAAGCCCATCAGACTTCTGTTAGCTTCCTCCAGAAGCCTCCCGAATCTCCTGCCATTCCGTTCCATCTAGCTCCCACCGTCAGCCACCATTGCTTCGCACCACTCCATCAATTCGACTCCATCCCTCCTCATAATTTCCAGCCGCCAATCTTCCTGGACCACTTAGCACACACCAAGCAAACCATGCAACTCCATGCAATAGTTAATGGGGCGCCGCAATAAGATGACGGCTGATCGGGCAATCTAAACCTCAAAATCAGCCAGCGTTTAGCTTTGCACGACGACCTAATTTCGCACTACATATGTAACCCCTCCCTTCTTAGACAACTAAGTCCCTCAGCTTCATCTAGTCTGGTGGAGCATAAAAGATTTGGAGGTCTCGACGAGATCTCTCCCACTGGTGACCATCGGCATCTTGGATGATGCATAATCGACAGC
>Ga0116231_10000127_pt1 | contig 96699 bp, 59 predicted proteins | sample S1TSphgellanicum_2_FD_89695 | JGI IMG/M metagenome (GOLD analysis project Ga0116231, IMG submission 89695) | Host-associated microbial communities from peat moss isolated from Minnesota, USA - S1T2_Fd - Sphagnum magellanicum MG | ecosystem: Host-associated > Plants > Peat moss > Unclassified...
GCGGAGGCTACATCCGAATGGCACAAATTCCCGGGACTCCCGAAATGGAGTCCCGAAATTGTCCCGGCGGGACTCCTGGAACTTTGAACCGCCATAACTCCCGACTGCAGAGTTGGATCGCAACGAGGTCTAAACCAAAGTTGTAGCCCTCGTCCAGATCTTTCCAACGCCATGTCGCACGCTCAAATCGGACGTCGGGAAGAGGTCGATTCTCGACTTTTAGTGGTCGGGAGTCAAATTGCCAGTTTGACTCCCGGCCCTTCTTTTGCCCATAACTTGGGCTGCAGATGTCTGAATTGTCAATGCGAGGCCATTTTCGATATCTACGTTTCAAGACCTTTCCAATGACACCAAGAACACCCCAATGCGAGGTGTTTTGCCCCTTGCTGTCGAGCTCTAAACATTCGGGAGTCTCGGAAGACTCCCAACCTCCAACTTTTCCAAGTGTTGGGCTTCACCCCCACACTTGGCCAAAGTGGGGTTGCGACATCCTCCATGTCCCACACAAGTGGTACCGACACTATCAATGGTAGATATACCTTAAAATATGAAGAATCTCTTTCGTGTGATAATGTAAATGGTTAAAAATGCACCCCTCTGTTGGTAAATCCTTTGGCAAACTTGTCTTCGAAATCTAAATTTCAACACATGTCCATGATGAAACTTAATCTTAATCCAAGTTTCATTAAAAACCTTAAACCTATAACCTTAAATCTAATAACCCCACTATGATTAGGATTGTTGAACATGTATTGGTTCAACTAATCCTACAAGGGTGTTGACCTATTGCGGCTTTCCTTAACCCTAAAATCCCCCAAACCAAAATGGTAACTAGGGTTGCTACACATGTATGGTTAGGGCACCTACATCCACAAAAAAGGTTTTATGTGGCTAAACATGCACTTGGGGCCTTCACAACCATAGAAACAACAAATGCGATTTCATAAGTCATGACCTCAATTTCATTACCACAATGGGTCTATCAGTCATCAATCTGATCTCACCCAATAATAAAGACAAACACCAGGTATAACCTACCCACCATTAAACCCTAATATATATGTTTGGGCAAATCAAAAGTCAAGTAGGATCTATTTAATAATCAAAATTGGGTGGTAGCCTTGTCCCATAACCAACCAGTAACCACACCAACTACAACTTTTAAGCTCATTGTGTTACAATCAACACACGTGGGAAGGTTCATAGCCTTTTACCCAAAGTTTCTTACTAAACAATATGCACAAATTTGTAAGAAATCATCACACAAACTTATGTTCGCCCTATAATGTAACCTAAAGGCACACAACCTCATAGATTTCCTTAACCCTTAATAAAAAACTAATAATCCCAAACATAAACATAAGAAATAGGTGCAAAAACCCACAACACAAGGGGGAGGAACTTTTTAACACATACACGTTTCCACCTGTGTAAGTTCCATTTAGAGACTTACAACAACAGTTATGCAAAAATTCAAAAGTTGATGATGCATCTTAATAGCACAACACTCCACCACCTATTGATATCAAGAGTACTTACAAGTAAGTCATTTTTGTGTTGTTCATGTGTTCTATGCCCTCTTGCACACCTCACAGCTCCTTGCAACCCTCGCGCCACACCACTAAAAAAAGGGCTAGGAAATGGCCTTTCACAAACTTGGTTGAAGTTTCCTAAAATGACAACCTCCTTCACCACAAGAACAATGGTGAAGATGGCACCCAAAACAAATGTCATATGCAAGAGATATCAATTTATGAGATTTTATGTGAAATAAATCCCAAAAATAGGAAAATTATTTTATAGACTCCCAAAATCACAATCTTAAAAGTGATTGCATGCCCATTACTACATAAAGCTTGCTAAGACGAATCCAATGACATGAAAATCGTCCAAATTTGAGCCCATATGTGGAATATATGGCCTTTTGAAAATTACAAATGGATTAAAAAAAAATTTAAACAAATAAACAGACAAAAACCTTCCATTTGGATGAATTTTTTTTTCAAAAATTATATATGTAAATTTTGACACGTGTCAGCTTGGATTAGTGTTAAACATAATTATTAGGTTTATAAATTCAATAAAAAATACAAAACAAAAAACAAAAGTGGCTCAGGGCGAGTTTATATTGGACCATGTTAGCCTTATTCACCTAGGCCTTGCCCAAACCTTGCAGGCCATTAGTGCCTCGCCAAGCTGGTAGGCTCAGCCCACATTTCAACCAAATTAAAGTTCGACAATGATGGTTGCCAAAACTTTGTTTATGTGCTACCATGTTTCCTTCTCCCTTCCGGCCCCACCTTTTTTTTTTCTTCTCCTTCTATTTCAATGGGTTGCAACAGCTCGTTGCCCCCTGCCCCTGTTTTTTTTTCTTTCCTTTCCTTCTTCTCCTTCTTCTTGTTTCTTCTTCCTTGGATTTTAGCTCCTATTTCTACACTACAACTCTTCTTCCTACAACTTTTGGCAATGGCAATGGTGGTTCAAGCTACCACCATTGTTGTTGTTATTGCATTTGAACAATGAATATAACAAGAGAGGAAAAGAAACATTGTGCACTCACACTAAGTTGCAATATGTATAAATAAAACACAAAAGATCACGTCGCCTAATGCCCGAGCAATGCTCAAAAAAACAAACACCATAATATTGTGTAGTAACAAACAAAATAACCAATAACTTAATGCAATTAGCCACAAATTTAACTCTAGCACTATTGAGCTAAATCAATGACAATTTTCTAGATTTCAAAGTATTCACCTACAAAACACATGAATCCAAGTATCAACAAAAACCTCAACAAACTCCTTGCATAATAAGAACACATAAACACAACAAGACACAATGGAGCTACAATGTGCTTCAAAATCTAAAAAATTGAATTTTGATCACACACCATTGCACTTATCCTAAACATCAAAAAACTAAAATCTTGTTCACATTGGAACTAGTTCTAAACTTACTTACCCCAAATTACTTGTAGTAAATAGGATAAAAATTTGTAACTACAGTAAAATCCTCAACAAATGTCATCCATCAATTTGAAACACGAAATGAATGGATATATGATAACATATTGAATGAAATTCATTCATTTATGTGAAATGGAATGTGGATTGGTACATATTGAAATATTTACATTTATTGCAATATGAAGTTTCAAATACAATGCATTTATTATCAAAAGTTTAATTGAGATAATGAACATGGTGGATTGAAGAAGGCAAAGTGTGGCACTTGTTCTTGTTTCCCATATTCAAGATTTAAAATAAGGGTAAATTGTACAACACAAAATAAATCCATTAATACACATAAAAAATGAAAAGGAAAAGACAAATAAGTCTTTTTATTATGACAAATAATGTATGGATTTACTTTATTTAAGGATCTAGGTAGCCTCCACCCCACCTTGAAATTTAATTGTCGTAGATGTGTAATTAAAATGCATAGTAGCTTTTTACGTACACAAATAGGATTTCCAATAATAACATAACCACATTAGAGGTGTACAATTCATTTAATATTTTTTGATTCAATGCATTAAACTTGGAATGTATCCCTTTATGATTAATGCATGGACTTAAAACATTTTTGTTCTATAAGACAATACAAATTTATTATTGGAAAAAACCAACATTGGCATAAAATATATGAACACATTCAAAGAGAATAACACACTATTACAAATCTTGGTTTTTTAAGAAGTTCAATTTGATTAATGGACATGTACATTTTGACGAAAAATTAAAGGCTTGAATGACATATGTATTTTTTTACCAATCAACTTGACTATAATGATTTATTTGATTAGATATCAAGTTGTACAATCTTAATCAAAATGATCTATGGTCTTTAGTCAAGTGGAACATTTAGTTAAAATGCCCAATGTTTTTTTAATAAAAATGTGACATGATTTTTACCCTATGTATCTACTTCCTACTTACTTGTCCACCTAATTACATAGTTATATATTTACCTACCTATTACCTAGCCACCACTTACCTATTGTCATAAATACAAAAACTACAAAAATAAGTGATGAAAGGATAAGTCTAAGTCTAAATCCAAAACATGAAACAAAATAACCCAAACAAAAACACAAAGGTTAAAATCAAAAACATGAATGTGTAAAACCAAAGTATAAATAAATCTTGAATGCAATGAAATAAAAAAACATGAACATAAAAAAACATAGCAAGGCTATGGTGTAAATTATATTTTAAATTAGTGTTGCATATACTAAAAGTAATAACAGTCTTATTTATATTTTACCTTTTTGGGAACCTAGTTCAAAGAAGTTTACATGGAGGTTTCCATGTGCCCATCGACCAAATAAACTTTTTAAAATACTTCATAATTACAAGTGAAATTTACGAGTTAATTAAGAATTAATTAATAATGAATTAAAAATCCATTGTGAGTCAATTAAGAGTTAATTCAGAATGAACTAAAAGGCCATTAGAAATGAACTATGAATTAATTAAAAGTGAATTGCGAATTAATTAAGAATGAATTAAGAATTACATATGAATCATGGATGAACATCCATATGAATGAACTCCATTCGTCATGCAAAAATGGTGTTTGTGACACTTATTGACCTATTGACCAACTTACATACTACCTATCTACCCACCCACCTATGTACCTAAGTTTAATCATTAAGTGTTGCCATTAGGTTTAACCATTAAATTTAACCAAATTTTAGCCTAAATTTAACCATTACGTTTAAGCATTAGGCGTAGTCATCATGTTTAACCATTTAATTTGGTCATTAAGTTAAGCCTAAGTTTAACCATTAAGTATGACCATTAGGTGTAGCCATTACATACAACTTATATTTAACAACTATGTTTATCCACTATGCTTAACCAAGGTTTAGTCATTAAATTTAATCATTATATATGTTTAACATAAGTTAATCATTATGTTCAGCCACTAAATTTAATCATTATGTTTAATTAAGGTTTAATAATTATGTTTAACCATTATATTTAGGCATTAGGTTTAACCATTAAGTTTAGCCAAGTTTTGATCATTATGTTTGACCATTATATTTAACTGTTAAATTTAACCTAATTATAACCACTAGTTGTCACCTAGGTTGAGGCATTATGTAATGATGTGAAATAGAAAACTTGATATAGTTGAACACCATTGATGGTGTAATCCATTGGTAAATACTTGGTTTATCATTGTGTAGGTTTGGGATTTAATTCTTTATACTTGCAACCTATACACATGCTTAGAAGGCTAAGGTAGGTAGGTTAAACTGAAATAGCTTGGCAAGGTGAACTTAATATATGTAGTTTAAGCTAAACTAACACCTACTTACCTAAGTGCCTTTTGTATTTACCTACCTACCTATTATTTTACAAATAATAATCCAAAAATTACTTATAATTTAGCTATAAATTTGACCCAATCAAGTGGTCCATTATTTACTAATCATATAATTAGTCACTTTAACTATCAATTGGTCAAAACAATTAGATCCAAATTGACTACCTAATCATGTTGATAGGTTTAAATCAACTTGTTCATATTGACAAGGTCATCTTTTTTACATTTGTCATGTTGGGTATTTATTGACAAAAAAACCTAGTAAAAAATACTATGCATTATAATAATGACACCTTGAATGACTTTCCAAAACAAATAAAAATATATATTTTTTCAATCTTTAAAAGTAAGAAAAACATTGCACACAGGCCCATACACCTAAAATTATCATTTATATATAAGGAGAAATGGAACATTACTCCTATACCTCATTAAAAAACTTTTCATCTTTGACATTAACATTTGAATCCATAAAACCACCATTTCCATGTAGTTTATTATTTACCCATGTGAAATCTAATATATTTATTTTTACATGCTATGAAACCTTCATAAAATTTATTATTAACCTATCACTATGAAAAATTGGGGTGATTTGCAACTAGCCTTACAACTGGGTTTTTGAGTTGCAATGACCATTTGCAACTCATAGCAATTGAACGTATTTTTATAGGCATGAGTGTTATCAAACAAGTTGCACAAGTTACAATGGATGCAACTCATGTATAATTATGTAAGAACAATTATTGTGTAATTTCAATGCAACTAATTTGCAACAACTATGATAATGTCATGTTAATGTCATTTTTCATTGATTTGTCAAAATTTGACACATGGCACTATGGGGATTTTTGGATGAATTTTATTTTATTTTGGAAATATTGATCTCCACCATCAATTATGATTATTCATTTATATGGTTTTAGATTGTGACACATGGCATAACTAAAAGTTGCCATGTGCCATATTAATTGAGTTTTAACATAATAAAATATTTTAAAACTTATTTAAGTAGCTAGGTAGATTAATACATAAGCATATGTAGGTACTAGGTAGATAAAATTAGGTAGGTAGGAGAAACCTACATACGTAGGCTACATATTATTTGCCTACCTTAAATACCTATTTACCTACCTAAATGGGTAGGTATAAAAGTAAGATTAGATACTTATTTAATTAGATAGTCAAATATGTAGGAAGGTAAAATGGCAGGTGAATTGAAGAATACCCATGTAATTTGTTTTTTTAATTTTTAATTTTTTTAAAAGGTTAAGCTTTTTTGAGCTCATCCCAAATTGACACATGTATTTTAATGTGAACACACAAGACAAAAAATTTTAAAATATAATTTGTGAAATGAGATTCAATGAAATTTTTTATGGGATAAATTGTTTAAATGCACATTAGTTGCAAAATGGGTTACAACTTAGAAAAATGTTTTCCCACATTTTTTATGTTAATTTTAAAAATAAAAATTTATAAAGTTAAATAAATTATTATATGATAATTTTATGTTAATAATTTTTTAAATAATAATTTGATTTAAATTCTTGAAATAAATAGTTAATTATCAAATAGATTCCCAAAATGTATTATTTGGATTATCTATTATTTATTTATTTATTTATATTTGAACTAATTATATAAATAAATATTATAATAAATAAATTAAATATTTTATTGTTTAAAATAATAATTTAAACTAATCACTCCAATTCATCTAATTTTTTGTTAGTTATTTCAAATAATTAATTATCTGAATTCAAATAATTAGTCATTTATTACTTTAATTTCAAATTTTAATTAAATTTTTAAATTAATTTTAAAAATATTTATTTGAATTAGATTGATTAAATTAGATTAATATTTAATTATTTATAGTTTATTTATTTGAATCAATTAACAAACTAAAATTTTAAATTACATTGATTAATTCAGATTGATTATTGATTATTAATCAATATGTAATATTTAATAAGTTATTGAAAAATCATTGTTAAATATTATGCATTAATTATGATTTTTTAAAGTTATCAAATTATTAATGTTTAAATAGTAGTTATAAAATAGTGGAAAGTTAATGTTTTTATAGTGGCATAACTAGTTGTATTAATGGGAATCATAGTTAACAACTATTCGCAAATGTCATATCTAATGGGTGGAGGAAATGCATACACATGACATGATTATATATGTTGACATTGCACACTAGTTGTAACATAGTTGCTAATTGGGTGCTACATTTACACTAGTTGTAATGTAATTGTCACATTCAGCTAAAGTGCAACTTACCAAAAAGTCAAACATGATTAACTACATCCATATGTAAAATGCGTACATTACACCATATAGGTGTCCCATTTGCAATTATTAAACAAGTCCTTTATTTTTTGATGGGGCATTTTATTTTTTAATTACTTATATTTCCACACTCTAGTTATAGTGTAATTGTATATTAGTTGTTTTTGAGCAATAGTTGTAGGGTAATGTAGTTCTAATGGACTTGATTTCTCATAGTGTATATCATAGTCCATCATGGATAATCTAACCCTTAGTCCAACTTCATCTTTCTTTCTTCTTGAATATTTGGAACAAGAAACTTCAAATATATATATAATGTTTGGTCCCCATCCAAATCAAACACATGACAACTCGTTTCAAGTATAACAATGAACATTGTTCCTACATCATAAAAAGTTGCATGTTTTAAACTTTCAAATGGAAAAGTTAAAAATATCACACTATTTAGGACAAGAACTAAAATAAGCTTCAAATTCAAGCATGTCCCAACTACGAGATCCAATATTCAAAAGCCAAAAGTTGAACATATGACTTTCTCACCCCTCTAAGCTTCTTGTTGAGTTTTCATGGTCAAAAGACCATTAAGCATGTGATTGTAGATCTCATCCAACTCAATAGGATATGCAAGTGGGTCCACAATCGATGATACTCATAAACTTTGAATGATCCCCTAGGCTTGGTGAGCATTCACAAGAAAAAACAAAGTCTACCCCAAATAAACCTCATTAATCCAACTTGGAATTCCATTAGATGCATCCATATGTGTTAAATGTCAATGTATCCCAACCCACGTTTGGGTTACATCTACCACTTATATTCATATGTGGATCCTCTTTCTTTTCTTTTACCATAAGTATCAAAGTTTACTTACAATCATGGAAATGATTCTTAATGAAGCTTAAGGTGGATAAAACATAGGTTACCACAAATTTTGAACTATCCAATTCAAGTTTATTCTATTATATACTAGTGATATGTTGAATTTTATATGTTGTCTTCAAACCCTATTCAAGTGAAATACTCCCATTTTCTACAAGTTGGTCCTTCACTTACCATCATAACACACATTAAATGAACCTTGAGCTTCCTTCTACTCATTACAAAGAAAATTTGCTTCTTTGTGAAGTTTTAAGGTTACCAAAACATAACATTTTTCCATGTGTTGCAAATATAAAGCACAATTATTATCTAATGTCCAATAATTTACAAAGTGTTTTTAAACAAGGGGGGAATTATATGGCTAATTAACCCATGATTAGTCTACTATCCTAATGTAATTTCAATAATAACCCAAATCCTCATAAGCATCATATAAAGTAACCACCAATAATCTAAAATGTAATTATGATAATAACCTAAATCCTCCCAACTCAAAATTATACTAAGTTCATTAAAAATTAATTAGATAAATATAAATCCATATCCATTCATACCCACATCTAACAATATGATTGACAAAACAACATGAACAAAATGAATATGGAGGTTTAGTCTTGGTATTACCTTCCTTAATTTAGTGTGCTTAGGTTGTTGTTGATGCATGTGTATTTTTTAAGTAGGATAAGAACCTTACTACCCCTTGCAAAAGAAAACAAGTCCATGGTAAATGCATCATCACAACTCAACAAGAGAACCAATCACCCATTATCATTCAACAAATCATCAACAATAGAAAAAACATATACCCAAGAACATTTGTCAAATGCATTCCCAAAGGCACTTGCAACATTCCATTTAAGCAACCATGGATGGGCATTCATGTTGAACAATCACCAACAATCTTGTCCACGAATAATTGAACCAAAATACCATCTCACAACATTAGACCATGATCTTGACAATTGCATGCAAAAGAACTAAGCAAAAAATGTGTTAAGATATGACATATGTACCCCAAAAAATCCCATCAAGGCATGCAAATGACCTTACGTTCTTAAACAACTATATCAATAAATATTTGAGGGTTGGGTGTGAGGACTTAAGCACCCCAATAATATCAAATGGAGGGTGAGTGCAAGTAATATAAGGTGGCTCAAAACTTGACATGGAAAAGATTACCCATTAGTCCATAATAGGAAAAAATAAGTGGGTCAAGGTTACTTAATTAGGGTTCCAAGTAACATGTGGAGTTTGTACATCATTTTTTTGGGAGCAAACTTTCAAATTTTGATTAAGTTTCCCCTAACAAAAATGTGTGTTACTCTCTTGGCATGATTCACATGTGTAAACTAAAGTTATCATTTGATGAATTATCTTCACATCTTTTGTTTCTTCATATATGTTCATGTGATTATTCTTTCAACTAACATTAAGTTTTACAAATCATCACACATTGAGTGGACCACCAAATTTTTTAAAATAATGTGTAATTTAAGTAGTACAAAGTTAAAGGAACCAAAATCAAAGACACACTAGTTCGAACTAAAAATGCGGAAGACCCAACTAGTATTGAAATTTCAACCATAGGGTTTTAAATAAAAAATGAGGTAAATGCAATTGGTATCGAAATCTCAATGACAAGGTCTAAAATTGAAAATGAGGTAAATGAAATTGGTACTGAAAGCTCGATGATAAGGTCTAAAATCAAAACTGAGTTGCCAACCAAAAATTTGGGTTCCACTAGAATTCATGCTTCAACCAAAATCACAAAGTAAGTGAATGTGAGTCAAATTTTGGATTTAGAATATCCAAGAGCTTATTCCCTCTTAATAAAATCGATTGTGGATGGGAAATTGTTGGATGACAGTAGAACCTATCTTTTTGCATCCATTGGCATTTTTTGCCTTTTCGCTAAAATAATATCCAACAAAAAAGAACATGAAAAAGGCATCAATGAACCAATGTCACATTTTGACAGTAACACATATTCGGCATTTAAGGAAAAAGAAAGTGGAAAAGGCATCACTAAAACAATGTCATGTTTTGATAGTAACACGTTTTTGGAATCTAACGAAAAGGTATAATGCATCGCCTAAATTGATATCCAAGAACTAATATCGCATTTTGCAAACAACACAATTGGTTTCGGAAACAACAAAATTGGCTCACCGAGTATAAATGTGGGACCTTTTCTCTCATTTCACCCTTTGCATTTTATTATATGTCATTCTGCTCAGGTAGTTCCTACAGTGTAGGAAATCGGTAAATCAACCAAACCTTTTGTTTTTTTAGCAATATGAGAACAGGAATGAACAAGGAAGAGGTAGAGAGGCTTTCACAATTAGAAAAAGATAGGTAGAAAGCTATTGTAAAGTAGATCGAAGAAGAGGAGGGAATCGAAATGGAGACTAAACAGAGAATTGCAATGGAAACTAAACATGAAATTAAAAAGACAGAAATAGTGTAAGTTTTTTTTATGGGGGTAAGTTCATGTTTAGCCGCATGGATATGTTTCAATGTTGGGTAGCTAGCAGGGACGTAGCATGGGAAAATTTGATAAGGCTTGCTAGTTTGACAACATGTCACAACCCTACTTTGAGAGAGTGTGAAGATGAAACTCACACTCCTGAAACTTGGGAGTCCTCTGGGACTCCTAAAACTTTAGATTTCAATTGCAGAGGTCAAAACACCTCGTATTTGGATGTTCTTTAAATTATTAGAAAGCTATCAAAGTGTAGATGTCGAAAATGTGTTCGCATGCATCATTTGGACATCTATAACACATGTTATGGCAAAAAGAAGGGTCGGGAGTCAAACTACTAGTTTGACTCCTGACCATTAAAAGTCAGGAATTGACCCGACCTCGGTATGTGCAGGAGGAGTGCGATACACCGTTGGAAAGCTCTCGAGGAGAACTACAAGTTTGCTTTAGACCTCATCCCAATCGGAGGTTTGAGCAAAGAGTTATGATCTCGCAAAGTCATGTGAATCCAAACCGGGACAATTTCAGGACTCCTCCTTGGGAGTCTCGGACAAAAAGCCATTCGGATGTAGGTGCCATGGAGAGACACAGAAAATATTATATGGGGGAAGGTGGTGGCTTCCCCCGAGTCCGAACCATGGTGAATCTTATGAATTTAAAATTGCCTGTGGCTTGTCCTAACACTAAAGGTGCTCCAGAAAGTGAACTAACTAACTTGTTGGTTGGTTTGATGCATGATTGAATAAGTAACTAAAGCTTGTCACTTTTCCTAGTCCCATCCCGAAGCTTTAACATGCCCTTTTACCCCTTATAGTCTTGAAAGCTAAAAGCGTGCCTTGAATTCCTCACAATTCCGTTGTTTGAGTAACTTAGACCCATCTTGGGTCTAACTAGGAACTTGGGAGTGCGCCACAACCCTTAAATTAACGCCCATTAGGGATCCAATCATTAAGGAGTTTTTATAGTCGATAGTTCGGTTGAATGTAAACACCATAAAATATGTGGTGTAAGGGGTTTCGATAATTATTATCGAAAACCATGTTGTTGAAATGTTATGTCTATTGAGAATCGAAATCACCGAGTTGCCAACAATGTGTTTTAGAAAGGTGCCAAATTTGTGCTTATAGATGGCACCCTTTGGTGCATTTGTGCAAAAAGAAAGGTGGAGGGTTTCTTAGCTTAAAAGAATGTACGTAGCCAAACTTTCAGTGCTCATTCAAGCAATTTGGCTTAAGGGGACTTGGGGGAAAAATGTCAACAATAAGCTTATGCTTTTGGTGACCCTGGTCGAACTCCAAAAATAGGTCAATTGGGCGCAAGTCGCAACAACTTACATTCTTAATTGAAGGATCTTTCTATTGTATTAAAACCAAAAAAATGGAAAATGGGCAAGGAGACAAAATTCGGTGGAGCGTGAATGTTTGACATCATCCTTCAACATTGGTTTCCAATCGACCCAAATTTCCAACTATTAGAATTCAAGGACGAGGATGAAGACAAAGATACCTCCTCAATTAAATTGAATTTTGACATAAAGTGTACGGTTCTGGAACCTCTAGAAGAAAAATGGGTTTTTTTTACTTGTCCAATGTAACTATTTTTGTCCAAGGCGACTAATTTTTGTCACATGCAAGTAAAACATTAGTCGCCTTGGACAAAAATAATCGCAAAAGTTGGTTATAAAACCCCATTTTTTTTCTAATGAACCATCCCCTCAAGGTGAACTAATTGATCTCAACAACCCTCTTCAAATGTAACAGGAAGTTGGTCAATCTAGCCAACAACCATTTATTGCTCTTGCACTGGAAAAAGATATAGTACCAACAATGGGCAATTTGTATGTGGGACGCCAATGCTATTGCTCGGAAAATAAACACCTAGCGAGCAATCATAGTCACGGGAACTAAGCCCAAAATGGTAGGATAGGACATTGAATCCAAGTCCATACAGTCTACCAAAATCACGTTTTCATGATACCATTCCCTCTTAGACCTAATCCTTGCCCCACTGATTGCATGATAGGTTACAAGGTGAGCATATCCCGGTCGATGGAATATCATAAATGGACACTCCACTGGATTTCAATTTTGGTGGGACTTAGGCAAGGAATCGTCCCAAGGATGCAAAGGCTTCATTTTCAGTACATTTTTTTCAAATTCTTGGTTCGATTGGGACCAGATTACAATTGAAATCACTTCCGTGGTAGTCCTTTCTACAAGGGCTAAAAAACTACTTGCATGTTTTTGGTACCTATGTGTAAACTATATGCACCTTGCGCCATGCTTTCGAAGCAACCACTACTGAAAAGGAGGCTACATTCAAAGAGGCCTTGAATGCAAAGGCTAAGGTTTTGCATTTGAGGATTGAGTTGTGCCAAGCTCAAACGCAAGTTCGGCAAGTATACAAACCTAGTTGGACAAATCTTTGGCTGAAAATGAGGAGTACCGAGCTCAAGTCCCTACCCTCCAAGACCGGCCGACAATCATTCATGTTAATTTAGACCGTCTGCAAGTGAAACAAACAGAATTGGAAGTGGAGTACTGGAAACTGGAAGCTAACTAGAAATCTTTAGAGCTCATTACTATAATGGATGCGTAGAAGCTCATAATTACAACAAAATGAATCGAGCGACTTGAGAAGGAAAATGCAGACTTCGATGCGAGGTTGTGCTTCCAAGCAGACAACTTGAAAAAATATATCGAAACCATTAAATGTCTATAGTTGAATGTCCAAAAGCTATCTTACCATGCTCCCATCATGCAAAAACAACTAGAAGACCTATAGATGCAAATTTGGTTCCTCACCCAAAAATCCGAAAAGGTAGGTCATTCCTTCCATTAAATTGCTAAATTGGGGGTGATCATAACTAAAAATGCGTTCGTGAAGGTAGAGCTCTTCATCCATCAATAGAAGGTAAAAAATAATCCAATTGAACAGTGGTAGTTCTATAAGGCACAAATTACTAAAATATTGAATGACATCTTCACTAGCTATTAAAAGGACAAAAAATTGTTATTACTTCGGTTAGTTGCCTATGCCCAAACTTTTCCAAATTTTGTTCTACTGCCTTTTGTTCCTCCTTCTCCAGCTAAGATGACATCCAAAACCAAATCTAGAATGGTTAGTATGGGAGGAGCAAAGGAAGGAATTGGAACCACAATGGAGGCGGACAGGGTGAAGGGATGCACGGTTTCAGTAGCAGCTTCAGTGGTAAAGTAGATAGTTTTTTGGTAGAAATAGGATGGTTTTACATGATCCTGAGGACGATATCCAAAATAGAAAGGAGGATAGTGTTAAAGCTAGAATGTTTTCTAGGCTAGTTTTGAAGAGTTGTAATTTTGTACTAAAAATCAAACCTTACCGATTTTTGATATAAATTAATTTTACATTTATATTGATTTTATGTTTCTATTGATTTGAAATTATAACTGATTTTAGGTTATTATTGATTTTAGGTTAGAACTGATTTTAGATTACTACCAGTTTTAGGGTTCGAATCGATTTTATGATACTATCAATTTTAGACCTCTACCAATTTTGAGAAGTTGTTTACTAATAAAACTGAAAATCAATTGTTGCCTCTAACTTCAGTTCCATGTTTTAGATGTAAAATAAGGTTGGATAACTTGGAATTTGGGAAGATTTATAGGGATTTTCATTTTTTAAAGATCCCCACTGTTTTTTAATGGACTTGAAGTCTTCTTTTAAGAAAGCTTAAGGGGCCTTTTTTCCAATCTTTGTTTTTGATATGATTATAATGTATTTTGGCACTTTGGATTTTTTTCCATGAAATGAGTTATGTTTTTGCTCAAGCTTTGGCTTTACAAAATGTGTTGAAGTGGTTATTCCCACTTGTTGTTGTGATTACAAGCTTTGGAGATGCTACAAAATCGTTTTTACTTGTTTTCTTTAAGAAAAAGTGGTAAACTATTTGTTTAACCTTCTTCCACTTGTTTTAAAGCGACTACTTGTCATTTAACACTAATGGATTTGAGGTGTTCAAGTGTGTATTGATTTTTAATCAAATACCCAAAAACACTCGATAATTCATTAGGTGGGCCTAACATATTGGTGCAATAAATTCAAGACACACAAAAAGTTGTGATGTCACAAAAAATCATGGATTGCCATGAGAATTGTGACACCTTGTTGTTAAATGGCATGTTATGTCATCATCGTATGGAAAATCGAATCATTATTAATTGCAAAGGACAACAATATTTTCAACTAGTTAATAAATGAGATTAATTTATCAAATCAATGACATGAATCATGATGTTAACAAATAGGATCACATCATCTTGTTGGGATATAACATGTCATGTCAACATCATGGGAGATTGAGTCATTATTAGTCACAAAGCTGGATGGTTTTGCAAACTAACTAATTAATGAACAACTTTTTTTTTAAATGATAATTTACCAAAAACATTAACAAGTTGTCATATTGATTACAGTTGCAAAACCATGATGCCATGTGGCATGTTGATGTATTTTGTTATTACTTAGTGATTGTTATGATAAAGTAATTATAAATGTAGCTGAAAAATAGAAGTCAGTTTTATGTCTGGTTCAAAAGACAAATTTTTTTATAGTGAGAGTAAAGTATTTGGACTTGCAATTTCATGATGTAAATAATTACATTGAAGGATTGGACATCATCTCTAACATAATGACCAACCAATAAATGCTTCATTTGATTCAAAATAATGTATGAATCATGTTGACTAATAGTCAAATATTTTAATGCATGCAATTCCAAAACATGTATTTTATAATTAAACCTATTCAACTATAGTCATTTTCCCTAATTGTTTAAAAACTCCCTTATGCCATTTTTTAGTCGTTTTTCCCATTGTAATCGAATAGGACAAGTCATAATAGACATGTTTTGGCATTGTAATTACACGTGGAATGCCACATCATTGTCACAACCCTAACCTTAGGCTTGCGACTAAAGCAAAGGCATGGAAAGGTGTAGGTCGAGAATGTAACTTGGAAGTCACATTTACACTCCTAAGAGTGCGAGGGAATGAGCCCACACATTTCCAAGTGGACTCCCACTTTGGGAATTAAGGTCCCAAATTTTCATAAAACAATTTTAGGGGTCAAAACTCATTACATTGAAGATTTCCTTATACCATTAGAAAGCTCTTGAGATGTAGATGTCCAAAATGGAATTTCATGATCCATTTGAGTACTTACAACACAAATTACAATCCAAATGGACTCCCACTTTAGGAGTTGGAATCCTTATGGAATCTTGAATTTTCAAAAAAATATTTTAGGGGTCAAAACTGATTGGATTAAATAATTTCTTATACCATTGAAAAACTCTTGAAACGTAAATGTCTAAAATGGGTTCCCATAACCCATTTGAATACTTAAAACACAAGTTATGGCTAAAAGAAGGGTCGAGAGTTAATGCCAATTTGACTCTCAACCATTAAAAGTCAGGAATCGCTTTGAAATACATGCGTGTAAGTGGTGTGCCACATATAGTTGGAAATCTTTCAATGAAAGCTATAAGTTTTTTTCAAACCTCACTTTAATCGAAGGTTTCACAAGATGTAATGGCCCTCCAAAGTGCTAAAAATCCCAATTTTGGGAGTTCGGGACTCCCAAGTTGGGTTTAGGGTTTGAAAATACCCATGTATGCCCATGGTGAGTTCATGCACCAAAAGTGTTCCAATTACGCATTAACCAACTTTGTTGTTTAGTTTGTGCAAGTTTATGTGAATAATTGACCCGCTTGTCTTTTGTCTTAATCCCCATCCCAAAGCTCTAACACACCCTTCTACCCCTAAAATGTTACGAATTAGGGGTCATACCCTAATTCCTTCTTCTTTCGTTCTTTTCACCTTCAAACTGACATTTGAATCTTTCAAGTAGTGTGGGGGTGCATCACATAGTACTTGCACATGGAATGCCACATCATCATGTTCCATGCGAAATTATAAGTCATTATTCTAGTCACAAAAATCAATGTATTTTTAATTTATTTAAAACATGTTAATACAATTCAAAATAATAATATATCCATAAAAAAAACCCACTAATCGTCATACTAACTATAGTCACAAAACTATGATAACACATGACATTTCAATGGCCTTTGCAATGACATAATGATTTTTGTGATTTAGCTACAATTATAATCAAATAGGACAATAGTTTTTTTTAACCAATCAAAAAATCATTCATCCTAGTCCTGATCCCTAAGCTCACACCCCTCTTACCCCCAAAGTGATGTGAATTAAGGAATGTACTTCGACTCCTTCTTCTTTCATTATTTTCACTTTCGGACTTGCATTTAAGTCTTTCAAGGAATTTGGGGGTGCATCATTAATGGGCCCTAATAAACATTGTGTTATTTGGCAATGCATATTGTACTCTTTATGATCCAAACCGTTTCTTGGTAAACTTCCTTAGGTGTGACTTCCTACCCTTTTGGAAACCATAGAACATAATCATTAAAATTAAATTGTTTCTCTAGATTTTTTGGTTGACTCCATAATGCTTTATTCCACTATTGAATTCCTATAATTTTTATAGCATACATTCTAACATCTTGCAACTTCTCTAGCTTTATAATTCTATTAATAAAAACTTTCATAGGAATATTGTTTGTCTCATTTCCACCAACAACTAAAACTATGTACTCTATGGACATTAATGGATGTAATCCATGCACTAATTGATATGGTATATACCATGTTGCTAATTTGTTTGCAATTTTGTATGAAAATAACATTGTAAACAGATGTTCATCCCAATTTTTTTTGTTTTCACTAATTGGCTTAGTCAATAATGTCCCAAATACCTTGTTAATAGACCCAGCTTGCCCATTTTCTTGAGGATAATAAGTTGTAGAACTCGCATGTTTCAATAAAAAATGATCTGTCAAATACTTGATGGCATCATTAATGAAACGAACTCCCCAATCTGTGACTATAATCAAGGGACATCAAAACATGGTTAATATGCATTCCTACGTAAACTTTGTTGTGACTAATGCAATGTTAATTGTTAATGCTCTTGCTTCCACCCACATGGTAACATAATTTGTGGTAACAAAAATATATTTGTTCCTTATATATCTTCATGCTAACTTAATTAGCCCCACAAAATCCTCATTTCATAAATGGTTCTTTTGGAAAACTTGTGATTAGCTTTGCAAGACTTTGAGTTATTTATCTTCATGTTTGACATGCATCACAAGATTTGTAATAATCATGCACGTTTATGTACATAATTGGCCACCAATATCTAGCATCCAATATCATCCTTTACATTATTCCAGTTGCAAAATGCCCTTTTGAAGGTCCTTCATGTAATTTTTTCATCACCATCTATGCTTCTATTATTGTCAAATATTGTTGTAGTTAGTTGCCTTGGCCCATTCAATACAATTCACCATTCTTTAATGTGAAAGGTTTTACTCACCTTACCAATATTTGTTTCTACTTATTGATAACGTGCCCTCAATTTGTCCTGTTTTCAAAAAAGAAATTACATCATTCAACCATTCAAGTTCTATGTAAAACAAACTTGCATCTATGGTTTGATCAAACATACATGTGGGTTTTACAATATATGGTAGTCTTAACAGTAAATTTGCAACTACATGAATCTACAATCTTTTAGGCTTATACATTATTGTGAAATCATATTCTAAGAATAATAACAACCATTGAGCTATTCTCCCTATAACCTATGGTTTGTTGATCAAATAAACCAATGCCATATGATCTACATAAAATACAAACTTATTGCCCAACAAATAATATATAAAATTGTGCAAAGTCAAAACCATTACTAAAACATCTCTCTTCGTTGTGCTATAATTTTGTTATGTTATGTTCAAAAGTTTAGAAGCATACATTATTTGTTGATCATTCTTCCATGTTATGTTACGAAACAACATACCCCCCACAATTAACAAGGATGCATTTATATGAACATGAAATTCCACCATCTAGTTTGGTGATATTAATATCAATGCTTCAATATACTTTTGTTTGATCAATTCCAAGGCCTTTTAACATTTTCCTATCCAAAGAATTTTTTTTGTCTTTTTGGTCAATTTAGTGATAGGTGCCATAATGGCAACAAATGTTTTTATAAAACATCTATAAAATTGTGCCATCCCATTGAATACTTGAATTTACTAAAAATTCTTAAGTGGTGGCATGTTTACTATTGCTTGTATTTTCTCTGGATATAATAATTTCCCTTTTTTGGAAACAATAAAACCCAATATCATTTCTGAAAATACCATAAATGCATATTTGTTTAGATTCAGACTAATGTCATATTCTATACACTTTTGAAAACATAGCCAAAACTTTTATAGATGATTATCTATGTCACTATACATTATAAAATCATCTAAAAATATCTTCATAAAATTGTCCAAATATTTTTTGAATGTTTTAGTAATGATTATATGATATGTTGGAGGTCCATTTTTAACTCCAGCAACATCACCTTCCATACAAAAGCCCCCTAGTTTGTAACAAATGCAATCTTGTATTTGTCCTCTGGAGCTATAGAAATTTGATGATATGTGGAATATCCATTTAAGAAAGAATATGCCTCACACCTTGTTACTATGTTCAACATTTCATTTGCAAAAGGTAATGGATATGGATCCTTCTTTGTGGTTGCATTTAGTTTTTTGAAATCTATACAGATTCTCAATTTGCCATTTTTCTAGGGTACTATTACTATGGGTGACAACCATGTAACCTCCTCTATAAATTGAATAAATATAATAGTTAATAACTTGTATGTATTTTGTTTAACTATTGTACCATAGTTTGGATTTAATTTGTACTTGGCTTAATGTGCCGGTGGTATAGTAATGTCCAATTCAATTTTGTGTTGTGCCAACTCTGGTGGAATCCTTTTTAAATTTTTATATGTCCATGCAAAAAACATTTTTGAATTCCTTCAACAATTGCTCCAGTTCCAACACCTTACTTCATTATTTGTTGATTTACATCAATTCCTAAATTAAACTTCATTAATTGTTGATCTTCAGTTAATGTCCATCTAGCTATTTGTAATTCATGTGCTTTGATTTTTGTTGGAGTTTCATCCATTGTAACACTCCTTGGCTGATGACTATAGTACGTTTTCGAATACATCTTATCCTCCATAGCTACTTTTAGCTCATATCTATTACCAAGTATCTTATTTTATGTGTTATGTACTCCAAATCCCTATTCTAAAATACTAGTCTTCACATCTATATCCATGATCTCCACATTTGTGGTTTTCACATATTGAATTGTTTCATGTAAATTGATTGTTCTTATAAAGAACAATTCTAGCTCTAGATGTAGTAAAGATGATATTATCTTCTTCATATGTGATGCCATTATGATAATCATAACATAATAACATTTATAGTCTTTTTACTTCACCTCCCAAGTGTTTAGTGATTGTCATTATTTTAACTACCCATTCCCTTGTATGGTAACAATGTTAGCATCCCTTAACCATGGTTTCCTCGACAACATGGAATAATTAGAATCTACCACACTATTCTAAAGTACAATAAATGTAATTATGTAAAGAATGCCATGAACAAATATTTTTAGATCTTTGATCAACCCCACTAGTTTTGTGGTTGTTTGATTTGCCATCCTCAAATTATATGGTGCAAGTTTAAATTTTGGAAACCCCAATCTCAACTATTATATGATAATATTAATTCCAAAACCTCCATCCAACAACACATCCTCTATTGTATTCTTCCCAATTTGTACTTGGATAAATGCCATATGATTATCTACTACTACAATAGCTATCCTTACCTATGGTATTGAAAAACCAACTTGTTATTTGTGGTTACTTTACTTAAATTTTGAGTTTTTTCTAGTTTTAAATTTTGCCAAAGATATTTCTTTAACTTAAGAGTTATTTTAAACAACTGTCCCAAGTTCAAAGTATAATTTGTTTCTAACATCTACTATATATTTTAAAATCTCTTCTATATGATCAATTTTTCTTGTGAATTTATTATTTATTGTGATTTTTGTGCTTCCACAAGAGTAGTATTTAGCATACCCAACCAAGTTGTGTTCCATCCCTCCATGGATGTGGATGGCCCTTTAGTTTGGGTTTGTGTTTTCTAAATCTATTAAATCATCTTCACCATTGATTTCTTCAATTGCTATTCTTTCTCCCAATTAGTGGCACTCTTTACTTTCCTCGACTTTCTATCCTTGAACACCTATTCTTTAAATACTTTACTTCTTGTGGTAACATTAACATCCACCACATTCACATCTATAGTGGGTGTTTATGTTTCAACAATAAGTTGAACCTCTATTATTGCCACAAATTTCCCATGAAACATTTTTTACATTTTAATAAACTTTGGACAATCTGTCATTTTTATGTCCATTCAAACCACAAATGTGGCATGCATATGAAAATGTTTTTTCACTAGAAGAAAAGGCCAATATGTGATCAACACATTTATAATTACTTGCAATTATTTGGTTTTTGCAACTAAATTTTGCATTCTCCAACTAATGTGACATCATGTTAACATCAACCGAATCACCTATGATTAGCTTGCGATTAGTCCATGACTAAATTGGTTTACATTTATATATGGGTTGGATTTATCATCCAAAAGTAACCATATAAAATCCCATTAGTTGCAAGCGAAATGGTGTTTAGTCGTAATCAACAAATGTCAAACATATACATCAATTATAATAATAATTTGATTTCTGATTAAACTTAATATTCATAATATTTTATTGAAATTAAAATCATTGATATGATTATTCTAATTATACTAATTTCATTACATTAAATTACTTATATTTCAAATAAATTAAATATATTCCAACATAGACTATTATAACTTTTAAGTTTTTAGTAATAATATAATTATTATAAAATCATAATGATTTATTTATTTATAAATTAATCATAAAAAACATGTAATTTATAATTCAACTTAATTATTCATAATTTTAATTAAAAATTCTTTCATTAAATTTTTATAATTTAAGAATTCCATTCAAGTATACTAGAATATTTAATTATGTACATATAATACATAATTGTTATTAGGTCATAAAATTTCAGAATAAATCTATTGCAAATTTAAAATAATTATAATAAATTATTTTCGTTATTATTTATTAATACATATATAAAATGAATAAATAATATTTAAAAAATTAATTTTCACATTAATTAAAATGATAATTCCCAATCACAAAAAATAGCTCTTGTATTTACAACATTTATGTTTTAATAATAATACTTAAAATTTTAGCCTAATTGGAAAATTAAGTTTTAAGATTCTTATTTCAAAAGTTTATAATAATTTTAAAATAATGAGTAAAGTTGTTGTAATTACTGTATTTCTAAACAAAAGTAAACTAAAATAATGGTATGTATTACTCATTATTTCATTACTTACAATAAATTTTAATATAAATAATAATTATTCTATAGTGACATAAAATCATTGTAATTATTTGATCTATTCGTAAATTAAAATTATAATACTTGAATAATTAATCTATAATTACATTTTATTATTATAATCTATAATTTAGTTTATATTTAATTCTAGATTAATATTAATTTAATTAAAATAATTAATGTTATGACCATAAGTACATGGATTTTAATATAATAAACTAAATATTTATTTCTTGTAATTACTTGTTCATAATATATCACTTTTATAAATAATTATACTTATTAATTATAAAATACATTACATAATTATTCTTACAACATAAATTTTTATATTATATAATTTATATTCTTACAGTAAAATAAATAAATTATTGTAATTAATGTTACATTAATTTAAAATCATTGTAATTATTTCACATACAAATTAGTTATAATTATTTCTTAATTATTTTATAATTGAAAATAATTATTCGCAATTTGTAATTTACAACTTTAAATCTGAATTAGAAATTTGGAAAACTTATAATGTAGTTAAAATATTTATTATAATGATTTTAATTGTAGGAATTTTTATATAATAGTTTTTCATTTAAAAATTTTGGCAATTACTTATCTATGATAAATATTTTATAGTAATATGACATTAATTAAAAAATATTAATATGTGTTCAGCAAATTATTGTATTCATAGTTATTAATTATTAATGGAAAAAAAAACTTGACCAATAAATTTTCTTATAATAATACATATAATTATATAGTAATTATATTAATTAATTTAATTTAAATTTAATAGTAAATAATTTTTTAGGAATTTATTTTATAATAAAAATCATTAGTTGATTTTTTTAATTTCAAAATAATTATTTTGAGTATAATCATTATATTTTTTTACATTAATTACATTTTTCATAAATCGACCAAAATTTAAAAGTAAGGAAATATTTTTAAATATTTAAGTTGTTTATTTATCCATGAGTTATTTATTGACAAGTTGTGAGTAACTAGATAGCTAGTTAGTTAAATATTAAATAGTTATTAATTATTTAAATAGTTGATAACAAATATTTAATAATTACAGTGTTTTAACTTATATTTAAATATACGTTAAATTTAATCGTTATTAATTAAATGATTAGTTAATTATCTAGTGAGCCATGTATTATTTACAAATCTAAAAATTTAAAAAAAGGTGAGAAGAAAGTTTTGAAGTTGCAATTTAGTTTGTGAGGAAGTTGCAACTTCAAAACTTATTTCATATTGTTTGTTCTCCATTTTTAGTTTGAACATTATATGAACAAGGGGTGTGGTCATCCAATTTCACATTAAAAAATGTGTGCACATGGGATGAGCCATGAAAAATGCTTAACCCAAAAAATAAAATAAAATAATGCACAATTTTAAACTATCTATTTCTTCAACCTACTTATTTATCTAGCTAAATAGGTGCTTAGTTTGATTCACCCACCTAGGTTGACTTATGTATTTATCTACTTAAGTACTTACCTATATGAGTAAGTATTTAACCTAGGAAGGTAGGACCTACCTATTTACTTACCTACCTTTTTACATAAGTAAGTAGGTAGGTAGGTAGCTTAACTTTGTAGGCACCTATTTATATACCTACCTACTTAATATTAATATTTTGTATTGAATTCATTTTTTGATGCCATGTGGCATATTTACATTAGGCCATGTGTCATAATATAAATCATCCAAGCATGTGAATTGAACATTTCAGATTATTCCAAAATATATATTTTTAAAAATTAAATATTAGGACACGTGGTAGCACATCATTTGCCCTCAATAGTGATTAAAATAGTCACATCTTAGTTGCATTTGACAATATGTATATAATGGAGTCAAAGGATAAACTTATATATGTTGATTTTTTCGTTTATCCAATATTTTTGTCATTTGCGACTAATATCACATGCAATTTGTCCAAGGTGACTAAAGGGATTTTAGTTATAAATGTCGTTTACGACTAAAATTTAGTTGTAAAAATTAGTTGAAAATATGTGTTTTTCTTCTAGTGTCTATGGTTTTTGCCTTGGTTGTGCTGCCGTTATGATTACTACCGTGGTTTTTTTTTTTTTTTTATTTTTTTTTATTTTTGTTTTTTTTTTTGTGTTTTTGGTTTTTTGTTTTGTTTTGGTTTTGTTATGTTTATTTTTGTGTTTTTTTTTTTTTTTTACTTGTTTTTACATTATGATTTGTCATCCCACAATTTGTACAATGTTTGTTAGTTTTCCCTGTATAATTTTGTGTTTTCATTGGTGTTACATGTTTGGTATTATGTGGTATTGAAAGTGCATTCCTTGCTTTTGCAATAGTCATGCCTTTTCACACAACAGTGCCACCTTTTTATGTTATTATAATGTTGATCGCTTCATCCCCACAGTTGTAATTTTTAAGTATGATATCAAACCTGCTTTAAACACAATAGTTAGAATATTGTATGTGGTTGGTATTTCTAAAACATGAACCAGATTCTGAATCTATTCAAAATAAACAACAACCTTTTTGGTCTCTTCCTGCTTCATGATTTTTAGTTCCACGTATATTTGCTTGTCATTCTAAGTCTTTTGATGACGTTTGCAAAATGCCTATGTAAACTTCAAAAAGGTACAGTTAGGAAATTTTGACATGTAATTATGGCACCAATTCGATGTCGTATCTTTTAGCGTATAACTAAACTCATTAATGATATATTATTTTTTAAAAATTGCATTAGCCTTTACTATATGATTAAACACTTTGACATGAACATCTAAATCAACATTTAAAAAAAAATCATGATACTTAAAAACTACCCTATTTGGCTTCATATAACGGTCATATATGTGATTGAGAATTTGTGCAGTTACAACAAATGATTATTGATATCCTCCTCTTGGATTCATTGCACTAGCAATTCTATACCCTCTAACAACCATTGAGCTCATCAGTGGTTGATTTCTAGTCCTATTCACACGAGTAATCATTATCAGATTGGTAAACACCATGGGGAAAAATTCCAATAGTTATTGTTGATAATGTTGAACTTCAACTCAGATTCCTTCCTAATGAGATTCCACCCGATCCATTACCCAATTTTGTTACAGATCCAATTAATATCCCCTTCTAACAACATCCATGTTGGGCACAACAATTGTTTCCATTCATATGGTTGTTATACCTGCATTAAGTGATTAAGTAACTCCTACTCCAACATGTTGTCTTCAGGTTTCAAGAACTATTGCTTTTGACACTATTTGTGGAGCTATGTTGACTCGAGATCGACAATGTTCTAGTTTGTGGTTACCCATTGATATCCTTTGTGGTGCAGAATGTGGATGTAAATACCCCTTTGGTTTTCTGCTCTTGCTCTAAATAGATGGACGAATCTATCAACTCTATGGTCCCAATTGACTTCCCAATTCCATGCTTCTCAATCTATTTTAGATTACAATAATTTTTGGTTCCTATTCCTATGGTCGATCCATTAATGCTCCTACCACATTATGTAATTCCACAATATTTGCTTTAATGTGAAAAGGCACAAAAGGACAATCCATGATTACATGTCCTTTTTTTTCACAAAATGCATAGACCCTTGAAAGTAACTTAACCATCTTCGAGTTTGCAAATTCATGATCTCGTGTTTCAACTATGTACTTTGTTTGATCCAACTTTGGATTTCCTTGATGTGAGTATGATTTTGGTACCTCATCTAACACATTCACCTATGCCTCTACATATTCAGGTGATCGTGGGTAATTTTTTTCAATCTCTTTGAACACATCAACATTGGCGTTTTCATCCAGCTCCTAGTGTTCCATTAATTCATAGTAATTTGGAGATGCAAATTGATACACAAACATGGGTTGTATACCTCCTGTAACATCCTTTCTTCAATTAGTCAATGATTTTGGACTTAAAATTCCCTGTGGTTGATCAAGTACTATAAAAGTCCCTACTTTGTCTTGATCTCTATGACTCTAAACCATAGATTGTGGTTGAGAAGTATATTGCATCCACTTATTCGGATGAGTAATCGACTGCATCTCTTTTCGTGGAAATCATTGTCTATAATTGTGCCTTTTTAAAAAACCATGAATCCATACTTCTCGTCGTACCACCTTTCATAGTAGTTAAGACCTATGCCCCGCATGCCTTTCCTTTATTTTCAGAACTCGTCTGTCCAACATTGGATTCTGATATGGGGTTTCTTTAAGCCCTACATATCTTGATTACTTTCAAGATTGTCTTCTATTTGCTTTCTAGTGACTTGACGATTTGCCTCCAAATCCAATTGTTATTGTAAACTAAAGTCACCATCCAATTCATTTTAATTCACAATTTTTCGTCTTTAAAGTTTATAGATCGCTTTGTAGTCTTTATAACATTAATTGCTTCAACTTTTAATATTCTCTAACATACCCCTCTAATTTTTTAATTAAAAAAAAATACTCGTCTAAATACTCCTTCTACAATATAATAATAAAATTTGTAGAAAACCTTTTCATTACTAAAAAAAAAAACAAAAAAAAATTTCCCCACAAGATGGTTGCCAAATGGTAGATGTGACATTTAATTTTTGTAGAATATTTCACACTACTATAACAACATATTTGCATTTAATATGCATATATTCACTATTTCTACCTTAATTCTCAACATACTTAACATTGACATTCATTAAAACACTAGATTCATGATTATTTCATATAACCAAAATTTGCACTTCAAAATACATCGTCAAAATTTTTTAACAAGATTACATTGAATTTTCATCATATTCTGATATCACAAATAATTCACACAACAATATGAACACAAAATTCATTACGAACTTTGTGCTTCTTTGTATTACTATAAACATGAATCAAAATTATAACACAATCCCATATTTTGTTGAAAAAGATCCTGAAACAACAATTAATATATGTGGTATATCAAAATAAAGTCTATGGATTTCTACTATAAATACCTACAGCTCCTCTCACTTTTCTCTCTAAATCATGTGTTTAATAATTGTTTTTCTTGTCTGTAAGCCCATAATTAACAAGCCCATAATTAACAATAACATTTTGCCATGACAAGGTTAAGTTAGTCTGTAGAAGAATTTTCAAGCATTAATGATGTACTTGTAAGATTTTTAGGATGTAGTCCTAATACATCTTTATTTAGTTTCACTTCTATCAAACTTTTAAATAGAATCAATTCAAACTTAAGTATTAACATTTTCGCCTGAATAGCCTCAGGTGAATTATAACTTTGTAACCGACTTAAAGGATAGATCATAATTGCAAAAAATCTAGAATGCGACGAATGGTGCGAGCGGGGTACTCGGCTCGGTGCTCCATGGGAAGGGGGTTAATTGACCCTTGTAGCCAACGATAATGGCCATCACTGGGAACCCACGTTCAATAATGAAGATGGACATCATCATCTTCGCATTAACATTCTTCAAACCTTTTTGTCGCGGCTCCACGAGCAGGAACGAATTCTAAATAGATTGCTAAAGCATGTGGGTTAGGAGACAATCGACAATCCCATGCTGAACGATCAACTCGAATGCGCACCATTCGCCTAGGCGGTTCTTCTTCGCGCGACTGTTGAGAAATAATCACGTTGAGCGGTGCTTCTTCAAGCTCTTCCTGTTCTATTAGTGCAACTGGAGGATTTGAAGGCGTAATGACATCATCCGCCATGACTAGTTCTCACCTGCATCGATAAAAACCAAGCAGGTAGTACAAACAATGTGGTACTTGCATTTAGAAGGGGTCGAAGCCTTTTCATTTAACAAATTAGGGTAGGTGTAAGGTGTGGGAGTGACGACGGAACCTCATGAAAACTCGAACATCCTATATCTAATGGATTCATTAAACCCTCATTTCGACAACGGATCTAGAAGTATGGGGGGGGTTTTTGTGATACAAATTTTACTTGTAATTTATTATGTACTACATAGTTAACTAGTGCATGGTAAAATAAATAGGTAGGGGATATCAAAAGAGTAAATGGTACACAGGGATGTTAGTTCAACCATTGAATTAGTCAAGTAAGAATTCAAGGACGTTATTTGTTACTACCAATAAACTATCCTAGTAGTTAGTTACTTGAAATAATTAGGATGAAGAAGTAGGATGTGAAGGTCAACGGACGAAAAGGATAAGGATCAAACTTAAAAGACCTCATCAAGATATCCAAGATAAGGGAAGGGATGAATCTTCCAATCCCATAAGTCATGAGGATTGTCATCCTATTTGATTGGAGGATGGAATATTTCTTGTGTCTCATTGGGCCTAAGAATTCTCATCCTAAACTCAATTGGATGACAATTTATTCTCAATCCTCGTTGGCTTTAAAAGGATGAGGAGGCCATTGATTGAAGCAAAGGATTTGAAAGCTTTCATTGGACAAGGGAATAAGATCAAGGAAGGTCATGGAGGTTTACCAAGGGAGAGGATATTGTGTGTATGTGGGAAGGAAAAAAAGAAGAGGGGGAAGTGTGAGGGAATTTTTTTTAGTTCTTATGTGTGGAGAGGTGTTCATGGAAAAGGTGTGTGCAAAAATCAAATATGGAAGGAAGTTGTGTGTAACAAGTACTTGTAGCAAAGCCTCTGGATTTTTGGTTCAATTAGTTGTTCCTTCCAAATTCACTATTGGATTTGTGTCAAATTTAAATCAATCTTAGTTTGAGAGGTGTAGAAGGTTCTCCTCAAATTTCAGCATCATTGGAGTTGCTATAAGGGAGCTACACTTGTTGAAAGTAGAGCGGGTCGAATTGTCTATTTTTTCTTTCAATCTAAGCAAAGTGGTTTTTAGTTCAAAGCTTAACTTTTGATAAAATAAAAATTAAAAATTAAAAATTAAAAAAAAAACTTATGAGATTTTGCAACATGGCTTTTTTTATATTAGCTTTTCAAAAATTCAATGCATGTTAGATTATGAGGTTACATGTAGATGTTATGACAAATGGAACGGAAGGGTTTCAACCATCAAGCGTGACATTGGATTGAACATCAACATACGGCTCCTTCATATTCCATCATGGTGAGTTACGATTATTTCATAATGTTTTTGTATCTTCAAATTGGACACAATGCATTAGATCCTTAGTGAATTTCATTACTTACCTTGAACCACTTTATTTGTTAGATTACAATTACATAATAGTTCCACTTTCAACCAATTTTTTTTTTGTGAGTGCATATCTTAATGGTGAAGGTGTGTAAGAATTCTTCACACACCATTTGACGTGAATGTTTTTTAACATTCATGCAAAGAATAACCGTTCGTAAGAGGTGCACACTCGAGTCGATTGTTCGGCATAGGATTGTCGATTGTCTCCTAACCCACATGCCTTAGCAATCTATTTAAAATTTGTTCTTATTTGCGAAATCGCACAAGAAAGGTTTGAAGAGTGTCAATGTGAAGACGATGATGTTCATTTTCATTATCAAACTTGGGTTCCCGGTGGTTGCGAAGCCCAATCAATCCCCTTTCCACGAAGCATCGAGCCAAATACCTAGCTTGCATCATTCGTCGCATTCTGGAATTTTTGTAATTATGATCTATCCCTTTGAAGTTGTTTACTAAGTTGTAATTCACTTAAGGCTAGTCAGGTAGAAATGTTAATACTTAAATTTGATTTTGATTCTATTTAAGAATCTAATAGAAGTGATGACTAAATAAAGATGTATTAGGATTGCATCTTAGAAATCTTAAAAGTACATCATTCGTGCCTAAAGATTATTCTATATACTAACTTAATATTGTCATGGTGAAATGTTATTATTAATTATGGGCTTGTATTCCCAATATATCAATAAATCACATCTAATTTTACATCCCCTTTCCCCCTTTCCCTTCTATAGAACATAAAAGAATAATGCACTTAAAAAGGTTTATTAGGTCTTAAAATTAACTAAGCCTTGCATCCATGTAAATAAAAGAATCTTCTACATTGAAATATCCAAAGACTAATTCAACTCTTAATAATTATTACTTGGAGGTTTATTAGGATTCAAATCATTAATACTAAAAAAAATTATGGAACTAAGGCTTAACAATTTGTGGTATTATAATCCATGAATTACAACATGCATTCTTGAATAAAATTTTAACACATTTTAAAATCATGGCACTATATTTTGATATAAATAACTAAGTTTTTATGTGATTACTTAAAGGCTAACTTTGGTAATTTGTCTGATGTTTGGGTTTATAATTTAATAATGGTTTGGTCAATCATCAACAATTAATCATAATTTAATTAATGTGCATGATTCACATATGAAAATTCATTGAAAATGTTTTTGCCCACAATAATGTGCATGTTAAATCACATGGTGAACCATGTGATTAGTAAGACTTAAAAAATAAAATTGTTTAAATTATTTTTTATTGATATATAAGTGCGTGTTTAGATTTTTGAAAAACATTTTCACTTAATGAAAATAACTCGTCATATGAATGTAAAATTTTATGTAATATATTTGTGAAATAAATTGAAAGTTTTGTTTTCAAAGGTTTTGGCATAGTTTGTGAATGTGAAATCCATGAAAAGATAATGGTGTGACATGATGATTATACATAGAAAATAGAAAAGGTGAATGGATATTTGTGATACAAACATAAATTTGCATAAATATGTAATAAAAATACATAATTTTGGATCTTCATCTATTTGTAATTTGTATTTTTTTATTCCATTGTCAGCATTTGAATTTACATTTTTTGTGTTGTGAAACTTAGTTTTTTTTGTTAAAGTTTTGCAAAAACATAAATTATTTGTTTAAAAATAAAAGTAAAAATGTAAAACGATTTGTTTGTTTTTGAATCATGGATAAAAATGACAACATGAATAAAAAAATTTCAATTTGTGATGACAAAAAAAAAAAGATTTGTAAATAAACATAATGTTCAAATAATTAAACATGTATAATTCTTCACATGCTATTATGAGTTAACACCTTTGAACATATATAATATGTTAAATATTCTAATAAATAACATTTTGGACAATCGATTGGATAATAGTTAAAATTTAACAATTTCATTAAAATTGATTCAAAGTTTAATTAAGTTTAAAAAATGTGAATTATCCAACTTGATGACACAAAATGATAAAATGTTTTACAACTTAGTTTTAAAATAGAATTATATAATTAAAAAAATTGAATAATTAACACAATCAATAAATTGGTTTTTAATAATTTGAAAAGATGAAATTATAATTTAAAAAAATACAACTATTATTTATTTTAAAATGTGAATGACAAAAAGAAAATCTTCAACAAAGCTTAAGAAAGTAAGAATAGTGGATTAAAATTCACATAGGTTGTATAAATTCATTTTCTAATTGCTTTCCACATAACACTGTAAAGTTGAAAGTTTTTCATGATTTTAAGAAATATCTTTAAAAAAAAAGGAAAACTTACACTATTCACAACTATGGGATTCATAAGAGAAAAAAATATTTTCTACACATGATAAAAAAAGATTTCAACCTTAGTTACATACAATGATTTCATGTAAATAAATTATTAATCAAGTGCTTAAATTTGTACATTATAATTTTGGAATAACATACACGAAGCTTGGATATTAATTAATGTACATAATCTTTTGTAAAAGATTCATTTGTAAGACATGTCATTTATGCAAATGAAAATTTCATTAAAATAAAAATGATTCTTTAGACCAAAACACAACATTATTTTTAATTTATTTAGTGAAAATTACCATGGCATTAAAATATATATATATTGCATTTTTTTATAATCATGAGGTGTAACAATTGTGAAAACCTTCATATTAATGTGTAGTATACAAAATGACTAATCATGAATTTATTTCTAAAAAATTTCATGGAAATACATTTGAAACATTACCTATAATTACAATATATATAAAGTCCCAATATATTGATGCAATATCATCTAAACACAATTTTATACAATACGCATGTAATTTTTTTATTATAATAATTGAAAATGCTACTATGAATATGTTAATTAAAACATATTAATCAACTACAATAAAAAAAATTTATGCAACAACTTATTTATAAGTTATATTTTAAAAATCTACCATTGTTTATAATACACAAATGTATTACATATGGACTAATGCATTAACATGATAATTTCACTTTCCATCAACCTAAGCATATTGGATAGATGGAAAATATGTGTTTTGCATTCAAATTACAAAATATTACATTTTGATTCATCTCACCATCCAATTATTACACAATCATTTATAATAAAAATATGAATTCAACATATACACATAGAAACATGATCATTTAGTAACATTCACATGTTTGTTCACATTCCATTTTGTTGTAAACTAATATTTCAACTTTGTTTATGACATAGTTTACTTTAAATGATTTTGTATTTGATGTATTGAAATGTATATTTTTAAAAAATCTACTGTGGAAACATATGTTATATATTACACATAAGTTTTAAGCAATGTATATTATCCTTCTACTCTTAACAAAAAAACACTTGTTATGATTTTTTTCTTTGTATATTATGATTTCGGCATCTACTCAACTTTATTATTTAAATATTTCATGTCAAAAATACATTTTAAAGTAATGATTATTCATTTATCTTTTTTTTCAAAAAAATACAATATCACCCCACCATTATTTCTTTATCTTAACTTCCCAAACATATTATGGCATTGAATTTTTAAGAATATATTATTATTACCTCAAAAATTTACAAAAACCCATGTGAAAATTGTATGTAAAATGTCATATACATTTATTTAGAATTCCATAATGTTAAATAAATTTACCACAATAAATTAAATTATTATATTACACTAATAATTATGTACAAGAAAATTATTGAAAAATATATAGGTACATGAATGCACATGTTTATATACTTCTATTTTACATTTATTTATTCAAAATTATACATAAACAAAAGTTCAATCTTGAAAACTATAATTTTCAAATCCTACATGTGTTATAGTTCTTTCACACTAAAATGTAATAAATAAATAAATAAAAATATATACAAAGATTGCAAGTAAAATAATGTAAAAATGTATCTAGGATCCCATAAATTTAAATAAACTATTGTAACTAGTGTCAATTTTTGGACACTAAATTCTATTAACATTGTCCAAAAATGTATTTGCATGTATGTAAATACACATTTATACATATTTATACATCTTCATACATTTCCAATGGCACACAATTTACATATATATTTATAAAATAATATACAATTTACATCACACAATTTTCCTCACTTTTCAAATGGGCAATGCCCACTCACATTTCCCCAAGGTTTTATTCTAGTTTTTTACAATGGATGAAATGCAAATGATACCTTTCACAAATGTTTATTGCAAAATACTTTTGTAGTTGTTATTTGTTACTGTAACCTAATTTCATAAAGTTCCATACAACCTCAACAAAGCTGAAGATCATAACCTTCAGTTTAGCCAAAATTGAGGATGTGAAACCAAATCTGTTATGGACCATTTACCACCAAATTTGGTGTTTCCAAATCATGTGCAATAATAAATACTATTTGATACTCCAGTTCAATATTTAATATTAACTTTCACTGAACTTTACTCAATTTAAGGATATCCAACAATTGAGAATTGAGGACAAAACTATGGTCTGGACTTAGGACCATGTTTAAGGATAACTTTAATGCAATTAAAGCTACTAACATTTTCTTGTTTGGGGGTTTTGTCCTCAAGGAATGCGTTTGGTATCTCATCTTCAATGTTATGAGATCCCATGGCACAATAAGAGTGTAAAGCACAACTGAGAAGTTTTAACTTCATTTCGTGTTTATGCTTTGAGCTGGGGTTCTTGACAAGTTTTGACTTCATTCTGTGTTTGTTCTTTGAACTTGAGTTCTTATAGTTGCACATGAGTTCATTTTGACTTGTGTGCATGTTTTTGACATGTGACAATTTTTTCTCACTTTTCAATTTAGATCTACATTCTCACTTGGTTCATGTTTTGATGTGTGTTCATTTCAATTCTGTTGGGCATTGATCTTGTAGCATATGACAACTTCAATACTTATGATGAAGGATCAAATGCTGTTCTTAGACATTGGTAAATATTGTGGCAACAACTGTTCTATGTTTTCCACTTTTCTTCCAAGTGACAAGGTGATAAAATTTTAGTCATTTGCTGCCTTTCAATAAAACTTGGGAAACAACCCACCACCATGAATTGATTTATTCCACAATATCAACACTATCCTTCTTATCTTCAATCTTTTGTGTGTTTAAACAAATTTCCAATGTGAACAACATCCTGTTTCCAACTTCAAACTTCTATGGGTAAAACAGCAACAGGTTTCATAAAAAAATCTTACCTTCTTTGGGCAGCAGGGAAGTCTCTTTCTTCAAAATCCACCAGTCATTCACCTTGCTACATCAGAACCGGTTGCAAACTGTCAAAATGTATATATACCCAAGAGACTGCAGAGGAAACTCCACAAACTGTTACTAGATTAACCATTGTGTCGGTTTCAGCCAAACCTAAACAAACCTGCTGCAATCTACACATATGTGTATGCAAAAAGTCATAATCTTTGTATTTGATTTCATAAGAACCATACCTTGCAAAGTGAAGACTATTTTTAGTCTTCTGAACTTGGGAACCCAACCAAGTCACTGTAGGCCTGATAAGACATGCAAGAAAACCAAGTGAAAATGCAGATCTCTACAAGTTTGCAGAGAAATCTCCACAGCAACACTCTCTGCAGATGACAATAACAATGAGTGCAGTCACAACCTATAAGAGTCACTCACAAAGTGTCAGACAGTTACCTTCATCAACACCAGTAGTAAAGACTTAAGACCTGCGATGACAACCCACTGACTTCATCAGCTCCCAGCTGCCATAATAACCCTCTGTATTTCATCAGCTCCCCATCATGAGTGTAGATGAGTATAATATAATAAGCCCAAAATTCTGGGCAAACCATTACAAAAACATCTGCACCCTGAATTTCTGTTGCATTTCCAGAAGCGTTAGCAAGACTAAGTCATCATGTTAGCTAGTAGGAACCCAGTTCCAATGTTTCACAATGAAAGGGAAAGGAACCAACAAAGAATGTCCTCACCTTGATGACCATCTATTGAACTGGAAAAGTAAAATGAAGAGAGGAAGAAAGTAGTTCTCTCAGATAGGAACAGTGAAACTGGTTTCATAACAAGAGACCACCAAAATGTAAGGTTTTGTCAAAATGAATTTGCCCTGGTAGAAACCAAAACAATATCCATATAGAGAATCTCCAACAAAAGCCTGTCTACTTTGCATGGATGCTACAACCAAGTCCTCTGTGATTCAAACAGGCTGACTGGCTGGGCTGCCTTTGGCCTTAAAGCTTCCAGGTTAGGGCGTGCTCACATTACAACAGGTGCACTTTCCTGGAGTAAACAATATAGTGGAATATTCATTCCCAATAATGAACCCAACTATGTTTCTCCCCTACTCTTATATTGCACAGCTTCATGGAACTAAAACTACATGCATTGAGTGATGACTCTCATTGCTAATACCCTGGTAACCTATCCCTACAAAGACCCCATTGAAATATCCAGCTGTTTTGTGGTGTGTCCACCGCCAGCTTACTTGCACTGGTGGCTTTCAGAAGCATTCAACTACATGCCTCTCTCCAGCTAACCTGATTTGACATAACTACTTCCAAATTGCTCTCTACCAAACATCACGAAGGTACCGTCCATCCACTTGCAACTGTTTTACGATAGCTTCAGACTGGGTGCCACTCACTCCTCCCTGTCCACACCACATGTTCAGTTAAGCCTTCATTCTAGGCCTTCCACAACTAACCTTCCAATTTCTTATTCTCTTCATTAACAGAAAAGAAATTCAGCAAAATTGAGGTACTTCTACCCAAGTATTAACTCACTCCCTGCCTGTCATGCTGCTACAAACAACTCAAAGCATTTAACCTTCACTAATTCTGGTCACACACTGCCACCAAGCTAATGCAGATACATCTTTCACCTCCATACCTACCTATCTACCACAAAGTTGAAGGTAATGTCTGCAGGCATGAGAGTGGAAGCTGGTCATACAGGAAATAAATCCATGGAGGTACATACCTCTGACTGGACAATTGAAAGTAATGTGCGATGCACATCCTTTGCCATGCCCTTTGCATCACCACACACATATACATATGCACCCTCAGATATTAATCTCCATAAATCAGTTGCCTGCAACAAAATCAACCATAGACAATTAGGCTGCAAGGTACATTTTGAACTAGAAATTATAGTACTCATCGATGACTACAACAAGATTCAGTCAGAACACTCTTTGCACCTTCTCAAGCATGTTCAATATGAACCAAGATCACATTTTTGTACTACATCCATATATGCAAGCAAAATACAGTCAAAAAAATCTTCACACCTTTTCAAGCATCTTATTTTGAACGTACTCCTTTGTGGTACCTTCCCTGGAGAAGGCCACAACCAACTCAATGACCCCTTTATTGACAAAATCCTTCAGCTCCTCCTCGTATATGAAATCCTGCAATACAAAGACTTCACACTAGATGAGAACACAGATGTGGATACAACATGTCTAGCTGTTGCCTGCAAGGATTAAAATTGAAAGGTAAGAGGCCAAAGCATTTGCCTGATAGCGAGTCCGACAGCCAAAGAAGAAAATGCCCTGTCCAAGTGTCTCCCCAGCTTCTTGCAGCACGGCCCTCTCCTATTACAATCCTCAAGGATGAGCCATCAGCATGGAATATTGAAATTGGAAAACCTCCATGCCTGACTATAGAGAGAACAAATGAACCAGAACTTAAGAAAAGCTGAAAGAAATCAGACCTGTAGAAACCCTCTGAATGGAGCTAAGCCTGTCCCAGGCCCAATCAAAATAATCGGAGTCATTGGGTTTGAAGGAAGCCTGAAATTTGACTGTCGTACGAATATTGGTGCCCGACTGCATTCAAGATCTCCAACCTCCTGTGCAGAAATAGCATTCTGCAAAATCATTGCATCCAGATGTTATTAAACAATATCAACTGGAACTGCACAGTGCATCAGAAAACAAATCATTGCAGTTGATGATTGTCAACCCAATATAAGCATGAGTTAAGGGTTTGCAGATAGGTACAAACAAGATTCACAACTACAGGTGCCTGGTATTGGAAACAAATCCAGATGACGAAAAACTCAATTGGACCTCAGACAGTTCAAATAAAGGTTCACACATCTCTCTGCCCACCACAAAATCACTTTTCTGACAGGACAGTATCTGTGATTTGCCGAACTATTGCTTCTACAATATCTTTAGTATGTATTCTATTATATGTTCCCTGTAGTGGCCTGAAAGCTACAGTGACTTGAAAAAAACTACCATTGCAACCCAGGTGCAACCCAGGTGCAACCCAGGTGCAACCCAGGTGCAACCCAGGTGCAACCCCAGCATTTAGTACCATTCAGGGTTTACATGAGAATGAGTGTTGAGGAAGAAGATTAAATTGGAAAATAACCTTCATCCAAGTAGAGGCAACACCATGATGAATGCGTCCTGTTGGACTAGGTCCATGGACCAAAGCACAGGTGACATGAATTCTGGTGGGCGCAAACCTATGGCACCAAAGCAAGTCATTCACCAAACCACAGTCAGCTTCTCTCCCACAGTTCATGGAAGTGAAACCTCTTTTTGCAGGCCAAACAGATGATGCATTTAATACCTGGGTGAGGAGGAGATGGAGTAGAATCGTGGTTGAAGACGAGGAGACACAGAAGCAAAAAAGACTCCAAGTGGAACTTTCACAGATGGAAATGCACTAATCACTTCCAATAGACTTCGCTGACTGGCTATCACCCACTGCTGGTACTCTTCCTGCATGGCCAAACAGTGGTCAGGAAATAGATAGCATGCAAACTGAAACACCTGTCACACCCTCTGACCGCAGTCCTGCTGCATACCAGGTTAGGAAGTAACTACCTTGCCCTGGGGTGACACAAGATGTTTCAAGCGATCAGCTTCCTCTGGGTCAGATGCATATGCAGCTAATGCAGACAAAACAGCCTGCAACCCACATCAAGCACCAAAGAGTTCAGAAATTAACCAGTGTGCATGTGCACCCTATTCAACACTGTAACTCTTCATAAACCAGCTATGAACCACAAAACATGCTGCTTAGCTGGTCCTTTCAGAAGCTGCCAAAGCTGGGTAACCATTCCTGACATGGTAGAACTTCCCTGCAGATTGGATGTTTTGTTGACTACAATGGACTATTCTAGTTCACCACTTGTGGAAAGAAGAGGACTCCGTTTGCAGGTTGCGATCAGTACTCACTTTGCGAGGAGAATTCAACAGATCAGCGTATTTACTGAGTGCAGTGTAGAGGGTCAATGGACCAGGGAATGGAGGAGGAAGTGATCCACTGCCACCTCCCAAGGCTTCACCATCCTCTGTGTCTGTATGAAGAGAGAATACTGTATCAAGGGGGAAACCCAGGAGCTTTGCTGCTTCTTCTACATTCTCTCGAGAATTATGTATGTAAACTCCAACATGGTCCCCTGTTTCATACCTGCCACCTCAACAAGGACTTCAGCTGGCATGGTAGAAGCTTATAGCCTAGAACTCCACATAGTTATCTAACATATGCTATCTAACACAAACCAGAGGATGATTCTTGGGATATACTCACGTTAGACCTGTGTTTGCAATTTCAAACTCCAAGTGCGTGCATGAACGGTCTGATTGGGGGGTGTGAAGCTCCCTCCGAACAGCAACATCAACCCTTTTTTGCACATAGCCACACCAGCCAAAGACAGTCTTCAGTCCTTCAAAATTATAGCTAGAGAGTTGAAATGCTCAAATAAAACAGCAGAGAAAAAATAAAGAGCAATAGAGTCCCAGACAATACCTGCAAGGATGAGTGACATCATAGATAGCTTGACCATTTCTTTTCAGAGAATCTGTGTGTTCCCAGATCTTAGTTCCACTCTCCCACATAACCACACGATATTCAGGAACAGCCACCTTGTATGATACAGCAGCAGCAGGTCCATCTTCTTCATCACGCAGGAGCCCATCAAGTTCTGGCCACAATTTTTCCTTCCTGGAAAAGTTTCAAAATTTATTTGAAGACATTATGATTGGAATCAGATGACAAACCTGAGAGCCCAAAACAGTACTGGAAGTGTGAACAAGGAGAAAGATTGAGTCCAGGATTACATGTTCATTTCAACAACAATGTAAATCCTATAAAAAGAAAATCTGTTAGCATAGACTGTGAATGTTCAAGTCCCTCTGCCCCCATAAATTGAATCAATTTTATTCGTCAGAAAGGACCATCCAATATATAAGGAGGTATTATTATTACTACTTGATCTCCCTCTTCTTCCTTTTCTTATAATATGATTGCACCACCAGTAGAATAAAAATGGAATATTTCTACCATTTTACATTATGTTGGGGTAATTTGAATGACAGAGGCTGGGATAGCTCAGTTGGTAGAACAGAGGACTGAAAATCCTTGTGTCACCAGTTCAAATCTGGTTTTCCACCACACAAGAAGGGCTACTGTGCACATTCTTCTTGGCAATCCAAATGGCCTTGCTTTGAGGTGTAAGTCCATGTAAATGACTTCTAAGGTCACAAGAAGACAAATTGTAAGGACGAAATTTTCTTTTCTGTCATAGGGAAGGGAAATACCCTTCCCTCCTACATGTGCTTTGTGGAGGTAAAGATATACCCACAGTCAAGAAGACAGCCAAGTTGCATTGTATCTGTGCTAGAGCATTGCATGCAGGAAAGAAAGTTAAACATTATGGCAAATCACATTGGACGTCTTGTCCTTTTTCAACATTCATGATGTACAGGCAGCATAGGGTCTGCTGAGTTTGCAAGAAAAGACACATACCATGCTGTAAAATCATCATCAATGCATTGATCATCATCACCCAATCCACAAGGAACCAACCTCTTGGCACCTGAAGAGAGAAAATGTCAACCCAGGAGCTTTAGCATCCACTAAACACAAATCATCATCTAATTTCTGATAATAATATGATGCAAAGTGGCACATATGCACTGGTGATCAACTGGGCAACAATGTTGGCACTAACAGTCAGGCAACCATATGCACCTTGATTTTCAAGAGCTGCATCAATCTGTTTTGCCACCTGCATGGAGCATCAGGATGACCTGTCAGATGGGCACAGTTAACTTGCCCTTCTAAAACAAACAATGTGACTGACACAGATATCCACAGCCACAGTATGTATAATCTGCAACAACAAAGACAATCATGTCTCCTACCTTGTTGAAGTGCTCATACTGTCTGTTACCAAGGCCAAAAACGGCATATCTCAACCCAGTCAAAAAAGGTTCATTGTCCTGTGGCAAAAGACAAAGCAAAACATTGTACAATGAGAAAGATATACAGATCTGATAACAATGCTCAGAACAATAACACCACCCATTCCCTTGTCATCTCTATCAGTGCTCAACTGAAAACTTCAACATGTTACAACCAGCTATATCACAACAAAGAAGGGCAGGAGAGCATTCATACTGTAACTCCCTCTATGAACCACTTGTGGAAACGAGCTGCATTGTCAGTGGGTTCACCATCTCCATAGCTGAATAAGCACAATGAAAGACTGTATATCAAATTCTGTTGTTACTGTTGCTGGGGACACTGACAGCTTTGGCATAACTGAAGCATTGAACAGAGGAAAAATACCAAAGTAGGTAAGCACTTGAAGAGAAAGTGGATATGTTAATTGTTTATACAGATCAGTGCTTACGTGGCAACTGAAAACAAGGCGAACTTCTCCTTCTTTAACTTTGTTTCATACTGCTGATCATCTTCACCATAATCCTCCTGTAGCCACCAACATCCCATAAGATTTGCCAACCCCTCAACTTATATTGTGTACTGACAACCATCACCCAAAATTTTGTAACCAGATTGGTGTATTCCTATAGACAATGCCCTGCCACGTATCAATCTACTTACAAAATTTGATACTAGAGACTATATTCTCATGAACATCAGGACAGTTCCCTGGTGATTTGGACCGATCACCACCTTGCAAGGCAATGGTTTCAAATGCCACCATAGTCACATCCAGCTGTTAAGGGATTCACAGATTGACCATCCATCACTAAGTTATGGGAATCTTCTGGCTCGTTGATGGAAGAATTGACAACCAAAATGTTGCCAGAGTTTCTGTTGTAAGAGGATGTGAACATTGGGTAACTCTAAAGGGCTAAGTCAAAGCCAAGATAAGCAGTTGCTGAACCATTCTCTTTCATGGTGTTTCAGTGCACAGTGCAAAGAAGTACAACTGCTGACCTGTGCTCATAGTGAAGGGATCTTGGTTAGAAACTGGCACTACAGGAAATGCAGGCTGGCACAACATGTTGCTGCCTTGTATCTATAGCAGTTTGCTGAAAGGAGAAGAGATATTCCTAGGCTGAAAATGTCCTTTCACCCAGTATCTGCTAGCAGGTAGCTCAGTCTCTGTGCTTCTGTATTTCTTACTAATATCACTAGCAACCACAAGATTCCTGTCAATGCAGAGAACAGAGATGGATGGATATGCAGATGTCTTCAGTCTGGCATGCACTGTTTGTGTGTCTGACAACAACCCTGAGCTACACTTGGCAGGAGAGTCCCCATAACATACCAGATCTACCACGTTGAATACCACCTTGTTGTCATATCTGGCCTTCCCTTCTTCAGCAAGAGCCTGTCAGTGAGACAGCCAGATCAGGGACCTTGCAACTCAATAAAATCCAAAAACATTTACTGAGCAGCGTAATTGCAAACTCTATGCCAACACCCATTTGTGGCGATCTCCACAACATCCTCAACTGTTCAAAGTGAGCTGCAACGTGGCATCCTTAGAAGCCTTGAATGCAGAGAAACCAATGTACAACTACTCCTCATACCTAAATACTGAATATTAATGAACTGTTCTTTTTTTCCCAGCAGCAATAGGACAGACACTGCAAGGTGCCTGTCAAGTTAGAGATCTGTTGAAAGGCATTAGAGAGGACCCGCATACAGTAGAATCAAGAGGAGTCATGCGTAGAACAGTGAGTACCTTGGCAAATCCTTCCGCAGTTCCTGTCTGAGTTCCAAAAAGAATGGTGACCTTTTTCGTTGTTTCATCTTCAGCTTCAACATCCACCGGATCAGTCTCCTCTCCCAATAGGTTGGGTGTCGCCTGACTTGAAGAAGCTTTTCTAGGGCCTTTGTTGGGGGAAGAAGACTGTCTCCAAAGCAGTAAACTGAGGCAGAGGAAAAGCACAGCCACGGAAGCCCCGATAAAGAAGTAGACAGGCGGAATACTCACGGCCACAGCTGCCGTCACTTCTGTAGTGGCTGTCATCTTCCCTTCCTTCCTGCCTAATTGAAGTCTACGGGAGGATGTCCGGGAATTTCTCCTAAGCGCTTTTGAATCCCCCCCGGTTGCTAGGCAGTTTTTTGGTGCTTTTCTCCAGTGCACAACTGGCCTATCTATCTAACCCCAGTCTCCTCTTCGCGAGTAATCTGTGGCCTTGCAAAGAGCTTCAGAATAGAGTGTGCGGGAAGAAGAGTACCTCTTCTTGTGCTTGTACCTCGGGAACAGACGTGCAGTAAAAGTCTCTTCAAACTTCGAAGCAAGTAAAGTACCTGCTAGTCACTCCAAGTAGTTCACAAAACTCGGATAACTACTCCTTTAACAAAGAGAGGAGAATATGAATATCACAAGATAATCCGCTTGCGAAGAAGAAGATGCGAAAGTTGCTATTCCGATCAGACTGAAAGAATGGTCCTTGCGAAAACACTAAACAATAGAAGAAGCCATGCTTATTACAATACTCCTGCTCACTGCGATGGATATAATAAGAACTTCGGGATCATGCACTACTGGTGTTATCAGAAGATGATGATGCTGCCCGGCCAGAAAGAGTAAAACTAGAAGAGAGAATGCGGCCTATAATACGATGATCGCAACTAGTACACAGCATGAGAGGCAAACAGAGAATCATCTAGAATAGCCTCCTTTAGCATCCATCAACAAAACAAAAACACGAAAACTCTCTCTCTCTCTCTCTCTCTCTCTCTCTCTCTCTAAAAGCTTCAAAAATAAGAAATGGAAAGAATTGTTGCGAGAGACCCAAACAGAGTTCAGGAAACAAGCGAAGAAAAACTCTCCTCTCTTCTCCCTCTCTCTCGGTTCTCTCTCGCTCGCGACTCGCGACAATTGTAAGCGTCAAGAAGGAGAAGAGGAAGGCGGAGCGTGGCGCTAGCGACGGAAACAGAGTTGAGAAAAAAACGCGACGAAAAACACGGCATGAGAAAAACAGAAAAAGCAAAGGGACCAAAAACAAGAGATGAGACAAAAACAAAAAAAACGGGCGAGACAAATCCCACGCCCCCAAAAGAAAGAAACTAAATAAATCAATAAACTAGTATTAATTAATAATAAATTGTTGCTCTATTTGTGCTTTGGGTTGCTACCTCACTTCCAATGACGATTGACTGACATAAGGTCGGAATATTAATTTTTAGTTTTTATTTTTTCCTTGACTCTTACAATATCAAATCGTTTTTCTAATTATTTTTTAATTTTCCGATTGTTTTATACATTTTTTATAAAATCATTTTCACTTTCATTAAAAAAAATTTTAAAAAATTAATCTCACTTCAATTCCTCACTATTTGTGTTTTGATTTGTTACTTGAATATTATACTATCAAAAATAAAATTCATGATTGCATAATTTTTTTATGAAATCATTTTCATTTCCATTAATTTTAAAAATAAACTTCGATCTCACTTGAAGTCTCAACATTTGTGTTTTGATTTGTTTCTTGAATATTCCAATATCAAAAAATTAAAATTCATGATCGCATAATTTTTTTATGAAATCATTTTCACTTCCATTAATTTTTTTAAATAAAAATTTGATCTCACTTGAAGTCTCAATATTTGTGTTTTGATTTGTTACTTGAATATTGCAATATCAAAAAAAAAATCATGATGGCATATTTTTTTTATGAAATCATTTCACTTCCAATAATTTTTAAAAAGAAACTTCAATCTCATTTGAAGTCTCAATTTATTTTATTTTTTGATTTGTTACTTGAATATTATAATATCCAAAAAAAAAACAATTGCATAAAAAGTTTTTATGAAATCATTTTTACTCCCGTTAGTTTTTGGAAAGAAACTTTGATCTCATCTCAGTGTCAAAATATTTATATGTTTTAATTCATTCCTTGAATCCTACAATATCAAAACACAATTTCATGATCACATGTATATCTTTACATTTCAATTTCATTAATTTTAAAACATGAAATTTCATCTTCACTTATGGAAAACATTATAAAAAAATTGATGTATCAATTACACTAAGAAAGAAAGTCATGAAACTATATCAATCTCAACCAAAAAAACAATTTAACAATTGAGAAACAAATTCTATGTAATGTGACCTAAAAAATTTGATGTATCAATTACTCCAAGAAACAAATTCATAAAATTATATCAATCTCAAAGAAAATTTTAACAATTGAAAAAAAAAAATTCAATGTGATGTGACCTAAATTGAATTTAATTATGTTTTGGTGGTATTTGAGTCAATAACATTGAACTTTCACATGTGACAATTTAGATCTAATTAATTTTTATCATTAAGATGGTTTTGTAGTGTTGAGATTGGAGAGCAAGGCAACCGTTTTGGGTCCTCATTCTATAATTGAAAATCAAAGATTGGAAGATTATTGACCTTTGGAAAAAATTACAATGTAGAAGCAAATTCTTTTGAGAGGTCAAACTTGTGTGACGCTTCTTTTTTAAAAGAGGGAAGAAAAAGAGTGCGATTATTGTCACAAAGTTGGGCTATCATGTAAAGGAAAGTTGGCATGAAGAAAAGAGTGGAGTGAGGTTTGGACAATGATTTCATGTGGAATATCCATCTTTCAACATCCCAGCATGAGCATAGTAATAAGGATCAGCACTTATGTTGGCTTTCAAATGTTTGTGGAAAGGATAGTGACCGCACCATTTATGTGAAGAAAATATGGCAATGCTTCAAGTGTGATAAAAATTTATTGCATCAATGATTTCATCTATGTTTGCAAAACAATATAAGCTTTCTACTGGAATTTTTTCATATTGTAAATATTGGTGATTTTTAAAATATTTTTAGAATACAAGTTTTTCAAAACAAACACATGCATACAATTTTCCTTAGTTAGCACAAATACCTGAGTTCATATGTCGAAATGATTTGGTTGCTAAGATCGCAAACTTGCAAATACATCAAATTGACAACAAGCATCAACATTTTATAATTACAAAGTTCTTCCTCTCACAACAACTAGGGTAAACTGGCTGGTCATAGTACACTTAAAATAGTCCTTTGTAAAATTATTCATTTTTTTTACAAATATGCTCACCCAAACCTCTAATACCAAACACTAAAATTTGATGGCTGGTCACCAATATGAAAAATTTAGAACATTTTTTTCTCAATCAAGCATTCGGTAATGGGTTAAAAAGACAACAGCCTTTTGTTCTAACATAGGTTAGTTGCTGCACGACATGAGTGATCGGTGACCAGCCTGTGTTTGATGATGGGGCAGTTTACACTAGCACCACTTGCAGTAACCAACTAATGGCCTCCTTCCATTAAGCCTCCTTGATAATAGATTTTGCCTTTACAGATTATTTCTGTTTACATTTGTTCCACATAAGTCAGTCGTGCCCTTAGTCACCTCATAATTCTCATAGCTCTACAGGTTAAGCATTGATCAAATGCACACTTGTGTGTGATATGAGTCAACCTGAGAATCAGTAAAAAAAATGACACTTGTAAATTTTTTAATGGGAACATGTGTTCTGTATAAGATTTGGCTGCCGATTGTTTCTTTGCAAAAAAATCCAGCCCATCCCATCAAGTTTTCCAATTGGGTCTACACTGGTTGAAACGCATTTTAAAATGTTCATGCAAAATGAATCATTCCACTTAAGTGACCAGCTTTGGTGTCTTATTCAAGTAGTATTTACCCGGACCTGATTGAGAGAAAGGCCTCTTGCCATAGGGGTTCCATGTTACAAAAACTGATGGTGAAAACAATATATGCCACTTATGTTATTTTAATGAGAAGAGGAAAGAGACCCCATATGAAGAGTAGGAAAGCTGGGTGCAAACCAAGGTCCATGTAACAATAGGTGGTAAGTTTTTGGTTGACCTTAGAAGATCAATTTGACGGTGATCCACCTATTTGGATTTGGTCGTTGTCAAGGGTTAAGAGCCCAATCTTCAAGGGCTAAGAGCCCTAACTATTAGAACATTGGAGACCACAAAGTTGTATCTGTTCATAATGTAAGCTTTGAGGATGATCTAAGGCCCACTTTAGCTTGGGGGTCCAGGGTCCAAATGCTTAGGACCCAATTTGGACTCATTTGAAGCAAATTGAATCCTTGAGTTGGAACCATATAGCCTGCACCTTGATTCTCCAAATCATGAACTCTCCTTTGAGCTCTTTGGGGGGGGGGTCCAAACCAATTGATTTTCCCTTCAAAATGGTGCCGTGTAGGTTTAGCCTCGATTTGCCACTTTTTGGTCTTGGACCCTCATCTAAAGACAGTGGGTCCTATTTATGGCTCTCAGCCAACAGGATTACTCTATTTCATTGGACCCTGGACCTTGGACCTTCATCTAAAGTGACCTTAATATTCAAATTAAATCCCAATGAACAAGAGGGTAATTGATTTGGCTCAGCCCACATTTACCACAAGATTTTTGGAAAATAAAATTCCACTGGATTTCTATAATAACCTTTGAATAAAAACCAACCAAGAGAATGAAATGCTTGTGTCGTCACAAAAATCTCACTCATTCTACATAGTGCTTGCAATAGTGTAGGGTAAAGCCCAAGGCCGCATGCTTTATGGGAAGCCCAGGAGGGCCCATATGAGGTGTTTCAAACCTTCCCAAAACAAATGGAGGAAAAAATATGCTGACAAACATGCCATCCAATTACACTAAAAAATAAATCAAGTGGGTCTTTAGATCATTAGTTGACGACTTGGTCATTGGGGTATGTTATGTTCCTATGAAATCCATGCATCGAAGTCTTTCAACTTGATTCATTTGTGGTCAAATATTGAGAGAGAGAGTTTCCTTAGCAACTTTTCACAACTTTCGACCCCCCATCACATAAAGTTTGAAGAGCCAGTTTTCCTTCCACAGTCAATTGCAAGTAAAACAAGGGGTGTGTCACACTGTGGCCTTGCCTTTTACATTAAAAAGTATCTTAAGGCAGAAGAAGGAGAATTATGGAAACTCAAATACTTCAACATGCAAAAACGTAATCTTCAAAAAATCCTCTAAAAGAAATTAAAATCCTTCAAGCTATTATAACTCTATAACTATCTCAAATTTCAACACAAGCCAAACTATCATCTTTCAAAAATCCTCAGATAAAAATAGACCTATTACTTAGGGGCCAAAATCCATTAAGCTACTATACTGTATAATGAATCTAAACACAATATCCTTGCCTTGGTAGGCAAGGCCAAAAAGGTTATGGCTAATTGTGTTTTCACTTGATTGCACTCACATTTATGGACTAGGTGATTGCCTTGAAGTCTTTGATGATTGGAAATAGCTGGAATGTGTAGAAGCACCAAAGGTATTTCCAATAACCAACAACCTTAAAAAATAGCGGAGGTGCAGTCATGTGGAAGGTATTTCTGGTAATCGACAACCTCAAGTCGTCAATTAAAAGAAAGAAAGAAGTCATTTATTAAACATAACCTATCATTCAGAGATTCAAGAGCGACAACATAACCCTCCTATCAATGGATGAAAAGACATGTAACCGAAGGTATATCGGTTAATCAACAATCTTGAGTTAGTTATTAGACATAACTTATCATTCAAAGAGTTCAACAAAACCTTCTTATCAATGGATGAAAAGTCATGTAACATTCCTCTCAATAAATGAAAATTCATAAGATGACAATGTTGTCTTCAAAAGATCAATTGTGGTGAATGACCAATAGAAATCCACATGAGCCTTTGAATGTGATTTGAGTTGATTTCTATTGTTCATTCATGTGTGGGATAAGGCAGGCCACTTTGTGTATTTTTTATTTTATTTTCTCAATTGGCTACCTATGATAGGAAATTAATAAAGAACACATGTTGTTGGGGGCACTTGGGTAATTTTTAATGCCATCTTTGCAATTACATCTTGTGAATCAATAGGGCAAACATGGACTTCTGGTGTTGAATTTGCCCAACTTTACAAATAACTCTAATAACTAGTCAATATATTGAACAATGTATAATTAATATGTACACTAACTAATCACTTACTAGTAACCTATCCTTAAAAAAACGGCCTTGTGAAAGAGCCTTGTGAACTTGTGAAAGTCAAATTTAAGCCCTTTTGAAGCCATTTTAGTGTCTTTTTGACTAAAGGCGAAAATCCCATGAGAGCCCCAAATTTGACCCACTTGGCCTGCTTTTGAGAAACTTTTAATTGATCAATAGGACCTCCACGAGGCTTGCTAGTGTAGATTTCCTTTTTGTGGTCAAGACTCAAGACACATTGAAAATGTCAAGAAGAATAGTAAAACTTGACTGATAGGTAGTTGATCTAGCAAACAGTCCTCCTTCTCAAAGTCAGTCCACCTGGTGTCCCCCCACAAGCGCATTTAGGGTTCAGGTGGGTTTAGGTCTAGTGTAGATTTTCTTTTTGTGGTCATTTTTGTAGTCAAACACTATTGATTGGGTACCATTTGTTTGTGGACATTATTATACGAGTAAAAGGAAAATGATTTTGGTGTGTTCCCATGTGTTCCCCAAGATGTTCCCAATATCACCACACTTTATTCCATCTCATTTACCCAAGATTCTACCACCCAATATATAAAGCCAAACCAAAGGCAAAGGTTCCATAGTCCCCTATTATGGGAGTGCCCATAATGTGAGTGTTTTTCATTTGGTGATAGGCCAAAACATTTGCCCCGTCACCAAAAACAACCCAAAATAACCACTTAAGACTCACCCCCTCAGCTGATTAATACTACTAGCAACCAAGAATCCATGTAAAGGTCACAATTGTCATTAGAACTTGTTATTGATAATCACTATGAGTTAAATTCTTTTTTTTGCGTCCTTTTGATTCAATATGTTGGTTTTTCCTTCTTTTTTTCCCATTTAGTGCATGTCTTCATGATTGTATGAGTGTTTTTCTTTTAAAAAATTGTCATTCTCTTGACAAAAAGTTTGGGAAATTTTTGGATTTTTATTTTTTTGGGTTTCAAGTGTAAATTTGGCAATTCACTAGTTTTGTTAATGTTTGGGGTGGGGGGGTAGGATCATAACATGTAATTGAAAATTAAAACCCTAGATTATATTAAACCTATTAGAATCAATTATTCAATTCAATTTTGGACTTTTAAAAAACTCAAAAATACACTCAAAAATTAATAATGTTCAACCTAATATGGTTGAACATGCAGGGCAAGTCATCTTTTATTTGCCTTTGCTTTGTTTTCCACCAAAGTGTGGAGCATTTCACTTTATAGCATTCAATTCATGAGCTTTAATCTTTGAATGGGTCAACTTGACTTGATGTTGTGTTTTTCACTTTCTCCTGTCATCTTTCTAATGGAAATTGCATGATGTTCACCCAATATATATCTTATTTTGCTTTTATTTTTCCTTTCTAGGTCTTAAATGGTATGAATTATGATTTGACCACCTTTTAAGTGGCCTAGGTGAGACCATGTATTGCCAACAATGTAAACACCCTTTGCTCTTTTTTTTTCTTTTTTAAACATTTTTATTTTTATGGTGATCTTGAAGATGATTATTTAGGATGTTGTGGCATATTTTCATCCTTTTGTCTCAGTTCCTCGTTGTTTTAATTATAATTCTCACTAGCACATATTTCCATATTGCAATATAAAAATATGTTGATTCATGTGGTTAAAGGTTTTTTTGGTCAAATTTTACAAGTAGTTCCACAGGCAAGTTCCACAGGCAAGGATTCTTGACATTAGCTAATTAACATTAAATTGTGATTGTCCTGGGTGGGCCATAGAATTTTTACAAAAGTGATATTACAAGTGATGACCTAGGAATTGCCTACGTCTAGATGCAACTAACCTTTTTTATTTTGGAAAAAGGTGAAAAAATCTCTAAAAATCACAATTTATTTTTTTCAATTTCTAAAGACAAAAATCACTAAGTCATTAAATTTTACCACCAAAAAACAAAAACCAATGATGTGGTTTAAGGAAAATGCAAGAGTGGCATCCTTATAAAATAAACTAAAATTAACAAAAAAAATTAACCATGTGAACATAATGCTCTTTCCCACACTAAGCAAAATCCCCTACAATGGCAACATTTCCTTCAATGTTTGCATCTTGACATTCAATGACAAATATATTTGACCAAAAAAAAACATAATTGAAAGCTTCAATGGGTTTGTAAACAACCAACCTCCAAGTAATAGTATTCTAAAGGATAGAGATTAACTCAAAACCTTCAACATGCATAAAATCATTTTTTTATTTTGAAATCTCAAATGGGATGTAAGTTGGTAGTACCATTGCCGCCCTCGTCCTAGTGAAGCAAAGAGAACAATCTCTTCATAAATGTTGAAATTTTTTCATTATTGTCACCTCGTCTAACAAAAATGCAAAGAAAGCAAATTTCTTCACAATATATAAAAATGGTACCAACAATGTGCATGAAATGTTTTGTATGTGGTTGAACAACATGTATGAAAACACAAAACCTTAAGGGTTCCAAAGTTAACATAAATTCTTCTTTGATTGTATTGAATTCAATAGCAAAATCATTGAGTTGTGTATTTATTAGTTGTGATGAGAATCATGGAGTTCAAATCTTCCAAAGTTTTATTATTTGTAACATTGTAACAAAGGAAATTATATTTTTATGATGTGATAGCAAATTGACATGTGAACACTCATTCATGTGTTGTTTGTGAAAGGTAAGTTTGTAGATTCGAAGGTAGGTAGGAAAGGTTTGGAGGTAGTTATGAACAACACAAACAAACATATACACCAATAATTGTTTTTTAATTGCATAAATTTTGTTTTAGCATTAGTTTTCTTTTTGAAGGTGGGTGGCATAGTTCTCCTTAGAAATCAAGTTCATAAGTTGTTTAAACAATTCCATGAAAAAAAAAAACATCGGTGGAAAAAGGAAACTAAATTTTTAATTATTAGTAAATGTGAGCCCCAAGAATAAGTAATTCACAATTTTTAAAAATCTCCCATTAGTTCTTTTTTAAAAGTTGGGTGGCATAGTTTTCCTTACAAATCAAGTTCATAAGTTGTTTAAACAATTCCATGGGAAAAAAACGCCAATGTTGGAAAGAGGAAACTAAAATTTAAATTATTAATAAATGTGAGCCCCAAGAACAAATAATTCATGATTAAAAACAATCTCCATCAACAACCCACCCATTTAAATTATTGATTTTATCATTGCTATTTTACAAAATGCAATCACTTGCCAATCAAAAAAAATTAAATATTTTTTTTGAAATGAAAAATAAAAAAACACAACCAAGCAACAAAAGTCCTAACAACAATGTTCCATGTGATAAATAAAACATCAAAACAACAAGTGCACATCAAATTGCTTTGGGGGGAGGGGGGTATATTGAAAAGTAAAGGCATCTATTCATTGCAAGTTTTCCACACATATAATATTTCATTTAACTTCAATTTTTTCCATAAACTTTACCTAGAATGTCAATTTTCAATTGATCTCACATTCACACGTATTTGCAAATATCAAAGTCAAACATCCTATGCCAAAATATTGGTGCATAAATATTTATAAATGAAAACATTGCAAAAACATCATAAGACAAATTATGGATGTAAATATTTTTTTATTTTTTTTAACTATTGTATTCACAGGATTATAAGATGACAATAAAGTGCCCACATGCATTATATTTTTAATTACATGGGTAAATTTTTCCACAATAACAATTCTATTATTTAATCTCATTCATTTTATTTTACATTGAATTCACATCTTATGTAAGTTGAAATTGAATTACATTCATAATAATTATATAAACGTGAGACATAATATGGAAGGAAAAAAAAAAGGTTCAAAATTGTGTGTCAATCTTACTTTTTCACAATAGATTGAACCAATTAAACCTTTATCATTTATAGGAATATAAAAAATGGAACTAGTGAATGAGATCCAAAAACAACAAACACAAGTAGAAACAATAACCTCCCACAAAATGAATGATTTCCAATGTTCAAGATTATAAGTCTTTTGATAGGATGACCAATTCACATATTATTTATTAAAGTCATGAAAGCCATGAAATATCTTTTCATAGTCCCTTTAATAGCATATCAAATTGGTGGCAAAAAAATGAACCAAAAGAAATAAAAGGCATAAGTAGTGGCCACCAAGTTGGTAAACAAAAGTTTCACCCATTCAAATGAATGTAATTTTTCCGAATGAAAAAAGGTAAAAAATACATGTGCCACACATGTTTGTCTACTTTTCTTCATTCAAAGGTGTGAAAATGTGGTCCTTGAACATTACCACCTTCACAAAGGCAATGTCAAAGGAACAAGTTCAACTTCTTATTTCCAAGAAAATTTACTATCATTTATTAACTTTACTATAACTACTCAAGTAATAATAATAAAATTATGCAAAGAGTAAAAAAGAGGGTAGAGTTTGCCATTTAGGGACATACTTACCGTCCTAATTGTAGGCCATTCCAATAGTGTGAAAAGAAAAAAATATTAAAAAAAAAACAAGATAAGAAGGATTGGGAAGTAGCTACCTTCCAAACCTTTATAATACCTTCAATACATCATAATGGTGTCTAGTGGGTCTATAGGCCTTCTACAATTGTTGTCTAACCTTTAAAGCACTTGTAGACCCTTTAATGGCATTGTCTACCGTTTATAATCCCCCAACAAGCTTTTTCAACACTGCCTACCACTAGCAGCCACTATAGACCCTTTATGGTTGTTGCCTATTATTTGCAACAATCGCATTTATCCTATAGATTTCAACCTTCAAGTTTAATTCCTTCCTACTACCATATATTAATTATACCTTCAAGTGGTAACAAGAGATTTCCTACTATAAAGACTAAAACATAGTATACATTCCTATTTTTTTTTAGAAGAAACGAATAACTACTATAAAAAATGTAACAAAACATTATGCAAACTTAACATATACTACATTCCTTCATATTTTCATACATTCCAAGATAAAGAGAACTCCAACAAGACACTAAATTATTATGTCAACCATTTTCCATTGCAATGTTCAAAATACATTTTGAATCCATACTCCTCCCCTTTCCTTAAGAATACATACCTTCTTCACAAGAGAAGTATCTCATAGCCAAAATTCTAATACTCCAATATAATACAAATTTTCCCAAAATGCAATAGCATTGAATAACATAATGTCCTCCTCCTTCTAATCCCCTTCCTTTAAAACCACACAAGGCCCATCTTACTCCCATGAAAATAGGTCTTCATCTTAATATTTTTTAGAAATCCTTTAGGTGACTAGGGGATTACAACCCACCATTCATCCACATGAACTAACTAATCCCATTAATTTCATCCTTTAGGTAGAGGATGGTAAGTCTACCACTAGTAATTAACTAGTTATTAGGATGCCCCATGGTACTAAATAGCCTAGGGATTTCTAAGGTAAATGCATTATTGGGTGGCTCAAAAATGGCAAGTTACGAATCCATGGTCAATCTAATAATAGTCGCAAAATTTTTAAAATGAGCTAGCATTTTACTACACTACCATTGGTTACTTTAAAATTGTGTAGTGTCCTAGGCTAGGGGGGACAATAACTATAATTGTGAGCAAGAAATGTTTCAAAGTATTTTGACAACTTTCCTTTATTGAGTCTTTAGCCACAATTGAAGCCCGATTTGAAATGGGTGGACACAATTGATTACAATATTCACATGTGTGTGGTCATCAATTCTTTCTGTTTATGTAATCATGCATGTGAAAGTTTCAATGAATTAGTGAGTGTATAATGTACTTAATCAATGATTTGCTATAAATGTTGCAAAATGTACTTAAGTAACATTGAAAGTGTTGCAAAATTTTACAAAGGATTTAAATACGTGCTTGATATTTTTATTATTTTCACAAGAAACCATGTCAACCAATCATTAGGAGAAAAAAGGCATGTTCTAACTAATCGGTTTTTTTATTACATGTCGTCTTGTTTTTGAATGGATGAAAGAAGGCTATTGATGGATGAAATATTGAATGCATTTTCAACTATATTTCAACTTTAATTATCATTACCTGTACCCTACCCACATGTTACCTACCCACCTACCTACTTATCATTATTTACACCCTACGTACATGTTATTTACTTACTATTGTAACTTATATTGACATATTACATACCTACCTACATAGGTACCTACAAACTATTGACCTATGTAACTTAACTTACACCCTACTTCAAATCACTTATGTTATAATCTAAATATATTTAACCTACAATTTATCACCTACCTATAACTAACTACCTTGGTAATATATGTAATAAATACCTACCTAACCTAAAAAATATTACCTACCTACTTACAAGTACCTAGAAATAATTTGCAACAAGTGTATTTGCTTAACTTATAACCTACCTAGGTAGCTAATGAGGCATGTAAGCATGTAGGCTACTTAAGTAACTATGTTGGATAGCTAGTGAAGCTAAATTTAAATGGGGTGGCAAGGTAAGGTAAATTATGACTACATATCTACTTATTGTTTACCTAGATGCAATAGGAGGTCCCTAGGTAAGTAATAATTAGATATGTTAGGTCAAATGTACGTAAGTAGGTTATTTAAACTAATTAGGTATAATAAATATTAAGTAACTAGGTCATTTAACAAAGCTTTTAGGTAGGTACCTACTTGATTTTGTTTAATCATAATGTCACAACTCACAACCTACCTACTTATACCTACCTAAATGACTCACAACCTTATTTAACCTATTACTACCTACCTAAGTCTACATAGGCTTTAAGTTAGGTAAGGAAGCTAATTAGACCTAGGCTAGGATAACTAACTAAGCTAAGCAAACTACTTTAGCTTAGCAAGGATTTAATTTTGTGGTATAAAATAATTAATATATAATTTTATGGAATTTTACATATTCATTAAAATGCCACAAAATTAAAATTATACCATTTATAATGTTTTAAATTATATCATAAAATGTCATTCATTTAAAAATTATTCCATTTATGTCATTAAATGTCATATAATGTATATAATGCCATAATTAATTATGAATGGGTGGATTTAATGTGGCATATAATATGAATGAATGATTTAATGATTTAATGTGCTAAATAATATGGATGAATGGACGGTATGATATATAATAGTGATGACAATGTGTTGGTGGGAAATTCAAATTTTGAATTATAGTTGAAAACTACTTGAAATGATGTCAACTTGCATAATTGAAAGTTAGTTGACATCCCAACTATAACCACATACCTTTATTCATCCATGGATGAAGGGATTGCCCTTATATAACATTGTCATTCACTTTGAGCTTTTTTACATTCTAATGATTTTTTTCTCCTTTTTTACAAATATTTTTGTTTATTTTACTTTTCTTTAGGCCCAATTTTGTTTAGAAGTTTAAATCATGTAGTTTAATATCAATTCATGGATTTTTTCAAGTGAATGCATCATGTTTTTTACATGTGAGGAATTTCCAGTTTTTCATTTTGGGGTTATTGTTAAGTTGTTTTCTTTTTTATCATGTTCAAGCTATTTTTTCTTCTTTTCATTGCATTTTTTTCAAAAAAAATATTAAGCACATGAAGGTCATGTGGTGTCAAGGCAAGTGAACATGAATAACATGAGTAAACAAGCTTATGGAGTTTGGAAGCCACCACCACACATGCCTCTTACAATTGCAAGTGCTTAAAAACTATTTTCCTATTGTTTATTTATTTTTCGTTTACCAAGTTTTTTTTATTATAAAAATTCCACCATGTTACCTTTAGTAAAATTATTTTTTAGTTAGGTTTTTTTTGAATTCTTGTTGGGTTTATTTTTCAACTAGATTATTTTTTGAACTATCATTAAGGTAATTAGGTTGGTTTTAGTACATTTAAATGCTTAAAGCAGTCCAAATCCAAGGGGAGGGTTCTTTTGTTTCTAGTGTCCTAGCATATGTTGAACCCCCCTTCTTGGTGCATCTAAGGCACTAAAAATCATCAAAAACGATTAAATTATGGCCCCTCAAAGTAGGGGGGATCAAAAACTCAAAACAACAAACCACAACTAGTTTTTCAACACCCAAAAACTTCCTTTTATGTTGTTGTATTGTTATTATAGTTCCAACATTGTTGGTAGAACATAAGGTGGCACTCTTATAACACTTAAAATCATTTTAAATGATTTAGAAATGAGAAAGTTATGAGCTTTGAAAGTAAGAGGGGTCCAAATAGAAGAAAAAGAAAAACATGATTTGTAAATATGAAGTTTTTTTGTTCAACTCTCATTGGTTTTTCTTCTTTTCTAGTTCCAAAACAAACACTTGGGCAATGAGAAGTCAACTTACGAATCTTTTCAATCATCAATGTAAGTAAGGTTTTAATTATGTTTGTTCTAGTGAACTGCTTTCAACTAAGTTTCAACTATATAAGTTTTCATATATTTTGATTGGGTTCAACTATATTTTCAATTAGGTTTCAACTATGTTTGCCAACTAAGTATAAGGTAAACCCATGATGTGTGTTATTTCTATTCATTATTTACTTATAAATTTTCCATATCTCAAAATGTTTTTTTCTTTGTCAAACTTCCTTAGTATTGAGTAGTAAATGATGATGTTTTTATTGATTTTTAATGTGTGCAATTAATGCACAATCTTTTTTTAATGCATTTTAACTTAGATTCTTATTAAGTTTTCTCATTTCTAACAACTTTCATTTTTTTAAATTCAAAAATGTAGGGTGTAACTATGAACAAGTCAAAAGGTGTGGTCCAACAAGGCAACAATCCAATTAAGCATGCCAACAACAAATTCACACCATTAATGCATAAACATAAGATAACCACATTATAAAATAGTCATTTCATTGTTCCAATAAATGTTTGATTAATAACATTAGCATCTACAAGATGTAAATGGGACGATTTCCTACGTGGGAACAATGTTTCTTTGCATAATTTTCAAATTATAATAGGTTTTGCATTTTTAGTTGATAATGTATAAGTAAACTATGTTTTTATTATGGTTTTTTTTTAAAGTTAATTTTAGTTAAGTGTATTATCCCCACAATCTAATTTTAGTAGTCTTACAATTATGACTATAATTTGTAGACTTGTAATTTCAACCACATTTCAAATAATTTACATAAAATTTGACTTATTTTCAACATATTTTCAATTTGCTTTCAATTACCTTGTAACTGATATCTTTACTTTAGTTTGATTTCACATATGTTGGATGACCTACAAACAACAAAATGCCATGTGTCATGCAAATGTGTAACATAAGTGTCCACATGGTACAATATCATATGTTGGCATTTTCAATAAATCAATAATTTCAAGATTTTGAAACCATACACATGGCACACATTAAATAATTTAGCTTGATGGTGGACCACAAATGCCCATGTGACACGTGTCAAAGTTCCATTGCTTATAATATAATTGAATAATAATCAAAATTATAAAATTCCGTACCCTTCCTCAATGACATGACACATGCTAATGCTACATTAGTTATAATATAGTTGGAAAATAGTCATAATTCCAATTCCACACCCCAATGACATGACATGTAGGTGGATGAAATTCATCCATTGATTTACAACATGGAATTAATTAGGTTCAATCAACACTTTATAGTTAAAATGTTGCACCGATTAAAATGTACGTCATTTTCAACTAAAATGTTGTCACTTCAATATTAACCCACAAATTGACAAGGGTATATTGTTTTCAACTGTGTTGTGAAGTTGACTCAACATTGTCAACTATTTTGGAAATTAGTTGACAATGTCATTTTTGAGTTGCAAAAAACATTTTGCAACTGAAACTTATGTTTTCAAATATAAATGTCAGTTGAAAACATAGTTGAAAAACGGGGTTTTTCTCCTAGTGAATGCAGAAGGCTTTTTAGGTAAAAATATCAAAACAAAAGGCAACGTAACATCTTTGGGTAGTTCCAGTGTATGCAACAACACCAAACATCATCTTTGATGAAAAAAACTTCATTATTAAGAAAGATTTCGTTGAGAAATACGATTTGTGTAACAAGGGGCCAAATCCAAGTTTCTAGAAATAGGTAAGGACCTAGAGGAGGAGGAAGTGGAAGAGCTTTTTGGGAAGGCCATTAATAGAAATTGTTATAGATATTGTCACACAAACAATGAGGAGTTCATCACTAGAGCATAAACATTGTGGATGATATTGCACCAAAGAACTCAAGTTCCTTGTAATTGCATGAATAATAAGGCCAAAGCAAAATACATTGTTTATGAGAGGAAGGGAAAGCCAGTGAATTGGTGTGTGTTTGTAGAATGGACGATTTGGGACTAGCTTCAAGACGCCAATTTCTTGATGCAGAGTAAAGTGGCAAGTGATCTAATAGTTGTCAACTCTTATACCAATTTGAAGGAAGAGGAGGATGAAGATTTGTTAGGTGACTTGGCCATGCCACAACCACCAAGCTAGTTACAAGTTGTCCATACAACAAACTACATAGACGTTCAATGTATCAAATGATGGTAGGAATCCATTTTAAGGTTGGAGAAAAAGATTTTGGCCTTTGAAGATGTATTTTCACTTCAAAAGGCAAATGATCAATCTTAGAAGGAGCTTGACAAGCCAAATTGAATATCACATGCATCATTTAAAAAATGCAAAAACAAAATTTCAAAAGTTACATTTGGCACTTAACACACATAACCTAAAAATTCATGACATGTGCTTTCAAAATATTTTTAAAGAGGCAAGTGGGGCTAAATCTCTCCCATTAGCTTTTGTAAAATTAGAGTTGTTGTAACAAAAATTTCAAACATGTTTTTTGTAGCCTTCAAAGTTTTGATGCAAAAAGAGGAATCTGAACAAAATTAAATTAAATGGTGAAATGGGTCAAAGCACAATTTGGGTACCCCCTTAGGAACATTAAGGACTTATTCCTAAGGACTTAAATTCACCTATTTTTTCACTTTTACTATGAATTGTTTTAGATTTCCCTTTTTTTTCTCATGTCAAATGAAATTATTTTGTTCCAAATTTTATATAGGCATCTAAAATGTTTTTTTTTTCAATTATGAAAGTAAAAATAGTAAAATAAATCCAATGTGGGCCATGTTCTATCAATGGGCCAAAGTTCTCAAATTTTTCATTTTTTTCATTTTTTTACATTACCATAGGGCACTTGGTTTTTGTCACACCCATACATTTTATGTACATTAGTACCCAAGATGTTTGTGGTAAGAATCTTGGGCTAAAATAAATAAATTTAACATTCTTCAAATGAATCCTTAAACTTTTTTTTTCTCAAAAACAATTTTGGATTTTTTCCAAAACTTGGTAGGAATCTTGAAATTTGTTCAAATTTGACATGTTATGCATCAAATAGTACCTTAGTAAATGTATCTATCCATGAAGAAAATCAAACTTTGAATATGAATGTGCTATTAAGTTATAACATGTTTTAAGTGAAGGGGTCTAAATTGGATACAAAATGAAACAATCATTTTTGGTACCCCAACCATACTTTGACCCAAGTACGATTTGGCAAAAAAAACATGACTTAAGGCGTTAGAGAGGTTGGAAACATGGAAATGCCCCAAGTCTACATTTTGTGTTTAGGTTCAGTCCATGAAGAGAAGGCATCAATGCCCATCTTTAAATCCATCACGATTGCATTTTGATTTTTTGGCTACTGATGATTTTGTACCAATGTATCAATCTCACATTGCCCATTTTGTCATTAAGGGTTTGAACCAACTTGGGATTGCAAAATGGTTTATTATAAACATGCACACCACATTTGGTGTGCCATTTCTCATTTTTCTAGTTCATCAAAATGCATGTTGAAAGGTTGTGGGGAAGATATGCACACAGATTGGTGGGCACTTTCAAGCATCAAAAAACCTTGTGAGGATGACAAAGGAAGAGAAAGAGCTGATCATTGGATTGCAGCAACTCACATCATGGATAATCTACAAGGTGAGTTCATAATGTATATCTAGCTATCAACTTGGATGACTGCATCTAGTAGCTTGCTCCATACATGAACATCTAATGAAGTTTGAATATTGTTTCAATGATTGTTTTTGGTTAGGTCAACAACTTACAGCTTGAATGATGGCATGCAATTTGGTTTGATTGGAATTCTTGAAGGTTTAATTGTAACTTTAAGGCCTAGCATTTAGTTAGGTCATATTGCAATTTGAATATCATGGCATCCAATTTGGTTTGATTGGAATTCTTGAAGGTTTGATTGTAACTTGAAGGCCCAACATTTGGTTAGTTTAGATTGTAATTTCAAATTCATGACATATCTAATTTGGTTTGATTGGAATTCTTGAAGGTCTAAATGTCACTTTAAGGCCCAACATTTAATTAGGTGTAATTTTGCATGATGAAAGGCCCCATTTGGCTAGGTCTAATTAATTACAACTTGAATTATGTTTGTATTTAATTAGGTCTAATTGTAGCTTGAAGGAATGCATCAAGTTATGAAAGGTTTAATTGCACCTTAGATGATTACATCTAGTTAAAGGTTTGATTGTAGCTTGCTATAAACCCCATCTAATGAGGTTTGATTGCTACTTCAATGACTGCTTTTGGTTAGGTCAAATTACATGGAAGCATTTTGCAATTTTTATTTATCAGCAAACATCATTTCATGGCCTCAATTTTTTTCCTTGGTGATGTATGTGCCATCCACAACTTAAAAGAACCATGATATTTTTTTTCTCATGTGTTTAGTCATCATCAAATTAGTCAAAGTTGTCATTCCATGGCATCATTTGCTATTTGTTAGGTGATTATTTACCATCCACAACCCCCCCAAACCCCTAATCTCTTCTTTAGGACGAAAAAGGTTTTTGTAAAAAACTAAAAAACTAAAAATAATTGTAAGGGTAAGTTGAATCTAGGTGAAACATCATTAGAAATGAAAAACCATATATTATCACCCAAAAATACAAAGCCAAGGTAGGCACATAAAAAAATAATTAACCATAATTGAACAACTTTTGCTTTCAACAACTACTATTTCATTTTGGAACGTGACCATGTTTTCATTTGTTTCGTTTGCTTTTATCACAACTTGACATTTGAAACCATCACCCAATTGGTTCAATACTTGTGTTATGCAATAATAATGTCTTTGAAGCTCAATAACCTTTTGTTGTTTTTTTGGTTGAACAAAGTTGTTAAGGTCTTCCCAAAAAAAATTTGTGTTATGCAAAAACTTTTCAATTTAAAAAATTAAAATGATAATGAAAGAGTTTTGTAAAGTGCTTTTACAATGTGATGGTGGGGGACATGGGTAGCATTGGAAAGATGTTAGGGATGCTAGGATGTTTATTATTTATTTATTATTATTCTTGGGTGAAAAAGGATTTGGAAATAATGTTGGAGAATAACAAGGTGCTAAAATGGTCAAAAAAATTTAAGATTGTTTTTGGGGACAATGGGGGCATCAAGAGAATGTCAAGGGATGTTGAGTAATGTTGGAGACTTCTTTTGAGTGATGTGAGTGCTAGGAAGACACTAGAGATTGTTGGCAATGCCAAAACCCATAGAAGGGATGTTAAGTAATGTTAGGAAAATGTTGAGCTTGAAGATTTGGAAAACATTATGAGATTTCAAAAAACAAATTCCTTAAATGATACTTCGAAGTTATTTTATTGACAAGTCATAAATGTGTCGCTCGCTTGGAGGTGGACCAACGCAAGTTTCCACGCACATGTAGTGAGGGCCCTAGAACAAACTAGCACAAAAACATGTCATGTTTTGATGGTGGCTTGGCCCTTGTTTTGGCTAGTTAGAAACTGTAACCCACAAAACATGAACCTCGAAACAAAAACCTTGAAACCTATCACCCATCGAAACATGTTAAGTTTCAATGGCATGATTCAACATGCGTTTTGATGTTCGGGCAGCTCAAACCCCTGAAACATATCCCACTAAAACATGTAACGTTTTGGGAGCTATGTTTCAACCCCATCCACCCATCTTCCATGTTCCCCCATGCGATCCCCATCCATGCCCCATGACCCATCCATGATGTTTTAAATAGTTTTTCAACTTCGCATCATCACCATTTTTTTGGGTCAAACTCTGACATTTTCATTAACGCTCCATTGCTAGACATTTAATTAGGGTTTTGATAACAAAAAGAGCTCATGGCAGTGCTAAGGAAGCTTTGTCTTTTCACCCACACTAGATCGTTCATCAAGTTATTATCCACAGCTTTCTTCATTTTCATTTTTCCATTCAAAGCACAACAATGTTGTGCATGAACAATCTTAGGAACCAATAGCATGTCTTATTTAACCCTATTGAGGCTTCTTGATGCTTGCAAATGGATATTTGTTTTTATATTATTTCTGGCGATTAACACATGTTGTGTCAGAGGTTGAAAAGTTGTACATTGAATATTTACTCTCAAAGAAAACATGTTTATTACTTCTATTGTGTTCTCATTTCCAATGTTTGTTTGGGTTTACATTGTTTTGTTGTTTATCATTGTTTTATTCTTCTCTACTTGTTTATTTCTTGTTTGTTGTTTGGGTTTCTATTTTTTCTTGTTTTTATAAACATTTATTTGCAACAATCCACTTGTATCATGTTCATTTCCCGCATTGTTGGATTTGCATTGTCTTATTGTTTATTGTCTTTTTATTATCTACTTTGATCATTTCCTTTCATTATAACAAAAGGTGTCCATGTACGCCAAATGATTTCACTGGATTTTGAATGAATTCACTGGTTGCAGTGAATGGGGACCATTGAAAAAGTAGTGAATTCATTGGTTTAGTGAATGGGGACTAATGAACTACATCCACATTTTGTAGTAGTGTTTGTTGTTGTTTGGGTTTCCCATTTTTTAATTTCTTTAAACTTTTTTTTTTGCAACAATCCATTTTTTTCTTGAAAATGGATAATACCTTGTAGTGTTTTCCCCACAACTCTTAGGTGTTTTTAAATTATGTTTTGGAGTTGTCCATATTACCTTCTAAGAGCATTGGGAGTAATCTTGTAAAAAGGTAACCCATAACATTCCTAAGTAAGGGAAATATGGGTTTCATTTTTGTTTCTAGTTAAACAAGGTGATTCAATGGAATGCACCTCTCAAAACATGATAAACCACATTAGAAACATGTTCCAATTACATGTTTCAACACCTTTGTAGGTATTAAATTTTTGTACACATGTTTATATTATCTAATGAATGGTACTATCCATGTTTTCCATTTTTGTAAACATGTTTCGACTATTTAGCTGAATGGTAATTTTCAAATACCATTTGCTTCAAGTTTTAACCCATGTTGTTAAAAAAAAAATTGTACATGAACTTGTTATGTTTTTTGTTTTCTATCGGAAAGACTCTATAGTGATTGATGAAAGATAGGTGGATGTTTGAAATAAATGTTATGGTCTATCCGATACATTGCCCTCAAACATCCAACTGCTACTTGTTGACCATTATTTTAGATATGTTTTTGGTGAATGAAACTTTGTTATTCTATTGTAAGATTCTTCCCTTAGCATTTGGGTGATCTTGGAGAATTTGAGGGTTGACATCAACTTACCTCAAACATCTCAGACCATTGGGTGACGTTTTACATCTTGGTTACATTAGTAAATATGATGTATCAATTCAAAAATCATCTAGAACATGCTCATTTAATATGAGAAATTAATCTAGTAAACATATTTTGAAACCTTTAAAACATGTTAACAACATTGTAGTTTTCACATCATGTTTGCTTCAAGGTTTAACCCATGTTTTTTATTTCTATACACAAGTTTTGATTATCAAGTTGAATGGTAATTTTCAGATACATTTATTATGTTTTTGGTGCTAATAGACTATATTGGAAAGACTCTACAATGATTGACAAAAGGTAGGTGGATGTTTGAAGGAGATGACGTGGTCTTTCCATACATTTCCTTCAAGCATCCTCTTATTATCAGTTGACCATTATTTCAAACATGTTTTTGTTGAACGTTTTGTTATCATATTGTAATGTTCCTCTAACGGCAGTTTGGTGTTCTTCGACAATTTGAGGGTTAATTTCAAATTACCTTCAAACATCCAATTGCATTAGGTGAAGTATTGTAACTCAATTACATCAACAACTTTATTGTATTCATTCAAAATGTCATCTAAAACATACCCCTAGAATATGAAAAAATAATTGAATAAACATGTTTTGAAACCTCTGAAACATGGTAACAACATGGAACATTGGAAACATGAAAGAAAATATTGTAAAAACTTGTTATACAAAGCTAGAAAATGAACATGTGAGAAACATGACAGAAACATGAAATAAACACGAACAAAAACAAGTAAGAAGCTTGTAACAAACCCGTATGGAACATGTAAGAAACATGACAAAAACATGAAGAAACATATTTTTCAAAACTACCAAAATACCAAACCTTCCAAACATGACAAAAAAGAAGAAGAAATTGAAACATTGCTCTCCAAAACCATAATGGGATCATGCTTATGTACAATAGTTTTAAACCACAACCTTTTGGAACTAACAAGTCCTTACTATGGACCTTGGGTTTGAGAGGCATCTTGCGAAACATAAATTTAGAAACTTACCATAATGTTGGGAATGCACGACACATTGTGTTGTGGATCAAGGGTTTTGAAAATCTCCTACAAAACATGATAGAAACTTGAAAACTTAGAGATTATCGAAACTCTATTAAATGTTTGATAATAAATAACATTAGTATTCAATCACCACGTTTTTAAACATGACATTATTTGTTTGCAATATTGCAAAAGCATCACTTACAATTGATGGAATAATATATTGTGGACAATAGGCTTGGAAAATATCTTAGAAACATACTTATTGAAATTAAACCTATTATTAAGAAACAACGAAACATGATAGAAACATAGAAGATGAAAGGAAAAGGAATTTATAAAGGAACACATGATCATTCGAAACATGGACTTCTAAATTTAAGAACTCGTTGTGAAGTTAGAAAACGCGACCTTGTAGAGTTCATAATGGTTGCAACATAGATATGCCCAACACAAGAGACAAAATGTTGAAAAGATCATGTTAGGAGCATGATTTATAGAAACATAAATTTAAAAACATGGGCTAAAAAACTTAGAAAAACACACTTAAAAACACAAAGCTAGAAACATCTTGGAATGACATTACCATCCATAAAAGACAAATGTGAACCTACAAAATGTGTTTATTTTTTTTGAAACATGCGGGTTGAATTGTAAAAACATGAAACTTAGTTCTAGTAGTAGCTAGGAAAAAACTTGTTTAGAAACATAATTCCTCATTTGCAAAAGAATCTGAAACATGTTGAGTCGTGAACCATTTGAATTTCAAGTCACAAAGTCTAAGTTTAATTTCTTTTTAGATTTATTTGTTTGAATTGCATCACTATGGCTGACGAAATTGCATAGGCATTTTAAGCACATCTCGTGACCATCGTTCAATTGTTGGAACTTCATTGCTTATATCAGGTGCACAAGGCCACTTTATAATTTTGCCAATATTGTTTTTTGCCTTTTAGCTATTTGCTTCAAATCAACCAATAAATGTTGCATGAACATATTATTCTTAGTAGCGTCTGAAATTTATTTGAAGATGAGATCACAAATATTCTTCATAGGGTTTTCGGTCCTTTGGGGAATTGGAGTTGTTTTTGGTGTTTGTTGTGAATAAGGCGTGAAAGTTGGGCAAGGACTAAACATGTTATTCAACCCACCGTTCAAAGTTCCAATTAGTGAGTCGGAGTAATGTGCAATTGTTCCTTCTGATAGATTAGGGCAAAAGAACATTAATACTTTAATTTGATGTTTTACATATGTTTCCCTTTTGTAACTAGAAACATTCACAGGAGGCCCATTAGATTCTAGGTTGTATACTTTGTAATTCACATCTTCATGTTTCAAAGAAGTAATAATTGCATTTCCACCATCGTCTTCTATAAAAATCACACAATTGTTTAGGATGTCTTTTATAAGAATAACGATGTTAACACCAAGTCATTCTTATTTTTTGTTTGGGACAAACCTTCTATTCTTTCTTAAACTTTCATACCAATAATGCAACAAAACATTTCCCAATAGCTAGTGGATGCACCATGTGTGCCATATCGACACAACCGTGTATGATAGTCTCAATTTTTAAGAGTTGCATTAAGGATATTCAAGTGTGGTAAGGTTATTAGGGGTTTTTAACAACTTGATGTTAGAATAAGGGATGGTGAATGCACATGGTTACATGGGGGGGTTGTTTTTTTTTTGGAAATACAATATTGGTGAATAAGGTGTTTGGTTAGTTCTTTTCTTCAACAAAAAGCTAATAACCATAGTTTTAGGACCTCAATTACATAATTAAAGGATTTTTAAAGGGTTGGGGGTGAAAACAAACACCAATTCGTGGTGCTCATCAAAACATTGCTTTTGTTTTAGTATTTAGTGAGTAACAAGGATGTTGATATTCATGAAATAGTTGAAGAGGTGTCAATGGAAGGTCTAATAGAGATAAAACAATCTTTAAGCCCATGGTTAACACTAACATTTCACCATGATAATATTGAATTAGTTTTCTAGAATAATTTTTACGCACTAATGATATGCTTGTAAGATTTCTATGATGTAGTCCTAGTTCACCCTTACTCAATCTTCACTTCTATCAGGTCCCTAAATATAATCGAAATCAAATTTAAATCCTAGCATTTCCACCCAAGTAGCTTCAAATGAATTATAATTTAGTAAACAACTTAGAGGGGATAAATCATAATTGCTGAAAATCCAAAATGCAACGGATGGTATGAGTGAGGTATTTGGCTCAATGCTCCATGAAAAGGGGGTTGATTGGGCCTCACAGCCAGTGATAATGGCCATCGCTAGGAACCCAAGTTTAACAATGAAGACGAACATCGTCATTTTCACATTGACACTCTTTAAACCTTTCTGGTGTAGCTCCATGAGCAAGAATAAACTCTAAGTAGATTATTAAAACATGTGGGTTAGGAGACGATCAACGATCCCATGTCGAACGATCAATTCGAGTGCGCACCATTCTTTGGAATGGTTCTTCGTTGTGCAACCATTGGGAGACATTCACATCAAATGGTGTTTCTTTAAGCTCTTCCTCTTTTATTGGTGCAACTAGATGATTTGAAGGCGTAACAACATCATCCACCATGACTAAATTTTCACCTGCATCAATAAAAACCAAAAAGGTAGTCGAAACAATTTGATACTCGCATTTAAAGGGGGTTAATGCCTTTTATTTAACATGGGTAGGCGTAATGTGTGGCAATGGCGATGGAACCTCATGAAAACTCAGACATCCTAGTTCTAATGGATTCGTCAAACCCTAATTTTGACAATGGATCTAAAAGTACATGGGGGTTCATGTGATGGGAATTTTAATTTTAATTTACTATGTATTACACCATTAATTAGTATATGGTAAAGAATAATTAAGGGATATCAAAAGAATAAATGGTACATGGGAATGTTGCTACTACCATTGAGTTGATTTAGTCAAGTAGGAATTCAAAGATGTTTACTTATTACTATCGATAAATTATCCTAGTAGTTAGTTACTTGAAATAATTAAGATGAAGAAATAAAATGTGAAAGTCAAACGGACGAAATGGATAAGGATTAAGCTCAAAAACCTCATCAAAATATCCAAGATAAGGAAATGGATGAATCTTCCAATTCCATTGGCCATGAGGATTATCATCCTATTTGATTAGAGGATGGAACCTTCTTAGGGTCTCATTGGGCATAATAATTATCATCCTAAAATCCATTGGAAGGCAAATCATTCTCAATTCTCATTGGTTCTTGAAGGATGAAGAGGCCATGGATTGGAGGGAAGGATTTCCTCAACTTCCATTGGACAAGATAACAAGTTTAAGGAAGGGTCTTGAAAAGCTTGGGGAAAAAGAGTTTATGGGAATTCTTTTTCTTAGGTTGTTTTTTCTTGGGGAAAGCGAGGAGAAGGATGATGAATCTTAATAGATGGTGGAAAGAAAGAAAGTGTGTTGGATGTTTGGGGTATTTTGAAAAAATAAATTTGAGTAAGATAATGTTGGGAGCTTGAAATTTTTAAAAAAAATTCACAAACCCTCTTAGGTTTGGTAGCACAACTTTTTATTAATTTAGATGCAAAGCCTGCAATTTGGTAGGCAGATGCACCTTGTGTTAGCTTTCTAATGAGTTGAGGTAAGTTTGATTTGGACAACATATGTGATAGGAGTAACATTTTAAGTGACTGGTGGTCTATAGCCAAGTTGAATTTTTTGCCTTTGTAAAACCCTTTCAAGTTTAGTAGCATAACTTCTTATTAATTTGGGTGTAAAGCTTACAATTTGATAGGCAGATGCACTTTTTAGTTAGTTTTTTAATGAGCTAAGACAAGCTTGATTTGGACAACATATGCGATGGAATAATATTTTAAGTGACTGGTGGTCAACAACTAAGTTGAACTTGGTGTTGAATCCTTAAAGTTGGTTTGCATGGGTGACAATTTAACATAAAATTTTAGGATTTAAAGTTCGAGCTTGGAAAATAAATCTATCAATTCTAAATCATAAATCATGCACAGGAAGTAAGCTATCTGGTTTCAATTACAAACGCAACTTAACATTTAGAAATACACTTATATTTTTTTTCCTTCATCTATAGCGTATGTATTTTCAAGTTTAGTCACCTCATAGAATCGGGAGTAGAGGGACAGAAAGTCGCCTCACACACCAATCCACCCATCTTCCACAGAATTGTGATTTTGTAGCTCTTAATGTTGCTTTTAGGTTTGCATGGTAGCTTTCAATGGCATCATTAGTATCTTGGTCGTTGTATGGTAGATTCCGATTCCCCATCACCCACATTTTGCATTTTGGCACCCACTTTGAAATAATACGAGCAAAATGCTTGAGCATTTAGAATCATTTCCATAAGCTTTAGCAACTCCTTTATGAACTTTAGAGGAGTTTTGCCATCAGGATGCATTGTATCATGCATGATATGCCCCATATTATTTAAGACCTTTACTTAGACTATCACATCCTTGATTTTAATGCACATTTACTTTTGCCAAGCTTTTCTTACATGCCAAAGGCACAAAAATATCTTTGTGTTTGGCCATACTTCCTGTAATCAAAATAAAAACATGATATAATGATATCTGAAACATAGCCAATCATTTCATAATAGATTGCATTTAGTTCACAAAGCTCATTATGTGCACACCATTATAAGTCCACCCAAGTTTTGGCTTGAAATGCATGATATAATGCACTAAAACTCACACAAAACATAAATCATAGAACCTAGTTCGACCATTGAACCTCACTCAAAACATAAATCATTGAAACTTAATTTGACCAAGAAATGCACTCGAAACATAAACCATTGAAATGTAGTCCGACCATTAAAACCCACTTGAAACATAAACCACTGAAGAAACTTAGAGTTAGGGACCACAAAATGAATCAATCTTCGGAACATGATGTGATTTTGTCTTGAAACATATCCACATCCAAGTCATTTGAAACATAAAAAACTTTCCCTCTAAAACATAAATTTTAATCAAATATTGTGCACCCAGGCTATATGGGATGATAAAAGAATTAAAATGTTACTTTAGATTATTGATTCTGCATCAACATCATCAACGATGAAAGCATTTAATTTCCAATCTAGTTTTGATCCTTGCATCTTTCAATTGATAGCATCCATCCATTTAAATAAATTGTTTTACTTATTTTGAAATGTGATTATGTATGCAACAAATGTGACCAAGGCAAGGGCTTGCAAAGGTGTGAGCCTAGGAGTCACATTTCATGCTTTTGAAAATGTAAGAGAGTGCAAGGGAATAAACCCCCACACTCCCAAATGAACTCCCACTTTGGGAGTTGGAATCCCAAAGAACTCCCGAATCTTCAGGAGCAATTGCAAAGGCCAAAACTTATTAGATTGAGAAATTTCTTATATCATTGTAAAGTTCTTGGAACATAGATGTCTAAAATGGGCTCGCATGACCCATTCAGCTAATTAAAACACAAGTTATGGCCAAAAGAAAGGCCATGAGTCAAATTATCAAGTGGGAGACATTTGAGTGTTGGTCCCGTGGCCAGGCATAGAGTATATTATAAGGGGGAAGGTGGTGGCTTCCCCCAAGTCCGGGCCGTGATGAGTTTTGTGAGTCCGTGTTTGTTTGTGGCTTGTCCATGCACCAAAAGTGTTTCAACTATGCACTAACCAATCTGTTGTTTGGTTTGTGCAAATCCATGTGAGTAATTGAATTGCTTGTCGTTCTTCCTAATCCCCATCCCAGAGTTCCAATACACCCCTCTACTCACAAAATGCTATGAGCCAAAAAGTGTGCCCCAACTCCTTATCCTTCTGTTGTTTTCACATTTAAACTCATGAAAGTTTGGGGGTGCGTTAACTAGACAGCCATTCCTTCATTCGTCAAACACCATCAATGTGTACAGTGGAAATTATTATTCACATAAGTAATTTTCAGCATGTGTCAACAAATAACGATATGTGTTCATTATGTTTTAGAAGTTTCCTAGGCTTTGCAACTTAAGTTATAATGAAATAATTTACCTTGTTTTCATTTGTTCCAAAGGTTGCATTGATTATAATCGCATTCGGATGACCATCTTGTTGCATCATCATTGTCTACAAAGCAGTCTGAATTTTGATTATGAATGGGATATTATTTTTCGATAGCTCTCCACCAACTTTTAACCTAGTCTTTTGATAATAAACAAAACATTTGGGTTTTTTCAAGTCCACATGCAAACACTTTCGACATCATTCTCATGTTTTTTATATGTTTCCTTTGCTAACTTTTGAGCTGTGTTTCGTACATTTTGTTCACATAGAAAGGTCCCTTGGTTAGGTTCTCGCTGGTTTCTACAAGTTCCTACACAATTCTACAATGCTTTGCCATCACTTGTGAAATAGAAAGCCCCAATTGCAAATTGTCAAGTCCAAAGTTTTTTAAAGCTATAAAAACATGTGCAGCAAATGTAGCTTTGTTCACCTGGAGGATGTTCCCATGGTAAAGACCTCATGTCGCATTGATTTGCCTTTTCTTGTAATAACATATCTCTAAAACTAAAGGGAAAAGATTAAATGTTTTGACAATAAAACCACATTGGCAGCCTTTCTTTTGGGACCTTCCATTACGATCATAACGTGAGTTTTTTATTTTCTTTTCCAAATTACTTTACCTCTCTTATCAAGAGGCTTCTTTTTAAAACTCATGACCTTTGTTAGTGGCAACAAACTATCTTCCAAGCCAAAACTACAATTATATTTGTAAATCCACAATTCAAAAAAACTCAAACTGTGGTGAAATCTAATATATGTTGTGTAAGAAAGTGGGATTGAAAAAGAATAAGCGACTCCAAAACAAAGAAGGTTGATTTGTGTTCAATATTTGAAACTTGGGGCATTCCAAATAACTATCCCAACATGGAATGTGTAGTTTCCCTCTTTCATTTTTTCATAGTTGTTAACATTTAAACCTACAATTTGTGTGGTTGTGTTGTTCCTCTCCATTAATAAAGTCTTACACTTAGTTTGAAAGGATGTATATTATTTCCACTTTGTGCGCACCAAATCTGAAATTGATAGTCCATATCAAATCCACATGTCTAAAAACTCCAAGATGCAAATGTTGCATTGTGCATTGAATCCCTTACAAATGCTCTGTATTCAAATCCAAATACATTCTCAACAACAAATCCCATGTTTTTCCAGTTGGAAGCTAATCAAACTCCATCAAAAGCACAATTCAAAACTAGAAAGTAACAACATGACAACAACAACATGAAAGTGGCAAATGAGACAAAGGTTAGTTGTTACATTCCCACACTCATTCACCCCCACCCCCTATCAAATGAGTTGTAAATGTCGTCATAAATGTTCATAAAAAATATATGGGGACATGTGCTTGATAGATTAAGGTCTTTTTAATATTTGTGAAAGTTAATTTTTGGCCATCACTAGCATTAAATATAATGCATTTTGGCCTTATGGACACCTCAGAAGTAAGATATTGCAACATAAGTTCTCTGAAACATATGTTTTTCGAAACATAGGAAATTCAATGAAACCTAATTTTCCAAAACATAAGAATTCACTATTAAATTGATAGAAACATAAGAAAGTTGTCAAAACATAGGAAAATCCTAACAAATTCATAAGCAGTCCTGAAACCAAAACCAAAACCTAAACTCCAAAATTTCCTAGAAACTAAAACAAATTTCCAATATTATTAATGTTTATACATAAAAATATAGCCTGACCATGTGCTGGGTATTAAGAAACAAAAAACCTTGGAAGTAAGACATTGAAACATAAGTTTTTTGGAACATAAAAAATTCAACGAAATCTAATTTTCCAAAACATAAAAAATTCATTGAAACATATTAAATTCACAAACATAAGAAAGTTGTTGAAACATAGGAAAATCCTAACAAATTCGTAAGCAAACCCGAAACCTAAACCTAAACCTAAAATTTGAGATTTCCTAAAAATTAAAATAATTTTCCAATATTATTCATGTCTATACACAAAAATATAAGTAACCTAACCATGTGTTGGGTAGCAAGAAACAATAACCTTTGGAAGCTACACATTCAAATATATTAATCTTCTTGAACATACGTAGCATGAGAAATTCACCAACACATAATTTTCAAAAACATAACAAATTTGTGTAAACGTATCAAAATCATAGAGATAAAAAAATGGCCAAAACTTAATAAATTCATAAATACTTCCGAAACCAAAATTGAAACGTAATCAATTCATAAGCATTTCCGAAACCCAAATTTCGAGATTTCTAGTATTATGAAACAATGTGAAATATAATATGTGCCCTTAAAAAATAACATATGCTTTGCATTCAAACTATCTAAAATAAATTAGAACTTGAACTAGAAATAAAATAGGAAACCACTAAAATATAGTCCCTGAAACATATGTTAGAAACATACTTTTAGAATATCTATGGAAATAGCATTGTTTGATCATGGATCAAACACAACAATTCATAATCCATCTATCATCAAATATAGATGTTTAAGATAATGTTAAAAACATGAAAAACAAGTTTCAATAACCTAAAATAAACAACAAATACGAGATACAAAACATTTTATTTTGTAGTGTGGCTTTTGAACCCAAATAATGATATTTCACACTATTCTGAACTTATTTTACATGTTATCTGTTCAATGGGGCATTTGTTGGTTTTGAAACTACATTCTATCCTTGTTTTCTTGGGGCTGTTACTTGGGATTTTTTTTGTATAATTTTATTTTTCGTGTCCTCTATAGGTGGTCGTTTTTATATGCTAGTCTCGGTCTTTTCATCTCTAGGTGGGTTCTTCAACATCTCTCCACTAATGTTACCCACCCCATATCCTACAATATAGAGTTTGTTCTCTTTAACATTGTTTCCGAAACAATAACAGTGTTGTCATCATAATCAAATTTCCATCCAAAGTGATAAGGAGGCATGCAACTTGGGCTTGGGCGGGTCAACTCTTGCTGGAACACTTTTAACACTTTTGTTTAAAAGTGCTTCACCTAAGGTGCCTCCCGACCATTTTGCAAGAAAGAGATTGAAATTTTTTTAGAAACAACCCAAGAATGTAAAACATAGAAGAAATAGGACCAATGAAAATGTGACACATGTTAAAAAAAGTCTTTTGAATGGATGGAAATAATAAAACATAGACACAAAAAGATATAGCTTTAGAAACAAATAATAAACCCTAAAAAGTAAACGATGAACTAAAACATCCCCTTGACCTAAAAGATGGACTTTACACCAAAAACAAACACTTCATATAGAAACATGGATACTAAAACATGACATTGAGATAGAAATGTATCCCACAACCTGAAACATGGCCATACTTCCATGGCCATACTTCCAAAACATGGCCTACACAAAAACTTAGATTTTTTTCGAAACATGACACAAACATAAACTTGAAACATCAATATATTAAGAAATTATAAACATGGAAGCCACAAACCCCATTGAAACATAGAAATCTAGAGACACACATTATGCTCAAGTCTTAAAGGCCATGCAGAAGTAGAATACAATGTCAGAACAAATTTGAAATAGTTGTGAGAATATGATGGTAGTAAGTTTTGGGACTCACTTCCACACCACAACAATGTTCTATATTACTATGCTTGTTTAGGTACTAACTAAAATATTTTACAACGAAGTATCCACATTCCCATGTTCCATTATGTGGGGGTAATGGGACATGTATAATTGGCCTAATGCCAATAATTGCCCACTTGTTAGAATTGTGCGATATGCCTTTTGCATAAGACCACCCGAGCACTACACACTTCACAAATTGATTCACCTTTTGGGTACTGCGTTATCTAGGAATAGAATCAATGTATAATGTGCAGTGGCGCTCTAAAATGAAAAGAGACTAGTGGCTATGTTCATTATATGGAAACATTAAAGTGTTTTCCAACTTGTTTGTACTACAAAGGTTTTTAACACCCCATTGGGCAATCTTTTCTCATGTATTGCCTTCAACTATGTGCATAAGTTATAATACTACCGTAGTCTAATTGTGTACAATATAATAATGTTTTCAAATTAAAAAAAATTCCAACTAGAACATAAAATATAAATAAAAGTCCAGCATTGTGCCTTTTTGCTTTCCCTTGCTGATATAATAGTGCTTTGAAATCGTTGTCCTGTGGCAAAAGATGAATTTCCTTCTTTATATCACCATTAAAGAATAACACATAGACACAAAGCTCATCTTCAATAGACACTTCTACCTTGTAGATAAGTGTATATTAATTGGTATTCGAATTTTCAAATATCTAAAATTTAATTTCATGTTTTGGTATGTATCCAAAATATCTAAAATATTCATGTATTTAAAATAAATGATTTATGTTTCTATCTATCTCTGTTTCTACATTTTTAGGTTCAAGTACAAAAACAATCATACCTTGTAGTCTTGAAAAGTTCAAGTACGTCCCTAAAAAAACACAAAAAATTTATCAAAAGATGTATTCAAAAAGGGGGAAAAAAATGGAAAAAAACATAGTTGAATTAGGAACTTGCCATTTGGTTTTTGCAAAGCGAACAAGCTGTTGGTCATTTTTAGGTGTAGCCTCTAGCATAGTATAAAGTTCTTCTTCTACGTACCTTCATTAAGTCCTTGTTGAAGAATGTGAAGCACAACCTTGGCTAGCGGCATTGCATTCACTATCAAATCAATGGTCATATTCTCATCAACATATGCGTTTGACCATGGTATACTTGCTAATATTGTTTCCTTTGGAGGGGAGATGCCAATTTGATGGGGTTTTAATGGCACCGATGGTGTGGGATCTTGTTTGATTCCCATGTTCATTTCCAGAACATAATCACCATGTTGCTTTGTTAAAACGTAATTGAGATCATGTATCATTGAAACTAGTGGAGACGAGGAACTAATTGTCTGACCTACTTTGACATCCACTTCTTGGACTAGGCCAAAGTCTATATTGACATCTGAAATATGGAAATCATTTGATGCATGAATAGTTGTGACCTTAACTCGACCTTTGACATCCTACGGATAGTTCTTCGAAATATGATCAAGGTCATCTTCGCTTGAAACATGAGTCAAAGTTGTGTTTGGGTCCAATTAAAAACCAGTAGGAACAGATCTTCTACATTATTTGAGTTTGTCCTTGTTGGTGCTGAGATCTCGAAAAGCTTTGATGGTTACACTCACATTTGTAATTGGGTCCTCTAAAACATGGACGATAACAATTTCTTGGGAAATTGTAACATGAAATTGGATATTCGAAACCTAAACCTTTGAAAGTTCGATATCAAAAATGTGAACATCCAAAACTTGGACTTCCAAAGTTTTGATGTTCCAAACTTGAAGTTTCGAATTTTGAATTTTCGAAACAACTTGAGCTTCTAAAGCTTGAATTTTCAAGACTTTAGGTTCCAAAAATTGAACCTTTGAAACCTTTGAAAGTTGTAATCTCACCTATAAAACACTGTTAGCGATCCTTGAAACTTTAGGTGTAACTTTTGAAACATGAGGATTTGTAGGTGAAACTTACTTCAAGGTATCCGCATCTGCTTTCACATCCTTTGGGTGATGTTCGATCTTGGATGTTTTTGTGATGTGAACTTCTTGGTTTTTGACTTGCTCCTTATCAAAACTTTCAAATTCATTTCTTTCACAGACTTGGATGCCCCAACTAGTGGCCGTGAAGTCAAAGGGTGCTTCCAAGGATAACATTGTTAGAGCGCCTTCACTTGTGAATTGAGTTGGGAACAAGGTAGCATGTTTTTGTTCTACCACCTTGTCCAAGGCAGCTTCATGGGGGGGAATTAGTTCAAGCATCTAGAACTTGTGGCACACCCCAATACATGTTTATCCATCCCATGTCTATGTCCTCACAATGTTGAAAATATTTCATTATGTCTAGAAGTGAAGCTTCCCTTCATTCTTCATATGTTTACTCCCAAATTTATTAGAACAATGCAATATCCTTGCGCATCATATCCTTTACTAGCCTAATCTATACAACAACAAAAAATAATGACATATTTGCCATATTATCTAATGATGACATGAGCCTTTGGTACACATCCTCTATATCCTTGTCACGAATACCTTCTTGAATTTCTTGTCCTTCGAATAAAAGATGACCATTGTGTTTTAAAATATTGACAGCTTTTCACTAAGCTAAGTGATATCCCCCCATCCTCATCTTTTTAATGGATGGACTATTAGCACCTTGGAGTGGGTAGGTGACGCACCCCCAACTCTTAGAAAGATTGTAATGTAAGTCCCAAAGTGAAAATAACGAAAGGAGTTAAGGCATGCTCCCTAATTCGTAACACTTTTGGGGTAAAAGGGGTGTGTTAAAGCTTTGGGATGAGGACTAGGATGAGGGACAAGCAATTCAATTATTCATTTGCATCTGCACAAATCAAACAAGTTAGTTACTTAATAATTGGAGCACTTTTGGTGCACGGACGAGCCATAAGCATACACGAACTCACAAACTTCACCACGACCTGGACTTGGGGGAAGCCATCACCTTTCCTTTTATAGTATTTTTTGTGATTGGCCACGGGGTTGCACTTAAATGTCATTTTTCCCGGGACTCCCAAGTTGGGAGTCCCGAAATTCGCACAATTGAAATTCTTGCCACTTTGGAGGCCCATAATTTCTTCTACAAACCTTTGATTCACATGAAATTTAAAGAAAAATTGTAACCCTCATTGAGAGGTTTATAATGATATGTGACACGTCACTTGCATGCATGTAATTCAGGGCGATTCTTGACTTTTAATGTTTGGGAGTCAAATTGACATTTTGACTCTTGGCCCTTTTTTTGGCCATAACTTGTGTTATAAGGACTCAAATGGATCATGTAAGTAATTTTTAGACATCTATGTCTTAATAGATTTTCAATGGTATAAAGAAATCTTTAATTTAATGAGTTTTGACACCTAAAATTATTTTCTGAACATTTAGGACCCCAACTCTTAAAGTGGGAGTCCACTTGGGAATGTGTGGACTCATTCCTTCACACTCTTTCGCATTCTCGGGAGTGTGAATGTGATTCACAAGTTGTACTTTCGGCTTGCACCTTTCTATGCCCTTGCTTTGGTCACAAGCCCAAAACTAGGGTCATGACAACAAGCACAACTAACATTGTTATCTAACGGGTGCAAGAAAAAAACCTTTACCAACCGAACTTCACAAGGAACACTTTTGAAAGGTGTTTTCCTTCGTAAAAGGTTATGTGCAATTACTTCAACCTTTTTGAAAGAATGTGACCAAGGGAGCTTAGGTTTTTTTGTTGTAGGTAAACATTTGTCATTACTAACAATATGCCATAAAGGATTCCAATCCCACTTTATAACTTTATTTATTTTTTGCATTCGCCATATCAAACTCCTTGAAATGCTTAGCAACAAAGCCAAACCTTTGTTATTTTAATAAATCCTTGTGTTTGTTCTCCACCTCATTAAACTATTGTAGGCATTTTTAATACTTCATAAACTCATGTAGGGAATTGGCGAATGATTGTGTGTCGCTAGCTTCTAGGAGGTCCATTGTTTAGAAGACTATAATGACAATTTCATCTCCATGTTTAACTTACATTCGACCCAATAGTGCAAAGTGTATTAACATACACATAATTTACATAAGAAACATATGAAAAATGAATAAGAAATAATGATTAACATGTTACTTAAATCAACATTCTATGTTATTTAACCAATTCTGTTGAAACATGTTATAGGCCTCGAAATGTGAAATCGTCTTACGCCACATGTACTATTAGTGGGGTGATAAAAACATGCAATGAAGTTTATGAGGTGATAGAAACATGCTGCTCCCATGTTTTAGAATACATGGAGTGGTTATGTTTTGAAGAGGTGAAGTGTCTACAATGGCACCTATTGAGAACTTAATAATAGAAAAAAATAAAAGAAACCTAGGAATAATGTGAATGTGAAATATAACCTAATGAATATACTAGACACAAATCTTTAACCTTAAGTGATGTTGAAACATCAATGATGGAAAATTTCAAATAAACATATGTATCCAAAACATAAATATAAAATGAAAGCTAAAGTAAGCGATTGATGTGATTACAAATGCATAGAATAAAAATCAAATGTCGTGCAATGGATTGATATGGTAAAAGTAATTGAGTACCACTTTGATTCCTCACATGAACTTTTTGAATGCCCAATAGGAAATAATGTTGAAGTTTGGATCCCAAACAAAGGATCCCAAACAAAGGTACCCAAATTCTTTGCAATTTTTTATTTATTTTGTGTTTTCCAATCCCAATCAAGAAGATTGCACTATAGTAGATGCCAAATGTTAGGTGTTTTTACAATTTTCCTGTAAGTTTGTTTTGTTTTGAAAGTTCTTGAAACATTATATTAATCTCTTGCTAGGCCTTGTTCTTGCATAGCACCATGTCAAGCTTTAATTTATTCTTCTTGTCCTTGTTATTTCATGTTGGATTTTTGGGAATTGATTTTGGGGTATGTAATTCCTTTGGATTGGTATCCATATTTCATGATGGGGAGGCTTTATATGAAATGTCCATCGATTTCAACTCTTCATTCTTTAGATCATGATTTGAATTTAAAGATCCTAAAAGGTAAATGCATTAAGAAATGAAACATATTATACCACAAAAACATGCCAATTAAAACCTATTGAAACATGGCTATTAGAAATCATTAAATTTTTCTCTAGGTTTGTTGACTACAAAAGTCGAAACATGGTAGTTGTTGAGGAATTTTGTAATCGGCCATTGAAGCATAAACTTACCTATTGATATCATAACATGTTTCTTTGGAATTAATAGAATGCTGAAACATGGAATGATAGATTGTTCAAACATGATTGAAACATGGAACTGATATAATGTTGAAACATGATTGAAACATGATTTTTTGTTGGAAGGGCTTGAAACTTTTGAAATTTTGAGGACAAAAAGATGTACACTAAAACATGTTCCACATTAACTGATACGGGTTGCTTTTTAATTGAACACTAGAAATTAGATTAATATTTTGTGAACACTTTACAATTGTTAATTGAATTTTGTCGAAACTTAAGGAAACATTACAATGTTGCAAATTCAAATAAAAAAGGTGCAATCTAATACCAATATGTTGTGATTTTTCCCGAATGATAGGTTTCGGTGAAACGGTGCACTTGAGAATCCTTTCTAGTTTCAAAACTTGTTTGACTACTTGGCCTCCATGTTTTGTGAAGTGTTTCTTATGGACAACAATGAAATCCTCTTGAACTTTGTCGTGAATCTCCAATGGTAGGGTTTTCTCCTTCTTGCGCTTATGTTCAAACTTCTATACTAGTTGTAAAATTAATGTAGTTGAAGGGTGATTACTCCTTGGCTTCGACAATGCATTCGCATTCGCATTCGCCTTATAATCCAAAATGTTTCCAACCTTCACAAGATACACACCTTTCGTTGCATTTTTTAATGGTGGGTACAACTTCAATTTGAGAGGATTCCCTTCAAAATCCACAAATTTGTCACACCCCTTCTTTTGGTGTTCATTGATCATCATCTTTGGATTTTTTTTGCAATGAAAATAAACACAAATAAACTCCTTCTTGTCCTCTTAGCAACAACTATGGCATTCCTTAAGTAATCGTAGCCACTCCTTGCGGGTGTAGGTCTCCACAAAAATTGTTTTGTATATTTTCACATTTTTTACTATCATGGTCGTTGTTTCGTTTTCCATGTTTCCTTTTTTCTATCACGACTTATTTGGCTTTTGTGCTAAAAATAATGGAAGATTTGAAGAAGAATGGAAGACCTGGACCACTTAATGTTTGAGTTGGAAGAAAAAAGAAAGCTCGTAGTTGTAAAAAAAACAAGAAATTCTACAATGAAACTAAACCGAAACTTGGGTGCACTTGTTCGATTTGTTGTGATGATTGACATGCAACGATTACTGGTTGTAATCAATTCCTACCTAAACTTTAAAACCTATTTCATTACTTTCATTTAATTGTTTTGACAGAGTAACTTAGTGAAAGTTATACGAAGTGTGAAAAAATTGAAAAAGGTCTAAAGCGGCATGGATGGGTCATGGGGCATGGAGGGGGATTGCATGGGGGAACATGGAAGATGGGTGGATTGGGCCAAAACATAGTTCCCAAAACATTGCATGTTTCGGTGGGATATGTTTTAAGCGCTCGGGTTTCCCGGGCATCAAAATGCACGTTGGGCTACATTGCCGAAACTTGACATGTTTTGGTGGGTGGTAGTTTCGAAGTTCTTATTTCAAGGCTCATGTTTCGTGGCTTGTGGTTTTCAACTAGCCAAAATGAACATTGGGTCGTCATTGAAACATGACATGTTTTCATGCTGGTTTGTTCCAGGGTCCCCCTTGTCCATGTGTGAAAACCCGTGCTAGGCTGCCTTGAAGTGAGTGAAGTATTTACAAATCGTCGCTGAAATAATGTCAGGGTAAATGATAGGGGGCACCAAGAGGATGCTCAGAGATGTGTTGGGAAAATGTTAGTGACATTGGAAAAATCTTAACATTGAATAGTGTTAAAGAAGATGTTAGGATGTGCCAACCAACACTAGGAAAACACTTGGAGACATCGTGAAGGATACTAAATGCACAAGGAAAGGGTAAGTCCAAACATTTCTTCGACCAAAAAAATGTTAGGACACAAGGAAAGACTCTAGACACATCCCTTCTAGCAACCTTGGTTATGACAACAATTCGATTAGTTAGAGTTTTACATAAAATTGGGTTCATCATCACTTGACTCTTGAATACAAGCATTAGAGTTTTACATAACTGGGTTCATCAATACTCAAGCATAAACATTAGAGTTTTATGTAACATTGGGTCATTTTGTGTCCATGGCTCCATCATCACTTGAGCACAACCACTAGAATTTTACATAAAATCGAGTCCAATGATCATCCCTCAATTAAGATTACAATAAATAGAATTAAAATTAAAATCAGTGCCCATGATCACTTGATTATGATTCAACTAATTAGAATTTTCCATAAAAATATATATTTCATTACTTTGACTACAATAATTAGATTTTCACATAATTAGGTTCAGAAGGCATCACTTGAGTATTAAGTTGCGTTGGTGTGGTTTGGACTTTTGAAACATACAAGCTGGTCCTGGTAACAGGTTTTTTCATACCAGGCTGGTACTGGAATGGGTACTTTTAAAAAACTTTCATACCAGTCTGGTCTTGATACAGGGTCTTTTGGCTCGTATATAGCAAGTATATAACTGGTATAGGACTGGTATAAAGCTGATAGAAGGCTAGTATTACCTCAAGTACATACCAGACTGGTGCAGTCTTGATACCAGTACCAATACCAGGAGCAGGCCCATATACCATACCAACACGGGTATTATCCATTAGAGTATATACAAAATTGGGTTCTATCATCAATCAGTTCTAGCAGGTCGCCAAAATATAGCAAGATTCCTAAACTTTCTAGGTTTCATCTCCATCCTGCAGTCACATTTGGCTAATCCCTCGTGCAGCTAAACCATTGTGGCTACATCATAAAATTGAACAAAAAAACAAAAAACCCTGTACTAACAAATAGAGCTTTACTAACATAAGGTCCGCGTTTAATCATTTGATTAGAATAATAGAATTATCCAGAAAGTAACCCTGTCTTTGAGCCTCCTTTCACCCCCTATCCCCTCTTTCAATGGTATTCGCAAAGTAAAGACATTTTTATTAAATCTCAGTTTGAAATGCTGAAACTCAGCATTTAATGCACGAGGTTCGAGACTAATAATAATAATTGTACAGTTAGGAGAAGTGAAAATATATGTAGCAGCAGTGGAGGCGCTCAGGGAAAAGGAAAGAGAAGATGAAACTCAGTTTCTCACCGAAATTGATGGTTTTCTGAGTTTCATCCCCCCTTGAATGTTAATGTACTTTTTTGGAGGTTTTTTTTTAATCTCACCTTGTGTATGACAAAACTCAGGGTTTTAGTGGTGTGTTTTTCTTACTTTACGGATAACTCGATTAATAACTAATCAATAGTTGACTTCAGATGCATAATCACTTTTGCTTAGCAAACTTCTTATCATATTAAAACCTTCTCTTTTAATTGCTTCTTTCTTTCCCTTGCCAAAAGCCCTATTGCAAAACTAGGGTTTTAGAGATTTTTTCTTTGGAAGAGTGGACTAAAAGTTGTTGTTTAGGTCTTGTACTTGTTGGATTGTGAGGAAATTCTTCTTCTTCCTCCCCCTTTGAGATTCCATGATTCTTCTTCTTCACTAGATAATCTCTCTGGAAGGTTGCAACGGCAGTTTTTTGACGATTCTTAGTTTTTTGAAGTGTTCTATTGCTTTGATGATGGAGGATGATGGAGGAGGATTTGATGGGTCTTGAGATTTGCTGCAATGGCTTTTGTGATCAGATGCACTCTCAGAGCAGTTTCTCCGGAGCTGAATTGTTGTTGTTTGAACAATCTGAGCAAGCAGCCAGTAGCAGCATCAGCAGTAGGTTTTGATCTTTGAAAGGAATATCTGTTTTTGTTGCTTGTACAAATCTGATCAAGCAAGCAAGCACCAAAAGGTTTGGATTTTTGTAAGGAATCCCTGTTGTTGCTTGTACAAAACTGAGCAAGCAAGCAATCAGGCAAGAAAGCAGTAGAGTAGTAGCAGGAGCTTTGGATTTTGTGAGGAAACCCTATTGTTGTTGTTGTTGTTGTTATTGCTTGGACAAAACTGAGCAAGCAAGTGGCAAGCAACAACTAGCAGGTTCCCTGGGAGAGACAGAGACAAAGACATACATTCAGGGCCAGAGACATCTCTCTGGCCATCAGTGGTAATAGAGAATAGGGGATAACATGGGGTCATTCAAGGGTCATGTGTTGCCAGGAACTTTGTTTGGTTTGGTTGGAGTGTGGCATTTGCTGAATTCCATCTTCAATTATGTGAAAGATCCCAAGGGTTTTCAAGGTCGAGTGTGGCATCCACCACCAGCTGCTGCTGCTACAGTTTTTGCGCATGCAGGTCTCAGATACATGGAGTTGTACATCATCATTGTTGGTAGCTTCATCGACATGTGTTTGGAGTTTTTCTACTCAACGCATCTGCGATTTGAGGTAGATGGTGCTCTCAACACTGCGCACTTGAATGACTTTGAGCATGCTGCTATGCTCCTCATGTTCTTCCTGTTCGGCACCTGTGTTCTCATCAGTGAAACCACAGGGTACGTTTGTTGTGCATCTTCTAAGTTTTTTTGCCCTCCTTCCCCCTGTCTTCCCCCCCACTCCACACTCTTCCTCCTTTCTGCAATTTGAGCCAGCAGATATCCAAGTTCTTAGTTATCTTGCAATCAGATTTCTGTACTCCATCCCGAAGGCAGTGAAACTCATTGCTCGCATCTAAAGCTCAATATTATCATTGGGCTTGCAATTACAATTAAGGTTTGATAGATTCTCTTCGTTTGTGAGTGTCAATCTGCTGTAGTCCCTTGTGACTCCCTGTCTACAGATGGGCAGTCATTCTTCCTTGCGGAAACAACATGGCAAACTTTTATAAATGTCAGAACTTCTCAAAGATCAACAACTTCTGACAGCACTTCTCAAGAATCTAGAAACCCATCTGACCAGATGCAAAAAACCCTAGAACTTCTTCTGACATTCAAACCTAGGTTTATGAATGTCACAAGAAGTTCTCAATTCTTAAGAGTTCCCTGTGATACATGAGAGTAGCATGACTTGTTTATGTCAAGCAGTACCATATCTACCACTGTGCTGTTTTGAATCCAGACAAGATTTTCTTTGATGAAGCACACAGGGAGATGAATTCAATTGATGTAGGGTTTGTGAGATTTCACCTTTTTTGGCAGGTGGTTGCCACTGCCTGAGGGAGGATTGTTCTGGATTGCAAGCATGGCATTCACTGCAGAGTACCTCTTGTTCTACTTCCATTCAACAAGCCATGCAGGTCTGGAAGGAAGCTATCATGAGATTTTGGTGGTGCTCATAGGGTTGTGCATCTTGGCATCTATCCTCATTGCAGCTTACCCGCAGAGCTTTGCACTTGACTTGGCTGCTGGTCTGGCCCTGACATTACAAGGAGCATGGTTCTACTGCACTGCATATACACTCTATGGCCCTCTCATGCCCACAGGTTGCATGGCTAAGAGTGATACGATTGTGTGTGAAACTGACACAGCTGAAAAGCGGGGCCAAGTCTTTGCCAATGTGCAGCTCTCTGTGCTTGTAGTGTGTCTTTGGATTCTGGTGCTCTTCACCTTTGCTATTGCAGCACATTTCTATGGGCATACTGAGTTGTTCTATCCTGATGCAGAGCCCAATGAAATCGGCAATGAATCCAACAGACCTGAAGTTTCCACTTTGTAACTTACACAATTATTCATTCTTCTCCACTGCTTCTAATGCAGTTTCCTGCTTCAACCTTCATGTGTCTCAATGATCAGATTGTAGGATAGAAGTTTTCAGGGTCTCCTGTTGCAGTTTGTGCTCACAAAATACCATTCAATCATACCTGTGGTCATCCTGCAAGAGAATCAATTGCCATGGTGCATGTGCAAATGGCATACTTGTGCCCTGTGAGCATTCCAGATAGCAAGGCAATTTGTAACCAATGGTGGTGGCATCAGCATTATGATGTGAATGTGCAACTGTTGCCTGATCTGGGATGCAGATCAGCAGCATTCCTCTAATGATTGATGATACCTGAAAAAGCTATTATTTCAGCTTCTGTTTTCATGCTCATTCTGTGCTTAAGTACCCCTCCTTCGTTTTTCCTGTCACAATTGTGGATTGTTGCGGTTTGCTGTTTGGAGGAAATACAAAAAGCTGATGAGCAACACATTGAGATTGCATTGGGGCAATTGTGATTTTGTATTCCATTCTATCAATTTTGTTTACTGCTTGTCATGGATGATATATACTTTGTTCAACTGTATTTTCTGCAGTGGCTGTGCAGAAGAGCAACTGCTTGGCATCTATGATTAATCAAACTGTTGAGAAGATCATCTCCTTTGCATCTGAGAGGAGCAAATTAATGTCATGAAGATTTCATACATTTGTGTCTACTCTTGCATTGAGCATTTAGGATCCCACTGCATGAATTCTATTGTGGGATCTGTGCATGAGATGCTTGTGTTAAAGATTATGCTTTATTAAGGAAGAGGTAGGTCTTCTGCAAGAGTGAGATATTGTCATCACCCAAGAAAACATCACATGACAATACTGCAGATGTACCTTCAAACATAGCAATGAACTAGAGCTTGACATAGCATATACTTCCTGGTATGAGTGTTGTGTGAAAGTCCATATCTTTGTATGACTACATACATGCTGTGACTATTCTTCACTGGATATCTAGTATTGGACAATCCTGATTACTCTTTGCTACAGTCAGAGACTCATAAGGTGGCTCAAAATGGACCATCGGGCACAAGCAATAATGTTCTGCACTTGAAATAAGTTTTACAAATTTTCTCAGAAGTTTCAGGTCATACTGAAGTTGGTTGTACTCTTGAGGAACATGTACCTCTTTGTAGAGTTTTTATGCATATGGCAGACCACACTGATGCAATAATCATCAAGCCCTAAAACCTGAATTCATTTTGCAGCTTTGTTGGTTTATGCCAAGGAGTGTTGTTTATTTTGTGAAGCAAACTGACAGAAATTGCTTGATCATTCCTTTTTCTGTTTCTTAATGAAGAATTTTTATCAGGACAGAAAGCATTCCTATTCTTACTCTAGAACTATGGTCATTCCTATTCTTGCTCTTGAACTACAGTCAGTAGCCATGGCTTTAGACTCTCACTGAACTTTTTGGTGAAAGTGTATTTGTGTTGATATTCGATTTTGCAGTTTTTTGGGTTGTTCCTGCAGATTGCTGCTTCTTCCAATCTACATGTCATTAACAGCCTGAAGTTGTCCTATCCTACAATACCACTTGCTCCACCGAACTCTCAACCCTGCAGTCATGTCCCACATATTGTGCAAAGTTTGCCAGTATCAAAGTATTGTAGTGAGGTCTTGTTTTTTCTTTAAACTATCAGTTGGAGTACTGAAGAAAAAGCTTGTATTTTTTGGATTACCCAGACTGGGTAGGACTATTTTGGCCACATTTGAAACAAATGCTTGCTGTCAATTGTTATGTAGAACTAGTGTGAACCCTGTGCATAATGCACAAGTGTGTTATTTCAACAATGTTTGGTTGATGTTTTTGGTTTTTTAAAAAAACTTTTCTTTTCAAACAACTGTCCGTGGCCACTGTCCGTCCGAAGTCACTGTCACAGACAGACCAAGTGAATTAATATATATGATATGGTTTGACTATCCGGACTGTGACAAAATCAGTTGAATACCTTAACCCTAGGGTCAGTTTCCTCATAAATTAATCCTTTAAATATTGAAAAGAGAATTAATAAAAATATGAAGTCGAGGTGCTGAAAACCATCATAATTATTAGAAGAGCCCCAATATGATTAATCTCACTATTCATATGGCGATCTCATAGTAGACAATTGTGAATAAATTTTTAAAAAATTTGAATTTAAAAAAAAATTGATTTAAAAATTAAAAATTACTTATTTTCTCAATGTGGAAGCTGACCCTTGTCTACGGTATTCTCCAAGTGTCAGGTTTCATGCATAGAGGTATTCTCCAAGTGTCAGGTTTCATGCATAGAGGACAGGGGATGGAAATGATGTGACCAGTGTTGGGCAGTTCTCACTTTTTTGTGAGAACCGATTCTTGTTCTTACATCATGTTATGAAAACCTAATCAGTTCTCTAACATAAATATATATTTTTGGGTTGGTGAAAACCGACTAGGGTATATATATATTTTTAAATTTCAAACTCAACCAGTTCTCAGTTAGGGCGATTCTCACATATACAATATCGGTTGATTTTTCACATTCGGTTTTCACAACCTAGTTATTAAAATTTTCACTAATTAAATTAAATTCGATAATTCATTGATTAATAATTTACTTAATTTATTGATTTAAAATTATTATTATTTTAAAATAATTTAAAAAAATGAAAACTTGTAAGTTGTAACAAATTTTTCAATTCAAATTTAAAAACTCCATACCTTCATCCTTTTCAAAGGCTCCTTCAAACTCCATAAGTTCTCCTCTAAATTTGTGTCAATCTTAGTTAAATCTACCAAGCATGAAAGGGCTTTACAACCTATCTTAAAATCGTTGGACCAATTTTTGTTGACAAAGATTAATGTTTTGTGGGCTCACAAAAGAGTTCATTCATCACTGCACATGGAGTTGGGATGAAGTTCAACGTTTGTTGGAGCATTGTAAAACTTTTAAACTCTTGTGATAGTACATTAGAATCTCATTCATAAACCTTTATGTAGTTGGTTGGATTATGTAGTAAGTTTGAATACTAGTTTCAACCCATTGGTTGTTTTCTCCATTTTGTAATTTTTCAATCATTGTAGAGTGATGTGTATTTATGTATAATATTTAAGCCATTTCAACACATGTTTGTTAAATATTTAATATATTTTGAAAAGTTAATTTTCATCAAATATTTTTTAAGTATGCAATTCCGACCCATTTCAATGTTTTTGAAAATATTGTAATTATTGTCCAAGAGCATTAGACATTTGGAACATTGGTTGCATGAGGGATGATAAAATTCATCCTTCAATTAGCAATAATGTTTTCAAATGTTCACATGATGCTACTCTCGATGGCTTTCTTGGCCAAACCCATGTTCAAAGTCAATAAGCCATTGTTTATTTTAGAACAAACCATTGATGTGATGTGGCAAAATATTCCATGGCTTGTCAAAGAATATTATGCCATGTCATAGAATATTATGTGACATGGTAAAATATTTCGCCATGTCACTTAATAATATCCACATGATAGATGAATATATTAAGAATATTTCATGACATGGCATGGAATATGTTTTAAGATTCTTTTTTGCTCACCTAAGTAGGTTCGCTCACCTATTCGCTCGTTGGCATCATTGCAAGTAGGTATGACACACTTGTTCACTTGGTGAATCAATTTACTTGCTAAACAATTAGTAGAAAAACAATAGCAAATAGCATATAAGATACTATTGAACTAATCACAAGTAGACATCCTACTTGTTCAAGGTGAATGATACTTTACCATTTGAACAAATAATAGTAAGTAGATTACAAGTATAAAATATACATAAGGTGGAAGTAATCATCTAGTATTAAACTAATCACAAGTAAACATCCTATTTGTTCGATGTGAATCATACTTCATCCTTTGAACAACTAGTAGACAAACATCAACAAGTAGCCTACAAATATAAAATAGACATAAGCCAAGTAACCATGTCATAATGAATTGAGTAAAAGTAGACATTTGTTCAAAGTGAATGATACTTTACCATTTGAACAATCGGTAGAAAAACACCAACAAATAATTCATGCCTATAACAATTGCATCACCCAAGAACCATGTGGCAATGAATTCACCACAAGTAGTCATTGCCACTTATACCAAGTACTAAGTACTTAAATTTTTTTGCCCAAGTTAGAAAACCTAATTCTAATACCTACCAAAGTAGAAATCATGCATGTCCACTTTCAACAAATAGCCAACATGTACATTGCCCACATAGGTCTTGAAAAATCAAGGGATGTCAAGTAAAGCTAACAAACATTGATTAATAACAACATGTGATAAGTGCAAAACAAATATATGAAAAGGTTAAGCATTACATGGTATGTAGTTGAAAACTAAATTTAGTTAGAACAGTCTATTACGTACAAAGGTATGTAATTGATTGTAAGTAGTCCAACAAGTGGACAATTAGTTAAATGACAATTTGTCAAGTTTAAGTGCTCTCAAAACTATAAGAACACAAATCAACAAAAAAAATGTAATTTTGAAATTTACTTATTAGTTAGTGAAATTGACCCTTGTAAGCTTTTTATGGTGTTCTATGTTAGATTATTGCATCCCTTTTCTTTTTTGGGCCTCTTGAAAACCATTTGGAGCTTTTGTTGAAAACTAAAATTAGCCAATCATTTAGATGGCAACAATTTCCCACATGTAGGAACAACACAATGGGTGGCATTTGTTTCCAAATGCAACCCAAGACAAAATGAGTGATAGGTATAACCACAAGACAACACAAGAATGTTCTTTCATTTTAAAAATTGTTCGCAAATAAGGCAAGGGGTGATTGTCGTAACCCTACTTTGAGGGAGTGTGAGGATGAAACTCGCACTCCCAAATTGGGATTTGGGAGTCCTCCGAGATTCTCGAAACTTCAGAGTTCAATTGTAGGGGTCAAAACAATTGGCATTGGGGTATTCTTTATATCATTGAAAAGCTATCAAAGTGTAGATGTCAAAAATGGCTTCGCATGGGCCATTTGGACATTTGCAGCACAAATTATGGAAAAAAGAAGGGCCGGGAATCAAATTGGCAATTTGATTCCCGACCACTAAAAGTCAAGAATCGACCCAACCTTGATGCGTGCAGGTGGAATGCGATACATCCTTGAAAAGCTCTCAAGGAAAACTACAAGTTTGCTTTGGACCTCATCCCAATTAGAGGTCTGAGCAAAGAGTTATGACTTCGCAAAGTCCCAAGAGTCTAAACCGGGACAATTTCAAGACTTCTCCTTGGGAGTCCCAAGACAAAAAGCCATTCGGATGTGGGTGCTGCGGAGAGGCACAAACTATACTATATGGGGAAAGGTGGTGGCTTCCCCCGAGTTCAGGCCGTGGTGAGTCATGTGAGTCCAAAGTTTGTTGAAATACTATACGAATTTTTTTTGGTGGGAGTGTGAGCACACACAACTTCATACAATTCATGTAGGGCCTTGCAATTGCATTCACTTAGGGAGTTACTCACATTTGCCTTCCATCCATTTTGTTGCTTTTTCCCAAACACAACAACCACATCATCAATGGATACAATAGAAATTAGGTTTTCTCAAAAATCTAAACCTTTAGCTTTATTTTCAATCTTGATACAAAATCATCGACTATTAGTTTGAACAACCTAATGTGTAGTTGACCCTTTTAATCTTCTACATTTTTTTCTTGTTCACAAGATCCTCTTTCATGTTTTCATTTTGGGTGAAAGCACATTATGGGGGGGCCAAAATTGTTGTAAGATTGTACTATTTTTTAAGGGTCCCATGTTTGAACTTCAACCATGTCATTATTATGAAGGATTTTCACAATGTTTTGGTATATTATGGTAGGTCAAAACCCAAATAAGTCAAATTCCAAAAAAAATACACCTAAAAATCTAATATGATGTGATGTTAGAGTATATTTGTGCTAAAAAAAAAGTGTCATAGTATTAAAAGATGCAAATATACTCAAAAAATGATTGAAATTATTTTTAGTCTTTTTGAAATTTGTAATATTTATTAAACATTATGATTCCATGTGATTGGAATAAGTTTGCAAACCATGTGAATAGTTTGATAATTATTGGATCACAAATGTTTGTTTTTGGGGGCAATGACCACAAGTATGTGGTAAATTAACATTTTGACAAACTATCATTTCCAAATGGAAGATGACAAGATCTATGAGGTGGGTCATTTAAAAAAAAATTTGGTTGATTAGTTCAAATTCAAACCTAGTGCTATCCAAAAACAAAAGCATGATATATTATATTACATATACCATAAATATACCCATTATTCTTTGAATTTAATCTCTTTTTTTTCCAAATAATATTAGATATCATTAACCTTGTGAAAATCCAAATATCAAGTCCAAACACCAAAAATGAAACCCAAAAGTAAATGCAACATGTTTTGCAGAAATATACATTACATACATGTTTTGAAAGTGCTCAAAGTGGCCCCCCTGTAGTGTGTTTTCACCCTTTGTCACAACCAAAGGTTCTTTCTTCAAAGGACAAGGCATTTCAAATGCCATTATAAACAAAACTGAACATTAAAAGCACAAAGTTCTTCACATTCCAGGGACAAAGAAATCGAAAACTCCAACTTTACTTACAAATGCAAAGTTCAAGTGACTTAATTTAAGGAAGACATAAAAACCCATAGATAATTTATTAGAACCAACAAAAAATGGTAGAAGCCAAGGTTGAGTTTTGCCTATAGTGCAACATCTAGAAAACTTTGAAATATGAAGAATGTCATACAAAGAATTTCAAAAAACATTTAAAATGAAAAACTTAGCAAACTTTCCACCAATTAAACATAAGAATAAACAAAAAGCAAACATTCAAGGTTAGAAGCACAAACTTGGCAAGATGAAACTTTCAATATTATTAGCAGGCAAGCAAAGAAATGAAACATTGCAAGGTTCATGATGATAATGGCAAAGACAACTCCTATTGGGCTACACTCTCATGTGCTTTTGCACCCCTAAACCTTGCACTCTAGCAATTTAAACCCTACATGCTAGCAACCTAAACCTTGCCTCTAACTACCTAAGCCTTACGCATGGCGAGAAATAGTTTGAATTGTTAAAATTAGAAAAAAGTTACTTGAAATACTACTTGCTGAGAGGCTATAAGGATTTCTAGCTATCTATTTTACCTTTCTTGAACCAAGTAATTATAAACAAAACCACGAAAATAGATTTGCTTTAATTCAAGGAAACATTTTTTTGTGGGGGAAACAAATAATTCCCACCATAATTCTCAAATAAAAGCTATTATTCTCAAATAATAGATTTTCATTTGATATCTGTGGTGTGGTTGCCAAATGTTATAAGTCACTTGACAATATCCCATGTTTGAAAACAAAAAGAAAAGAGTAAAAAGTGAAATACAATTCTATAATTTTGGCAATGACAAAATGATCATTAGAATAGAAGAAAGACAAGCAAGCGATAATACAAATAGACTACCAAATTCTTGTAATCTTAACTTGGTGGAGAAATGCAAAAGTTGAACATAAACTTTTGCAAGATTATGAAGCAAATACAACTTTGAAACAAAATTACAAAGCCAAATTTTCTAGTAATGGAGACAATAATTTTAGGAAGAGATAAAAACTTGCATAACAATCATGTCATTTACAAGCAATAAGTTCCCTTTTGGCATACCGTGTTCAAATCCTAAATACATTTTAATCTAAAATGGGGATTGCACCAAAACTAATAGATTTTCTAAAATCCCTTAAAACTTAGCAAAAATAAAGCTTATATATTGTCTGGAAATCCTAACTGGTAGTTTACAAATTATTGCAAAAATTTTGGTACCAAAAAAAAGCGAATATTTTGCTAATGAAAATTTGATAAATATTTCTGACAACCTATTTAATTTTCAGTACTCAAAGTTTCCAACATATCTTGAGGAGGCTCTCATAGATATGTTATGTAAATGGACTCTGATGGCATTTGAATTTGTAGACGTTTCTGAAGTACACAATGCTTTACCTTTGAAGCACAAAAAATGAGTGTTAGACATTCAATGGGTTTTAATGTGAGATTACGTAGTAGTAGTAGTAGAGTGTTCCAAGGTCTAGAATGGCATATCCAGACCTTGGAAGGTAATCAACAAAGTCATTTGCTGAAACACCCCTACTCTAGCAAAAGGCATAAATAACATAAAAATTTGGTGGTCAACGTTTTTTTGTGGACAAAACAACTATACCACAATCATCTCAAGATGATTGGTGACTCTTGGAATCCTGCAACCAAAAAAATTCAATAGTTGGGCAGAGGTGAGAAATGACTATTAGCAAAAAGAATATGATTGTGGCGTCTAGGGGAGGATAATTGAAAAGCTTCCAAAGTGTTGGAGAACTAAATATTATGCCCCCAAAAAATAGATGGTTCAAGAAGAATGGCTTGCATTCTACTCTAGTAACACAAAAATACAGCTCACAACCCATGGTTTGCACTATCAAAGAATTCCTCCCCCTTGTGCAAAAGTTACTCTTGATTGGAAATGTCTTACAGAGCTTGCGACATACAATATTAACACTAGGTCCAATATCTTGATGAAGTGTAGTAAGGCAAAGATAAAGAACAAATTGCAAGATGGAGTATGGCACATATAATGTGGAAAAAAGGCCAAGTAGAACATCTTTTCACCTCTTTCATGGACTTGGTTCAATGGAACTCGTCATCTTGGTCCTACTTTGTTAAGAAAGGAAGCATGTTGCTAAATGATAAGGAATCCATACATCCAAAAATTGCATGAATAGAATTTTCATGCAGCCAATGAGAAGCTGAACATGCACTCAAGAGGGCTCATCTTTTTCCCTTGGGAAGGGGGGGAGGAATTTTATAATTGTTGTGTTCTTATCCTGTTCCCATGTGTTCCCAATGATCTGTCCAAATGTTTTGGTTGGGCTCTCTATTATGTTCCTCAGGTTCCCAATGAGTTCCCCAAGGGTGTTCCAAATAGCAGCTCACTGGTTTGGGGCCAGTTCTCGCCTTCTCAGCTATATAGGTCGGCCAAAGGAGAGGGACTCCATCCACATAGAAACTTCTATTTGGGGAAGCCTCTCGAGTTTCAGTTTTTGTTTTTTTGGTGATGAGCGAATCAAAATGACACATGGCAAAAAAACAAGAAATTACAATTGAGAAGCAGTCCATCTGGTGAATAGAATAGGTAAGGTGTTCTTCGGAAGGGCTATTAGTCTAGGCCAAAAATAGTGGCAGCCAAATTTAGGAATAAAATTTCCATGCAACCAGTGAGAAGTCATGTAGCGAAGGGGCCTTTTTTTTCTTGTGGGTGATTGGGGGGGGGGGCTGGACGGTCAAAGCAAAGAGTTCCCAATAGCATCTCACGTTTATCCCATATGCTTTGGCAAACGTTGTCGTCCTTTCACCTATATAGGATGGCCAAAGGGAAGACCTCTATATTAAAAAAATAGGACCTATTTTGGGGAGCCTCTATAGTTTCCATTTTTTTGAGTGATAGGCCAATCAAATTGAAAAAACAAGGAGGCACCTCATCTAATTAATGCAAAGCACAATAGGTAGGGTGTTCTTAGGGGTTCAAATAGAGATAGGCAAATTAGTACCCAGATCGGCTACAACTCCTCTGCCATTTCTCTCACCTTTCAGTGCAGCCAATTACAAATTCAAAATTACTTATAGAGTTTACTTTTTACTTTTTGGTTGTAAGCAACAGAATTTTCTGATGGATGATATTTGCATTAGGAACGGAAGCAGATAAAAGTCTGACGGCTTACAGTGAATGATAAAGGATGGCCTTGGCAGCGTGTTTGGGGTGGCTAAAAATAGCCAAAATGATATGGAAAATTTGGGGTGCTAAAAGTAATACAGGAAAAATGTGGGGGGAAAAAATATATATTGCTAGGGTCGAACTACATTTCATGCAATGTTAGTCAATTCTTTATCCCACTGAGAAGCTCCATTGACACACAGAACTCATGCTATCCAAATACTTTTGCCACTTTGCTCAAATTTCATGGTAGGGCTGCGTTTTTGTCCACTTTACAGAATTGATTGAAGTGAGTAGATAGTCATCTTAACATTTAGCAGTCCTTTTCTTCTCAATGGCATATTTTAGGTTGCATCTTGTTTTTGGTCTTGAAACTTGTGAAAACAAATTTTGCAACAGAACTTGCTTGGACTTTCACCTTATTTATATTTCATTTGGCTTCTTTTAGCAATTATTTGCTATTTTGGTGCCCCAACCATTACCACATGCACATGAAAAATGATCAAATCATGCAAGAAAAAAAAATCACGTTTGCTAAAAAAAACTCACTTTTCCGTACAAAAAGCTATCCACCAAAAGCCGAAAAAGTAGAGGAAATATGCTGGCCCTTGGGTGGAGAAGCACCTACAAGTAGTAATGGCTTTACCATTTCATACTAATCCATAGTACATGATTCTACAAATCAGGAGACTCTCGGCCTTACCACATGGCAAGAAATCATCCAATCAAATGATGAAAAATCTTGGAGGAATATTTTCTTTTTGTTTCCATATGCAGTTCTTAAAACCTACGCTTGTTTTCTGGGTGATCATTGTCATATTGTTTTGAAGTGATCCCAAGCTAATTTTTTAATGTCAAAAACCTCAATTTTGAGCCAATATGCTTAGACGCATGGTGGTAACCATGTCCAGGAATAGAATATGCATGCTGCCAAATGAGACACTAAGCATACACTCAAGAGAGTTGATCTTTTTTTTCCTTGGGGGGGGGGGGGGGGGGGGCAAGATTGGAATTTTTAATTTTTTTTTTTTTCATCATGTTCCCAATGATTTTTGCGGGTTCGCAATTTTTTCCCCAGGATGTGCCCAATGCCGTTCCTTAAAAGCCCCCAA